>Ga0070737_10003394_pt1 | contig 17271 bp, 20 predicted proteins | sample Coa_R1_10_FD_66438 | JGI IMG/M metagenome (GOLD analysis project Ga0070737, IMG submission 66438) | Surface soil microbial communities from Centralia Pennsylvania, which are recovering from an underground coalmine fire - Coalmine... | ecosystem: Environmental > Terrestrial > Soil > Unclassified...
GGGGTAGCGTAGGCGGCATGTGTTCGGGCGCGAACAGGAGGGGCACGTGGCGAGCCGGATGATCCAGCGCGTGGGCATCCTCACCGGCGGCGGTGACTGCCCTGGTCTCAACGGCGTGCTGCGGGCATTTACCCGCACGGCGGTCCTCCAGTACGGCTGGCAGGTGCTGGGGATCATCGATGGCTATGAGGGGCTGCTCGATCCGCCCCGGGCGCGCCCGCTCGACCTCGATGCCGTCAAGGGCATCCTGCCCCTCGGAGGCACGATCCTCGGCACCACCAACCGCTGCAACCCCTTCGACTACGTGAGCTATGAAGGCGGCCAGCTGGTCCACCGCGACCGCTCGGCCGAAGTGCTGCACTCGCTGGAGCTGCTGGGCCTCGATGCCCTGTGCGTGGTCGGCGGCGACGGCTCGCTGCACATCGCCAAGCGGTTCGCCGACCTGGGCGTGCCGCTGGTGGGGGTGCCCAAGACGATCGATAACGACCTCTCGGCGACTGATGTGACGTTCGGCTACCACACGGCGGTGCAGACCGCGACCGAGGCGATCGACCGCCTGCACACCACCACCGAGAGCCACCACCGCGTGATGATCGTCGAGGTAATGGGCCGCGACGCCGGCTGGATCGCCCTCGAATCGGGCCTCGCCGGTGCGGCGGCGGTGATCCTGATCCCCGAGCTCCCCTTCGATCTCGACCGCGTGGCGCAGGCCCTGGAGGCGCGCAGCCAGCGGCGCCGCGACTCGAGCATCGTGGTAGTCGCCGAGGGCGCGGCGCCGCGCGGCGGCCAGCGCATCTATCAGCCGTCGTCCAATCCCGCGGCCCAGCCCCGGTTGGGCGGCATCGGCCCCTGGCTAGTGGGCGAGATCGAGCGGCGCACCGGGATCGAGACGCGCGCCGTGGTGCTCGGCCACTTGCAGCGCGGTGGGAGCCCCACGGCGTTCGACCGCAACTTGGCCACGCGCTTCGGGGCGGCGGCCGCGCGGTTGATCGCTGCCGGCGGCTTCGGGCGAATGGTCGCTTTGCACGGCACGGCGGTGGTCGACGTCACGCTGGCCGAGGCCGTGGGCGTGCAGAAACGGGTGCCCGTCGATGGCGAGCTGGTGCGCACCGCACGCGCCTTGGGGATCTGCTTCGGCGACTAAGCTACGGCCGCTGCCGGCGGCGGCGCAGGAACGGCGGCAGGTCGAGATCGGCGGGCTCCGGCCGGCGCGGCGGCGCTGGCGGTGGGTCATCGTGCCGCCGCGAGACGAGGTAGTCCCACGGCGGGGCGTCGGGCGGCGGGCGGCGCCCCTCGCGCTCCGGCGGCTCGCGCTCCCAGTCGGACGCGTCGTCGTGCGCGCGGGCCTCGTCGAGTGGCGCAGGCCGTTCCCAGCCGCCCCGCTCGCCAGGCCAGCGCCGCTCGCGCGCCTCCCGCCCGGCGCCGCTGTCGCTGTCGGGCAGCCCCGTGGCGATCAGCGTCAGCCGCACCTCCGCCTGCGGGCGCGGGTGCACCACCGCGCCGATGAGGATGTTGGCGCCGGGGTCCACGACCTCGTAGATGGCGTTGGCCGCCTCGCTGACCTCGGTGAGGGTCAGGTCGGGGCCGCCGGTGATGTTGATCAGCACGCCGCGCGCGCCCGCGATGCTGGCATCGAGCAGCGGGCTATTGATCGCCGCGTGGGCCGCCTGGAGCGCCCGCGCCTCGCCCCGCGCCTCACCGACGGCCATCAGCGCCGTGCCGGCGTTGGCCATCACCGTCTTGACATCGGCGAAGTCGAGGTTGATCAGCCCCGTATAGGTGATCAGGTCGGCGATGCCCTGCACGCCCTGCCGCAGCACGTCGTCGGCCAGCCGGAACGCCTCGACCATCGGCAGGTGGCCGTCGCTGAGCCGCAGCAGGCGGTCGTTGGGGATCACGATGATAGCGTCCACGCGCTCGCGCAGGGCGCGCAGGCCGGCGTCGGCCACCCGGCGGCGGCGCGCCCCCTCGAAGCTGAACGGCAGGGTCACTACCGCCACGGTGAGCGCGCCCTGCTCACGGGCGATGCCGGCGATCACCGGGGCGGCACCGGTGCCCGTACCGCCGCCGAGGCCGGCGGTGATGAACACCATGTCCGTGTCGGCGAGCAGCTCGCGCAGCTCGGCCTCGCTGGCCAGGGCGGCCCGCTCGCCCTGCTGCGGGTCGCCGCCCGCGCCGAGCCCGCGCGTGGTACGCGCCCCGATGCAGAGGCGCTGGAGCGCGAGCGATTGGCTCAGGGCCTGGCTATCGGTGTTGACGGCGATGAACTCGACGCCGCGCACGTCGGCCTCGATCATACGGTTGACGGCATTGCCGCCGCCGCCGCCCACCCCCACGATCTTGATCTCGGTGAACCCGCGGGCCTGCGAGGCCACCGGGGCATCGAGAATCCGCGGCACCACCGGCTCGGGCCGCTTGGTGTCGGCGAGGCGGTCAGGGTTGAAGCCGGGAGTCTCAGCCACGCTCCACCACCTCTCGGGCCAGAGCCAAATACAACTCGGCGGCGCGCTCGGCTCCAGCATAACGGAAAACCGAGGTGCCCGCCGACCCCGCCTCCAGAATCTTGCTGTTGGCGCTGATCTCCGTGCGGAACACCAGCGCCCCCCACCGCTCGCGCAGGTACTCGGCTACCGCCCGCTCCTCGCGCAAGCGCCGGTCCAGCTTGCTTAACAGAATACCAAGCAGGGTGAGCCGAGGGTTGAGGTATAGGATCTCGTCGACGCTCTCTTGGAGCATCTGGAGGCCTTGGAGGGAGAAGAAGCGGGCCTCGGTGGGTACGATCACCCCGGTGGCCGCCACTAGCGCGTTGATGGTCAGCAGGCCCAAGGCGGGCGGCGTATCGATCAGGATGTAGTCGTACGCGTCCTGGACCGGGACTAGTTGGTCGCGTAGGCGGAGCTCGCGGCCGAGCTTGTTGCTCAACGCGGCCTCGGCCATCGCCAGGGGGATCGCCGAGGGCACCAGGTCGAGCCGTGGATGGGTTGCGGGGTTCACCGGCACGATGGGCAGCGGCACGCGGCGGTCCAGCAGAGCATCGGCCACCGTGCACTCCGCCTGCTTCTCCAGGCCGAAGGCGGCGGTGAGATTGCCCTGTGGGTCCATGTCCACCAACAGCACACGGTGGTCGAGCATGGTCAAGGCGGCGCCGAGGTTCGCGGTCGTCGTCGTCTTGCCCACGCCGCCTTTCTGGTTCGCGACGGCGATGATGCGCGCCATAGCCGCTCTCTCGCTGCTCTCGCCAAGCGCGCGCCTGCCGCCTCGGGCAACTGTGTGATCGTACCATGTTGCCAGCAGCGGGGCAATCGCGCGCCAGTACGCCCCACGCCCCTGGCGGGCGCTTCTCGCTATAGAGGATTCCATACCCGCGGTCGGCCCCGCAGCGCTTGTTGCGGGTCTGTGCGCCGCGTATCCTGCCCACAGAAAGGGGACTTGCCGACGCGCAATGGCTAGCAGCTATCCCCCCGAGGTCACTCTCGGCGACCCTGCGAGTCCTGTGGGGCTCGTGACCCTCTGGACGCCCCAGGACCGCATCCTGGCGGGCGTGCCGCGGGAGTTGTACGCTGCCTGCGGCAACCTCTACTCGCTGTGGGGCATTGGCCTGTTGGTCGATAGCGTGCTGGCCCACCCCACACTGCGCTACTTGGTCGTCTGCGGCGTCGATTACACGGGCAGCGGCCGCGCCCTGGTGGCCCTGGTCGCGCACGGCCTGGCTGCGGACGGCACCGTGCCAGGCACCGAGCTGCGCCTGCCCCCCGCGGCTGTCGAGCGCTTCCGCCGCCAGGTCAGGGCGGTCGACCTGCGCGGTTGCACCGATCCGGCGCGCGTGGCCGCGGCGATCCGTGCCTTGCCCCCGCCGACCGCGACGGGCACGCCGGTGCTGGTGCCCGCCGGGTGGACGCCGCCACCACTCGATGCCGTCCCACTGGCCCAGCCGTCCGCCGGGGCGAGCTGGGAGCCCGACCCGCTGGGCAACTTCCTGGTCGCGGTGGCCGAGGGGCAGATCGTGGTCGCCCACGCGACCGCCCTCAGCGGGCCGACGGGCCATCGCTTCGTGGGGCGCACGGCCGCCGAGCTGTACCGCGCGATCCTGGCCGCCGGGCTCGTCTCGCGGCTCGACCACGCGGCGTACCTGGGCGCCGAGCTGGCGCGCGCCGAGGTCGCGCTGCGCCTGGGGCTGCCGTACCGCCAAGACCAGCCGCTGCCGCTGCCCGCGCGCGAGCGTTGACGCGCGGCGCCTGGTGCGGCGAGCGGACCACGGATGGGGGGGCGAGTATACTGCCGGCAGGTCACAACTCTGGCACACCCGGTTGCGGTGGGCCGCGGCATGCTATCTAATGCGCGGACGGGCAGCGCGAAGGCCGGGGCTGGGGCCCAGCGGGCTAGGTAGTTGCCTCCCGCTGTAGTCATCACCCCGTACCCGCTGCGGGTAGGCCGAGGCGAGCGACGGGCATGGCAGCGCCGAAGATTCGCATCCTGGTCGTAGACGACAGCGCGCTGGCCGCGCGGCTGATCCGCGACATGCTCGCTGCCCAGCCCGACATGGAGGTCGTCGACGTCGTCTCCACCGGCCAAGAGGCGGTGCGCCGCGCGAGCGAGCTGCACCCCGATGTGATCCTCATGGATGTGCATCTGCCGGATATCGACGGCATCCACGCCACCTGGCTGATCGCTTCCAAGAACCCCGACAGCTCGGTGATCATGGTCAGCTCGGAGGAGCGCACCGAGTACATGCAGCGCGCGATGGTGGCCGGGGCGCAGGGCTACTTGCTCAAGCCGATCACCGATGCCGCGCAGATGGCTGACACGATTCGCACGGTGCGCCAGCGGGCGCTGGAGCGGCAGGCGCTGCTCGCCCGTGGCGCGCCCGCTGCGCCCGTCGTGCCCGCCCCCCCGCCACGCCTCGCCCGGCGCGTGGCGTTGTTCAGCCCCAAGGGCGGCCAGGGCAAAACCACTATCGCCGTGAACCTCGCGGTCACTCTGCGCCTGCGCACCGGCAAGCGAGTGGTGCTCATGGATGCGGACCTGCGCTTCGGCGATGCCAACATCCTGCTGGACCTGCCGTTCGGCCGCAGTATCGTCGATCTGCTCCCGCATCTAGAGGAGCTGGACAGTAGCCTGCTCGACCAGGTGCTGGCCAAGCACGAGAGCGGCGTCGAGCTGCTGATCCGGCCCGAGCGCCCCGAGCTGGCCGAGACGATCGACGCTACCTGTATCGAGCGCGTGCTCACCGTCCTGGCGCGCTCGTTCGATTACGTCGTCATCGACTGCCAGGTGTCGTACGATGAAGAGTTGTTAGCGGTGCTCGACCGTTCGGATGTGATCTTCCTAGTGCTGCACCCGGAGCTAGGGGCCCTGCGCAACGCCAAGCACTTCTTGCAGCTCGCCGAGACGCTCGGCTACCCGCGCAGTAAGATCGCGGTGATCATCAACCGGGCCAATTCGAACGTCGGCATCGCGCCGCAGGAGGTCGAGCGAGTACTCGGCCCGGGCCAATATTTCCGCCTGAACAGCTACGGGCGCCAGCTGACCAGCGCGCTGAACCTGGGGCGGCCGGTGGTGCTCGCTAACCCTAGGGCGGAGTTCTCGCAGATCATGCACAAGCTCGCCGAGTACGTCGAGCGCGCCGGCAACGACGCGCGAGGGTGACGTGCCATGGAGCTGCTTCCCTTCGTAGCGGCGATGGCAGCGAGCGCGGCGACCTTCTTGCTAGTAGTCGCCAGCGCTCGGGGGTGGCGACAGCGGCGCGCCATGCGCCGGCGCGCGCGCCGGTTCCTGACGCTGGCCGATGCTCCCGCTGCTGCTGCAGCGTCACCGCACCCGTTGTGGGGGGTGCTGCACGGAGGCGGCCAGTGGGTGGCGCGGCACCGGGGTAGCGCTGCGCTGAGCTTGGCCATCGTGCTGCTGGCGCTAGGCGGCCTGCTGGGGCTGGCCTGGTCGTTGGTGCTGCCGCTGGTCATGGCCTGTGGCACGGTAATCGTTTGGTTGGAGTACCAGCGCCAGCGCGAGCGCCGCGCGCTGCTAGAGGCCCAGCTCGCGCCGGCGCTGCAGACCATGGCCGCGGCCATGGAGAGCGGTGCCAGCCTGGTGCAAGCGCTGCAGCGGGTGGTCGAGGACGCCCCCGATCCGATCGCCCAGGAGTTCGCCCAGGTGTTGCGGGCGATCGAGCTCGGCCAGCCGCTGCAGGCGGCGCTCGACGCGCTGGCCGAGCGTACCCACAGCGGGGTGTTCCACTTCTTCGCCACCATCCTGGCGGTGCAGCACCGGGTGGGGGGGGACTTGCCCGGGCTGCTGATGAACCTGGCTGCCGCCATCCACGAGCGCTTGCAGCTGCAGGCCGAGCTGCGCGCGCTTACGGCGCAGGCGCGGTTTTCCGGCTGGGTGCTGGCCGCGCTGCCGTTCGTGGTGGTGGGCGTGATGCTGATGGCCAGCCCCTCTTACATCAGCCCGCTGTTCAACACCGAGGCCGGCCGCGTGCTGCTGTTGTTCGCGCTGGTGCTGCTCGGCGTGGGGTTGCTGAGCATCCGCATCCTCAACCGCGTGGAGGTTTGAGGTGACGGGAGGCGTCGGACTGGCGGTGACCGCCGCGGGGCTGGCGTTCGCCAGCGCGCTCGGCGTGCTGCTGCTCACGGTGGCCGCCTTGCGGCTACACCAGCAGCGCGTCATGCGCCAGCGGCTGACGCGCTTTGGCCTGATCGGCGCCATGGCCGAACCGGCGCCCGGCCGCTCCCCATCGGCCAGTGACCTGCTGGGGGACTTGGGGCAGCGCTGGGCGGCGCGCCTGTCGCCGGCGCGCGTGCGCGAGCTGCGGGCTACCCTGGCGCGCGCGGGTCTGGCCGAGCAGACGACGGTGGCGGAGTTCCTGGGGCTGCGCTTGCTGGCTGTGGTCGTGGGGGGCACGCTAGGCGGTGTGCTGGCCCTGCTGGCGCGGGTGCCTGGGCCGCTGGGGATGCTGTTGGGGCTAGCGCTGGGCTACGCGCTGCCGGTGGTCGTGCTCGACCGGATGGTTCGCGCGCGCCGCGCGGCGATCGAGCGCGAGCTGGTCGACGCGGTAGATGTGCTGATCCTCAGCCTGGAGGCCGGGCTGAGTTTCGACAGCGCGATCGCCTTCCTGTGCGAGCGGGGCCGCGGGCCGTTGGTCGAGGAGCTGCGGCGCTACTTGACCGATTTGCAGCTCGGCCGGTCGCGCCGCGAGGCGCTACAAGCCTTGGCTACCCGCACGCAGTCGCTGCACCTGCGCGAGTTCGCCGCCGCGGTGATCCAGGCCGAGGAGTTGGGCACGGGGCTGGCGCGAGCGCTCCGCGCCCAGGCCCGCTCGCTGCGCACGGCGCGCCGGGTGCGCGCGGAGGAGCTGGCCCGGCAGGCGCCGATCAAGCTGCTGTTCCCCATCGTGCTCTGTATCATGCCGATGCTGTTCATCGTGATCATCGGCCCGGCGGTCTTGAGCGCGATCGCCCTGCTGGGCCGGCCTTGAGGACTCATGGACTCGACGAGCAAGCTGCTGATCGCCGCGGGCGCCACGCTCGCCTTGCTAGTCGGCGTCGCGGTGTACGCCACTCTCACGAGTGTGCAGAGCGCCGGCCGGGCCACCACCACCGTGGTGGTAGCCCGCGAGGCGATTCCGGAGCGCACGCTGTTCACTGGCAGCAACATCGACCAGCTACTGACGACCCGCCAGGTGCCCAGCGAGCTGGTGCCGCCCGGCGCCGTGCCCCAGCCGGCCCAGCTGATCGGTAAGGCCACTACCGTGGCGCTCGCCCCCGGCGAGATCGTGCTGGATACCCCCGAGCGGCTGGCCTCGAGTGTCGGCGGTGCGGCCGGGGTGCGTCCTTCGGCTCTCATCCCGCGCGACAAAGTCGCTCTGGCTATTCCAGCCTCCGAGACGCTGACCGTGGCGGGCGCCGTCCAGCCGGGCGACCGGGTGGATGTGATCGCCACCTGGAACCGCGCCAACAACGAGCCGGTGGCGCGCACCATCTTCCAGGACGTGCCGGTGTTCGCCGTGGGGCCGTGGCAGCCCGAAGGCCGGCCACGCGCCAGCAACACCCCCGTGGCGACCGTGACCCTGCTGCTGGACTACCAGCAGGCCGTGGTGCTGGAGTACCTGCTGGAGACGGGCGGGCGCATCGCCCTAGCCCTGCGGCGCTTCGACCAGGGCGGCACGGTGCCCACCGAGCCGGTGACTATCGAGGAGCTAGCCCGCGCGTACCTGCGGGAGCCGGCCGGCGCCGGGCCGTGAGCGGGGAGAGGCGATAACGATGCAGCCGGCCGCCAGCACGGGTGAGGTCGTTGGCATCAACGCCTGCACGGCGCACGGCTGGGTCCGCGGGTTCGTCGAGCTGGGGCGCTACCGCCGGCTCACCGACCTGCTCAACAACACCGCGGCCGTCTACCTCGTGCTGCATGGTGGCCAAATCCTGCCTACGGGCGCCCAGGTCTGGCCGCCCGCGCACCGCCGCGTGCTGCTGCGCAAGCACGATGTGCTGTTCGTCCTGCCGACTACGGAGACGCAGCCGCGCTCGCCCGCGGGCCTGCTGGTGGCCAAGGAGCCGGTGCGCGTGGGCCTGGGCGTCGGTGCCTACCTACTCAGCGGTGCGCTGCATCTGTTGGAGCACGTGGTGTGGGAACAGTATCTCGCTAACCTCCAGAGTCAGTTCTTGCCCCTGACCGACGTGCGCGTCGCCCAGGCGGCCACCGACGCGGAGGTGGCGCGCGTGAGCTATGCGGCGGTGAATCGCGAGCACATCACCGTGCTGTACGAGCTGCCCGCGGGTCAGTAGGTCTGCACCAGCGCGCTACAGCCGCGGACCGGGCCGAGTGGGGTCGCGGTGATCACGTTGTTGCGCGGGATGGCGAGCTGCACGTCGCGACACCCTTTCACCGTGGCTTGCAAGAACAACGGGGCCAGCACCGTGCTCGTGTCCACCACGAGGATGGTGGCGCTGGTGTACCCGGCCTGGGTCACCCAGTTGTCGATGCGACCGCTGCAGCCGCGCGTGTCGAGGGTGACCGTCGTGCCGGGCGGCGCGGGCGCGCTGGGCCGCGGCACGATCCACTGGTAGTAGCTGTTGTTGCCGGTGCCGCAGTTGCGCTGGTTGTCGATGTTGACCAGGCCATCCCAGAGCAACACGGGCGCGGGCCGGCACAGCGAGCTGCCGTTCTGGTAGATCGTCCAGGGCCCCGCTGGGAACTGCTGCATCTCGGCGACACAGACCGCCAGCGGCAGCAGCCCGCCCCCGCCCAGGCTGACCACGGCTGTGCGCTCGAGCCCGACCAGCGGGATCCCCAGTAGCTTGAGGAACAGCGTGGGGTATTGCGCGCGCACCGTCGCCCGCACCGCGCGCGTGTTACTAGTCGGCAGGGTCGTGTACCACCCACTGCTGGTGGGCGCCGCGGTGGCCGAATCGTTATAGGCGATCTCCACGGTGATAGCAGTCAGTTCCAGGGGCACCACGTTGTTGCGGCCTACGGTTTGGCCATCGGTCGCGGCGCGGCCGTAGTACAGCGCGTTGCCGGCTTGCGCCAGTTGCACATCCTGCGCGGCGGCGTGCGCGGCGGCGTCGGCGGCGAACTGCACGGCGCCGCGGGCCGCGAAGTAATAGCCCCCGTCGAGTGCGAGCCCGAGAAAGCCGAGCAGCACCGGTAGCGCCGCCGCGACCAGCACCACGACCTGCCCGCGCGCCCGCATCGCTCAGGCCTCCCGGGGGGCGGCCGGTGCGGGTAGCCAGGCGGTGGGGTTGGTCTCGATGACCATACTCGCGCTGGCGCTCAGGCGCAGACTGCTCAGCGGAAACAAAGGAATCAGCACCGTATGCCGGTGCGTGGCCGCCACTTGCAGCACGTTGCCCCGCTGGCGATTGGCGGCCGGCACGGGCGTGGAGTCGGTCGGGCTGACCGTGGCGCTGATCGTCACCGGATCGCCGTTGCCGCCCGGCGCGAGCTGCTGCACGCGCGCGGTGATCGCTGCGTCGTTGGTGGCGTAGCCCAGCAGCGCGCCGTAGCGCGCGCCCTCCTGCACGGCTTGCAACAGCTGGGCGTAGGCGAAGAACGCGCGGCCGAACTCGATGGTGCCGGCCAGCACCAGCAACACCAGCGGCAGCACCAGCGCGAACTCGACCGCTGCCTGTGCACGGCCCCGCATGTTCACCGTTCCTTCCCCTAGCCTATGGTAGAGAGTCCGGCGGGCCCCAGGCGGGCGTTGGCGCGAACGTCAACCGATTCTTAACCCGCGCCCTGCCCGCGCAGCAGTGGCGGCAGCAGCACCAGCAGCAGCGTCTGCACCAGCTCGTTGAGCGCGCCGTAGGTGTCTCCTGTCAGCCCCGGCAGGCGGCCGAGGCAGTAGCGGGCGAACAGCCAGGCGATGAGCGCTGCGAGCGCCAGGGTCACTAGTCCTACCCCGCCCAGCACCCCGCCCGCGATCAGCGCTCCCAGCGCCGTGGCCACCAGCAGGGCGTGCGGCCCGGCCTGGTCTTTGAAGACACGGCCCAACCCCTCCGCGCGGCCGTAGGGGAATGCCACAATGGCGTACACCATCGCCCAGCGCGCGGTGGCCAGCGCGACGATGAGACAGCCGGCGCGGTGGGCGGACGGCAGAGCGCCCAGCGCGGCCCACTGGAGCAGCAGCAGCGTGGTCAGCCCTACCACGCCGAAGCTGCCCACCCGGCTGTCGCGGAAGATGGCTAGGCGCTCCTCGGGGCTGCGCAAGCTGAACAGCCCGTCGCAGGTATCCATGAATCCGTCGAGGTGCAACCCGCCCGTGAGCAACGCCAACAGCGCCAGCAGCAGCACGTCGACCAGCCCGCGCGGGAGCGCGTGGCTCAGCGCCCAGTCGGCGGCGGCCAGCACCGCTCCCAGCAGGGCCCCCACGAGGGGAAACCAGCCTAGTGCGCGCCCCAGCGCCGGCCCGGCGATCGGCAGGCCGGCCGGCAGCGGCAGGCGCGTCAGAAACTGCAAGGCCACTAGCAGGCTCATGATTCGTAGGCCCCGACTGCTAGCGGGACGAGCACGAGGGTAGCGGCCTCGACCAGTTCGGTGATCGCCCCGTACACGTCGCCGGTGAGCCCGCCGAGCCGCTGGCGGCTGAGGCAGGCGACGAGATGGGTCAGCGCGGCCGCGCCGAGCAGCACCAGGCCGCCCGCCGGGCCCAGCACGAGCAGTAAGCCACCGCAGGTGAACGCCGTGGCGGCCAGCATCCGCGCGCGCGTGGCGCCCTGCTTGAGAGCGAGGCTCGCCCCCGGGGTGCGCCGCGCGTAGGGGTAGCCCCAGTACGCCGCCACGTTGGCCCAGCGGCCCACCAGCGGCGCGACCAGCAGCGCGCTGGTACGGACCGTTTCGGGTAGCAGGAGGATGGCGGCAAACTTGCCCAGCAGCAAGAGGCAGGCGGCGATAGCGCCCGGGTCGCGCGCGCGGCTGTCGTGCATCAGCGCGAGCCGCTCGGCGGGCGCGGCGTTCAGGCACAGCGCGTCGCAGGTATCGACCAACCCGTCGAGATGCAGCGCGCCGGTGAGTACCACCAGCGCGGCCACCAGCAGCGCGCTAACGACCGTGGGCGCCAGCAGCGGCCGCAAGGCCCACTCGCCCGCCGCCAGCAGCGCGCCGAGCAGCAAGCCGACAGCGGGAAAAAACGGCAGCGCCACCCCGAGCTGGGCGGCGCACTGTACGTGGGGCTGGGGCGCCGGCAGGCGCGTCAAGAACTGGACGGCGATCCAGAACCCGGCGCCCAGCGCGAGGCCCGCTGGCTGGCGCGGGGCGCTCAGACCGTGGCGGGTGCCGGCATCGACTGGCGGGCCTCCTGCGGCAGCATGGCGGCCAGCATCTTCTCGATGGCCATGGTGTGCGAGCAGAGGCCCCAAGCGGGGAAGAAGGCGCAGGTGCAGGACCAGCGGCTGCCGTCGAAGCGCACCGTGTACGAGTCGTGCTCACCGCGGAAGGTGGCCGTGAATTGAGAGAAGCGGACCCGCTCGGGCTCGCGCGCGTACACGATGGCCTTCTGGATCTTGCCGATCAGGCTCGACTGCATGCCGTCCACCTCCGCTTGCAGTGCCCTGCCTGCAGGGCGCCATCCCGGGCCGAGCAGGGAACTAAAAAACGCCGCTGTGCACCGCACAGGGCGTCCCACGGCGCGCCGGGCGCCACCAGGCGAGCCGCCGCGCGCATGCTCCCTCCGCTCGACCATCCCGCGTCTGTCCCGCGAGGGACCCCCGCGGCCCTCCCGGGTATGGGGGGATTATACGTGGCGCCTCTTTTCATGTCAATCGACAACCGGCGCGCTTACCACCACGACGACCGTACTCTCGGCAAAATTATGTATGACACCGTGGACGCTGGCCGCCACTGCTCACGACTTTGTATACCCTGGACAGCCGGGTTCGCGGCGCGGGAGGGAGCTTGGATGGAGCCGTGCTACGCGCATCTGCGGGCCGCTGTCGCGGCCCGGCAGGCGGAGCTGGTCGCGCTGTGCGCGCGGCTCGTGCGCTTCCCGAGCGAGAACCCGCCGGGCGACACGCGCGCCGTGGCCGCCTTCGTCGCCGACTACCTGGCGGCGGCCGGGCTAGCCGTGCAGGTCCACGCGCCGCACCCCGAGCGCCCGAATGTCGTGGCCACGCTCGGGCCTGCAGCGGCGCGGCCGCACCTGCTGCTCAACAGCCATCTCGACACTTTCCCCGCGGGCGAGGGCTGGACTCGGCCGCCGTTCGGCGGGCTGCTGGCCGACGGGCGGCTGTATGGGCGTGGCGCCAGCGACATGCGCGCCGGGCTCGCCGCCTCGCTGCTGCTAGCGCGGCTCTGGGCCGAGCAGCCGCCGCCCGGCCGGGTGACCTTCAGCTACTCCTCCGACGAGGAGGCGGGCGGCACCTGGGGTACGCGATGGCTGTTGGCCCACCTCCCCGCCCTGCGCGCCGCCGACGCCTGCCTGATCGGCGACCAGTGCGGCCCCTGGGCTGTGGGCATCGGCGAGAAGGGGGGCCTCTGGCTGCGGCTGCGCGCCCGGGGCCGCGCGGCCCACGCCGCCTACGGCACCCGCCAAAGCGCGACGGCCCGCCTGGTCCGTGCTCTGATGGTCGCCGAGTCGCTGGGCGAGCTCGTCCCCGCCACGCCGCCGGGGGTAGCGGCGGTGCTGGAGCGGCAGCGCCCGCTGGTGGCCATGCACTGGGGCGAGGAGGCGCCCGCCATCCTCGACCGCGTGACGGTGAACATCGGCACCCTGGCGGGAGGGACTTCCACGAACCTGGTGGCCGACCAGGCCGAGGCCACGCTGGACATCCGCCTGCCCGTCGGGCTGCGGGCCGATGCGGTGCTAGAGGCGCTGGAGGCGCGGCTGGCGGCGGCGCGCGTCGAAGAGGTCGCTGTCGAAGTGCTGGCGCGGTTCGATCCGCACTGCACCCCCCCCGACGCGCCGATCGTGCGGGCGGTGGTGGCGGCCAGCGCGGCGGTGCGCGGGGAGCCGGCGCTGCCCGTGGTGCGGCTCGGCGCCACTGACGCGCGCTACTTCCGCGCGGCCGGCATCCCCACCGTCGTTTATGGCCCGACGGCGCACCACATGGGCGGTCCCGACGAGTTCGTCACGCTCGATGACCTGCTAACCACCGCCCAGGTGCACGCATGCGCCGCACTCGCGTTCCTGTGCGGCGTCCACTGACGCTATCCGCCCAGGCATGGGGGCGCCGGGCGGGTAGCCGGCTGCTCGTCCCCTCCCGAAAGAACAGGCCGCCCGCCCACAGGCGAGCGGCCCGCTGGTAGGCCCGTGCCTCAGTCGAGCAGCGCGGCCAGCGCCTCGGCGGCCGCCACGATCTGGTTCGTCTTGGACTGCAACGGGGTAGGGATGCGCCGCGCGTGGCAGGGGTTGAACCGCCCGGGGTGGCCGTAGTCGGTCTGATCGACCTCGGCCGTGCCCTGTGGGAATTCGAAGGTGAACAGCCGCTGCACCACGGTGTGGGGCGTGCCGTGCATCGCGTGGTACGGAGGGAACACCTCCTGGGTGATGCGCACCTGGAGCCGCGTCAGCGTCGGCGCGGTGCTGGCTTGGGCCATGACTCTCCCCTCCAACAGCGTCGGCGGGGCGAGCAGCGCCAGGCCGCCCGCCCCGCGCGGTTAAGCCTTGCTTGCGGCCGGGTTCTCGATCGGCACGCCGATCACGCTGCCCCACTCGGTCCACGAGCCGTCGTAGTTGCGCACGTGCGGGTAGCCCAGCAGTTCCTTGAGCACGAACCAGGTGTGCGAGGAGCGCTCGCCGATACGGCAGTAGGCGATGACCTCCTTGTCCGGCGTGACGCCCTTGCTGGCGTACAGCTGGCGCAGCTCCTCGGGCGACTTGAACGTGCCGTCCTCGTTGACCGCCAGGCCCCAGGGGATGTTCACCGCGCCCGGAATGTGGCCGCAGCGCTGGGCCGTCTCGGGCAGGCCCGGCGGGGCGATGATCTCGCCGTTGTACTCGGCCGGCGAGCGTACATCCACCAGCGCCTTGCCCGCCGGCGCGCCCACGAACGGCAGGACGTCGCGCATGTAGGCGCGGTACTTGGGGTCTAGGTCCTTGGCCTTGTACTGGGTAGGCTGGATGTTGGGGCGCTCGGTGGTCATCGGGCGGCCCTCCAGCTCCCACTTCTTGCGGCCGCCGTTCATCAGCACGACGTCCTCGTGGCCGTACATCTTGGCCACCCAGTAGGCGTAGGCGGCAAACCAGTTGTTGTTGTCCCCGTAGAAGACGATCTTCGTGTCGGGCGTGACGCCGCACTGACTCATCAGCCGCTCCCACGCCTCCTTCTTGGGGATGTCGCGCTGGATCTGGTCGGTGAGCTGGGTGCTCCAGTTCACCCCGACCGCGCCCGGGATATGCCCTTGGTCGTAGGCGGTAGTGTCGACATCGACCTCGATCAACCGTACCTTGGGGTCGTTGAGGTGCTGGGCCACCCACTCGGTGGTCACCAGCGCCGCCGGGTTGGCATAGCCCTCGCTGGCCATGGCACTCTCCTCTCGCTTGCTGCCCAGGCTCGACGGTCTACCAGTCGCGGATCTCGCCGTCGTCGACGCAGCTCCCCGCGCCCAGCCGCATGGTGAGAAAGACGCGGCTCACCGGCGGGGTGACGACATGCTCGAGCCAGTGCTGCCGCTCGGCCGGCGGCAGGCGCTGGGCCAGGTCGGCAGCGGCGGCATGGATCAGCCGGTCGCCATCGGCGATGCCGAAGTCGAGCGTCCAGCCGGCCGGCGCGCGCAGCCGCCCGGCGCTGTTGGACCGTAGCACGCGGTAGCCGGCCTGCCCACGATAGCGGTCGAGCACCCGCTGGTCGAACCACACTTGGGCGACGCCGCAGTCGCCCGCCAGTACCTTGCGATACAGCAAGGCGAGCTGCGGCACCTGGCTCCCCCGCGCCTCGTTCCCAGGCGGCGGTGTTGCCTCGCTCACACGCCCTCCTCCACCTGCACGCCGGCCCAGCCCCGCGCAGCTTGATCTATAGGGTACCATCCACGGCATGTGGCCGTCGTGCCGGGCCGCCGTTGACTTTCTAACTCGACATTATAAGCAATGCGGGCAGCCGACGCCGCTAGCTGTGCGGGGCCGCGGCCACGTAGAATGCCCACGACGACGGCACGGGGCGCGAGAGCGCCGTGGGAGGCAAGGTGAACGCGCGCGAGCGGGACGCAGTGGTACGCATGCTCCAGGATGACCTCGCGGGCGAGCATGCGGCGATCCTCCAGTATCTCCAGCACGTCTGGCGCATGGGCGACACGGGCAACGACATCCCCTGCGAGGTGGAGGAGATCGCCCGCGACGAGATGCGCCATTTCCGCTGGCTGGCCGAGCTGGTGGTCGACCTCGGCTCCGACCCGACCATCGAGCGCGATGTGATCTACGTCAACGGCTCGCCGCCGGCCGACCTGATGCTGCTGGATGTCGACGCCGAGGACCGCGCCATCGCCATGTACCTGGAGCACCTGCGCAACATCGACGACCGCCGTATCCAGCGCGTGCTCGAGCGCATCCTGGTCGACGAGCGGGCGCACCGCGAGCTGTTCCGCGGCTTCGTCAGCGAGTTCGGCGGCGACCCCGACGCGCCCACCCCGCGGCCAGATATCGGCCCCTTCAGCGGCCGCCGCGCGGCGCGGGATGACATCCAGCAGCCGGCCAGCGCCGAGACGCAGCGCGAGGCGGCCGCGCGGCCCGAGGCCTTCGGCGCCTACAGCGGCCGAGCGACCAACGAGGTGATCTACGTCAAGGAGCCCGCGCGCATGGCGCTGCCGCCGGGCCACGAGCAGCTCATTGCCGCGCTCAACAACGATATCGCCAAAGAGTACACCACGGTGTTGCAGTATCTCTTCCAGTCGTTCGTCCACAAGGCGAACCGGCTGGGCAAGGAGCTGCAACTGGACATCGCCCAGTGGCACATGAAGCACTGGGGCTGGCTGGCCGAGCGGGTCAGCGACCTGGGCGGCGAGGTGACCACCCGCCACGACGACATCGACCGCACGCGCGACGCCGCCTACGTCCTACGCGCGGGCATCGCCCGCCAGCGCGAGCTGGCCGCGCACTACGGCGAGGAGAAGGACGCCATCGAGGATGAGGAGGCGCGGGTAGTGCTGGCCCGCATCCACGCCCACGACCTGTACATGGCGGGCCAGCTCGAGGAGCTGTTGGCCGAGGCCGAGCGCGCGGGCGACCCCGCCGCGGTGTTCCCGGCGGCGGGCGAGGCCCCCGCGCCAGCGCCCCCACCCGAGCGGCCCACGCCGCGGTTCACTATCGGGAGCCTATTCGGTCGCCCGCAGGACGAGTGAGCCGTGCGGCCGGCTAGCCACACCATGTTGAGGAGAGCGTATGCATCCCGAGGAGAAGCTGCGCGCGCTGGGACTCGAGCTGCCTGCCCCGTTCCCGCCGGCGGCACTGTACGTGCCAGCGGTGCAGGTGGGCAACCTGCTGTTCGTCTCGGGCCACGGTCCGGTCAAGGATGGCAAGGTGCAGTTCATCGGCAAGGTGGGCCGCGAGTGGACCATCGAGCAGGGCCAAGAGGCCGCGCGGCTGACAGCGCTGAACATGCTGGCCAGCATCAAGCTGGTGCTGGGCGACCTGGCGAAGGTGCGCCGCGTGGTCAAGCTGCTGGGCATGGTCAACTGCACCGAAGAGTTCACTCAGACGCCGCAGGTGATCAATGGCTGCTCGGAGCTGCTGATCGCCCTATGGGGCGACGCGGGCCGGCACGCCCGCTCGGCGGTGGGCATGCAGGCGCTGCCCAATGGGATGGCGGTCGAGATTGAAGGCATCTTCGAGGTCGAGGCGTAGCGGCACCC
>Ga0070737_10003396_pt1 | contig 17253 bp, 15 predicted proteins | sample Coa_R1_10_FD_66438 | JGI IMG/M metagenome (GOLD analysis project Ga0070737, IMG submission 66438) | Surface soil microbial communities from Centralia Pennsylvania, which are recovering from an underground coalmine fire - Coalmine... | ecosystem: Environmental > Terrestrial > Soil > Unclassified...
CAACGTCGGCACGATCGAGATCGCCCACCGCCTCGGCGAGCAACGCCTTCTGTACTACTTGCACGCGCTCGGCTTCGGGCGGCTCACCGCTCTCGACTGGCCGGGCGCCTCCGCCGGCCTCGTGCCCACGCCGGCCCAGTTCGCCTCCTCGGCCTCCGACATGGGAACCGTGCCGATCGGCACCGGCGAGGCCGTCACCCCCCTGCAGATCGCAGAGGCGTACAACACGGTCGCCGACGGCGGGGTCTACGTGCCGCCGCGCCTCGTCGAGGCCGTGGTCGAGCCGAACGGCCGCGAGCGCCCCGTGCCGGCGCCGGCCAGCCACCGGGTGCTCGACCGCTCGACGGTGGCGGAGCTCGTCCCGATGCTCGAGCAGGTCACCGCCGTCGGCACCGGCACGATGGCAGAGATCCCTGGCTACACCGTGGCGGGCAAGACCGGCACGGCGCAGATCCCGAGCACGACGGGGCCGGGTTACCAGCCGGGCGCCTGGAACGCCACCTTCGTCGGGTTCGTCCCCGCAAAGAACCCTCAGCTCACCGCCGTCGTGTTCCTCAGCCACCCGAGCGCGATGTACGGTGGCTCCGCCTCGGCCCCGGTCTTCGCCTCCATCATGAAGTACGCCCTCCGCCACTTCGACATCTCCCCTGACGGCGCCAGCGGTCTGGCTGGCACCACCAGCCCTTCGAGGCCGTGAGCAGCGCCGCCGGCCGGCCCGCCGAGGGCCTCCGACGACGGCAACCGGCGCCGCCGGCGCCGGTCCGGCTCTCGGACCTGCTGCACCGACTGGAGCGGCGCCTCGGCCGGGTGACGGGCCCCGTGCCGTGCGATTCCGTCGCGATCGCCCAGGTCCGCTACGACCACCGGATGGTGCGGCGGCCGGAACCTGGCGGGGCGGGCGACCTGTTCTGCTGCCTGCCGGGCGAGCACCGCGACGGCCACGACTTCGCCCGCGAGGCGCGGCGCCGGGGCGCCGTCGCCTTCCTTTGCGAGCGGGACCTCGGCGCCGGCGCCGGAGGGGCGCCGCAGCTCGTCGTCGGGCCCGGCAGGGCTCGGGCGGCGATGGCCGAGGCGGCCTGCGCGCTCTACGGGGACCCGGCGGAGCGACTCGTCACGGTCGGCATCACCGGGACGAACGGCAAGACCACGACGGCCTACCTCGTGGGCGCCATCCTCGCGGCTGCCGGCTACGAGACGACCGTCATCGGGACCCTCTCCGGCACCCGTACCACGCCGGAGTCGCCGGACCTGCAACGCGAGCTCGCGGCAGCCGCAGCCGCAGCGGCGGACGCAGCACGCCCCGGGGCGGTCGCCCTCGAGGCGACCTCGCACGCGCTCGTCCAGCACCGGGTCGACGGTTACGTGCACGACGTCGCCGTCTTCACCAACCTCTCCCAGGACCACCTCGACTTCCACAAGACGATGGAGGCCTACTTCGAGGCGAAGGCCCTGCTCTTTGGTCCCGAGCACGCCCGCAGGGCCGTCGTGAACGGCGACGACCCCTACGGACGGCGGCTCGCCGCGCGCGCCGAGGTGCCGACCGAGGTCTTCGGGCTCGCAGATGCCGAGCAGCTCGAGATCGTCGGCGACGGGAGCCGCTTTCTGCTGCGCGGCCACCGGGTGCACCTCCGCCTTGTAGGGCGGGTGAACGTCGAGAACGCGCTCGCCGCCGCCGCGGCCGCCCGTGCCATCGGGGTCGACGACGAAACCGTGGCGAGCGCTCTCTCGCAAGCGGGAGGGGTGCCCGGCCGGTTCGAGCAGGTCCCCAACGCGCTCGGCCTCGCGGTCGTGGTCGACTACGCCCACACGCCCGTCGGCCTCGGCCGGGCGTGCGCGGAGTTGAGAGAGCTCGTCCCCGAAGGGCGCCTCGTCGTGGTCTTCGGGGCGGGTGGCGACCGGGACCGGCAAAAGCGGGCCCAGATGGGCCACGCCGTCTCGGTCGCGGCGGACGTCGCCGTCGTGACGAGCGACAACCCCCGCCATGAGGACCCGCTCGGGATCATCGCCGAGGTCGTGTCGGGCTGCGATGGGAGCGCCGAGCTCCACGTCGAGCCCGACCGCCGCCTCGCCATCGGGCTCGGCCTCTCCCTCGCCCGGGCCGGCGACCTCGTGCTCGTGGCGGGCAAGGGGCACGAGACGACCCAGCAGGTCGGCGACGTCCTCGTCGAGTTCGACGACAGGGTCGTGGTCGCGGAGGAGGCCTCGCGCCTGGCAGGTGCGGCGTGATCTCGATCTTCACCGCCGGCGGCGTCGCACTGCTCGTGGCGGGCTTCGGCACGCCGATCCTCCTCCGCTTCCTCGTCAAGTGGCGCATCGGCCAGCACGTGCGCGAGGACGGCCCGCAGGCTCATGCGGCAAAGCAGGGAACGCCCACGATGGGCGGCATCGCCCTGCTCGGCGGGATGCTCGCCGGCTACGTCCTCGGCCACGTCGGCACGGGGGCGCCCTTTACGCGATCGGCCTGGCTCGTCGTGCTCGCCGTGCTCGCCACCGGGCTCATCGGGGCGGCCGACGACTGGATCAAGGTGAGCCGGCGCCGGAGCCTCGGGCTCAACAAGCGGGCGAAGGCCGGCCTGCAGCTCGCCGTCGCGGTCGGGTTCGGCCTGGCAGCGATGTACTGGGCCGGGATCAGCCGCGACGTGTCGTTCACCCGCTACGACTTCCCCCACCTCGTGCTCCCGGGCGTCCTCTACGTGATCTGGTGCGTCCTCGTGATCCTCGGGGGATCGAACGGGGTGAACCTCGCCGACGGACTCGACGGCCTCGCCGCCGGGTCGTCCGCCTTCGCGTTCAGCTGCCTCGCGATCATCGGCTACTGGGAGTTCCGGCACTTCTCGATCTACCACCTGGCCCGGCCCGCCGCGATCGACCTCGCGCTCGTCGCCGTCTCGATGGCGGGCGCATGCGTCGGCTTCCTCTGGTGGAACGCCGCCCCCGCCCGCATCATCATGGGGGACACCGGAGCGCTCGCCATCGGCACCGGCCTCGCCTGCCTCGGCCTCTCGATGAACCTCGCGCTCCTCATCCCGATCATCGGGGGCCTGTTCGTCGTCGTCACGCTCTCGGTCGTGATCCAGGTGATCTCCTTCCGGCTCTTCCACACCCGGGTCTTCCGGATGGCCCCCCTCCACCACCACTTCGAGCTCCTCGGCTGGCCGGAGACGACGGTCACCGTCCGGTTCTGGATCTTCAGCGGCTTGTGCACGGCGCTCGGGCTCGGCCTGTTCTACGCCGACTTCCTCTCTGCGAGCCGGCTCCGATGAGCGCCGCGGGCAACGACGCGCTCGTCGTCGGCTTCGCCGTCACCGGCCAGGCCGTCGCTCGCAGCCTCGTCGCCTCGGGCCGGCGGGTGACGGCCGTCGACGACGGCGAGCCGAGAGCCGACGCCGACAAAGTGGCGAGCTCTCTTGGGATCGGCCTCGTCTGGCGACCTTCGCGTGCGCAGCTTCGCGAGCTCGCGGAGCGCTCCGCTCTCGTCGTGCTCTCGCCCGGCGTGCCGCCCCGCCATCCCATCTTCGAGGTCGCCGACGGGGAGCGCATCCTCCCCGAGATCGAGCTCGCCGCCTCGATGGCGACCGTGCCCGTGGCCGCCGTGACGGGGACGAACGGCAAGACGACCGTGACCTCGCTCGCCACCGAGATCCTGCGCGCGAGCGGCCTCGCCGTCGAGGCCGTCGGCAACATCGGGCGACCCTTCATCGAGGCCGCCGGCGACTCGGGCGTCGAGACCTTCGTCGTCGAGGTCTCCTCCTTCCAGCTCGCCTGGACCAAGGCCTTCCACCCGAAGGTGGCCTGCTGGCTGAATTTCGCCGAGAACCACCTCGACTGGCACGCGGGGCTCGAGGAGTACGCCGCCGCGAAGGCTCGTGTCTGGGCCAACCAGAGCCCCGACGACGTCGCCGTCGTGAACGCGGCCGATCCCGTCGTCATGAGGTGGGCGGAGAAGGCGCCGAGCCGGCTCGTCACCTTCGGACCGGGCGGGGAGGTCACCGAGCGCGACGGCGTCATCACCTCCCCGGCAGGCGACATCTGCCCGGTCGCAGAGCTGCCCCGGCGGCTGCCGCACGACGTCGCCAACGCCTGCGCGGCGAGCGCGATCGCGCTTGCTCTCGGCGCCGGGCCTGAGGCCTGCGTCTCGGCGCTGCGGCGCGGGGTGGCGATGCGGCACCGGATCGAGCTCGTCGGCGTCCACGACGGGGTCTCGTACTTCGACGACTCGAAGGCGACGACGCCGTCCGCCGTCCTCGCGGCGCTGCAGGGCTTCGACTCGGTGGTGCTCGTCGCCGGAGGCCGCAACAAGGGGCTCGATCTCGGGGCGATCGTCGCGGGGCTCGAGGAGGAGCGCCGGGCCGGCTCCGGCCCCGGGCCTTCCCGGCTTCGTGGAGTGGTCGCCATCGGCGAGGCCTCCGCCGAGGTGGTTGCCGCCTTCTCACCGCTCCCCATCCCGTTGCGGCGGGCCACCTCGATGGCAGAGGCGGTCGCCCTCGCGAGCGAGCTCGCCCGGAGCGGCGACGCCGTGCTGCTCTCCCCGGGGTGCGCCTCGTTCGACTGGTACCGCAGCTACGGCGAGCGGGGCGACGACTTCGCCCACCAGGTCCGGCGCCGGTCGTCCCGGGAGGAGCGCGCACCGGCGACGGGGGTCGCCGACGCCATGGCGACCGAGCACAGGGGGGGTCAGCCGTGAGCCAGATCGCCATCGAGCGCCGCCAGGCGGGCCGGCCGGCGGCCGGCGCCGCCAGGAAGGGCCGGTCCATCGAGCGACGGGCTCCGACGGCCGGGGCGAGAGCGCCGGGCACCGCGCGGTCCGCCTCGCGGTCAAGGGCCGCTGCCCTCTCCCTCGAGCACCGGCTCCTCGTCGGGTGTGTGGCGAGCCTCTGCCTGCTCGGGCTCCCGCTCGTGCTCTCGGCCTCCTTCGTCGACGCCATCGAGGCCGGTGGCTCGCCCTACTCGCTGTTCGAGCGCCAGGCGCTGTTCCTCGGCATCGGCCTCGCCGTGGCCGTCGCCGCGTCGCGCGTCTCGATGGAGCAGCTGCGCCGCCTCCGCCTCGTCCTGCTCGGCGGGGGCCTCCTCCTCCTGCTCGCCGTCTTCGTGCCGGGGATCGGGCACGGCGCCGGCGGCTCGAGCCGCTGGATCGGCGCCGGCCCGGTGCAGATCCAGCCCTCGGAGCTCATGAAGCTCGCCGTCGTCGTCTTCGCGGCCGATCTCCTCGCCCGCCGGGCACGGCGTCCCGATCCCTGGCGGGCGGTGGTCGTGCCGCTGCTCATCCTCGTCGCCGTCGCTGGCATCCTCATCATGAAGCAGCCGGACCTCGGCACCTGCATGGTGATCGTCTGCACGACCTTCGCCATGCTGTTCGCAGCCGGCGTGCCGGCGCGCCTCGTCGCGACCGGCTTCTGCCTCCTCGCGGTCCCGGGGACGGCCCTCGCCCTCGACGCCGCCTACCGGCGGGCCCGCCTGCTCTCGTTCCTCGACCCCTTCTCCCACGCGAGCAGCACCGGCTACCAGGTGGTGCAGTCGCTCGTCACGCTCGGGCAGGGGGGCCTCCACGGGAGCGGGATCGGCGCCTCCCCGGCGACGTGGGGCTACCTCCCGAACGGCTACACCGACTTCATCTTCGGGGTCGTCGGCGGCAACCTGGGGGTGTTCGGCACGATCCCGGTGATCGCCCTCTTCGCCGCCTTCACCTGGGCGGGGCTGCGCGTGGCCCATCGCGAGAAGGATCTGTTCACCCGGTACGTCGCCGTCGGCGTCACCTGCTGGATCGCCCTGCAGGCCGTCATCAACATCGGCGGCGTGATCGACGCCCTCCCCGTGACCGGGATCCCGCTCCCGTTCATCTCCTACGGCGGCTCGGCCCTCATCGTGAGCCTGGCCGGCGCCGGCCTCCTCGCCGGCATCGCGCGGCGCCAGGCCCCGGCGCCGGCCCCGATCGTGCGACCGGCGGTGAGCGGCACCAGGTGAGCGGCCGCCGCTTCGCCGTCATCACCGGTGGCGGCACCGGTGGTCATGTCTCACCCGCGCTCGCGATCGGCGAGGCGCTCGTGGCGAGCGGCCGCAGGAGCGAGGAGATCGGCTTCGTCGGCTCGACCCGTGGGCTCGAGGCCCGCCTCGTGCCGGCGGCAGGCTTCCCACTCGAGCTCCTCCCGGGCCGCGGGCTCGAACGCCGGATCTCGCTCCAGAACCTCGGCGCCCTCGGCGGGCTCGGCCTCGCCGTGCTCGCTGCGCTTCGCCTCGCCCACCGGGACCGCCCCCGCGTCGTCGTCACCGTGGGAGGCTTCGCCGGCTTCCCCTACGCCCTCGCCGCGATCGCGCTCCGCATCCCGCTCCTGGTCGTCAACGTGGACGCCGTGCCGGGGGCGGCGAACCGCGCCGTCGCCCCCTTTGCCGCCGCCGCCGCCGTCGCCTTCCCGGGCACCCCGTTGCCGAGGGCGACCGTGACCGGCCCGCCGGTGCGGGCGGCCGTCTTGGCGGTCTCCCGCTCGGCGGACGAGCGGAGGGCGACCCGGCTCCGGATCGGCATCGAACCGGCTCGCCGGCTCGTCGTCGTGACCGGGGGCTCGCTCGGCGCCCGGACCCTCAACGAGGCGGCCCTCGGCCTCGCCGAGCTGTGGCGGTCCCGCTCCGACCTCGCCGTCTACCACGTCGCCGGCGAGCGCAATCTCGGCGAGGTGCAAGCCGCCGCGTCGGCGCGCGGGCTCTTTCGGGGCGGTGGTGGGCTCGACTACCGCCTCGTCGGCTTCGACCCCGAGCTCGTCGCCGTCCTCGGGGCCTGTGACCTCGCCGTCTGCCGCGCCGGCGCCTCGACCGTGGCCGAGCTCACGGCGATCGGGGTGCCGAGCGTCCTCGTGCCGCTGCCCGGAGCGCCCGGGGACCACCAGACGAGGAACGCGCAGGCTCTCGAGCGGGCCGGCGCTGCGAAGCTGGTCCCCGACGGCGCCCTCGAACCACGGCTGCTGGCCTCGCTGCTCGAGGAGTGCTGGGGCAGCCGGGACCGGTTGGCCGCGATGGAGCAGGCGGCGCGGGGGCTCGGGCGCCGGGACGCCGCCGAGCGGATCGCCGAGATGGCGAGCGAGCTCGCCACCCGGCCAGGGCGAAGGAGGAGCGGGTGAACGGGCAGGAGTCCTCGGTCGATCTGTCGGGCCGCCGCCGCGTGCACGTCGTGGGCGCCGGCGGGGCCGGGATGAGCGCCATCGCGCTCGTGCTCTCCCGCATGGGCCACGAGGTCACCGGGAGCGACCTGAAAAGCTCGCGGGCCCTCGAGCGGCTCGCGGCCGCCGGCCTCGACGTTCGGGTCGGCCACGATGCCGCCCTCGTCGAGGGCGCCGAGCTCGTGGCCATCTCGACCGCCATCGGATCGGCCAATGTCGAGCTGCAGCGGGCTCGCGAGCTCGGCGTGCCCGTGCTCTCGAGAGCCGACCTGCTCGCCGCCATCGCGGGCCTCCGCCGCAGCGTGGCGGTGGCGGGCACGCACGGCAAGACGACGACGACCTCGATGCTGGCGCTCATCCTCGTGCAGGCCGGCATGCGGCCGAGCTTCATCGTCGGCGGCGACGTGAACGACATCGGCACGAACGCAGCCTGGGACGACGGCGAGTGGCTCGTGGTCGAGGCGGACGAGAGCGACGGCACGTTCCTCCGCCTCCACCCCGAGATCGCCCTCGTCACGAGCCTCGAGCCCGACCACCTCGAGCACTACGGGAGCTACGACGAGCTGCGCTCGTCGTTCGCCCGCTTCGTCGCCGGCGCGGGCCGGGCCCTCGTCTACGGGGATGCGCCGGACTCGGCGGCGCTGCTCGGCACGGCGCCGGCCGGCTCGGCGCTCTACGGCCGCTCGCCCGCCGCCCGCTTCAAGGTGAGCGATGTCCACACGAGCCGGGCCGAGGCGACGTTCTCGCTGAGCGACGCAGGCGAGCCGCTCGGGCGCTTCAGCCTTCCCGTGCCCGGCGAGCACAACGCGCTCAACGCGGCTGCGGCCACGGGAGCTGCGCTCATGATGGGCGCCTCGGCCGAGGACGCCCGGCTCGCTCTCGCCCGCTTCGCCGGCGTCGCCCGCCGCTACGAGTTCCGGGGCGAGCGCCGCGGCGTCACCTTCGTCGACGACTACGCCCACCTCCCGGGCGAGGTCGCCGCCACCCTCGCGGCGGCGCGCCGGGGCGGCTACTCGCGCGTCGTCGCCGTGTTCCAGCCTCATCGGTACTCCCGCACCCAGGCGCTCGCCTCGCAGTTCGCGGACGCCTTCGTCGACGCCGACGTCGTCGTCGTCACCGCGGTGTACGCCGCGGGGGAGGCTGCCCGGCCCGGCGTCTCCGGCCAGCTCGTGGTCGACGCGGTCCGGGCCGCCCACCCGGAGGCGGACGTGAGCTACGTGCCGGACCACGAGAGCCTTCTCGAGGTGCTGCGCCAGACCCTCCGCCCGGGCGACCTGTGCATCTCCCTCGAAGCCGGCGACCTCGCCGGCCTGCCCGACGAGCTCCTCTCCGACGAGAGATGGTGAGCCCCGTCCCGACGGGGCAGGGCGCCGCCACCCTCGACAAGGCCGCCCGCCTCCTCGCCCCCGGGGTCCGGCGCGGCGTCCTCCTCGGGCCGATGACGACCTACCGGGTGGGCGGGCCTGCCGCCCTGTTCCTCGAGATCGGGGACGAGGCGGCTCTTGAGCGGGCCTGCCGGGCCGTGGCCACGACCGGCGTGCCGGTGCTCGTCGTCGGCAAGGGGTCGAACCTCCTCGTCGCCGATGCCGGCTTCCCCGGCCTCGCCCTGCGGCTCGGCGATCGCTACGGGGCGGTCGCCTGCGAGGGGGAGAGCCTCGTGGCCGGCGCAGCTGCCGCCTACCCGGTCGTCGCCCGCCGCAGCGTGGCAGCCGGGTTGGCCGGGCTCGAGTGGGCGGTCGGCATCCCGGGCTCGGTCGGGGGCGCCGTCCGGATGAATGCCGGGGGCCACGGTGCCGAGACGAGCGACGTCCTCGTCGCGGCCGAGATCGTCGACCTCGCAGCCGGGGTGCCCGCGCCCCGCCGGCTCGGGCGTGCGGAGCTCGGCTTCGCCTACCGGACCTCGTGCCTTGGTCCCTCGGACCTCGTCATCGGGGCGGAGTACCGGCTCGAGGCGGGGGATCGGGACGCGAGCGCCGCCCGTCTCGGCGAGATCGTGCGCTGGCGCCGGGAGAACCAGCCCGGAGGCCAGAACGCCGGCTCGGTCTTCACGAACCCGCCGGGCGACTCGGCCGGCCGGCTCGTCGACTCGGCCGGGCTGAAGGGGTTCAGGATCGGCACCGCCGCGGTCTCTCGCAAGCACGCCAACTTCATCCAGGCGGATCCGGGCGGCTCGGCCGACGACGTGCGGCGCGTCATCGACGCCGTGCGGGCGAAGGTGGCCGAGCGGACCGGCGTGGAGCTCGCGCTCGAGGTCCGCCTCGTCGGCTGAGCCCGCTCTCGCCCGGGGTAGGAACCTCGATCGCCCGCCGGCGCGCCCTGCCGGCTCAGTTGCGGTGGCCGGCGTCGTGGGGAGCGCGCGGCCAGGTCACCTCGACGAGTGCGCCCCCGAGGGACGAGGTGGCGATCCTGAGCTGCCCGCCGGTCGCGGCTGCCACCGACTGGGCGATGGCGAGCCCGAGCCCGTGCCCCCCCGCAAGGGGGGTGGCCCGGCGGAACCGCCCGGCCACGTGGGGACGCTCCGTCTCGGGGATGCCCGGCCCGTCGTCCTCGACGCGAAGGGTGAGCCGGTCGCCCGGCAGCTCGATCGCCGAGATGCGGATCGTGCCGCCTTCGGGGGCGTAGCGGCAGGCGTTGTCGGCGAGCGTGCCGGCCAGCTTGTCGAGCCACTCGGTCGGCGCGCTGACGTTCAGGGGACCCGCCGCCGGGGGGCAGGCGACCTCGAGGCGCTGGCGGCGGGCCTGGGCCACCGCCGAGAAGCGCTCGCCGCAACGGGTGGCGACCGCGCCAAGGTCCTCGGTCACGCGGGGCGGGTCGCCCGGCGTGGAGTCCAGGCGGGCGAGCAGGAGGAGGTCCTCCACGATCGCCCGCAGCCGGTGGGACTCCGAGGCGACCCGGTCGAGCACGGCTTCGTACTCGCCCGGGCTCCTCGGCTTCGAGCGGGCGAGGCTCACCTCCGCCTCGATCACGCTGAGGGGCGTGCGGAGCTCGTGGGAGGCGTCCGCCGTGAACTCGAGCTGGCGCCGCCGGGCGGCCTCGATCGGCCCCGCAGCTCGCAGCCCGATCGCGAGGGCGACGAGGAAGAACGCGAGGAGCAGGACCGGGAGGGCGATCGCCTCGGAGGTGACGAGCACGGCCTCGACGTGGCCGAGCTCGCTCAGGCTCTCGGCCGCGAGCAGCCACCCGCCCCGGTGCGGGAGCCAGGCGAGGCGGTAGGTGGTGCCGGCGACCTCGGCGTCGAGCTCGAGCGGGGCGCCAGGCGGGGGCGGCCTCATGCCCGCCGGCAGCACCGGATCGCCGGGCGCGCTCCGTGCGAGCACTCCTCGATGGTTGAAGTACCACAGCCCGATCGGCTCGCCGTAGATCCCGAGCCCGTAGCGGGCTCCGTTGGTCTGGACCCCCGCGCTCGCGAAGGAAGCCTCGGGGTTCGTCGTGGCGAAGGTGAGCCGGCTCCCGAGCTGCCGGTCGACCTGGCCGGTGAGGTGCTCGGCAACGGCGAAGTCGAGCGTGGCGACGACCCCGGCGTACAAGACCGCCATGAGGGCGGCGGTGACGGCGGCGACCCGGACCGCCCCGCCGAGCTCGCGCCGGCTCAACCGGCCGAGGCGGGCGAGGCGTCCCGGCCGCCCTCCCCGCCCCGGGATCATGAGCCGGCGGTCACGAGCCGGTACCCCGAGCCGCGCACGGTCTCGATCCGCAGCTTGGAGCCGGCGAGCTTGTGGCGCAGGTGCGCGACGTGCACGTCGATCGTGTTCGAGCCCACGGCATCGGCCTCATCCTGCCAGGCGTGGATCGCGATCGACGACCGTGCGACGACGCCAGGCGACCTCGTGAGGAGGAGCTCGAGGATCCGCAGCTCGGTCGGGGTGAGCGGGAGCGGGCGACCCGCCACCTCGGCGGCTCGCGCTGCCGGGTCGAAGACGAGGTCGCCGAGCTCGAGCGTCGCCGCCCCGCCCCCTGGCGGCCGCCGCCGCAGGGCGCGCAGCCGGGCGAGCAGCTCGGCGAAGTCGAAGGGCTTCACGAGGTAGTCGTCGGCCCCGGCGTCGAGGCCCTCGACCCGGTCGGAGGGGAGGTCACGTGCCGTCAGCATCAGCACCGGGAGGGGGTCGCGCCGCCGCCGCAGGGTCGTGACGAGATCGAGGCCGCTCAGCCCGGGCATCCTCCAGTCGAGGACGGCCACCTCGTACTCGTAGGTGTCGAGGTACGCAAGCGCCTCTAGCCCATCGGCGGCCGCGTCGACGACGTAGCCCGCCTCCTCGAGGCCGCGGGCGACGACGGACCGCAGGCCGGGGTCGTCCTCGGCCACGAGCACCCTCACGGGCAGGGTTGTACCCGATCACGGCCGGCCGCGCGCGCCGGCTCCGCCTTCACGAGGTCTTCAGGTCGATCGTGCATGCTCCGTGCCGTGCCAGACGACCTCGAGCGGGACGCACGCGCCGTGCCGCCCGGCTACGGCCGGCTTGCGAGCCCTCGGGCGCGGCGCCGGGCGCGCAGCCGGGCCGGGCGGTGGCGGCGTCGGCTGCTCGGAGCCTTCGCCGCCGTGGTCGTGGCCTTCCTCGTCGCGGCCGGGGCCGGCTGGTGGTACCTCAACTACCAGCTCGACCAGGCGCACCGGGTGCACGTGGCGACGGGGCTTCTCGGCCCGACGAAGCCGGGGGCGCCTTTCAACGTGCTGCTCATCGGGTCGGACTCCCGCAGCTTTGTCAGCAATTCGGCGGAGGCGGGCGCGTTCGGCTCCGGCTCGGTCGTGACGGGCCAGCGCAGCGACGTCATCATCGTCGCCCGGATCGTGCCGGCCACGAACCAGGTCTACCTGCTGTCGATCCCGCGGGACACTTACGTCGACGTCCCGGGCCACGTCCAGTACATCTCGGGCCCCAACCGGGTGAACGCCGCCTTCAACAGCGGCCCGAGCCTGCTCATCGAGACGCTCCGGAAGGACTTCGGGATCACCGTCGCCCACTTCGCCGAGATCAACTTCGCCGGCTTCCAGTCGATGGTGGACGCCGTCGGCGGGATCCGGATCGACTTCCCCTACGCCGTGGAGGACGCCTACACCCGCCTCTCGGTGCAGCGAACCGGCTGCCAGCTCATCATGGGCGGGAACGCCCTCGCCTATGTCCGGAGCCGCCACCTGTACTACCGGCGAGACGGGGTCTGGACCCCGGACTGGGGGAGCGACTGGAGCCGGATCCGGCGCCAGGACGTCTTCTTCCACGCCCTCGCGGACCGGGTCCGCTCCGAGCTCTCCAACCTCGGCGCGATGACCTCCCTGCTCGGCGCCGTCGTGCGGAACCTCACCGTCGACTCCACCATGACGAACGCGTTCCTCATCCACCTCGCCCTCGAGCTCCGCCACGCCACCTCGGGCTCGATCCACAGCGAGGTGCTGCCGACGATCCCCTACGTCACGTCCTACGGCGCCGACGTCCTCCTGCCAGCCCAGCCCTACGACCGGCAGATGATCGCCCGCTTCCTCGCCATCGGCGAGCCCCGCCGCGCCACGGCGGGCGCGCCGCCGGCCACCGCCGGCTCCACGGCGTCGAGCACGCTCGCCCCCTCGACCACCACGACGACGGCGCCGGGCTCGAGCGTCGTGTTCGACCGCCAGCCCGAGCCGTGGAACGGCACCCCGTGCTGAGACCGCCGCCCGGGCCTCGCGAGCCCTGACGGCGCGGCACCCGCGAGCGGGCTCGAGCCGCGAAGGATCCCCCTTGCGCAGGGCGCGATCGGCCAAAGTGGAGCACGTGACGGACCCGCGGATCCACGAGCGCCGCGTCCGCGTCGCCCGCGAGAAGGGCCGCCGCCGGCGGCGATGGCTGCTCGCCGGCCTCACGGCGCTGGCGGCCGGCGGGGGCGCCCTCGCCCTCGTCCACTCCTCGCTCCTCGGGGCCCGGCACGTCGAGATCAGCGGCCAGCCCCACGCCCCGTACGCGACGGTGGTGCGGGTGGCCGGCCTCGAGGGCGCTCCGCCGCTCGTCGACCTCTCCGCCCAGGTGATCGCCGCTCGCGTGGAGTCGCTCCCGTGGGTGAAGACGGCGAGGGTGTCGCTCTCCTGGCCCTCCACCGTGCGGATCGCCGTGACGGACCGCACCCCGGTGGCCGCCATCCCCCTCCCGGGCGGCGGCTACGCCGTCGCCGATGCGACGGGGCGGGTCCTCGAGGACACGGCGGCGAGGCCACTCACCCTCCCCCTCGTCATGGCGGGCGGAGCCGTCCCGGCCCCGGGGGGACGGCTCGACGGGCCCTCCGCCGAGCTCGCCAGGGTCGCCGCCTTGACGCCCGAGGCGATGGTGGCGGAGATCTCGTCCATCGCCTGGGGCAGCGGGGGGATCGTGGTCCGCCTCGCCGGGGGCCGGACGGCCGTGCTCGGCGACGACTCGGCTCTCGGCGACAAGTTCGTCGCCCTCTACACGGTGCTCGAGAAGGCGAATTTGTCGGGAATCGTCACAATTGACCTGCGGGTCCCGTCCGCTCCGGTCTTGATTCGCTAGGGCGCCAGCCCTATCGTTGCCGAAACGTCGGCGGCTCCGGCCTGGAGACGACCACAGCCGAACAGGGGGGTGAGCGGTACACACCAGGCCGAGCCAGCAGCACCGCCATGCAGTAACGAATTCGCAGGTCACCGATAACTGCTTCCGGGAGCACGTCATGGTCAACGCCGAGGGCCTGCCGTGATCCACGCGGCAGGCTCGGCCGTCCCGCCCCGATCCGAGTGGAGGACAGAACGCTGATGAGCAGCCCGGGCCAGAGCTTCATCGCCGTCATCAAGGTCGTCGGTGTCGGCGGGGGCGGCGTGAACGCCGTCAACCGCATGATCGACGCCGGGTTGCAGGGCGTCGAGTTCATCGCCGTGAACACCGACGCCCAGGCCCTCCTCATGAGCGAGGCGGACATCAAGCTCGACATCGGCCGCTCGCTCACCCGGGGACTTGGTGCCGGCAGCGACCCGGAGGTGGGCCGGCAGGCCGCCGAGGAGCACCTCGAGGAGATCGAGGAGGTGCTGAAGGGCGCCGACATGGTCTTCATCACCGCCGGGAAGGGCGGCGGCACGGGCACCGGGGCGGCGCCGGTGATCGCCGAGGTCGCAAAGGGCCTCGGCGCCCTCACGATCGGCGTCGTGACGCGCCCGTTCGCCTTCGAGGGCCGCCGCCGCTCGAACCAGGCCGAGCAGGGGATCCAGCGGCTCCGGGAGAAGGTCGACACGCTCATCGTGATCCCGAACGAGCGGCTCCTCAGCATCGCCGACGAGCGCACTCCCATCGTCGAGGCCTTCAAGATGGCCGACGAGATCCTCCTCCAGGGCGTCCAGGGCATCACCGACCTCATCAACGTGCCGGGGCTGATCAACACGGACTTCGCCGACGTGAAGATGGTGATGAACGAGGCCGGCTCGGCCATCATGGGCATCGGCACGGGCACCGGCGAGGGCCGGTCGGTGAGCGCGGCCCGCCACGCCATCACGAGCCCGCTGCTCGAGGCCTCGATCGAGGGGGCCCGGGGGATCCTGCTCAACATCGCCGGCGGCTCGGACCTCACCCTGTTCGAGGTCAACGAGGCGGCCGCCATCATCCATGAGACCGCCCACCCCGACGCCAACATCATCTTCGGGAGCGTCGTCGACGACAGCCTCGGCGACATGGTCCGGGTCACGGTGATCGCAGCCGGCTTCGACCGCGTCGACGAGCAGCTGCCCCAGCGCCCGCCGGCCCGCCCGCAGCGACCCGGCCCACCCGCCGACCTCGGCCCCGCCCGGGCCGCCCAACCGCCACCGCCCGCCCGCAGCGAGGTGAGGAGCGACCCGCCCCTTGCAGCCCGCCCCGCGCGGCCGCTCCCGGACGTCTTCGGCCCCGAGCCCGGCGAGGACCGCGACGTCTTCAGCCCCGGTGACGACGACCTCGACGACTTCGACGAGGACTTCGACGTCCCGTCCTTCCTCAAGTAGCAGCGCCGCCGGCGAGCTGCCGGCCCCGACGGTCCTCGAGCTGGCGCTCGGCGATCCGCGCCTTCGCGTCCTTGTCACCACGCGCGTGCTCGGCGATCTCCGGCCGGGCCACCCCGGGGCGGACGAGCGCCGGGCGTGCGTGCTCCCGGGCCCGCCCTGGAGCACCGTCCGCCAGGTGCACGGAGCCGGCGTGGCCGACGCGGCCTCGCCCGGGGCCGAGGCCGACGTGCTCGTCGCGAGCGAGGGCGGGAGGCTGGCGGTGTTCGCAGCCGACTGCGCCCTGCTCGCCGTGGCGAGCGCGGAAGGTCCGTTCGCGGCCGTCCACGCCGGTTGGGCCGGCCTTGTTGCCGGAGTGATCGAGGCGGCGGCGGCCGAGCTGCGCCGCCGCGGGGCGACCTCGCTCAGGGCCGTGCGGGGGCCGTGCATCGGACCGGAGTGCTACGAGTTCACCCCGGCCGACCTCGACCGGGTGGCCTCGCGCTACGGCCCGCAGGTGCGCGGGACGACCTCGGCCGGCACCCCGGCGCTCGACCTCGCCGCCGGGGTGCGGGCCGCCTGCGAGCGGGCCGGGATCGAGCTCGCCGGTGAGGTGGCCTCCTGCACGGCCTGTGCCCGCACGGCCGACGGCGAGCCGCTCTTCTTCTCCCACCGCGCCCGGCGGGACACCGGCCGGCACGCGCTCGTGGTCGCGCGCGAGCCGTGACGGCACGAGCCTTGGCACCAGGCGAGCTGCGCCGGCGTGCGAGCGAGCTCGAGCCGCTCGTGGCGAGCCGCCTTGGCGCCCTGCGGGAGCGGATCGAGCGGGCCGGCGGGGACCCCGGGGCGGTGCGGGTCGTCGCCGTGACCAAGACCCACGGTCCCGAGGCCGTGCTGGCGGCCCTCGCAGCGGGGATCGTCGACATCGCCGAGAACTACGCCGGCGAGCTGCTCGCCAAGGCGGCGGAGGTCTCGGCGGTCGCCCAGGCGGAACCCGGCCGGCTCCCGAGCCCGGTCTGGCACCTGATCGGCGCCATCCAGCGCAACAAGATCGGCCGCCTCGCCCCGGTCGTCACCTGGTGGCAGTCGCTCTGGCGGCCCGAGGAGGTGGCGAGCCTCGCGCGCCACGGCGAGTCGAGCAGGGCGAAGGTGCTCGTCGAGGTGAACCTCGCCGGTGACCCCGGCCGTCCGGGCTGCGCCCTGTCGCAGTCCGCGGGCGTCGTCGCCCGGGCGCGCCAGGCCGGCCTCGACGTGCGCGGCCTCATGGCCGTCGCTCCGGTCGGGCCGCCGGGCTCGGCTGAGCCGGGCTTCAGGGCGGTCGCCGCCGAGGCGGCCCGCCTCGGCCTGCCCGAGCTGTCGCTCGGCATGTCGGGCGACCTCGAGGAGGCGGTGCGTGCCGGCACCACGATGGTGCGGATCGGCACGGCGCTGTTCGGCCCGCGGGATCCCCGCGCGCCTCGCTGACGGCTGCAAGAATGGGGAGTTAAGAGGAGGACTTCTGATGACGACTTTCATGCAGAAGGCGCTGCAGTACCTCGGTCTCAAGGATATCGAGGACGACGAGTTCTACGACGACGAGGACGTGGTCGAGCAGGCCCCGGAGCGCCGCACGACCTATCCCGAGACCCACGAGGCGCCGGCGGCGTCAGGTCCCGTGGCGGCGGTCCGCCCCCTGGTCCGGGAGGAGAGGGCCGACGCTCTGCGTCAGACGGGCACGATCCGGCCGCTCGTCGCCCAGCGCCAGAGCAAGCCGCAGGTGGTGGCGCCCCGGCGCTTCTCGGACGCTCAGGAGATCGGTGACCTCGTGAAGGCCAGCCACCCGGTCATCGTCAACCTGCAGGCGAGCGAGCGCGACCTCGCCCGGCGGATGATCGACTTCTGCTCCGGGCTCACCTACGCCCTCTCGGGCAGCATGGAGAAGGTGGCCGACCAGGTGTTCCTCCTCACTCCGTCTAATGTCGAGGTATCACCAGAAGAGCGCCAGCGGCTGTCCGAGCGGGGGCTGTTCCGCTCCTGAGGGGCCCCGCCGAGCACATCGGGACGGCGGGTAGATGACCCTGCTCGTCGACGCCGTCCGCTGGCTCTGCCTGCTGTTCCTCATCGCCTTGTTCGCGCGCATGATCCTCTCGTTCATGCCGCTCGGCTACGACACCCCGCTCGAGTCCGTCAACCGCGTCCTCATCAGGA
>Ga0070737_10003398_pt1 | contig 17250 bp, 13 predicted proteins | sample Coa_R1_10_FD_66438 | JGI IMG/M metagenome (GOLD analysis project Ga0070737, IMG submission 66438) | Surface soil microbial communities from Centralia Pennsylvania, which are recovering from an underground coalmine fire - Coalmine... | ecosystem: Environmental > Terrestrial > Soil > Unclassified...
CATCGGGGGGAGCACGCGCTGGAGTTTCAGGCCGTGTACCTGCGCTATCTCCAGCGCAAGGGCTGGCTGGGCGACATACAGGCCGTGCCGATCCTGTGCGGGGCGCCGCACGGCCTGGTAGCGGCTGGCCAGTCGCCGTGCGCGGTGCCCGCCATTGGCGAGCTGCTCGACCTGCTCGCCGCGCAGCTAGCCGTCGATGGGCGCCGCTGGTGCCTGATCGCCGCCGCCGACCTGGCACACGTCGGACCACAGTACGGCGACGCACAGCGCCTGTCTCCGGCCGGGCTGGCCCAGGTGGCCACTGCTGACCACGCCATGCTAGAGCGCGCTGCCGCGGGCGACGCGGAGGGGTTCTACCACCAGGTGATGGACGACGGGGATAGCCGCCGCATCTGCGGGGTGGCGCCCATCTACGCGTTGCTGCGGCTGTTGCCCCCGGCCCGCGGCGAGGTGCTGCGCTATACCCAATGGGCCGACCCTGCGGGCGATGCCGCGGTGACCTTCGCCAGCGTCGCCTTCTGGCGCGACTGAGCGTGCTGCGGCGGGGCTAGTAGTGCCGGCGGGCACGGCGCCCTGCGCGGAGGTCGGCAACCGCCGAAGTCACCACGAGGGCCAGCGCGGCGGAAAGGAAGATCAACAGACACGGCCAGCGCCGGGCGGCCGGGGCCCCATACAGCACGAGTAGGATGATGCTGTACGTGGCCAGCAGGCAGGCGCCGCCCTCGCACAACATCAGGAAGAACAGGAAGTCGTCCCAGGCGTCGCCCTGCATGCTCGCCCGCCCCCGCCTGCGCCTGGACCGCGTGCCGCTCGCCTATAGTCCTATAGTACCGCACAGCGGGTGGCGGTGGGTATCCCTCGGGTGCGGCAGACTCGTGCCGGACATTGCTGGTATCGTATCATGTGGCGTCCACCTTCCGCTCGGCCGCGGGGAGCATGCGCGCTGGGCGTGGTGAGTGAGCAGGGAGGCCGGAGTGAGCGCACCAACGGGCCCGGCGGGCCGGCGCATCGCCCTCGATGCGATGGGGGGCGACCACGCGCCCGCCGCCACGGTGGCCGGCGCGGTCGCTGCCGCCCGCGAGTACGGCCTGGCCATCGACCTCGTGGGGCCAGCCGAGCTGCTGCGTGCCGAGCTGGCGCGCCACCGCTATCGGGGCCTCCCCCTGACCATTGTCGACGCGCCCGAGGTGATCGGCATGGCCGAGGCGCCGTCGCTGGCCGTGCGCAAGCGTCGATCGTCCATGGTCATCGGGCTGCAGCGCGTCGCCGATGGCCTGGCCGATGGCTTCGTCTCGGCGGGCAACAGTGGCGCGGTCATGGCCGCCGCTATCGCCGTGCTGAAGCGCATCCAAGGCGTGCAGCGCCCCGCGTTCGGTGCGGTCATGCCGAACGCGCGCGGGCGCTGCCTGATCCTCGATGTGGGCGCCAACGCTACCTGCAAGCCCGAGCACCTGGCCGACTTCGGCCTCATGGGCGCCGACTACGCCGAGCGTGTGCTGGGCATCTCCCAGCCGCGAGTCGGGCTGCTGAGCATCGGCGAGGAGCGCAGCAAAGGCAATCCCCTGATCGTCGAGGCGCACCGCCGGTTGAGCGAGCTGCCGATCCATTTCATCGGCAATGTGGAAGGGAAAGACATCGTTCTCGGTACCGCGGACGTCATCGTCACCGATGGGTTTACGGGCAACGTGGTCCTCAAGTTCGCCGAGGGCACCCCGCGGGCCCTCGCACGCATCGTGCGCGCGGAGCTGCTGCCCCACAAGCCCGAGCGCATCGCGCTCCCGCTGATCGGCGCCAGCACGATGGCGGCAGTGGCCACGCCGGCTCTGCGCCGCCCGGCGTTGTACGCGCTGGGCGCCGCACTGTTCGGTAGCAGCGTGCTCGCGCTCGCCTTCGCCCCGGCCATCGCGCGGCTGGTCCGCCGTCTCGACTGGCGCGAGCATGGCGGCGCGCCGCTGTTGGGCGTGCGCGGGGTGTGCATCATCGCCCACGGACGTTCGAACGCGCAGGCGGTGAAGAACGCTATCCGCGTGGCGAGCGAGGCGGCGGCGACCGGGCTGGTTGCGCACATCGAGGCGGGCGTGCAGGCGCGGCGCCTGCTGCGTGCCCCCCGCGACGGAACCGCGACGGCCGCGCTCGGCGAGGTCGGGCGGTGAGCAGGCGCCGGCCGCCCGTGGCCGTGCGCGGCCGCTACTGAGGAGCGCGCGAGTGTTCGTGGTCGTCAACCACCAGGTCGTGCGCCGGCAGACGCGGCGCGGCTATCTGTTCCTGCTCTTGTCGCTCGCAGTGTTCGTCGCGGGCTTCGTGGCGACCTGGAGCTGGCCGCACAACGAGGTGGCGAGCACCTTCGCGCTGGCCGCCCTGTTCCTCGGCGTGTTGCTATGGCAGGTACACCAGTACTACCTGCGACGCTGGGACGCACGCCACCGCCTCGACCGCGACTTGAGCCAAGCGCTGCGCGGCTTGGGCAGCCGCTACACACTGGTGTGCTTCGCCGACCCGCGGCTGCCCGACTACCTGCTGCTGGGCCCGCACGGGGTAGCCATCCTGGTCGCACGCAACACCGACGGCACCATCCGCTGCCGCAACGACCGGTGGTCGCGCCGGGAGACCCCGCGCTGGGCCGCGCTGCTCGGCGCTGACGTGGTCCGCAACCCCACCCTGGAAGCCCGCCAGAACTGGCAACGCCTGGGCGAGTACCTGCGCCAGGTACCCGGCGAGCTCGGCGAAGTGGCCGAGGTGCCGGTCATGGCCTTGATCGTGTTCACGCATCCCCACGTGCAGCTCGAAGTCGAGCAGTGCGCGTTCCCCGTGCTACGCGCCAGGGAGGTGCCGGGCTACCTCCAACAACAGCGCGGCGCTGTACCTGCCCCCGTGATGCAGCGGCTGCGCGACTGGCTCGTGCCGCCCGCGATCCTGGCCGAGGCGCAGGTAGCGGGCGCCGAGCGCGCCCGCGTGCGCCCCAGCGCGCGGCGCCGTTGAGTGACCAGGCCGTAACCGCGCGAGCGCCCAGGTCGGCGTGCGCAGCCTGGCAAAATGCCGGGTGCCGGCGCCGCGCTGTGGCATAATGGCGCCGGCATGGCGCCCCCACGCTCAGCTGCCTGCAGGAGGGAGTCTCTGAACACGCGCGTCGCTCTCGGCCCGCGTGGACGCTTGGCCGCCTTGGGCCTGCTCTTCCTCGTGGTGCTGACCTCCGTCGCTTTCCAGACGGCCCCCACTGAGGTGGCCGTCCCCGCGCCGTCCGACGGCAGCAACGCCCCCACCACCACCCCGCTTCCTGTCGCTGACGGACGGATGGTATTGCCCACCACGGTGCCCGCCAGCGAGCCGCGCGCGCCGGCGCTCAACCTCGAGCGGGTCTCCGAGCCATTTCGCCCGACGCTGGTCGCCTTGCTCACGGCCGCGCCGGCCAACGCGGTCAGCCGGGCGGGAGCAGACGAGGAAGGCAGCGCTGGCCGCCGGGGCGTCGACCTGTCGCTCAACGCCGCGCGGCCCACGGCCACGACGCCGCTCTTGACCCCGGCCCCGACTCCGGCCCCCGAGCGCCCGCAGAGCGACGCGCGCGGCCCGCGCTACGCCGGCTGGGCGATGGTCGCCTATCCCTGGATGTCGGCCGACGCGATGCGCGAGGCACTGGCACGCCAGAAAGCGGCCGGCGCCAACGTGGTGTGGATCGGGCACAACAACCCCGGCGAGGTCGACGCGCACGACAGCGAGCCGGGGCTCTCCTACGCGGTGTTCGAGGCGTTGCAGAACGAGGCCGACCCCCGGCGGGACGACGCCCTGGCCATCGTGCAAGCCCAGGAGCGCATGCTGCAGGCTGTGCGGGCAGTGGGCCTGAAGGCGGTGCTGCCGGTGGGCTACCAGAGCCAGATGGGCAGCTTCTGGGACGACGCGCACCCCGATGCCCTGCGCCTGGGCAGCCGCGGCGGCGTGAACTACACCACCGCCGTGGCCAACGCCTCGTTCTACTCGCCCGACTACCGCCGCGACATCCGGCGGTACTACGAGTGGGTCGACGCGCGGTTCGTGCGGCCGTTCCGCGATGTGATCCTGATGCTCAACCTCGCCGACGAGCCCTCGGGCGGCGACTTCTCGCCCTGGGCCGACGCTGCGTTCCGCCAGGAGACCGGCTACGGCTTCGCCGATGTGGGCACCGACCCCGAGCGGCAGACGCGCCTGGGCGAGTTCCAGTCGCGCTATATCGTCGACTACGCGACCTGGAGCGCGCAGCAGTGGGCCGAGCTGGAGCCTGGTCTGCCGGTGACCATGTCGTTCGAGGGCGCCACCCTGCGCGTCCACCTGCAGCTGCCACATCTGGAGTCGCTGTTCGCGCGTACCCCGCCCAACTTCGTGGTCACCTTCGATGCCTACCCGCGCGACGGGCCCTATGACATGCCGATCGACGACACCGAGCTGGTGCGCCTGTTCCAGCTGGTGCGCACGGCAGCGCACTATTCGGTGCGCTACGAGCGCCCGTTCTGGCTGTGGTCGACCGGCAACAGCTGGGGCCTAGCGCAGGCGAGCCCGCAGCCCGGCAACGTGGCCGACGCGGTAGCCAACGCGTACTACCTGGCCCTGCTGGCGCGCCAGATGGGCGGCTGGCTACAGGGCATCGCGGTGTGGAACTACAACGTCGTGGGGCAGGGCCTGTACAACGATACCCACCGCACCGCCTACGACCCCGACGTGATGTTCGCTCGCGTGTCGGAGACGTTCCCACGTCTGCGCCAGATCATGGCCAGCCCGCCCGGCCACACGGAGGTGCTGGTGCTGGCACCCGACCGCCCGGCCTGGCAGCAGCTCGGCGCGGAGCGCCAGATCGACCCGTTCCGCTTCCGCTACTACGACCTGCACCGCCTGATCGCCCTGGCGCGCAACAACATCCCGGCGGCGGTCGTCGGCTCGCTGGCGGGCGAGGAGCTGGGCGGCATCCGCGCTATCCTCGTGCTGGCCCGCGCGCCGCAAGACCTCACCGAGGCCGATCTGGCGGGGCTGCAAGCGTACCTGGCCAGGGGCGGCAAAGTGGTCGCCCTGCGGGCGCTGAGCGGCCTGCTCGGTCCGCGCGCCGAGTACATCGACGGCGATCGTGCCGAGGAGGCATTCGCCGAGCCCACCAGCGACGACCGCGTTCGCCTCTGGCAGCGCGTGCTGGGCATCGAGCAGCCGCTGCGCGACGGCTATTTCGTGGCCACCACCGACGACGCGTTGTTCTACACGCTGGCGGGGCCGCTGGAGGCCCGGCTGGTGTTCAATGGGCGCGGCTGGCAGGCTGACCGCAGTGGCAACGCCCTGCAGCCGCTGCAGCCCGACGGCGGCCGGCTGCTGGTGCGGCTCGACAAGGGCCAGTACGCCTTCCTCACCCGCTAGGCGGGTATAATCGCCGCGAAGCGTGTAGCGGGCCTGGCGGAGGGGAGGCGCGTATGGCGGTGCAAGGGCGTGGCGTCATTGCCTGGCAGGCGAACGCGCCGGTGCGGGCGGAGCCGCTAGAGATCGACGAGCCCGGCCCTCATGAGGTGCTGGTACGCATCGAGGCGAGCGGCGTCTGCCACACCGACCTACACATCCAGAAAGGGTTCATCGGCGAGCTGCCCATGCTGCTCGGCCACGAGGGCGCGGGCATCGTCGAGGCGGTGGGGCCGGGGGTCGAGCGGCCGCGCGTCGGCGACTACGTCATCCTGGCCTGGCGCGCGCCGTGCGGTGCCTGCCGCTTCTGCCGCATCGGCCAGCTGCACTACTGCGCGGCCAGCCTCAATGGCCAGCCCCGCCAGCACACGCCCGACGGCCGCTACCCGCCGCCGATCATGGGCCTGGGCACCTTCGCCACCCATACCGTCGTCCACGCCGCGCAGGCGATCCCTGTGCCGCGCGCGATCCCGCCCGCCCAGGCCTGCCTCATCGCCTGCGGCGTGATGACCGGCGTGGGCGCCGCGCTGTACACCGCGCAGGTGCGCCCGGGCAGCACGGTGGCCGTGTTCGGCGCGGGTGCCGTGGGCACCAGCGTCATTCAGGGCGCGCGGCTGGCCCACGCGGCGAAGATCATCGCCGTGGACATCGAGCCGCGCAAGCTGGAGTGGGCGCGCCAGTTCGGGGCCACTCACACGGTCAACGCCCGCGAGGCCGACCCGGTCGAGCAGATCCGCGCACTCACCGACGGCTACGGCGTCGACTACGCCTTCGAGTGCGTGGGCCAGCCGCAGGTGCTCCAACAGGTGCTGGCCGCCCGCGATCTCGCCGGGGTAGCGGTGCTGATCGGCGTGCCGCCGGCGGGCAGCACGCTGACGCTGGACCTCCAGTGGCTGTTCTCGCGCGGCGGGGCGCTCAAGCCGAGCTGGTACGGCGACTGCCTGCCCAGCCGCGACTTCCCCATGCTGGTCGATTGGTACCTCAAGGGCGAGCTACTGCTCGACGAGCTGGTGACCCGCCGCATCGCGCTCGACGCGGTGCAGGACGCCTTCGAGGCGATGGAGCGCGGCGAGACGCTGCGCTCGGTCGTGGTGTTCGACAACTGACCGCACGCTGGAGCGAGCGATGAGCCAGGGCGAGCCGCGCGACGGCCGCGTGAACGTGGGCGATCTCAACCTGCACTACGTGGAGTGGGGCGACCCGCAGGCACCGCCGATGGTGCTGCTGCACGGCTTCATGGCCCACGCGCATACGTGGGACCTGTTCGCGCCGGGGCTGGCGCGCGACTACCGCGTGCTGGCGGTAGACCAGCGCGGCCACGGCGACAGCGACCCGGCGCCCGAGTACGGGCCCGAGCTGTACGTGCGCGACCTGGAGGGGTTCGTGCGCGCCCTGAACCTGCCGCCGTTCGTGCTAGTGGGCATGAGCATGGGCGGGCGCAACGCCATGCTGTACGCGGCGCGCCACCCCGAGCTGGTGCCGCGGCTGGTGATCGTGGACATCGGCCCCGAGGCGCCGCCCCCGCTGCCGCCACGCCCGGACGCGCCCCAGGATCCGGGCGTGTTCGACTCGCCGCAGCAGGTGGCCGACTTCCTGCGCGCCATGGACCCCTACCCGCCCGAGGAGTACCGCCAGCGGGTGGCCGCCCACTCGGTGCGCCGCCGCGAGGACGGCAAGTACGTCTGGAAGTGGCACGAGGGGCTACTGTGGGGACCTAGCCCGGTCGAGGGCGACTACTGGGACGCGCTGCGCGCCATCCAGTGCCCCACGCTCGTCGTGCGGGGCGCCGAGAGTCCGATCCTGCCGCGGGAGATGGCGGAGCGGATGGTCCAGGCGCTGCGCGACGGCCGGCTGGTGGAGATCCCGCGCGCCGGCCACGCCGTGCAAGAGGACAACGCCCCCGCGCTGGTCGCCGCAGTACGCGAGTTCCTAGGCCTACCCGCCCGCTGACGGCTCAGCGCCCGCGGGCCAGCTCGGCGGCGCGACGCGCGAAGCTGCGGTCGATCCACTGGCTCTCGGGCGGCAGGTTGGGCGGCTCGTCCTCCAGCTCGCGCATCAGCCGGATCACGTTCTGCACCGGCGCGTCTTTGAGATCGGTGAAGTCCAGCGCGTTCGGATAGCGCACGATGTAGTACTCGTAGCACTGCTCGGCGATCTCGCGCGAGCTGCGCGTTTCCCGCATGATAATGTCGATCACCGCTTCTTTGTTCTCGGGGCGGTGGGCCCAATCGTTCGCGCGGATCACCGCCGCCAGGAAGTTGACGAGATCCTCCTGGTTGCGCGGGGAATCGACCCAGTCGCCGCGCACCATCCAGACGTTGAGCGAGTACTCGGGCATCACCTCGGCGAACGCCTGCAAGATACGGAAGCCGTCGAGCCGCGCCTGGAAGTTGACCGGATCGCTCAGCAGCGTGGCGCTGATCCCGCCGGACTGCAGGGCGGCGTAGCGCTGCGTGTTGCCGCCCACCTGGGTCAGCTCGTAGTCTGTGTCGCGCAGGCCGTGCTGGAGCAGCATGAAGCGGGCGATCGTGCCGCTACCCGACTTGAGGCTCGACGCGCCCACCTTCTTGCCGCGCAGGTCCTGCACCGACGTGATCTCTGAGCGCGCCACCAGCTCGAAGGGGGTGATGATGTGGTAGTTGGCGAGGAACTTGAGGTTCGCGCCCTTGCTGATCGCCGTCACCGAGGCATCGGTCACCCCGGACAAGATATCGATGCTGCCCCCGAGTAGCGCCGACACCGACTCATTGGTGCCGAGCTGGGTCCACTCGGCGCGCAAGCCCACGTTCTCCAGGAAGCCGTACTGGCTGGCGATCCACAGCGGGTAATAGTAGGCCGACAGGGCGATATAGCCGTTCTGCAAGGTGCGTGGCTCGCCCGGCGCCCGTGTGCTCGCCCCGCGGGCGGCCGGGGTAGCCGGCGTCGCCCCGCTCGGCGACGAGGTGGTGGCAGGCGCCGCGGGGGCGCAGGCGGCGAGCGCCAGCGCCACAGCCAGCAGCCCGGGCGCGACCAAGTGGGCGCGACGCATGGAAAGCACCTCCGTGCTCGCACGCTCCGACAGCACAGGCTGCTAGCCGGGCCAGCGGCGCGTTGCGCGATTGGGCACAAAGATACCCTGCCCATCGCCCGCTGTCCATGGTCTGGTCGCACAAGCTAGGGCGTCTCGGGCGCCCGGTGCGCCAAGTACACCCCAGCGGCCACGGTGCCCAGGGCGCACAGGGCAGCGGACACGAGCAGCGCCACGGGCACCGAGTAATTCTCGCTCAGGCCGCCGACTACCAGCGCGCCCAGCGGGGTCATGCCCGCGAACAGCACCGTGTACAAGCTCATCACGCGCCCGCGCAGCTGCCCAGGCGCCAGGTACTGGAGCAGCGTCTGCGCCGTGGCGCTGAACGAGATGCCCGCGATCCCCAGCACGAACAGTAGTACGGCGGTCAGCGGATACGCGGCCGACAGCCCCACCAGCGCGAGCAGGAGCGTAAACAGCGCGCCGCCGCCCAGTAGCCAGCGCCGGGTGGGTCGCCCGCGCCCGGCGACCAGCAGCGCGCCGCACAGCGACCCGGCGCCCAAGCACGAGCTGAGCAACCCGTATGCCTCGGGCCCCGCATCGAACACGAAGCGCGCCAGCAGCGGAATGACCGTGATGAAGTTGAACCCGAACGTCCCCAGCGCCCAGACGATGATCAGCACGCCGAAGATCGCCGGCGTGCGCACGGCGTACGCTAGCCCTTCGAAGAGCTGGAGGTGGACCGCCCCGCGCGCGGGCGGCACGGCGTGGAACTCGGCCGGCCGCATGGCGACCAGCCCCCAGACGATGGGCACGTAGCTCAGCGCGTTGGCCCAGAAGCAGGCGCCCGTGCCCACCGTGGCCAGCAGCGCCCCGGCGAGCGCGGGCCCGATGATGCGCGAGGCGTTGAAGTTGCCCGAATTCAGCGCCACCGCGTTGGCCAAATCCTCCGGCCCCACCAGCTCCGCGGCGAACGCGGCGCGCGTGGGGTTGTCTACCGCCTGGAACAACCCTTGGGCCAGCGACAGCCCGTATAGATGCCACAGCGCGATGTGGCCGCTGCCGACCAGCAGGGCCAGCACGGTGGCCTGGGCCGCCCCCCCGAGTTGCGTGGCCAGCAGCACGCGCCGCTTGGGCCAGCGGTCGGCCAGCACCCCGCCGAGCAGCGAGAACAGCAGCATAGGCAGGAACTGGAGCATGGTGACAGTGCCCAGCGCCAGCGGCGAGTCGGTGATCTGGAGCACCAGCCAGGCCACGGCCGTGCGCTGCATCCAGCTGCCGGTCAGGGAGACGAGCTGTCCGCCCCAGTACAGCCGGTAGTTGTAGTTGGCCAACGCGCGGAAGGTATTGCCCCAGCGCGTCCGCCGCCGCACCGTGGCCGCGCTACGCTCCACCCTCGTGGCCCCAGCCCCCATGTCGGCTGCTCCACTCCCGCTCGCGTGGGGCTGCCCGCGCCGCACCGGACAGCTACACCGCCTGGGCCAGCCAGGCATCGAGGCGCGGCTGCGCGCGCTCGCGGAAGGCAACCAGCAGGTCGAGCCCTTCGAGCGTCTGTTGCAGTGTGCGCTCGGCGGCCTCCACCGGGTGCGCGGTGAAGAACTCCGCGATCTGCTGGCGTGCTGCCGCCGTTCCCAGGCTGCCTGCGGCGGCGATCAGCCGCCGGCGCATGAACGGCGGCAGCCGCTGCTCGACCGCGTCCCAGTGGGCCCGGATGAAGTCCCACGCGGCCCACTTGCCCGCCGGGTTGCTGAGTAGGCGCGCCAGCAGCAGCCCGACATCCTGCGTGCGGACAGTCGACGTGAGGCTCAGCTCCAGTGCCCGCTGGACCAGCTCTGGCTCCTCGAACGCGCCCAACCCCAGCAGATGGCGCATCTCGTCCTGCGGCGTGCGGGCCGTGCGGACGCGCTCCAGGTATTGCGCGAACCGCTGCGCGGAGCCCTGCTGGGCGCCGAGCACCACCAGCACATCCACCAGGTTCGGGTCGACCGCCGTGTCGTCGGCCCAGTACACTTCCAGCAGCCGCTCGGCCTCGGCCACCACCGCGCGCTGGCGGGCGATGCGCCCCAGCGCCCGGACTACCGCCGCCCGGCGCAGGCGCGTGTTGTCCGACTCGGCGGGGTTCGGGGTCCAACCAAGCTCCGCCAATTGGTCGGCGAATAGCTCCTCCACGTAGCGGGCGAACGCCGGCCGCTGTGCCGGCTCTAGCAGGAACGCCTCGATATACGCCAGCGCGTCGACGATGGCCTCCACGACCGCGTGATGCGCCTCATGGCGGAAGGCGCGGAGGAACTCCAGGAACGCGTCGATCGCGTTGTAGCCCGCGCGAGTCAGCGCCCATTCGTTGCTCACTAGCCCGACCCGCTCGGCCGCGTCGAGCGCCGTGGGCAGATGACTCAGCAGGGCGTGGAGCGTGGCCGCGTCGTGCTGGACGCGGAAGAAGCCGCTCTCGCCCGCGTTGGCGTACAACCACTTCGGCGGTCGTCGGGCCTCTAAGACCAGCTCGGCCCGCGGCGCCGACAGCAGGGCCCGCTGCTCGGCCAGCCGCGGGCCGTCGGCGAAGCGCAGCACCAGCGGCACGCGCCATTGTTGTGCCGTCGCCTCGGGGCTGGTGGCGCGGCGGGGATCCGCGAAGAAGCGCTGCTGCTCCAGCACCACGTGGGGGCGCGTGCCGCCCGGGGTCACGGTGGCGCGCACCAGCGGGAACCCCGGCTGGTCGATCCAGTCGCGCGCGATGGCGCGCACGCGGCGGCCCGACACCTGCTCCAGCGCGCCGAACAGGTCGTTAGCGGTGGCGTTGCCCTCGCGGTGCGCGCGAATGTACTGGCGCACGCCCGCGCGAAAGACGTTGGGGCCTAGGAAGTGCTCCAGCATGCGTAGGACCGCCGCGCCCTTCTCATAGGTGATGGCGTCGAACATCTCGCTGGCCTGCGCCGCGCTCTTCACGGGCGCCCGAATGGCCCGCGTGGACACCAGTGCGTCGGTGTGGAACGGGGCGGCCTTCTCTTGCTGGAAATCGACCCACACCTCCCAGTCGGGCTGCCAATCGGCCACCGTACGGAACTCGATCCAGGTGGCGAACGCTTCGTTGAGCCAGAGGTCGTCCCACCACTGCATGGTCACCAGGTTGCCGAACCACTGGTGCGCGATCTCATGGGCGACCACTAGCGCGATACGCTTCTTGGCCGCTAGCGGGGCGGTGGCCGGGTCGCATAGCAGCGCCGTCTCGCGGAAGAAAATAGCGCCCGAGTTCTCCATCGCGCCGGCCTCGAAGTCCGGCACGGCGAGCAGGTCGAGCTTGCCGTACGGGTACTTGACGCCGAAATAGCGCTCCAGTCGACTGAGGCTGGCCGCCGCGGCCTCCAGGGCGAACTGGCCCAGATGCGCCTTGCCGGGCACCGTCCAGACGCGGATGGGGGTGCCGCGCGCCTCGACCGCGGCGGTGCTCTCCAGCTCCCCAACCGCCAGCGCCACCAGATAGGTAGACATCCGTGGGGTAGGTGCGAAGTGCACGGTGCGTGTGCCGGGCGTCGGGCCAGGCGTCTCGCGCTGGACACGACTGTTCGAGATCGCGGTCACCCCCTCGGGCACCGTCACGGCGAGCTGGAAGCGCGCCTTGAACGCCGGCTCGTCGAAACAGGGGAAACAGCGCCGGGCGTCGGTGGCCTCGAACTGGGTGAAAGCATAGCGTCGCCCCGCCGTCTCGACGCGATACAGACCGCGCAGGCTGGTGCCGATCGTGCCGCGGAAGGCGAGCTCCAGCGTGGCGCGCCCGACCGGCACCCCCTGCGGGAGGTGCAGGGTGAGCGTCTCACGCCCGGGCTGGTAGCTGACGCGCGCCGGCCAGCGGTGGCGGCCCACCTGCACGCTCGCCGCGGTGACCTCCAAGTCCACGGCGTGCAGGACGATCTGGCGCACGGGCCGCGCCACCTGCACCTCGACGGTCTCGTGGCCCTGGAACGTCCAGGCGGCGAGGTCCGGGGCCAGTACCAGGCGGTAGCGGTTGGGCATGACAGAGGAGGGCAGGCGATACTCCGCGTCGTTCATCCATTCGTCTCCAGCAAGGGGGCACCACGGCCGCCGGGCGGGTCAGGGCTGGGCGTCTCTAACGGTAGGATAGAGGCCGCCCACGAGCGGAGCAAGCGCCGCCGCGCGGCGGCGCGCGGTTCGGCTATCATCGAGGTATGGCCGAGAAACAGTACGCGTTCAACCGCAAGGCGTTGCACGACTATCACATTCTGGAGAAGGTCGAGGCGGGTATCGTCCTCACCGGCCCCGAGGTGAAGTCGGTGCGCGGCGGGCACATCAGCCTGCGCGAGGCGTACGCGCGGATCGAGCGCGGCGAGGCGTGGCTGTTGGGCGCTCACATCGCGCCGTACAGCCACGGCAACCGCTACAACCCCGAACCCACCCGGCCCCGCAAGCTGCTGCTGCATCGCGGGGAAATCGGCACGCTCGCCGGCAAGGTCCGCCAGGGCGGCTACACCCTGGTTCCCTTGCGGGTATACGACTCCAAGGGGCGTATCAAGGTCGAGCTGGCGCTAGCGCGCGGGAAGAAGCAGTGGGACAAGCGCGAGGCGATCGCCGCCCGCGAGGCCCAGCGCGACATCCAGCGCGCCCTCCGCGCGCGCGTGCGGGCGTGACGGCCCCACGACTATCACGCTATGCGCTATAATTTACGGTGGTACCGGACCTGCCTCATTGCTGGGGGACGCTGGGTCTCGACAGGGGAGAAGGACGGGAGATTGCAGGCCGAGGACGCCAGCTTCCTCGTTAATCCGCTGGCGCGGCAATAACTGCCAACACTGAACTCGCTCTCGCGGCGTAACACCCGCGAGCGTCCGCCCGACTAGCTCCGGCGAGTCGGTCCCGGGCGTCACCTAGCCGGAGTGCGGCGCGCCCGACCGTTGGCTAGGGCGCGCTCAAGACCCAGCTAACTGGCGCACTGGCAGCCCGTCGGTAGGCGGCCAGGGCGCGAGAGCACGTATGCCGACTAAGCTTGTAGGACATCTCCGTCCGACTCGCTCTGGACGAGGGGTTCAACTCCCCTCCGTCTCCACCAATCCACGAGCCCACCGCGCGGTGGGCTCGTGGGGTTTCTGCGGGCTACCGCGGGCCGACACTGTTTGCCGCCGGGTGAAACCGCCGTGCCCAGCGGTCCCGCCCCTCTACCGGCTGGGCAGCTCTGCCCTGCCGGTAGTTGCTCTAGGGGGTGGGCGTGCCGCTCGCCAGGCGGTCGAAGAACCCCTCCTGCTGGAGCTGGTGGACGGCGCGTAGGTCGACGAACTCCTCGGGCTTCGCCGCGGCCGCGCGCGGGTCCTCGGCCTTGATCAGGTCGAGGGTCGACTGCACGGCCTCGATCGGCAGCTCCAGGTTGGCCTGCATGTGCGCGCGCTCGATCTCGTAGGCCTGCTCGTTGGCCGCGCGATCATCGCTACGCAGGTACTCGACGGCCACCCTCAGCACATACTCCTTGTCCGTGAGGTAGCGGTGCACTGCCCGCCCGTAGGCCCGCAAGTACCGCTCGACTACCCCCGGTCGCTGGGCCAGCGTCGTGCCGGTCGTGGCGATTGCCGTGGCAGGATACGGGATGCGCGCGGCCGTGACATCGAACAGCGTCACCATGCCCAGGTTGCGCAGCCGCTCGTCACTAGGTGGCGTGCTGCTCGAGGCGTCGACGTTGCCCGCGATCATCGCCTGCACCGCCTGTGGCTCGCCGCCGACGGAGATCAGCGTCACGTCCACATCCGGGGTCAGGCCGAGGCGCGGTAGGACCGCGCGCGCCATGAGATCGGTATTGCTGCCTTTATTGGTGATCGCCAGGCGCTTGCCGCGCAGGTCGGCCGCGGCCGTGATCGCCGGCTGCGCCATGATGGCCCCCGCGAAATAGGGCTTGGTCGCGCCGATCAATAGCAGGTCGCTGCCGGCCAGGCGGGCACGGATCACGCCGACCCCGCCCGTGGTGAGGAACTGCACGTCGCCGGCCAGCATGGCGGCCGTGCTCTGCGCCGCGCCCGGGATATTCGCGACCTCGGCCTCGAGCCCCTCCTCGGCGAAGTAGCCCGCCTCCTTGGCGATCTGGAGCGGGATCTGGGACATGGAGAAGGCGCTGAACGCCGCCTTGATGGGGATCGGCGGCTGGGGGCTAGGCGTGGGGCTCGCGGCCGAGACTGCAGGCGCTCCCTCCGCTGGCGCCGCGCCGCGTGCTGCCCCGCTGGCCTGTCCACCGCAGGCTGCCCCCAGCCCAACTCCTACCGCGAGCAGCACCCCCCACAGCGTCCGCATGGCCTCCCCCACCTGTACCGCGAGCCCTTTCCCCTGGACTGGCGGCATTCTAGCACGCTGTCCCACAAGCCGCACCGGTGGGCTCGCCGCCTGGGAGCCCCGCTGCGGCGCTGCTCCTGGACACCGCGGGCCGCACGGCTAGAACACGCGACAGCGCAGCAGGGTGGCCGCGACCTTGAACCCGTCGCGCCAGGAGATCTTCTTGCCCTCGTGGTACTCGCGGCCCGCATACGAGATCGGCACCTCGTAGATGCGATACCCCAGCCGCAAGATGCGCGCGGTGATCTCGGGGTCGAACCCCCACCGCGGCTCCGTCAGCCGCAGTCGGCGCGCCACTTCCGCCGTGAACATCTTGTAGCAGGTCTCCATATCGGTCAGCGTCGTGTCGTACAGCACGTTGGTCAGCAGCGTCAGCAGGCGGTTGCCCACCGCGTGCCAGAACAACATCGCCCGGTGCTCCCCCAGGAACCGCGAGCCATAGACGACTTGGGCGCGCCCGAGCTGAATCGGGCGCAGCAACACGCGGTAATCCTCGGGGTCGTACTCCAGGTCGGCGTCCTGGATGACAATCACGTCGCCGGTCGCCACGCGCAGGCCCGATTGGACCGCCGCGCCCTTGCCGCGGTTGCGCGGATGCCGGAGGACGACCAGGTCGCCCCGCTGCGCTTCGGCGGCCAGGATCTCATCGCTGCCATCGGTCGAGGCGTCATCGACGACGATGATCTCCTTGTCGACGCCGTCGAGCTGTACGGCGCGCACGCGAGCCAGTAGCTCCGCGAGCGAGGCGCGCTCGTTAAAGCAAGGGATGATCACGGATAGCTTCACGGTTGCCCTCGGTCCCGCACGGTAAGCGCGCGCTGGCCGCAGAGGCGACCGGGTAAGCGCGCGGTGGGTTATGGGTGGTGGGCGGGTGTGACGCACCCGACCGCGCTGGGCCGCTGGCCGGGTCCTTGGAGCGCGGGGGCAGTGCCACTGGGCAGCCCAGGCCCTGAAGCCCGCGAGCGGGCACAAGGGCCACGGTCGCCCGCGCTCGATGTCGGCAGTAGCATACGCGCCCCTGCGGCACCGGCGCAACCGCCCGCGCTTGCCCCGACCGCGCTAGGCCATTATCCTGAGCCGCGGAGGTAGCGCTCGGCCGACCGCGTAGCGCGCAGCGGGGCTGCCAGCAACCTGGCGCGTCGCGCGGTGCTCCACCACCTTTTCCGCGCCGGGATGGGGAGCGATGACCGTCCTCTCGCGGCGACGCTTCTTGCAAGGAGTCGGGGGGCTGGCGAGTGCCCTGGCGCTAGCGAGCTGCGGGCCGCTGGTTGCCATGGCCCCTGCGCCGCTCCACCTGGCCGTGGTGCGGCGCCTGCCCGACTCGCCCACCGGCGATGAGCAAGCGCTGTGGCAAGGAGCCGAACTGGCCTGGACCGCCGCGAGCGCGCCCGAACGCCAGCTGCTCGCCCTGGCCACCGTTGGGGCGCAGGAAGCTCTGGGCGCGCGGCTCGGCGGGCTCGACGTGCTGCTGGCACCCGCGGGCGTGCTGGCGGGGTGTTCGCCCACGGCCGGGCTGCCGGCTCAGGCGACCGCCGTGCTGTATCTCACCGGTGGGCCGGGCGAGCGCGCGCGGCCGGGCGACTGCCGCGCCAGGCTGGTCTGCTGGCTAGGGCCCACGGCCGCGCAGCTCGCCGTCCCGCTGGGCGCCTGGGCACGCCGCGAGCTCGGCCAGCGCGCCGCGGTCTGGCGCACCGACGACCCCTGGAGCCAGGCGCTGGCGGTCGCGTTCCGGCGGGGGTTCGCGGGGGAGCGTAGCGTGGTGGTTGGCGAACGGGCTCTGCCGGCGACTGCGGCGGAGGCCGCGCGCTCGCTCGATGCGCAGCAGCCGGAGCTAGTGTTCGTCGCAGCACGTGGCGAGGCGCTGTACGCTTTCCTCACGGCCTACGCGGCCGCCAAGCTGTGGCGCCAGGCGCGCTTGGTGGGCATCGCCGACACAGCCACGCTCTCGGCCCTGCGCGCTCTCGGCGCGGCCGCCGGCGGCCTGATCGTCAGCAGCGGCTGGCTCGCCGCGGCGGATACCCCGGCCAACAACGCTTTCGTGGACGCCTACCACGAGCGCTTCCACGACGCCCCGACCGAGCTGGCGGTGCAGGGCTACGAGGCGGCCCGGTTGCTGCTGACGGCGGCCGAGCGGCTGGCCGTGGAGCCCTTCGACCGTCTCGCTCTGGCCCAGGCGCTGGCGCACGGGCAGCTCGATGGCCCGCGCGGCGCGGTGCGGCTCGACCTGGCGCGTGGCGGCATCGTTCAGGACGTGCTGCTCGTGGAGCTGAAACCGTGGCACGAGCAGGTCGTGCCGGTCGTGCTGGAGCGTATGGTAGCCGTCGGGCCCGAGGGCTAGGAGAGCGCGGATGGGTGCCGCGTCGGAAGAGCGCCTCAACCTCGCCGCCTACCTGCTCGACCATCACCTCGACGCCGGGCGGGCCGACCGGGTGGCGCTGTGGTGCGAAGATACTCCTATCACTTACCGCCAGCTCATCGACACGGTCGATCGCGCCGCCGCTGCGCTACGCGCCCTGAAC
>Ga0070737_10003402_pt1 | contig 17241 bp, 18 predicted proteins | sample Coa_R1_10_FD_66438 | JGI IMG/M metagenome (GOLD analysis project Ga0070737, IMG submission 66438) | Surface soil microbial communities from Centralia Pennsylvania, which are recovering from an underground coalmine fire - Coalmine... | ecosystem: Environmental > Terrestrial > Soil > Unclassified...
TAGATGATCTTCGGGTTCACCGCGCGGATGTCGTCGACGTCGATGCCGAACTTCTTGCGGTGTCCCGGCAGGAAACTGGTCAGGAACACATCCGAACGCCGGGCCAGCTCAAGCAGCACGTCCTTGCCTTCGGGCACCGACATGTCCAGGCCGATGCTGCGCTTGGCGCGGTTGGCGTGCTCGATGTTGGGGTTGGGGTCGCCCTCGACGCGCAACATGCCGGTCTGACGCAGCCCGCGCTGGGGGTCGCCTGTGACTGCATGCTCGACCTTGATCACGTCGGCGCCCCATTCGGCCAGCACGGCGCCCGCCGACGGGACGAACCCGTACATGGCGACCTCAAGAACACGGATACCTTCTAACGGTTTCATCCCGCCGCCTTAACGGGTGCGGCAAAGGTCTTGCGCTCCAGGAACTCCTCCAGCCCGGCCACGCCCATCTCCCGCCCGATGCCCGACTGCTTGAAGCCGCCGAACGGGCTGTTGGCGCCGAAGTAGTTGCCGCCGTTGATCGAAAAGGTTCCGGTCCGGATCCGGCGGGCCACCGCCAGCGCCCGGTCCGCGTCGGCGCTGAACACCGCGCCGGACAGCCCGTAGATGGAGTTGTTGGCGATGCGCACGGCGTCGTCGTCGTCGTCGAACCCGATCACGACCAGCACCGGGCCGAAAATCTCCTCCTGGGCGATCTCGCTGTCGGGGTCGACGTTGGTCAGCAAGGTCGGTGAATAGAAGTAGCCCGGATCGAGTTTCTTGCCGCCGGTGACCAAAGTGGCGCCCGCCGCGATGGCCCGCTGCACCATGCCGTCGACCTTGTCACGCTGGCGCTCGCTGATCAGCGGGCCCATATAGGTTTTCGGGTCGGCCGGATCGCCGTGGCGGACGTTCGCGAAGTTGGCCGCGATCAGCTCGACGATCTCGTCGTGGTGCGCCTTGGGAACGAGCAGCCGGGACGTGAGGGCGCAGCCCTGCCCGGCGTGGGTGACCATCGAAAATGCCGCGAACATGCTGGCCGTGGCGAAGTCGGCGTCGTCGAGGATGATGGCCGCCGACTTGCCGCCCAGCTCGAGGAAGACCCGCTTGACCGTCTCGCTGGCCGCGGCCATGATCTTGCGGCCGGTGGCGGTCGACCCGGTGAAAGTGATGACGTCGACGTCCGGGCTGGCGGTCAGCGCGGCACCGACGGCAGGGTCCGAGGAGGTCAGCACGTTCACTACGCCGGGCGGGATGTCGGTGTGGTTGGCGATCACCTCGCCGAGCGCCAGGGTGACCAGCGGCGTGTCCGGCGCGCCCTTGAGCACCACGGTGCATCCGGCGGCCAGCGCGGGCGCCAGCTTGGCCAGCGCCAGCTGGTTGGGATAGTTGTAGGCGATGATGGCCCCGACCACCCCGGCCGCTTCCTTTTCGATCCACCGGTGGTGACGCATGCCGCGCGACTCGACCTCGCCGATCTCTTCGGTCATCGGGTAGGTGCGCAGCAGATCGGCGTAATAGCGGACGATCCCGATCGGCTCGTCGAGTTGCGCTCCTTGGGTCAGGGCACGGGTGGCGCCGACCTCGGCGATAGTCAGCGCTCGCAATTCCTCGGCGTTGTCGAGCAACGCCTGATGCAACTGGTCCAGACAGCGGATCCGTAACTCGACGTCGGTCGACCAGTCTGTGGTGTCGAATGCACGGCGCGCCGCAGCGATCGCTGCCTGAGCTTCCTCAGCCCCCGCGTCCGGCGCGTACCCGAGGACGTCGCCCGTCGCCGGATTGACCGAAGGGAAGGTGCGGTCGGCTGTGACGAGCCGACCGTCGATCAGCAGCCTTCGGTCGCCGGCAGTCTCGCTCCCCGCGTCAGCACCCGCGATGGTCGCTGCCGCGTCCTGCGCTGGCATTCCCGCCTCCTCGACACATGGATAATTTCATTCTCATCCCCGGCGAATCATACATTCAGCGTTCGAGAATTCAACAAAACGGGAGAAACGAGACTGCCGTACTCGGCGAGCGGGCACCTGCGCCGATTCCGCGACGTCTCCGCAGGCAAAACAGGGTTTCCGTCGAGCCTTGCGACAGCGCGCAGCGTGAGAGTAGGGTTCTCATATTCGGAAGGGAGATTCTTTGTGATCGAGACGGCCTCTGGCACGGTCTGGACATGAGGACCGCCGTCGTCACCGGTGGGGGATCGGGCATCGGGCTGGCCATCGCGCAGCGGCTGCGCAAAGACGGCCTCCGCGTGGCCACCATCGATTTGAAACCCTCGGAGACCGAGCACGCGTTCACCGCGGACGTCACCGACCGCTCGCAGATCGACGCCGCGCTGTCGCCCATCCGCGAGCAACTCGGCCCAGTCACCGTCCTGGTCAACGCCGCGGGCCTCGACGGGTTCAAGCGGTTCACCCACATCAAGTTCGAGGACTGGCAGCGCATCATCGACGTCAACCTCAACGGCGTGTTCCACATGATCCAGGCGGTGCTGCCGGACATGTTGGAGGCCGGCTGGGGCCGCATCGTCAATATCTCCTCGTCGAGCACGCATTCCGGCGTCCCCTTTATGTCGCACTACGTCGCGGCCAAGTCTGCCGTCAACGGGCTCACCAAGTCGCTGGCGCTGGAGTACGGGCCCAACGGCATCACCGTCAACGCCGTGCCACCGGGCTTCATCGACACCCCGATGCTGCGCAAGGCCGAGGAACAAGGCTTCCTGGGCGACATCGAGAAGAACATCGCCGCCACGCCGGTGCGCCGGATGGGCAAGCCGGAGGACATCGCCGCCGCCTGCGCCTTCCTGATCTCCGAGGAGGCCGGCTACATCACCGGACAGATCTTGGGCGTCAACGGCGGTCGAAACACATAAGTATCGAAAGGAAAATTTGTGGGACGTGTTGAGGGCAAAGTCGCATTCGTCACGGGCGCGGCGCGCGGTCAGGGTCGCAGCCACGCGGTGCGGCTGGCCGAAGAGGGCGCCGACATCATCGCGGTCGACGTATGCCATGACATCGAGACCATCGGCTATCCGATGGCCTGCCCGGAAGACCTCGACGAGACCGCCCGGCTGATCGAGAAGACCGGCCAGCGCGTCGTAATCGCGCAGGCCGACGTGCGAGAGGCCGCGCAACTGCGCACCGCATTGGAAAGCGGCCTGGCCGAATTCGGCAAGCTCGACATCGTGGTGGCGCAGGCCGGCGTCGCGGGCATGAAGGGCCAACCGCCGCTGCAGGCCTGGTGCGACGTGATCAACACCAACCTGGTCGGCACTATCAACGCGATCCAGGTGGCGTTACCGCACCTGGGCGAGGGCGCCTCGATCATCGCCACCGGATCCACCGCGGCACTGATGGACACCGCCAAAAAGGACAACCCGGGCGCCGACCCCGGCGGCATGGCCTACGTGCACTCCAAGCGCGCGATAGCCACCTACGTGCACGACCTGGCGACCGAGCTTGCGCCGCTTGGTATTCGGGCCAACGTCATCCATCCGACCAACACCAACACCCCGATGCTGCAGAGCGAGCCGATGTACCGCTCGTTCCGGCCCGATCTGGAGAGTCCGACCCGCGCCGACGCCGAGCCGGTTTTCGGTGTCCAGCAGGCGATGCGGATTCCGTTCGTCGAACCCGAAGACATCAGCAACGCGGTGTTGTGGCTGGCCTCCGACGAAGCGCGGTACGTCACCGGTGTGCAGTTGCGCGTCGACGCCGGCGGCTACCTGAAGTGGTACGACTACAGCAAGTAAGGGGAATACGGTGAAGGTTCGGGTCGACCCGGAACGCTGCCAGGGCCACACGCTGTGCGCCATGATCGCCCCGGATTCCTTTGTGCTCGACGACATCGAAGGGCATTCCTCGGCGGTCACCGAAGACGTTCCGCCGGATCAGGAATCGCAGGTGCGCGAAGCCGCGCACTCGTGTCCGGAGCAGGCCATCTTTGTCCGCGACGAGGAGACAACCTCTTGAGGGTCGACGAAAACCGCAAGAAGAACCGGTATCACTTCGACCGGCACACTCCGGAATACCGGCTGCAGTTCGAGAAGATCACCGAGGAGATGCACGCCAAGTGTCCGGTCGCCTGGACCGACACGTACGGCGGGCATTGGGTTGCCGCGGGCAGTCAGGCGGTGTTCGAGCTCGCCCGTTGCCCCGCCGTCTCCAACGACCACGACGTCAACGGTGAACGACGTGGCTACCAAGGCATTTCGATTCCGGTGGCCAAACGCGCCAGCGGCGTTCGGGGTGGCATCCTGGAGATGGACGAGCCGGAGCACCGCATCTACCGCAACGTGCTCAACCCGTACCTGTCCCCCGCCGCGGTCAAACGCTGGCAGCCGTTCATCGACGAGGTGACCCGCGCGTGCCTGGACGAGAAGATCGAGGGCGGCCACATCGACTTCGTCGACGACCTGGCCAACGTCGTGCCGGCCGTGCTGACTTTGGCGATGCTGGGCATCCCGCTGAAGAAGTGGTCGATTTACAGCGAGCCGGTCCATGCGTCGGTGTACACCCCCGAGCATTCACCCGACATGGAGCGGGTGGTCGCGATGCATCGCCAGATGGGGCTGGATCTGCTCAACAACATGCTGGAAATCCGGGAGAATCCTCGGCCCGGCATCGTCAATGCGTTGCTGCAGATGAAGATTGACGGTGAGCCGGCCCCCGACATCGAGATCCTGGGCAACCTCGGGCTGGTGATCGGCGGCGGGTTCGACACCACCACCGCGCTGACGGCTCATGCGATGGAGTGGCTGTCGCAGCATCCCAACGAGCGGGAACGACTCAGCCGCGAGCGCGACACCCTGCTCGACCCCGCAACCGAGGAGTTCCTGCGCTACTTCACCCCGGCGCCGGGCGACGGCCGCACCTTCTCCGACGACGTGGAAGTCGAGGGAACGCAGTTCAAAGAGGGCGAGCGGCTGTGGATCTCATGGGCGATGGCCAACCGCGATCCATCGGTGTTCCCGGAACCCAACGAGATCGTGATGGACCGCAAGGGCAACCGGCACTTCAGCTTTGGCATCGGCGTGCACCGCTGCATCGGGTCCAACGTGGCGCGCACCGTGTTCAAGTCGATGCTGACCGCGGTGCTCGACCGGATGCCCGACTACCAGTGCGACCCCGAGGGCACCGTGCACTACGAAACCATCGGCGTCATCCAGGGCATGCGAAAGCTGCCGGCCACCTTCACTCCCGGCCGCCGGCTGGGCGCCAGCCTGGACGAGACGCTGGAGCGGCTGCAGCGGATCTGCGACGAACAAGAACTCGCGCGGCCAATCACCGAACGCAAGGAAGCCGCCGTCATCGACTGAGCCGTCTCCGTGGCCACCAGACGCAAAAGCCCCTAATACAACGGCGTTTTGGGGGCTTTTGTGTCTGCTGACACTCAAGGCGCGACCCGACGCGTACAATGAAGCGCCCAACGCATACAACGGAGGCTGCGGATGTCCAGCTATGTGATGAAGGTGTCGAGGAACGGCCAGGTATCGATCCCGGCGGACGCTCGTGCTCGTTGGCAAACGGATCGCGTAGTGGTCGTCGACCTGGGTGATCGCGTGGTGATGCGCCCGCTGCCGAAGGATCCGATCGGCGACCTCACCGGTAAGTATCCGCGGCGTCCGAGCAGCGACGAGGCCCGCCGCCGGGCTCGAGCCGAGGACATCGCAGCGGCCCGGCGCAAGCGGACTTGACGGTCCTCGACGCCTATGCCGTGCTCGCACTGCTCAAGGGCGAGCCGGCGGCGGAACCAGTAGCGCAGCTGCTGGGGGATGATCCGAACGTGTTCCTGACCCCGTTGGGGGTGGCGGAGGTTCTCGATCACCTCGTTCGCATTGAGAAAGCGACCGACGAGGAGGCCGCGCTGGACCTCGCCCAGCTCGGCCTCGCGGACCCGCCCGCGTTGGATGAGACGGTGGCGACGCGAGCAGGGTTACTCCGCGCTCGCCACTACCACCGGACTCGCCGCGCGGTCAGCCTCGCCGACTGTGTGGTCGCCGTGGTCGCTCGTTCTGCCAAAACCGCCGTCGCCACGTCTGATCCGCATCTGCTTGAGCTTTGTCACGACGAGGGGATCGACGTGATCGTGCTGCCGGACAGCACTGGGCGCATCTGGAGTCCGCCACGGTGAGCAAGAACTCACCCCGCCCCCGGTGAACAGACGCAGTCAGCCGTGCGGCAGGCCGAGGACTCGTTGGGCGATGATGTTGCGCTGGATCTCCGACGTGCCGCCGGCGATGGTCCCGGAGAAGCTGCGGGCATAGCGCTCGAACCAGCTGGCGAAATAATGGTCGAGATTCATTGGCGCATACGGGCCGGTGAGCGCGGGGTGGACGAGGCCGTCGGCACCCGCGGCCGACAATGCGTGTTCGGACGCCTTTAGCTCCGCCTCCGAGCCGAGCAGCTTGAGCACGGACACGGCCGACACGTCTTGTTCACCGCGGGCGGCACGCGCCAGCGCCGCCGACCCGAGAAGTCGCAGCGCCTGGTGGTCCATCACCAAGGTGGCGTACTGGTCGCGCTCCAGCTCGGTTTGCGGATGGAAGTCGCTGATCAGGTTGTCCAGCCGGTCGGCGAACCCCAGCCACATCATCGTGCGTTCGTGCCCGAGCGACCCGTTGGCCACCCGCCAGCCCTGGTTGAGCGGACCGACGAGATTCTCGGCCGGCACCCGGGCATCGGTGAAGAACACCTCGTTGAAATCCAGGTCGTCGATCGAGCAGATCGACGGGAACGGCCGGCGCACCACCCCGGGGGTGTCGGTGGGGATCAGTAATGCGCTGATGCCCTTGTGTTTTGGTGCGTCGGGATCGGTGCGTACGAACGTCAACAGCACGTCGGCGTCGTGTGCGCCCGACGTCCACACCTTCTGCCCGTTGACGACGAACTCGTCGCCATCACGCACCGCGCGGGTACGCAGCGACGCCAGGTCCGAGCCGGCGCTCGGCTCGCTCATGCCCAGTGACGCGGTGATTTCGGCCCGCAGGATCGGCACCGCCCAGCGCTGCTTCTGCTCGTCGCTACCGAACGAGAGCAGCGACGCCGCAACGATATTCACGCCCTGCGGGTTGAAGCTGTGGTAGATCCGCCGCCGGCACAGCTCCTCGAGGTGGACGAATTGCTGCAACACCGTCGCATTGCGGCCGCCGAACTCCGGCGGTTGCCCGGGTAGCAGCCAGCCGTTGTCGAACAGCAACCGCTGCCAGCGACGCGCCCACGCCGGCATGTGCGACACCGAGCGCGGCCGCTCCAGCGTCTCGGCTTCGTCGGGCAGATGCTCGTCGAGGAACGCCGCAAATTCCGCGCGAAAAGCCTCGACGTCGGGATCAAAGCTGAGTTGCACGGTATTCCTCGGCGATCATGGCCCGGTGCTCCGCGGCGCCGCCGAGCATCAACTCGCCTGCCTTGGCCCGCTTCAAAGCAAACTGCAAATCGTTCTCCCACGTGAAGCCCATCGCGCCGTGCAGCTGCAGACCGTGGCGAAACACCAGCGACTGGCACTCGCCCGCAGCGGCTTTGGCCATCGCGGCGGCCAGCCGTCGCCGCGGGTCGTCTTCGGCGATCGTCAGCGCGGCGAAGTATGCCAGGGCCCGGGCGCGCTGCACCGCGACGTACATATCGACGGCCTTGTGCTGGACCGCCTGGAACGAGCCGATCGGAACCCCGAATTGCTGGCGGCTGCTGACGTGTTCGAGAACCAAGTCGAGGATGCGTTGGCAGGCGCCGACCATCGTCATCGCCATGCCGGTCAGCGCGATGTGGCGTGCGCGCTCGGTGTCGGCGCCGAGCCGGGCGGTGTCGGGCACCCGGACCCCGGCGAACGTCACGTCGGCGACATGCAGCACCGGGTCGAACACCGATGCGCGACGGGCGGATACCTGGTCGGCCGCGACCACGAACACGGCCGCGTCGGTGACCACCGCCAACCGATCGGCGCGATCACCGTCAAGGACATGACGCGCGGTCCCGTCGAGCAGCCAGCCGTCGCGGTCGCGGTGCGCCGAGACCCCGCTGTAGACGGCGGTCCCCGAGCCGTGCGGGTCGAACCGATCACCGACCAGCGGCGCGAATTGGGTCATCGTCGCCAAGTACGGAGTCGGGTCGGTGGCGCGGCCCAATTCCTCGGTCACGATCGCCAGCTCCACCGCGCTGGCCGGATCGTTCAGCTCGGTCCAGCCCAGGTCGACGTAGACCTTCCACACCGGGGTGGGGTCGGCGCCGTCCTCGGCCACACTGCGCACCAGCGCCGGCGGGCATTGCTTGGCGACGACATCGCGCACGGTTTCCTGCCACAGCCGCTGATCGGCGTCGAACTCTAGAAGCATCGTCCGAGAATAGCATTCTCGTTAGCGAAAGTATCCATCTCAGTAGCGGCGAAACGGCTTGTTGGCCTGAGTCCCTGGACTTACGGGCCTTCAGCGCCAGGAGCCCGCGCGACGTGGGTCAGCTGGGCAGGGCCCTCCTAGAATGTTATTCTCGCGATGGAAGAACTCGACTTACAGTAGGGCGTGGCCACCAGCTGTTCGATTAATCGAAACGCTTACCGGAAACCCGTTGAATGGCGGTAAAGTGGAATGTTAGGTTACCTAGCGGATCGCCAACAGGCCCGACACAGCGGTCGGAGCCGCGGAGGGTGGTTTAGGTGATAGAACACCCGGACGGGACCCGCACGCCGGTCATCGACGCCAGCGTGCACATCTTCTTCGCGTCCACCCCCGAGTTGCGCGAGTTTCTCCGCGAACCGTTCAAGAGCCGCGGATTTCCGGACTACGAAATGGACTGGTACGGCGCCCCCGGCAGCGAATACGCGCCCGGCACTCAGGGGCCAGACCGCCGCTACCCCGGCTCGGATCCAGAGTTCGTCGGCCACCAGCTGTTCGACGAGCGCGGCGTCGACGTCGCGGTGCTGCACCCGATGGGCCGCGGCATCATGCCGGACCGGCACCTGGGCAGCGCGCTCTGTGCGGCGCACAACGAGATGCTGGTGTCGCGGTGGCTGGAACACCCCGAATTCGGCGACCGGTTCCGCGGCACGATCCGGCTCAATCCCGACGACATCGCCGGCGCCCTGCGCGAGCTCGCCAAATACAAGGACCACCCGCAGGTGGTGCAGATCGGCATCCCGCTGCAGTCGCGCGAGCTCTACGGCAAGCCGCAGTTCTGGCCGCTGTGGGAAGCGGCCGCGGAGGCGAACCTTCCGGTGGCGGTGCACATCGAAACCGGTGAGGGCATTGGGTTTCCGCCGACGCCGTCGGGACACACCCTCACTTACGAGCAGTACGTCAGCTTCATGTCGCTGAACTACCTGTACCACTTGATGAACATGATCGCCGAGGGCGTCTTCGAGCGGTTCGAAACGCTGAAGTTCGTCTGGGCCGACGGCTGCGCGGACTTCGTGACGCCGTTCACCTGGCGGATGGACACCTTCGGGCGTCCGCACCTCGAACAGACACCGTGGGCACCGCGGATACCGAGCGACTACCTGCCCGGGCACGTGCACTTCGTCGCGGGCCGCTTCGACGGACCGGGCGACGTCGAGTTCGCCGGCGAGTGGTTCGGCTTCACCGGCAAGGACGACATGGTGATGTTCGGGTCCAGTTACCCGCACTGGCACATGAGCACACTGGCGGTGCCGAGTGCCTACACCGCCGAACAGCGCGAGAAGTTCTGCTGGCGCAACGCCGCCGAGCTCTACGGCATAGACATCCCGGCCCAGTTGGCCGCACAGTAGATACAGGGAGGCCACGATGACTGCAATACAGACTCAAGAACGGGTTCCCGCCGCCGAGCGTATCGCCGTGCGGTGCGTGGACTCCGACGTCCACCCGGTACCCAAACGCGGCGAGCTGACTCAGTACATCCCGGAGCCGTGGCGGAGCAAGTTCTTCCTCGACCACAAGGTGGGCGAGCTGATTTACTACGACGCTCCCGACTACGCACACGCCTTCGCGATGCGGACCGACACCTTTCCGCCGGATGGCGAATTTCCCGGCAGCGACCCGGACATGGCGTTCCGCCAACTGATCATGGAAGCGGGCTCCGACATCGCGATCCTGGAGCCGGCCGGGCGGACTCCGCGGCTGCCCGAAGCGCACCAAGCGATGTGCTCGGCGCTAAACGACTGGCAGGCCCACCACTGGCTGGACAGTCACAACAACTGGCACGAGCGTTGGCGCGGCTCGATCTGTGTCGCGATCGAGGACCCGCAGGGCGCGGCCCGCGAGATCGAAAAGTGGGCCGGCCACCCCTACATGGCGCAGGTCCTGATCAAGGCCGAGCCGCGGCCGTCATGGGGCCACCCGATGTACGACCCGATCTGGGCGGCCGCCACCAAGCACGACATCACTGTGAGCTGTCACCTGTCCCGGAGCAACTACGAGATGCTGCCGATGCCGCCGGTCGGATTCCCCAGCTACAACCACGACTTCATGGTCACCTACTCGCTGCTGGCGGCCAACCAGGTGATGAGCCTGATCTTCGACGGCGTCTTCGACCGCTTCCCCACCTTGCGAATCGTGTTCGTCGAGCACGCTTTTTCCTGGGTACTGCCGCTGATGTGGCGGATGGACGCCATCTACGAGGCCCGCAAGTCGCGGATGGAGATCAAACGCACGCCGTCGGAAATCCTCAAGGAGCACATCAAATTCACCACCCAGCCGCTGGACTACCCGGAGGACAAGACCGAGCTGACCCGGGCTCTGGAATGGATGGAGTGCGACAAGATCCTGCTGTACTCCTCGGATTATCCGCACTGGACCTTCGATGACCCGCGCTGGCTGGTCAAGCACCTGCCCAAAGCGGCCCGCGAGGCGGTCATGTTCAAAAACGGCATCGCGACCTATCACCTGCCGGAGACGGTCCCGGTGCTCGAAGGTCAAGTACGGGTGTTCTGAATGCCCGAAGAAATCACGCGGCCCCGGCTCGCCCAGGGTCGCGAGCACGTCGTCGCCACGGTCGACGAAATTCCGCCCGGCACACATAAATTGGTGCCGATCGGGCGGCACGGCGTCGGCGTGTACAACGTCAACGGCACGTTCTACGCCATCGCGAATTACTGCCCGCACCAGGGCGGACCGCTGTGCTCGGGACGTGCCCGGGGCCGCACCGTCGTCGACGAGTCTGCGCCCGGCGACGCGGTGATGGTCCGCGACCTCGAATACATCTACTGCCCGTGGCATCAATGGGGGTTCGAGCTGGCGACCGGGACGACGGCGGTCAAACCGGAGTGGAGTATCCGTACCTACCCGGTGCGGGTTGTCGGCAACGACGTGGTGGTGCAGGCATGAACCGCGCCGGCGACGATATATGGGGCAGCGGTGAGGTGGGGGCACCTCCCGCTTGCGGGGGAGAGCGGCGCACATGAACCGCACCATCGAGATCAACGGCGGCAACGTAGTCTACGAAATCCTTGGCAGTTCAGGCGATCTCATCGTGTTGACGCCCGGCGGCCGGTTCAGCAAGGATATCCCGGGCCTTCGTCCGCTGGCCGAGGCGCTGGTCGACGGCGGGTATCGGGTGCTGTTGTGGGACCGACCCAACTGCGGGGCGTCCGACGTGCAGTTCTACGGGCAGAGCGAGTCGCACATGCGGGCCGAGACGCTGCACGGGCTGCTGACCAAACTGGACACCGGGCCCTGCATCATCGCCGGCGGGTCCGGCGGTGCACGGGATTCGATGCTGACCACGATGCTCTATCCCGAGCTCGTGACGAAACTCGTTGTGTGGAACATCGTCGGCGGCATCTACGGAACCTTTGTTCTCGGTTCGTATTACGTGATCCCGAGCATTCTCGCGGCGCGCGGGACGGGCATGGAAGGGGTGGTGAAGGTCCCCGAATGGCGGGAGCGCATCGAGGAGAACCCGAACAACAAGCAGCGATTCCTCGATTTCGACCGTGACGAGTTCCTCAAGGTGATGTTGCGCTGGCTGGGCGCGTTCGTATCGAAACCAGGCCAGACCATTCCGGGCGTCGACGACGAAATGTTCGACCGGATCACGGTTCCCACGCTGATCATCCGCGGCGGGGAGAACGACTGGGATCACCCCAAGCGAACCTCGCTGGAGGTCAGCTGCTTGATCAAGGGATCCAAGTTGATCGATCCGCCATGGCCGGAAGACGCCTGGGAACGTGCGGCCGAAGAGCGGGCTGCGGGCAAGGTCGACCGCTTCAACATGTTCGACACCTGGGTGCAGGCCGCGCCCGCGATCCTGGAATTCCTGGACAGCTGATGGCTTTACGTGGTGAGAATGTGGACCTCGCAGTTGAGCGAGGCCTCCAGCGCGGTGTGGATACGGCTTTCCGGGATGCGGTCCAGGTCGGCTTCGCGCAGCGTCACGTAGACGACGTCGAACCCCTGGTCGCCGGGAACCCGCCGAATCTCCCCCGACAGGCCGAACCCGGCCAGCACGCCGTGCGCGTCGTCGTCGGTGCCGCGGCTGACATAGGTGACCACCCCCGCGGCCGGCGTGGTGCCGAATGCCTTCGCGCACAACTCGACAGCCGTTTCTTTGACGACGTCCGCGTCGCTGGCGGCGATCAGCAGCTGTACCTCGCGGCGGGACACCGGCAGCAGCTCGGCGCCGGTCGCCTCGACGAGTTCCCGGAGCGTGGTCATGCCCTTGTCTAACTCCGCCGGGGTGAGCGCACCCGACGGGTCGACACCGACCCGCACCACCGCAGTTCGCACGGGTCCCAGCCTAACTGTCGCCGCCTGGCCCGACCTCGCACCACGACTACTGGGCGATGCGCCCAACGGTTACCGCCCCTTGGCATCAGCCGATGACCTGCTCGCCGAAGTCGACCGCAGCGGGCTCCTCGGCCGCGGGGGCGCGGCCTTCCCGCTGGCGGTGAAACTGCGCACGGTGCGCGACAACGGCCGCGCCGCGGGGGGCGCCGTCGTCGTCGCGAACGGCGAAGAGGGAGAACCGGCTTCGGTCAAGGACCGCTGGCTGCTACGTAACCGGCCGCACCTGGTTCTCGACGGGTTGCGGTTGGCGTCGGCGATCGTGGGCGCGGACCGCGCCTGTGTGTACGTCTCCGATCCCGAGTCGGCGCGCAGCGTCGAGGACGCGGTGTGCGACGACCTGGGTGTTGCGGTGAGTGTCCGGCTGGTCGATCCCGGCTACGTGGCCGGCGAGGAGACGGCGGCGGTGCGCGCACTCAACGGCGGCCCGGCCAAACCGACCGACAAGCCGCCGCGGCCGTTCCAGGAGGGGGTCGGTGGACTGCCCACACTGGTGAGCAATGTCGAGACGCTGGCCAACCTGCCCTACCTACAGGAGCACGGTGCCGCGGCGTTTCGGGCCCAGGGCACGCCGCTGTCGCCGGGTACCTTTTTGATGACGATCACCGGCGCCGGGCGGCCACCCGGTCTTTACGAAATCCCGCACGGCCTGCCGTTTACCGAACTGCTTGCACTGCACGGGATTTCGCCAGATCATGTCAAAGGTGTGCTGATGGGCGGCTACTTCGCCGGGCTGCTCAACCGCGACGTGCTCGACGCGACGCTGGATCACGAAACACTGCGCAGGCTCGGCAGCGGGCTGGGCGCCGGTGCCATCACGGTGCTCACCGACGACTGCGCCGTCGCCGTCGCCGCGTCGGTGCTGGCGTACTTCGATCGCGAGAACGCCGGCCAGTGCGGTTCGTGTTTCAACGGCACCGCGGCGATGGCGGCGGTCGCCGGCGCGCTGCGCGACGGCGTGGCGACCAGCGAGGACGTAACCCGGCTGCGACGCTGGTCGGTGATGCTGCGCGGTCGTGGCGCCTGCGCAACGCTGGACGCCGCCTGCAACATGGCGGCCAGTCTGCTCGGCCAGTTCCCACATGCGGTGGACCGCCATCTCGAGAATGCTTGCGAGACATGCCATGCCGGCATTTTCCGTGCCGACCGGCCCTACGCAGTGGAGCTGGCATGAGCGAGCGCATGACAATCCGCCTCGACCGCACAGTGTGCGACGGCTTCGGCATCTGCGCCAAGCATGCACCGAAGTATTTCTCGCTGGACGACTGGGGTTACGCCTCGCTGGTCGGCGACGGCACCGTCGCCGAGGAAGACCACGACGCCGTCATGCGAGCGCTGCTGGACTGTCCCGTGCACGCCATCATGGAGGTTGGTGAGCACCGACCGGCCGGCACCCATCCCGTGTCCTCTACCGCGGTGGAAGACCCCGCCGCCGGCATCAAGGCCGAGGACAACGAAGCGGAATGGGGGTTCACCCGTTGACCGGACGCCCGCTGCCCCTGCTCACGCCGGACAACGAGTTCTTCTGGAAATCAGGCGAAGACGGCACGCTGCGGTTCCAGGAATGCACCGACTGCACCGCGCTGATCCATCCGCCCGCACCGGTGTGCCGCTATTGCCGCTCCCACAACATGGGGGTGCGAGCGGTGTCCGGTCGCGGCACGCTCGCCGGCTTCACCGTCAACCACCGGTTCAGCCTGCCGGACCTACCCGCACCGTACGTGGTGGCACAGGTGGCAATCGCCGAAGATCCGCGAGTCCGGTTGACCACCAACATTGTTGAGTGCGATCCCGATCGATTGCAGCTAGGTCAGCCGGTGGAAGTCGTCTTCGAGCAGGCCGACGACGTGTGGCTGCCGCTGTTTCGGCCGGTGCCCGGCGCTCTAGGCCCCCTGCCCGTCGACGAGATCCCGCCGGAGAGCTTCGGCGAGCACGTGCATCCCATGCTCACCCGGGGGAAGTTCGAGGACAAGGTCGCGCTCACCGGGATCGGCATGTCGGACATCGGGCGCCGGCTCATGGTGCCGCCGCTGCAGCTGACGGTGCAGGCATGCGAGGCCGCGGTCGCCGACGCCGGGCTCACCCTCGACGACATCGACGGCCTCTCAACGTATCCGGGCGGCGGCAACCTCGGCGGGTTCGGCGAAGGTGGGATCACCACACTCGAAGCCGCACTGGGCATCCGGCCGGTATGGCACAACGGCGGCATCGAAACGTTCGGTCCGGCCGGGTCGGTGATCGCCGCGATGCTCGCGGTCGCCAGCGGCCTGGCCCGCCACGTCTTGTGTTTCCGGACCTTGTGGGAAGCCACGTACAACGAGCTTTTGAAGCAGGGCAAGATCGTCCCGCCCGGCGGCCGCACCACCAGCTGGCAGTTCCCATTCGGCGCCACCTCGGCCGCGCACACGTTGGCGATGAACGCGCAGCGCCACATGCATCGGTACGGGACGACGAAGGAAACGCTGGGCTGGATTGCGTTGAACCAGCGCGCAAATGCCGAACTCAACCCGTCGGCGGTCTACCGGTCGCCGATGACGATGGAGGACTACTTGGGCGCGCGGCCGATCACCACGCCGTTCGGGCTCTACGACTGCGACGTGCCGTGCGACGGCGCCATCGCCGTCGTCGTCTCCGCGGTCGACGCCGCCCGCGACCTGGCCAAGCCACCGGTGCTGGTCGAGGCGGTGGGCACCCAGATCATCGAGCGGATCGACTGGGACCAAAGCACTTTGACGCACGAGCCGCAGGTGCTCGGCCAGTCGGCACACATGTGGTCGCGCACCTCTCTTCGGCCTGACGACGTCGACGTCGCCGAGCTGTACGACGGCTTCACGATGAACTGTCTGTCCTGGATCGAGGCGCTGGGGTTCTGCGGAATCGGTGAGGCCAAGGAATTCCTCGACGGCGGCAAGAACATTGCCCGCGACGGCCAGTTGCCGCTCAACACGCACGGCGGCCAGCTCTCGCATGGCCGCACCCACGGGATGGGCCTGCTGCACGAGGCAATCAGCCAGTTGCGCGGTGAGGCGGGCGAGCGCCAGGTCGCCGATGCGCGTGTCGGCGTGGTCAGCAGTGGGGGGCTGACACCCAGCGGCGTGCTGCTGCTGCGGGCCGCCACATGACCCCCCGGCCCAGGGTGGTGCTCGTCGACGGAGTGCCGATGTCGGCGCTGGTCGCGGAGGCGCCGCAGCCGCGGGCGGTCGTCGTTGCGCTGCACGGCGGAGGCACCACCGCAGCATATTTCGACTGCCCCGGCCACCCGTCGCTGTCGCTGCTGAGAATCGGTGCGGCGCTCGGCTTCACGGTGATCGCGCTCGACCGGCCGGGGTACGGCAGCTCCGCGGCCTACCCGGAGGCCTTGGTCGAGCCCGAGCAACGGGTGCGGCTGGCCTACGGCGCCGTCGACCGCATTCTCGGCGAAAGGCCCGGCGGCGCAGGACTATTCGTGGTGGCCCATTCCAACGGCTGCGAGCTGGCGCTGCGGATGGCCGCCGATCCGCGCGGCGCGGATCTTCTCGGTATCGAAATGGCCGGCACCGGTAGGCATTACCACCCGGCCGCGCGGGAGGTTCTCAAGACGGCCAGCGCGACCCACCGGCCGCCCGGTCTACGCGAGCTGCTGTGGCACCCGTCGGAGTTATATCCACCCGAGGTGCTCGGCGGCCTGACGAACTCTGCCACCGGCGCGCCGTACGAAGCGGCGATGGTCACCGAGTGGCCCCGCCGTGACTTCCCGGCGCTGGCCGGCCAGGTGCGGGTGCCGGTGCAGTTCACCGTCGCCGAACACGAAAAGGTATGGCAGTCCGACCCTGTCGCGCTGGCCGAGATCGCCGCGACGTTCACCGCCTGCCCCCGATTCACCACCAACGAGCAACGTGCGGCGGGGCACAACCTCAGCCTCGGCCATACGGCGGCGGCCTATCACCTGAAGGTGCTGTCATTCGCCGAGGAATGTGTCGTCGCCCGCGAGACCACCACCAATGCGGATTTGGAGGCCGGTTGATGCATGTCGGATTTATCGGGCTGGGCAGCCAGGGCGGCCCGATGGCACGCCGGATCGTCGAAGCCGGCTACCCGACCACCTTGTGGGCGCGCAGGCCGGCGTCGCTCGTGCCCTTCGCCGATACTGCGGCCAAGATGGCCGGCTCGCCGGCTGAACTTGCCGCGGCCAGCGATCTGATATGCCTGTGTGTGGTCGGTGACGCCGACGTCGAGGAAGTCGCCGACGGGCTGTTGGCCGGCGCCAAGGCGGGCAGCGTGATCGCCGTACACAGCACCGTGCATCCCAAGACCTGCCAGGAGTTGGCCAAGAAGGCTGCCGCCCAGGATGTCTCGGTGATCGACGCCCCGGTCAGCGGCGGTGCCCCGGCGGTCGCAGAAGGCCGTCTGCTGGTGATGGTCGGCGGCGACCCCGACGTGGTGGAGCGCTGCCGCCCGGTGTTTCAGACCTACGCCGATCCGATCGTGCACCTCGGCGATCTGGGCTCGGGCCAGACCACCAAGCTGCTGAACAACCTGCTGTTCACCGCCAAC
>Ga0070737_10003403_pt1 | contig 17234 bp, 15 predicted proteins | sample Coa_R1_10_FD_66438 | JGI IMG/M metagenome (GOLD analysis project Ga0070737, IMG submission 66438) | Surface soil microbial communities from Centralia Pennsylvania, which are recovering from an underground coalmine fire - Coalmine... | ecosystem: Environmental > Terrestrial > Soil > Unclassified...
AAACCGTCCTTCTCCCCATCGCAGTCCATGCTGGTGAGTAAAATTTCCCCAGCACCTAGCTCTGCTGCCTCCCGCGCCCAATCAAGCACTTTTTTATCCGTCGGTTTCCGGCCGCCGTGCGTATAAACTCGCCATGTCCCCAGCTCTTCATCAAATTTTGCATCAATAGCCACCACAATGCATTGCGACCCGAAATAGCCTGCACCTTCTCTGATTAGTTCGGGATGATTGACTGCCGCCGTATTCAGTGACACTTTATCAGCACCAGCACGAAGGATTTTTTTCATATCTTCAAGTGAATTGATGCCGCCGCCAACCGTAAACGGAATAGCCAGTTCTGAGGCAACAGCTTTGACAACGTCTATCATTGTTTTTCTACCTTCCACTGAAGCTGAAATATCAAGAAAGACAAGCTCATCCGCCCCTTGTTCATCATACAACCGGGCCAATTCCACTGGGTCGCCAGCATCGCGCAATTCAACAAATTGAATTCCTTTTACCACCCGGCCATCCTTTACATCAAGACAGGGAATGATCCGTTTTGTTAATGTCATGTTGCTTTTCCTCCCGCCAGCAAAGCTTCCTTCAAGGTAAACCGCTGTTCATAAAGCGCCTTGCCAACAATCGCTCCGCTAATTCCTTTGGCTGCGGCCAGTGCCTCTAAATCTTGAATGCTGCTGACCCCTCCTGAAGCAATTACGTTTTTGCCCGTTACTTCGGCCAATTCACAAACAGCGTTCATATTAGGCCCACTAAGCGTACCGTCGGTGGCAATATCGGTAAAAATAAAGTTTTGAGCTCCGGCTTCAGCGAAGCGTTTGGCAAGTTCAATAGCCTTTATTTCCGAAGTGTCTAGCCAACCATGTGTAGCAACATAGCCATTTTTTGCGTCGATTCCGATTGCAATTTGCTTGCCGTATTTTTGAATCATTTCGATCGCAAATTCGGGATTGGAAACCGCGATACTGCCGATAATGACGCGATCCACTCCATTTTCAAGGTAATGAAGAATATCGTGTTCTGTGCGGATCCCGCCGCCGATTTGAATGTTTGTGCCAGTCAGCTTGGCAGCGGCCTCGATAACAAAGCGGTCATTAACCCTCTTTCCATCCTTGGCGCCGTCCAGGTCAACCATATGAATCCATTCAGCACCGTCAGCCGCAAAGGTTTGTGCCATATCAAAAGGGGAATCCCCGTAGATCGTTTCTTTGTCGTAATCTCCTTGGAGAAGGCGGACACATTTTCCGCCGCGCATGTCAATTGCCGGATAAATGGTGAAACTCATCGAACTGCCTTCCTTTCAGCCGCTAATTTTAAAAAATTATCAAGAAGCGCCATTCCCAGTCTGCTGCTTTTTTCCGGATGGAATTGCATGCCGAAAATATTCCCCCGGCCCACAACAGCTGCCACCTGCTCATGGTAATCAGCTTTTGCAAGGAGGACGTCGGAGTGATTTGCATCAACAAAATAAGAATGGACGAAATACACATAATCTTCTTCAAGATTTTGTAATAAAGGGGATTCTTTCAAAAACTTCAGACGATTCCAGCCCATATGAGGCACTTTGTAGGGCACACCTTCATTCGTTTGTCCTGAAAAGCGGTGTACCTTTCCCGGCAAAAGCCCCAGCCCTTTTGTAAGTCCGTTCTCTTCACTGCTTTCAAACAGCAGCTGCATCCCAAGACAGATCCCAAGAAGCGGCTTTCCCGTGGCGGCAAATGCTTTAATGGTCTTTTCCGGCAGCAACTCCATCGCATCGCGGAATGAACCAACCCCGGGAAGAATCAGCGCATCGGCATGGAGGAGGCGGTCCTCATCAGCAGATATATCATAATCGGCACCCAAACGCTCCAAAGCCTTGCTGACGCTGAACAGATTCCCCATCCCATAATCTACAATTCCAATCATGGTGCCTGACACCTCCTGCTTATAACATCCCTTTTGTTGAAGGCACACCTTTGATTCTTGGATCAATGGTAGTCGCTTCGTCAAGGGCCCGTCCCAATGCTTTAAAGACGGCTTCGATCATGTGATGTGTATTTTTTCCGTAATGAACGATTACATGAAGGTTCATTCTAGCTTCCAAAGCCAGTTTCCAAAGAAATTCATGAACAAGTTCAGTATCAAACGTTCCTACCTTCTGCTGCGGGAACTCCGCCCTCATTTCAAGATGCGGGCGGTTGCTGAGATCAACGACTACTTGGGCCAACGCTTCATCCATTGGGACAAAGGCATTCCCATAGCGCTTAATCCCCCGTTTATCTCCTAATGCTTCGCGCAGCGCCTGTCCCAAGCAGATGCCGATATCTTCTGTTGTATGGTGATCATCGACTTCAATATCCCCTTGCGCATCGACTTTCAAATTAAATTGCCCGTGTTTTGTAAACAAATCCAGCATATGACCGAGAAAAGGCACACCCGTTTCCAAATTGGCTCGGCCTTCCCCGTCAATCTCAAATGATAGCCGGATATTTGTTTCATTTGTTTTCCGTTCGATGGTTGCTGCCCTTTCCATGTGGGTACCTCCTTAACAGATGGATACTAGATTTTCAGATTCGCAAATAAAATTGTTGAATGTGCAAATAAAACTGGGATTTGCGCAAATAAAGTATTAAAATCCGCAAATAAACTTTAATTTCCGCAAATAAACTACTTTTTACTGCCGTTTAGCCGCGTTTCCACAGCACGGGCATGCGCTTCAAGTCCTTCCATTCTTGCAAAGGCGGCAATTTTTGCACCATGTTCCTGTAAAGCTGTTTCGCTATAGATAATCACGCTCGATTTTTTTTGAAAATCATCCACATTTAGCGGGCTAGAAAAACGGGCGGTGCCGTTAGTCGGCAGTACATGGTTTGGGCCGGCGAAATAATCACCCACAGGCTCTGAGCTGTAGCGGCCGAGGAAAATCGCGCCTGCGTGGCGAATTTTTCCGAGCAGTGCCATTGAATTTTCGGTCATGACCTCTAAATGTTCAGGGGCCAGCTGATTCACCGTTTCAACGGCTTCTTCCATATCTGCTGCAACATAGATCGCTCCGTAATCGGCAATCGAACAGGAGGCAATGTCCCGCCGCGGCAATACTCTTAACTGATTTTCTACTTCGAGCGCCACCTCTTCAGCAAGCCTTATAGAAGGGGTAACTAAAATACTGCAGGCTCTCGGGTCATGTTCGGCCTGTGATAAGAGGTCAGCTGCCACTTCATTAGCCTTTGCCGTTTCATCTGCTAAAATGGCAATCTCACTTGGTCCGGCGATCATATCAATATCAACATCGCCAAATACTTCACGTTTAGCCAATGCCACAAAAATATTCCCCGGACCAGTAATTTTATCGACTGAGGCGATTGATTCCGTTCCATAGGCCAGCGCGGCAATCGCCTGGGCTCCGCCAACCTTATACATTTCTTTCACACCCGCCTCTTTCGCTGCGACCAGCACAGCAGCCGGCAGTTTCCCCTGTTCATCGGGCGGAGAGACCATCACAATTCGTTTAACTCCGGCAACACGCGCCGGAATAACGTTCATTAATACAGATGATGGGTAGGCCGCCGTTCCGCCGGGCACATACACACCAACCGAATCAAGAGGGGTTATTTTCTGTCCAAGTATGGTGCCGTTCTCTTCTGTCGTCATCCACGACGGACGGAGCTGCTTTGCATGGTAGGTGCGGATATTTTCGGCTGCTTCACGAACAATCGCAATGAATTGCTCGTCTACCTGACCGTAAGCTTCTTCTATTTCTTGTTCATTCACTAAAAAAGAATCCAGCTGAACCTGATCGAATTTTTCCGTATAAGCTTTTAACGCCTCGTCACCGCGAGCGCGGACATCAGCGATAATCTTTTTTACAACCGCCTGTTGCTCAGAGGTCCCTGTTTCAATTGAACGTTTTAACGAAATCTGTTGATCTACTTTGACAATCTTCATCATTTAATACCTCCACGCAAAACATCATTGAGGCGATTCACCTATTGATCAATCATGGCATCTTTGAGCCGGTAGCTGGCAGGATTAACGATCAGCCTTGATGTAACGTTGGCAATTCTCTTATACTCAACCAGTCCGTTTTCTTTTAACGTCCGGCCGGTTGAAACAATATCAACAATCCGATCTGACAGACCAATAATGGGAGCAAGTTCGATGGAGCCGTTTAATTTAATAATCTCTACCTGTTCACCCTGCTCGCGGAAATAGGCCTCCGCTATATTCGGATATTTCGTGGCCACCCTTGGGGCAACTTCATTCATTTTTGTATTTGGAAGACCGGCGACGGCCAAATAGCAATAGCTGATTTTTAGATCCAGAAGTTCATAAACATCCCGTTCTTCCTCCAACAGTACGTCTTTCCCCGCTATACCGACATCAGCAACCCCATGCTCCACATAGGTAGCCACATCCATCGGCTTTGCCAAAATAAACCGGATGCCTTCCTCTGGAACATCAATAATCAATTTTCGAGAATCCTCAAACTCGGGAGGCAGCTGGTAACCCGCTTTCCGCAGCAATTCAACAGCCTCTTCGAAAATCCGACCCTTCGGCATTGCAATTGTCAGCATATTATTCATCACCGTGCCCCCCAATTAAAAAGGTCGTCCCGGCAAATCTCTTCGTAAATGCATCAAGATTTTTCACTCCGGATATTTCTTGAAGCACGGCCTTTTTTCCCTGCTTATGCATTTTCTGTCCTAACTGAAACGCTTCTTTCCGCCGCTCCTGACTGAAAAAAATGCAGTGGGTGTCATTTTCAAGCGAAAGATCTCCGAGTGCCTCAAGCAGCATATCTACCCGAATGGCAAACCCTGTAGCACTTGCCTTTTTTCCAAACTTTTCAATTAAACTATAACGCCCGCCATTTCCAAGCGGAAAACCGACATTTCCGGCATATGCCTCGAATACAATCCCGGAGTAATAGCTCATATGGCTGACAATGGAAAAATCAAATTTCACATACTCTTCCACACCATAATCTTGAATGACATTCCAAAGCTCCTCGAGCTCAATAATCGCTTTCTTGCCTTTGCCGTTTTCAATGATTTCAAAAGCGCCCTCAAGCACTTCTTCGCCGCCTCTTAATTGAAGAAGTTTAATCAGTCTTTGCTTGTCGATGGAAGACAGCTGAAGGGAATTTACGTGCTCGCGGTATCCTACGTAATTTTTTTCAACTAAAAATTTTCTCAGCGCTGATGCCCGTTCGTTTGTTCCAAGAATCTGCAGGAACAACTCCTGGGCAAAGCCGACATGGCCTACTGAAACTTGAAAGTTCGACAGACCCGCTTTTTTTAAGGAAGAAATCAACAGTGCCACAATTTCTCCATCACACGAAACCGTTTCTTCATTCAGGCATTCCACACCAATTTGCTCAAATTCTGCCGGCCTGCCGCCTTCCCGCTGCTGGGCGCGAAACACATTGGCGGAATAGGCTAATCTGACAGGAAAGTCCTCATCCAACAGCTTTGAAGCCGCCACCCTGGCAATGGGAGATGTCATATCCGGTCTTAATACAAGGGTATGTCCCTCTTTATCCAGCAATTTAAACAATTGGGCATCATCAATGGCGGACGCTGCTCCAACTGTTTCATAGTATTCTAATGTTGGGGTTTCCATAAATTGATAACCCCACAGCATTAATGTCTCAGCCACTCGTGAACGGACGAGATGCTTTTTTTCATATAATTCCGGCAATGTGTCACGCATCCCTAATGGCTTTTCAAACATAAATAAGCGGCTCATACTACTACCCCTTTACCACCAAATACTTTAGTTTGCTAATATATTAGAGAATTAAAGTAATTGTTTGTATTGTACCCCTTGCAACACTTTTCGTCAATGAAAAAGTACTATGATACCATTTTTTAAATTACCCAATCTCATACTAAAAAAAGCCTGGCCATCGTAACCAGACTTCATTTGCTATCCTTTTTTCCATAGATCGGGTCATCGGCCCAGCGTTCGGCAAGCTGTTCTTTCGTATAAATCACCCGCATCGGGTTGCCGCCGACAAACGCCCCGGCAGGCACATCTTTATGGACCAATGTTCCGGCTGATATAATCGCTCCATCACCGATGGTAACCCCGGGGAGAATCGTAGAATTGGCACCAATCATTACTTCATTGCCGATTTCAACCGGGCCGAGCCGATATTCTTTAATTAAATATTCGTGAGCGAGAATCGTTGTGTTGTAGCCAATTACCGTGTTGCGCCCGACACTGATTTTTTCCGGAAACATGACATCCAGCATCACCATTAATGCGAAGGAGGTCTCAGGGCCCACTTTCACGCCCAAAAAGGTGCGGTACAGCCAATTTTTCATACCCAAAAATGGCGTATAACGCGCCAGTTGAATGACGATAAAATTTTTCACAACCTTCCAAAACGGCACTGTTTTGTAGACATGCCATAAGGAGTTCGCCCCTTCGACAGGGTAACGGGTAGTCTTCCTCATCGGTCTCACTCTCCGAGAATTGTCAGCAAATCGGTCATATGCTCCAAAATGTAATCCGGTTCATATTTGGCAATATAATCCCTTCCTTTGATCGACCAGGCAACTCCGGCCGTTTTCGTTCCGGCATTTTTTCCTGCCAATATATCATGGAAATTATCTCCAACCATTAGCGCTTGCTCTGGAGTTGAGTCCAGCTGCTCCAACGCTTTCAAAATCGGCTCGGGATCAGGTTTCACATTTGTTACATGCTCCATAGCGACCACTACTTTAAAAAACGGATCTAGCCCCATTAAGCGGAGACCCTTCATTGCGGTGTCTCCCCTTTTGGTTGTTACCACACCAAGCTTATAGCCTGATTCACTTAATTTCTTAATCGTCTCTAGAACACCGGGAAATTCTTTTACTAAAGCGTCATGGTTAGCAAGGTTAAATGTACGATATTCCAGTACCAATTCCTCAACCCTATCCGGGTCAACCGTGCTGAATGCTTCATGAAGCGTTGGTCCCATAAACGGCAGGACATCCTCACGACTGTATTTACCAGGGTAATATTTATCAAGTGTATGCAAATAAGTAGTAATAATGAGTTCATTCGTATCAATTAAGGTTCCGTCTAAATCAAATAAAATCGTGTTTATATTGTGTGTCATGGATTGCTTCCTTTCTAAACAATAGCTCTTACTCATCCTGAGCTAAATAACGAACATTTGCAAGATTCTTTTTCCGCCGATAAAGGATCAAGGCAAGTGCGGCTATGATCAGTACGATGGAAATGACCTGTGCCATGCGGAGATTGGAAGTCAGCATCAAACTGTCCGTTCTCAATCCTTCTACAAAGAAACGGCCGGTAGAATACCAAATACAATAGGATAAAAACATCTCACCGCGGGGCAAATTCACCCGGCGCAGCAAGATTAACAAAAGAAAGCCGAGAAAATCCCAAGCCGACTCATATAAAAAAGTAGGCTGGTAATAGGTCCCTCGAATATACATTTGGTTGACTATAAAATCCGGTAAATGCAGGCTTTCCAAAAAGGCCCGGGTTGTCGGACCGCCATGTGCCTCCTGATTCATGAAATTCCCCCAGCGGCCGATCGCCTGCCCGAGAATAATGCTCGGAGCCGCAATGTCGGCGATTTTCCAAAAAGACAACCCGCGTTTCCGAGAAAAAACAATCGCTGTAAGAACGGAGCCAATCAGCGCCCCATGAATGGCAATACCGCCATTCCAAATTTTCGGGATGTCTGCCGGGTGATTTCTATAATATCCCCATTCAAAAATAACATAATAAATCCGAGCCGAGATAATGGCAATCGGAATGGCCCAAAGCATTAAATCAGCAAAGGTATCCTTCGGCAGGTCGCGGCGCTTTCCTTCACGGATCGCAAGAAACAGCGCCAAAGCAAGCCCGCAGCCAATAATAATACCATACCAGTGTACTTGAATCGGTCCGAGTGAAAAGGCAATGGGATTTAACGGATGAATGGTTTGGTTCATGTTCCTCTCCTCTTACTCATGATCTGCATCTTCAATTACGTCTGTTAAACGTTCGGTAAACTGCTGTGCCGCATTGACACCCATTCGTTTCAGGCGATAATTCATTGCCGCTACCTCAATAATGACGGCTAGATTTCGTCCAGGACGGACCGGGATGGTTAGCTTGGTTATTTCCGTATCAATGATTTTCATTTTTTCTTCATCTAAACCTAGTCGGTCATACTGCTTTTTGGAATCCCATGTCTCTAAATTCACTACCATCGTAATCCGCTTATTACTACGAACAGCACCAGCACCAAACAGCGTCATCACATTGATAATCCCTAAGCCGCGAATTTCCAGTAAATGCTCGATTAATTCAGGGGAGTTACCAACCAATGTATCCTGATCTTCCTGACGGATTTCCACACAGTCATCTGCAACAAGCCTGTGGCCCCGCTTGACCAATTCCAAAGCTGTTTCACTTTTCCCAACGCCGCTTTTCCCAATGATTAATACGCCGATTCCATAAACATCTACAAGGACACCGTGAACTGCCGTAGTCGGAGCTAGCTTACTTTCTAAAAAGTTCGTCAGCCGGCTGGAAAAGCGGGTCGTTTTCATCGTGGTTCTCAGCACCGGAACAGACTCACGTTCAGATGCCTCCAATAACTCAGGTGGAACTTCCAAACCTCTGGTAACAATAATCGCCGGCGTAATGTCGGTGCATAATTTCTCCATTCTTGATGATTTTTCCCGATCTGTTAGCTCATGATAAAAGCTCAGCTCCGTTTTTCCTAAAAGCTGAATCCGTTCTGCCGGATAAAATTTAAAATACCCCGCCATTTCAATTCCTGGCCGAGAAATATCACTGGTGGTGATCGGACGGTTAATTCCTTCCTCACCGCTGATTAACTCCAGATTAAACTTGTCCAATATATCTTTCGTACGAACTTTTGGCAAAAAATGTTCCTCCTTTATTCTGTAAAGCTAAAAGCGCCCCCATTAGTCCCTATTGTACAACTTCAAACGTTCGTGTCACTTCTGCAGTCAGGCAAGACTTGCGACAGAAAGTCTGCTATACGAAGCTAGCCATGCAGGATCATTATGCTTAATCATATTCATTTCCTCTTATTTTAGCATTTTTTCAACAAGAACCATACTATTGCAGTTTGGCCATTTTCCAAACAGGGCTTGACGGCTATATCCTTGACAACACGGTTGAATCTAGCAAGCAAACCATCCATACGACAACGACAAAACATAATGAAAAGGAATAACTCCATTTTTTGAATTTTCAAGAATAGGTTATATTCATAAATATTTGTCAAAAATGATTTTACAATAAAAAAATCAAGGAGGCTGTAGCAGCAATCCAAATGAAGAACATAAGATTGATTAAGGTACTGGCAGTTCTTAGTTTTATTGTTATCGCACTATCCTTCATCGTCGTTCTTTCCCATCGGTATCAAATTAAACTATCAAGCAACAAAACTGGATGGGGGATCAATATGAACATTAAACAGACACAGGTGAAATTTAAAACTAAAATTCACGAAAAAGTTTCCCCAGCTGAAAATATAGAAGCAACAGTAGGAGTTAATAGTTTAAACATTAGAAAACAACCTAGTTTGTCCAGCTCGGTTGTAGGAAAATTAAATTTGGGAACTAAAATAACCATTAGAGATGAACAATCTGGGTGGGCCAAAATTGAATCTTCTTCCGGAATCCAAGGATGGGTATACATCAATTACATTTCTAAAGACTTACAGCCTGTTAATAGTTCTACCCTATCAACACAAAATATGGAAAATGGACAGCAATCTCTTAAAGGAAAAATCATTGTGATTGATCCGGGTCACGGAGGGATTGATGATGGGACAACAAGCATTGTTGGAACATTTGAAAAAACATTAACTTTGGCGACAGCCAATGTCGTTGAAAAAAAACTTGAAGATGCCGGTGCCACTGTCATTATGACCCGGACAGACGATACATATATTCCCTTAATGAAACGAGCGGAAATCTCAAACCAAAATCATGCAGATGCTTTTATAAGTTTTCATTATAATTGCTTTAATGATCCATCGAAAAATGGGTTGACTGATTTTTACTATCAAAAGTCAAAAGATTATGATTTAGCCACCGATATTTTAAACGAGGTTGTTAAAACAACGGGCTTAAATAATGATGGTACACGATTTGATAATTTAGAAGTATTACGCAATAATACGCAACCAAGTACACTGATCGAACTTGGTTTCCTTTCAAATCATCGAGATGATTCAATTGTTGAAAATTCTTCTTACCCCGATAAAGTTGCTCAAGGGGTTTATCTAGGATTACTCGATTATTTTTCGACAAAAAAACAAGTTGCCACAGAAAATCAAAGACACGAATCATAAATCTCATGTCTTTGATTTTTCTAATCATAAAAAAAGCACCCGCAGGCACCTTTTTAGTTATCGTTTTGTTCTTGACGCAGGTTCAAATAAGGCCTTTTGAATAATAAGGTTCACAAGCGACATTAGTACCGAAAATAGCAAGGCCATGCCAAAGCCGTGGATTTCAAAGGAAGGTCCCATCAGGTAATCCGTTATCTCTAGGGTGATGGCATTGATGACAAACAAAAACAGCCCCATCGTCAACAGTGTCACCGGCAAGGTCAACAAGATTAAGAGCGGTCGAACCAGCAGATTGAGTATGGATAATAAAATGCTTGCCTGCAATGCGGCTGAAAATCCTGCAAGGTAAAAACTGTCTTTAAAATAGCCGGCAAGTGCCATAAACAAAACTGCATTGATCAAACATCCCATTAACCATCTCATATTTTCAAACTCCTAACATAAAAATTACTCATATGCCTTTTGAACAGTAATGGTTCCTGTTTTTGTTTCGGCATATATTTTTAACATTTTATCAGGATGCTGGATGGATTGGAAGCGAAGTGATTTTTGCATTACATCACTCTTTTCCTCAAGAATTTGCACGCCTACCAACTTAAGATGGAAGCCGCCGAGATTGCTTTTAAGTTCTCCATTTACCGGAGTCTCTTCCGGAATCTGAACATCAATCGCGCCGGTTGTTGTTTTCGCATGGAGCCATTCACAGTCTGCTCCTTTAAGATCTAATGAGATATTGCCGCTAAACGACTGGACTTCTGCCTTTTTAAAATCCCCTTCAAGCCTGATGGTTCCGTTAATGGTCTCCGCTTCGACCTCCTCCAAGTTTCCACTAAAATGCACTTTTCCGTTTGCAGCTTCGAACACCGCTTTTTCCCCTTCTATCTTATCAAGAATGATTTTTCCGTTAGCAGTTTTGACACGAAGATCCTGAACATTCATTGCTTCGCCGACAATCGGCCCATTAAATACCCGAATTCGGGCAGTTTCGTATTGAGCTTTTGGCACAAACATAACAACATCTACTTTCATCCACTTTTGATGGGTTAGAAAACGTAATTTCCCCCCTTCCACTGAAAAATCGGTATCACTTAAAAAAGATTGCCTAGCGTGATCCTGGCTGTCAACGCGATAAACCTTTGCCTCGCATTCCACACGAACATCGGGCTGATCCCAAGCTGTGATTTTTACCGAACCATTGGCAACATCAATATCGATATCTTTTACATCGGCATTTCCATGATGAAAGATATGGGAAATTTCCACAGATTGCACAAAATTCAGGTCAAAATCAAAGTCTTTAATCTTTTTAAAGGCCGAATCTACAAATTCAAAAAACTTTTCTTTTGTTGATTGATATTTGGCATATCTCGAGTCTTCCTTTTTAGCTTCCTCAAAGTGTACTCCAGAGGAAAGTTCGTGAATCATCTGCTCCTGCTTTTGCTTCATCGTTTGCTGGGCGTTTTCCAATTCCTCTAAAAGCGTTAAGGCTTCGTCTACCGTCAACTTTCCTTCTTCCACCATTTTCAAAATCCGCTTTCGTTCCTCTTTCATTCGGTTCCACCTCAAATTTCAAATTTGTCCTTTTTCATCTTATTCAGACTTCTGGGTCATTATCCTTCAATTACGGAAATCCGTGATGGAAAGGTTCGTATTTAGGGCATAGAGTCCTTCAACGGGACCTCCTAAGGCTCACTATCTAAGATCGTGTAAAAAAAGAGCTAAAGCACTGCTCTAGCTCTTCATACTCATTTCTTGTTCTTTGATTTGTTGTTTCATTCTTAACCGGTCGCGTTCGAGAATTGGTTTTAAGTATTTACCGGTATATGATTCCGATACTTCTGCTATCTTTTCCGGTGTTCCGCTTGCGATAATCGTACCGCCCCTGTCGCCGCCCTCAGGCCCAAGGTCGATGATATAGTCTGCAGCCTTGATCACATCGAGATTGTGTTCAATTACCAGGACGGTATCACCATTTTCAACCAAGCGCTGTAATACAACAAGCAACCTGGAGATGTCGTCGACATGAAGACCGGTTGTTGGCTCATCCAAAATGTAGAAAGACCTGCCGGTAGATCGGCGATGCAGTTCTGATGCAAGCTTTACTCGCTGGGCTTCCCCGCCCGACAGTGTGGTTGCCGGCTGCCCAAGCTTAATATAGCCTAGACCAACATCATAAATCGTCTGAAGCTTGCGGCTGATTTTCGGAATGTTTTCGAAAAATTTCAAGGCATCTTCAACGGTCATATCGAGAACTTCAGAAATATTTTTCCCCTTATATTTCACTTCAAGCGTTTCCCGGTTGTAGCGTTTCCCGTGGCACACTTCACAAGGAACATAAACATCAGGCAAAAAGTGCATTTCAATTTTGATAATCCCGTCACCTCGACAGGCTTCACAGCGCCCGCCTTTTACATTAAAGCTGAAGCGGCCTTTTTTATAGCCGCGGACCTTCGCTTCATTTGTCGCCGCAAACACGTCGCGGATGTCATCGAATACACCTGTATAGGTAGCCGGATTGGAGCGCGGCGTACGGCCGATCGGTGACTGATCAATGTCAATCACTTTATCTAAATGGTCAAGCCCTTTGATACTCTTAAACTCGCCAGGCTTTGTCTTCGCATTGTTTAACTTTTGTGCCAATGCTTTATGAAGAATTTCATTCACAAGCGTACTTTTCCCGGAACCGGAAACACCTGTTACGGCGATAAACAGTCCGAGAGGGAACTTCACATTGACATGTTTTAAATTATTCTCTGCAGCACCCTTGATTTCGACATAGCGGCCGTCTGGCTTACGGCGCTCAAGCGGGAGCGGAATAAATTTCTTGCCTGATAAATACTGTCCTGTCAATGAATTCGGGTCAGCCATGACCTCTTTAGGCGTTCCGGCGGAAATCACTTCACCACCGTGCACCCCTGCTCCCGGCCCGATGTCGATCAAGTAATCAGCTGCCAGCATCGTATCTTCATCATGCTCAACAACAATCAACGTGTTGCCGATATCGCGCATACTCTGCAATGTCCCGATTAAGCGGTCATTATCCCGCTGGTGCAGCCCGATGGACGGCTCGTCCAAAATATAGAGCACCCCGGTCAGGCGCGAGCCGATTTGTGTCGCAAGGCGAATCCTTTGCGCCTCCCCGCCGGAAAGCGTTCCGGCTGTCCGGCTAAGCGTCAAATAATCGAGCCCGACATTCACCAGGAACCCGAGCCGTTCATTAATTTCCCGCAAAATCAATCTGGCAATCTGCATTTCTTTTTCAGATAATGTCAAGCTGTTAAAAAACTTCATCGCCTCTTCAATGGAAAGTTCCGTTACCTGGCTGATATGGCGACCGTTGATGAGCACGGCAAGACTTTCTTTTTTCAGCCGGTACCCTTTACAACTTGGGCACGGCTTCTGCGACATGTATTTTTCCATTTGCTCGCGGATATAATCAGAACTTGTTTCCTTAAACCGGCGCTCTATATTGCGGATTACCCCTTCAAATTCAATATACCCCTCGCGAAGTTGGCCAAAATCATTTTCATAGCGGAAATAAATTTTCTCTCCACCCGAACCATAGAGAATCTTATCAAGCTGGTGTTCGGGAATATCTTTAATCGGAAGATCCATATCAATTCCGTAATGATTGCAAACCGAAGCAAGTAACTGCGGATAATACTGCGAACTTGTCGGCTCCCATGGGGCAATGGCATGCTCCTTTAGGGATAATTCCTTATTTGGAATCACCAGATCGACATCCACTTCCAATTTGGAACCGAGGCCGTCACACTCCGGGCAGGCACCGAATGGACTGTTAAAAGAAAACATCCGCGGTTCTAATTCCCCAATGGAAAAACCGCATAGCGGGCAGGCGTGGTTTTCACTAAACATCAGTTCTTCCTCACCGATGACATCCACAATGACTTTTCCATCGCCAAGTCCCAACGCAGTTTCAAGTGAATCAGCAACCCGGGCGGACACGCCCTCTTTGACGACAATCCGGTCGATCACGACTTCAATGGTATGCTTTTTGTTTTTTTCCAGCTCGATCTCTTCACTCAGGTCCATCATTTCGCCATCCACACGAACACGGACAAAGCCTTGCTTTTTAATATCCTCCAACACTTTCACATGGGCACCTTTACGTCCGGACACAACTGGAGCCAAAATTTGCATTTTCGTTCGTTCCGGGTATTCAAGAATCCGGTCTACCATCTGCTCAATGGTTTGCGAAGAGATTTCGATCCCGTGATTCGGGCATGTTGGATGGCCGATTCTGGCAAATAAAAGTCGTAAATAATCGTAAATTTCGGTTACTGTTCCAACGGTTGAACGCGGGTTCCGGCTCGTTGTTTTTTGATCGATGGAAATGGCCGGAGACAGGCCCTCGATGGTATCAACATCCGGTTTGTCCATCTGCCCGAGAAACTGCCGGGCATAAGCCGATAAAGATTCGACGTATCTGCGCTGTCCCTCGGCATAAATCGTATCAAACGCAAGCGAAGACTTTCCCGAACCGGAAAGCCCTGTGATGACCACAAGCTGATCTCTCGGAATCGTGACATCAATATTTTTTAAATTATTGGCTCTTGCACCTTTCACAATCAATTTTTCCATTGCCATTGTACTTTTATCCTTCCGCTTTCAATTCAAATAATAGATCACGCAATTCGGCTGCACGCTCGAAATCAAGCGCTTTGGCCGCTTCTTTCATTTCTTTTTCCATATCGGCGATTAAGCGGTCTCTTTCCTTTTTCGACATCTTGCTGAAGGAAGTTGATGGTTTGTATTCCTCTTGCTCCTCAGCAGCATAGGTGGCGCGAATGACATCGCGTATATCTTTCTGTATCGTTTTCGGGGTAATCCCGTGTTTGCGGTTATATTCCTCTTGAATCGTGCGGCGTCGTTTTGTTTCGCTGATGGCCTTCTCCATCGAATCCGTGATGCGGTCAGCATACATGATGACCTGCCCGTTGGCATTCCGGGCCGCCCGGCCGATCGTCTGAATCAAGGAACGTTCCGAACGGAGGAAACCTTCCTTGTCGGCATCAAGAATCGCCACCAGCGATACTTCCGGGATATCGAGACCTTCCCGAAGCAGGTTAATCCCGACGAGTACATCGTATTTACCAAGTCGAAGTTCACGGATAATCTCAATCCGTTCTAATGTCTTGATCTCCGAATGGAGATACTGAACCTTAATTCCAATTTCTTTTAAATAGTCCGTTAAGTCCTCCGACATTTTTTTCGTCAGCGTGGTGACAAGCACCCGTTCGTTTTTCTTTACCCGCTCCTGAATTTCGCCAATCAAGTCATCAATCTGCCCCTCAATCGGCCGGACATCAATCTTCGGATCCAACAAGCCCGTCGGCCTGATGATTTGCTCCACCATTTTCGGCGTATGCTCGATTTCATATGGTCCGGGTGTAGCGGATACATAAATAATATTATGAATATGTTTCTCAAACTCATCAAACTTTAGCGGACGGTTATCAAGGGCTGATGGCAGACGGAAGCCATGCTCAACAAGTACTTCCTTCCTCGCCTTATCACCGTTGTACATTCCCCTGATTTGCGGCAGGGTCACATGAGACTCATCAATCACAATCAGAAAGTCTTTTGGAAAATAATCGAGCAGTGTATATGGCGTAGAACCCGCAGGTCTTAGTGTCAGATGACGCGAGTAATTCTCAATGCCGGAGCAAAAACCCATCTCGCGCATCATTTCTAGGTCATAACGGGTACGTTGTTCCAGCCGCTGAGCTTCCAGCAATTTATTTTCCGCCTTTAACACGGCAAGCCGTTCTTCCAGTTCATTTTCAATATTTTGGATGGCCAGGCGCATTTTTTCTTCTCTGGTGACGAAGTGGGATGCCGGAAAAATCGCCGCATGTTCGCGCTCGCCGACGATTTCACCGGTGAGGGCATCGACTTCGCGTATACGGTCAATTTCATCCCCGAAAAATTCAACCCGGATACAGTGCTCATCGCGGGAAGCCGGAAAGATTTCGACGACATCGCCGCGGACCCGGAACGTCCCACGCTTAAAATCAATATCGTTCCGTTCATATTGGATATCGACAAGGCGGTGAAGCAATTGATTTCTTTCAATTTCCATGCCGGTTCTTAAAGAAACAACCAACTCGCGGTATTCTTCCGGCGAACCGAGGCCGTAGATACAGGACACACTGGCAATAATAATCACGTCATTTCGTTCAAATAACGCAGATGTTGCCGAGTGCCGAAGTTTATCGATTTCATCATTAATGCTGGCGTCTTTTTCAATAAATGTATCTGTCTGCGGAACATATGCTTCCGGCTGATAGTAATCGTAGTAACTGACGAAATATTCGACCGCATTGTTCGGGAAAAATTCTTTAAACTCGCTGTATAGCTGGCCCGCCAGCGTTTTATTATGAGCAATCACAAGTGTTGGTTTGTTGACCTCTTTAATGACATTGGAAATGGTAAATGTCTTCCCTGTTCCCGTTGCTCCAAGAAGTGTTTGATGGCGTTTGTTACTTTTAACCCCTTCAACCAATTGTCTGATGGCCTCAGGCTGGTCACCCTGCGGTGAATACTTCGAAACTAATTCAAATTGATTCTTCACAAAAAGCTGACCTCCCGTTAAACAAATTGCTTTTCAGCATGAAAACCTAATATGGACCGGGATGGCGCTGAAAAGTTGTTCCTGCAAATTCATATTATCATTCTACCACATTCCACTGAAAACAAACCAATAATATGCGAACTAATATTCGTTATTTTAGATATGGAGCGGGTTTGCAATAAAAATTAGTGATTCCGCTAATAAAATCGGTATAATCGCTAATAAATCCGGCTTTTACGCTAATAAAAACTTGTTTACGGCAAAAAAGCCCAAGCACTAAACGTCTGGTAAAATTAAGATTTTTTTCAACTAAAT
>Ga0070737_10003404_pt1 | contig 17231 bp, 13 predicted proteins | sample Coa_R1_10_FD_66438 | JGI IMG/M metagenome (GOLD analysis project Ga0070737, IMG submission 66438) | Surface soil microbial communities from Centralia Pennsylvania, which are recovering from an underground coalmine fire - Coalmine... | ecosystem: Environmental > Terrestrial > Soil > Unclassified...
GCCGCCAGCGACAACGCCATCCTGCTGTCGCTGGGCCCGCAGCACAGCTTCCCGCTGGACCGGGTGCCGAAGTTCCTCGCCTCGCCCACCGTCGAGCAGGTGGTGCGGCAGGCGGTGCTCACCTCGCCGCTGTTCGCGGCGCGCTGGCGGTGGAACCTGAACACGTCGCTGACCGTGCTGCGGATGCGCGGCGGCCGCAAGAACCCGCCGGCCATCCAGCGGATGGAGGCCGACGACCTGATGGCCGCGGTGTTCCCCACGCTTGCGGCCTGCCAGGAGAACGTGGCGCCCGGCCCGCTGGAGATCCCCGACCACGTGCTGGTCGCGCAGACGCTGGCCGACTGCCTGCACGAGGCGATGGACATCGACGGCCTGCGCGAGCTGGTCTCCGGCATCGAGGCGGACCGGATCACCGTGCTCACCAGGGACACGACCGAGCCGTCGGTGCTGGCGCACGAGATCCTGAACGGGATGCCGTTCACGTTCCTCGACGACGCGCCGCTGGAGGAGCGGCGCAGCCGCCAGGTGCGGCTGCCGAGGGGCCTGCCGGTGGCCGCCCGCGACCTGGCCCGGCTCGACCCGGACGCGATCGGCCGGGTACGTGAGCAGGTCCGGCCGGAGCCGCGGGACGCCGACGAGCTGCACGACCTGCTGATGACCCTGTACGCGCTGCGACCGCAGCCGCGGTGGCGGCCGTGGTTCGCCGAGCTGGCGGCCTCCGGGCGCGCCTGCGAATTCGGCACGCAGGCCGGCCCGCTGTGGTGTGCCCGCGAGCGGATCGCCGCGCTGCGGTCGCTGTATCCGGGCACGGCCTGCTGGCCCGCCGATCCCGGCCCGCCGGCCAGCCAGATGGACCCGGAAACCGCGGCCGCCGAGATGCTCCGCGGCCACCTGGACGTCAGCGGGCCGGTGACCCCGGCGGCCCTGGCCCGCGCCACCGGGCTGGGCGAACCCGAGGTGGCGCTCGCGCTGACCCGCCTGGAGACCGAGGGCTTCGCGCTGCGCGGCCGGTTCACCGACCCGGACGGCGGCGAGGAGTTCTGCGCCCGCCGGGTGCTGACGCGCATCCACGCCTACACCCGGCAGCGCAAGCGGTCCGAGGTCCGTCCGGTGCCGCCCCGGGACTTCATCCGGTTCGTGCTGCGCTGGCAGCACGTCGCCCCGGGCACCAGGCGCGAGGGCAGCCGCGGCGTGCTCGCGGTGGTCGAGCAGCTCCAGGGCTTCGAGCTGGCCGCCGGCGCCTGGGAGGACGCGGTGCTCGCCGCCCGGGTGGCCGGCTACCGCAGGGAGTGGCTGGACGAGGCGTGCCTGTCCGGCGACGTCGCCTGGGGCCGGCTGTCGCTGCGCCCCGACGCCGACCAGCCGCAGCGCAGCGGCCAGACCCCGTCCCGGGCCACCCCGGTCACGCTGGCGATCCGCGACGACCTGCCGTGGCTGCTGCGGGCCGCCCGCGGCGACCGCGTCCCGGCCCGGCCCGGACCCGGCCGCACCCGCGACGTGCTCGACGCGCTGGCCGGCCGCGGCGCGCTGTTCCCCGCCGACATCGCCGCGGCGACCCGGCGGCTGCCCGGCGAGATCGAGGAGGCGCTGTGGGACGGGGTGGCCCGCGGCCTGGTCACCTCCGACGGCTTCCGCGCGGTCCGGTCGCTGCTCGCCCGCCGCCTGCTGGCCAGCGCCCCGAGCGGGCGCTCACGGGGACTGCGCCGCGGCGGCCGCCTGTCCGCCCCGTCCGGCGGCCGCTGGTCGCTGCTGCCCGGCGCCGCGGCCGGCTGCGACCCGGACGAGCTGGCCGAGGCCGTCGCCGAGCAGCTCGCCGTGCGCTGGGGCGTGGTGTTCTACGACCTGCTGGCCCGGGAGAGCCTGGCGCTGCCGTGGCGGGAGGTGCTGTGGGCGTTCCGCCGCATGGAGGCCCGCGGCACCATCGCCGGCGGCCGCTTCGTCGCCGGCTTCAGCGGCGAGCAGTTCGCTCACCCCGACGCGGTGGACCTGCTCCGCCGGGCCGCCAGGCAGCCGCGCACCGGCGAGACGGTCCGGCTGTCGGCCGCCGACCCGCTCAACCTGGCCGGGATCATCCTGCCCGGCCCGCGCATCCCCGCCGTGCCCACCAACTCCGTCACCTACACCGACGGCGCCCTCGCCGTTCCCGCCGGCCCCGCCGCCGCCCGCCCTCCCGTCCTGACCGGCTAGTGACCCGGACGGCCGGCGCCGGGCGAGGGCTGCACCTCGACAAAGCAAAGTCCTGGTCGAATGCGAGGCGGCCCCGCGATGCGGGCCTGGCGCCCCCGGAGGCAACCCGGCATCGGCCCGGCCGGGTCGGGCGGCCGCATCAGTCGGCGGCGGGGACCGCGTCGAGATAGCGGTCAAGCAGCGCGCGGTGCGCGGACAGGAACTGGGCGATCCCGGCCAGGATCGCGTCCGGGTAGGCGTCGGCCTGCTTCAGGGTGCCGTGGATCACCGGCATGAACACCGCCGCCGACACCTCCATCGCGCGCCGGCTGGTCCGCACGCGGGTGCGGCGGCGGTGGATGGGGTCGGGTTCCCGCCTGGCGTAGCCGGCCGCCTCCAGCCGGTCGAGCACGGCGCTGGTCGCGCCGGTGGACATGCCGAGCGCCGCCGCCAGTTCCGTCGGCGAGATCACGCCTGCCTGGCCGATGAGGTCGAGCGCGCGCAGGTCGGTGCGGTTGAGGCCGAACCGCTGCGCCGCGTACTGGTCCAGCCGGTCCTGCGCGGCCGACAGCGCCCGAAGCTCGGACATCACCGCCTCGACCAGCCGCCGGTGCGGGCCGGCGGGCGGGCTTGACAGCTCCTCCATGCCGGGATTTTACTTTACTCTACTTTTTAGTTGCTCGTTTTTAGAGCTTACTGTCCGTGGTGACGGGGAGGAGTGCCCGCAGCGGTGGATGCGCTGACGTCGTTCGTGCTGCGTCATCGTCGCCTGGTGGCGGTGGCCTGGCTGGTCGCCCTGGCGGCGGGGGGCATCGCGTCATCGGTGCTGAGCAAGCACCTGAGCCAGTCGTTCGAGATCCCCGGAACGCCCAGCGACACCGCGGCGCGGGCCATCATCGGGCTGTACCGCAGCGGCGGGTCCGAGGACCCGCTGGTGCCGGTGATCCGGCTGCTGCCCGGGCGCAGCGCCCGCCAGCCCGCCGTCGCCGCCGACCTCGGGGCCGGGTTCGCCGCGGCCGCGCGCGTCGGCCCCGGCGGCAGCCGGGTGGCCAGCTTCGCCAGCACCGGCAGCGGTGCCTTCGTGTCGGCCGACGGCCGCACCACCTTCGGCCTGATGTTCACACCGACCAACGGCAACCCGGCCCAGGATCCGTCCGTCCCGCCCGGCCAGGTGCAGCGGGCGCTCGCGGCGCACCTGCCGCCCGGCAGCCAGGTGGCGGTGACCGGGATCGGCCCGCTGACCGCGGCGGGCGGATCGAGGTCGGGGCCGGGCGTGCTGGACGAGATCCTGCTCGGGGGGCTCGGCGCGCTGGCGGTGCTGGCGTTCGTGTTCGCCTCGTTCGTGGCGGCGGTGCCGCTGGTCATCGCCGCTGTGTCGGTGAACACCGCGTTCCTGGCGATCCTCGGCCTGACCTACCTGACCAGCATCAACTTCGTGGTGCAGTTCCTGGTCGGGCTGATCGGCCTCGGCGTCGCGATCGACTACTCGCTGCTGCTGATCACCCGGTGGCGGGAGGCGGCACGGTCCGGCCTGGGCAACGAGGCGGCGATCCGGGTGGCGATGGCCACCGCGGGCCGGGCCATCGTCTTCAGCGGCGTGACGGTCGCGCTGGGGCTGGTCGCGCTGATCGCGCTGCCGGTCGCGTTCGTGCGCGGGATCGGCATCGGCGGCATGCTGATCCCGCTGATCAGCTGCGCGGCCACCCTCACCATCGTGCCCGCGCTGCTGGCCGGCGGCGGCCGCCGCCTGGACTGGCCGCGGCTGCGCCGCGAGTCCGCGCCGGACCGCGGCTGGACCGCGTGGGCGCGGCTGGTGGTGCGGCGGCGGTGGGCCGCGGCCGCGGCCGCGCTGGCGGTCCTGGCGGCCCTGGGCGCGGCGGCGCTGGGCATGCACGTCGGCGACGCCAGCGTGGACGCGCTGTCGCAGCGCGGGCAGGCCCGCCAGGGCGTGGTGCTGCTCGAGCGCGCCGGCATCCCCACCGGCGTGCTCACCCCCGTCGAGGTGCTCGCCCCGGCCGGGACCAGCCCGGAGGCGGTCGTCGCGACGGCGGCCCGCATCCGCGGGATCCGCGCCGCCGTGGCGCCGGACGGGCCGGACTGGCGGCGGGACGGCACCGCGCTGGTGGAGATCCTGCCGGTGGCCGACGGCGCCAGCCCCGCGGGGCAGGCGACGGTGCGCACGGTGCGCACCGTGCTGGCCGCCGCGGCCCCGGCCGCGCTGGTCGGCGGCAGCACGGCCGGGCTGGTGGACCAGCTGCACGCCTTCTACGGCGACTTCCCGCTGGTGCTGGCGGGCCTGGCCGTCATCACGTTCCTGCTGCTCGCCCGGGCGTTCCGGTCGCTGCTGCTGCCGCTGAAGGCGGTGCTGGCCAACCTGGTCTCGGTCGGCGCCGCCTACGGCGTCCTCGTGCTGGTCTGGCAGGACGGCCACGGCTCGGGCACCGTCTGGGGCCTGCCGGCCACCGGCGCGATCACCGGCTGGATCCCGCTGTTCGTGTTCGCCTTCCTGTACGGCCTGTCCATGGACTACGAGGTCTTCCTGCTGTCCCGGATGCGGGAGGAATACGACCGCACCGGCTCCACCAGCCGGGCCGTGACGACCGGCATCGGCCGCACCGGCCGGCTGATCACCTCGGCCGCGCTCATCCTCTTCCTGGCCATGGCCGCGCTGGCCAGCGCCCCGTTCACCTTCCTGAAGGTCTTCGCCACCGGGGTCGGCGCAGGCATCCTGCTGGACGCCACCGTCGTCCGCTCGCTGCTCGTCCCCGCCCTGGTGTCGCTGTTCGGCCGGTGGAACTGGTGGCTGCCGCGGTGGGCGGCCGTCATCTTGCGCACCGCGCCGTGCCCGCTGCCGACGGCGCGCCCTGACCCGTCCCCGGCGGCCGCCGGCGCGCCCTGACCCGTCACCCGTGCGGCGGCTGCTGCCGGTCGCCCGGCGGCGGCTGCAGGCCGCTGGCCGGCTGGCCGGGCCCTGCCGAGGCGCTCGGGGTCTCCAGCCGGGTGCGCACGTAGAAGTGGTTGAGCCTGGCCCGGACCTGGGCGGCCGCCCGGCGCGGGGTGGGCAGCGGGATCAGGTGCCTCGGGGTGGGCATGAGCAACTCGGCCGGCTGCCTGGCCTCCATGACCGCGCGCTGCTCCTCGGTCACCGGCCGGCTCACCACGGAATACGCTCCTTGCCGCGCCGCGATGCCGAAGCCGGTCCCCTCGCGCAGCTTGCGCCGGTCGGCGCGCTGCAGCGCCAGGCAGACGTGCCTGGCCGCGAAGAAGCCGATCACCGGCAAGGCGAAGAAGGCGACGCGCAGCACCCAGGCCAGGTATTCCAGCGGGAAGTCCAGGTGCAAGGCGACGACGTCGTCGGCGCCGGCTATCTGGATGACGGCGGCCTGCAGCATGATCGCGGCGCCGATGCCGGTGCGGGCCGGGTTGTTCCGCGGCCGGTCCAGCACGATGTGGTATCTCCTGTCGCCGGTCGCCCACTGCTCCAGGAACGGGTACGCGCCCATGACCAGGAAGAACGCCAGGGGCAGCAGCACGGCGGGTATGAAGACGCTCCACACGAAGGTGTGGCCGCCGACGTTGCTCTCCACGCCGGGCATCATGCGCAGCGTGCCCTCAAGGAAGCCGAAGTAGAAGTCCGGCTGGGACAGCGAGGAGACCTTGACCGGGTCGTACGGCCCGTACAGCCAGACCGGGTTGATCTGTGCCACCGTGGCGAGGACGGCGCACGCGGCGAAGGCGAAGAAGAACAGCGCACCGGTCTTGGCCATGAACACCGGGTAGGCGGGATTCCCGACCTCGTTGCTGTCGCGCTGCTTCCTGCCGGGCCACTGGGTGTGGCCCTGGTGCCAGACGATCATCAGGTGCGCGGCGATCAGCGCCATGAGCAGGCCGGGCAGCAGCAGCACGTGCACGATGTAGAACCGCGGGATGAACTCCTGGCCGGGATACTGGCCGCCGAACAGGAAGAAGCTCAGGTAGGTCCCGACCACGGGGATGGACAGCACAGCACGATGCCGTCGGCGATGCGCACGCCGGTGCCGGACAGCAGGTCGTCGGGCAGCGAGTACCCGACGAATCCCTCGACGCAGGCCAGGGCGAACAGCGAGGTGCCGATCAGCCAGTTGATCTCCCGCGGCTTGCGGAACGCGCCGGTGAAGAAGATCCGCAGAACGTGCACCATGATCGAGGCCACGAACATCAGCGCGGCCCAGTGGTGGATCTGCCGGATGAGCAGGCCGCCCCGCACGTCGAAGGCGATGTCGAGCGTGGACCGGTAGGCCTCGCTCATCGTGACGCCGTCCAGCTTGACGTAGGAGCCGTGGTACACGATCTCCGACATGCTCGGCTTGAAGAACAGCGTCAGGAAGATGCCGGTCAGCACCAGGATGGCGAACGAGTACAGCGCAAGCTCGCCGAGCAGGAACGACCAGTGGTCCGGGAAGGCCCGCTTCATCGCCCTGCGCCCGGCCCCGGCCGCCCCGAGCCTGTCGTCGATCGCGCGGGCCAGCGCGCCGAGGCCCCTCCCGGCCCTGCGCTCCAGCCGGGACAGGTTCCCGTCGCGCCCGGGCGGCCCGGGTTCCCTCATGGCGCCTCGCAGCGCGCATGAAGCCGCCCGGTGCATGTTCGCCTCACCCGGTCACCTCCGCGGCTCACAGGTGCTTGCGGACGCCGGCCTCGGCGGCGACCTCGCTGACCTGGGCGGACAGATCCAGGGTGAGTGCCTGCCGGCCGCTGCCGCGGCGCCAGACGGGCAGCAGCGGGGAGCGGCGCATGCTCTCCAGCTCCAGGCTGGACGCCCCGTGCACCGCGGCGAGGCCCAGGACGAGCCCCACGGTTCCCGAGGCGGCCTTCCAGCCGGCGTCCGGGATGAACTGGTAGATGCCGGTGACGGTGAACCGGGCCGCGACGAGGGCCATCACGATCGCGGGCACCAGCTTGGTGGCGGCGGCGATGGTCGCCGAGATGAGGACGGCCGCTGCGGCCAGCAACAGCAACGTGCCGAGGGCGTGACTGGCGGCGCCGGGCGGGGAGGTGAGCATGACCGCCCCGATGCTGGCCCAGGTTCCGGCCAGCACGCCCATGCCGGTCGCCGCGACCGCGTCCCGGCCGAGGAACCCGAATACGCAGGCGATCGCCTGCAGCGACGGCGCGAAGATGATCACGATGAGGCCGGCGTGAAGGGCGTCGGCGTGGCTGATCCAGCCCAGCTCCGTCCCGGCGACGGTGATGGTGTCCCCGGCGAGGCCCATGAACCCGAGCGCGAACGGGTTGGCGATCGGGCGCAGCACCACGCGGGCGGCATGCACCTGGTCGTCGTGCCCGCCGCCAGGCTGAGCACCCGGCGTCACCGGCCACGTTCCCGGGCTCGCCGCACGGCTGGCGCCGCCGCGGTGGCGTGCGCGCCCTCGTTCAGCCGCTGCCGCTGCGGGACCACGGTGTACTTCGGGTCGCGCGCCGAGGCCATGCCGGCGTGGTAGATCCCCCACCGGGTGGCGGCCGAGGCGGCGACCAGCGCGCAGCCGCCCGCCGCGGCGGCCACCCGGCTGCGCCCGGCGAGCAGCGCCGCGGCCGCGCCGAGCCCGGCCAGCACCTTCCCGGCGGTGACGTACCTGCCGCCCCGGCCGCTGGCATACGGCTCGGCCGTCATCCCGATGCGGTGCTGCATCCGCCGCAACGCCGCCGTCTCCATCGCGGCGCCCAGCAGCGCCAGGTTACGGGCCGGCGCGGCCTCGGCGGCCTGCATCCCGGTCAGCGGCGCGGCGAGCAGGCCCAGCCCGCCGGCCGCCATCGCGCCCGACCCGGTGAACACGAAGGGCAGCTCCGGGTACCCGTCGTGCCAGGCGGGTACCGCGGTGTCGCTGATCAGCGCGGCCGTGTAGGACGCGACGGCGGGGCCGAGCAGCGCCGTCCCGGCCGTGGCGGCGGCCCCGATGCCGCGCAGCCGCCCGGTCAGCGCCGCGACCGCCGCTACCCCGGCTGCGGGCACGTACCCGGCGAGCAGCCAGGATCCAACGCTCATCGGCGAGGTCACCTTGAACACCCGCAGCATGTTGAGGAACCGGGTGCGGCGGCCCAGGTCGTGCACGAGCGCGGCCAGCGACAGCCCGGCGGCCGCGAACGCCCCGGCCTTCGAGACACGGCTCAGCACCGGGCGCCCGGTGAGGTCGGCCCCCGCGCCAAGCAGCGACGCGCCGCCGGCCAGGCCGCCGAGGAACAGGTAGCCGGGTATGTCCGGGGATTGCCACACCGGGGGGTTGAGCACCGGCCTGCCGTAGTAGGAGGTGAACCGCGCCCGCGGCACCACCGGCTGCTCCCCGCCGCGCCTGCGGCGCCAGCGCCGCTGGATGTTCGCGCCGGCCGCGGCCACCCGGCCCGGCCGCGCCCCCGGCGGTCCTTCCCTTGCCCCGTCGGATGAGCTCACCGGAGCCTCCTCCCCAGCAGATCCGCGGCGAACGAGGCCGCGGCGGCGGCCGTCACCGCGACGGCGGCCGCGGCCACGTGCCGCCACATCGACGGCAGGTCCCTGGTGGTGACCACCGGGTCCGGGGGCAGCCCGTAGACCTCCGGCTCGTCCAGCAGCAGGAAGAACGCGCCGGCGCCGCCCACGCCGTCGCGCGGGTCCTCCCCGTACAGCCGCGCGCCGGCGACGCCGGCCTGGTGCAGCCGGGCCAGCCGCCCGGCCGCCCGCTCCCGCAGCTCCTCCAGCGGCCCGAACTGGATGGAATCGGTCGGGCACGCCTTGGCGCAGGCCGGCTCCATCCCGTCGCCGAGCCGGTCGTAGCACAGCGTGCACTTCCAGGCGCGGCCGTCGCCGGCCCGGCGGCCGATCACCCCGTACGGGCAGGCAGGGATGCAGTAGCCGCAGCCGTTGCAGATGTCCTCCTGCACCACCACCGTGCCGAACTCGGTGCGGAACAGCGACCCGGTCGGGCACACGTCCAGGCAGGCGGCATGCGTGCAGTGCTTGCATACGTCGGAGGACATCAGCCAGCGCAGCTGGCCGCCTGCGGGCGGCTCAGCCGGGCCGTCGCCCCCGGCCGCCAGCGCGAACACGTCGACGCTGTCGCGGCTCGCCTGGGCCTGCGGCTGCGTGGCCCGCGGGAGGCCTCCGGGCGCGGGTTGCTCGATGAACGCGACGTGCCGCCAGCTATCCGCGCCGAGGCCGCCGGTGTTGTCGTAGGACATCCCGGTGAACGTCAGCCCGTCCTCCGGGACGCGGTTCCATTCCTTGCACGCCACCTCGCAGGCCTTGCAGCCGATGCACACCGAGGTGTCGGTGAAGAAGCCCACCCGCGGCGGGTGGCCGGCGTGGCCGTCCACCGCGGCGGGATCAACCTCGCCGGCCAGCGCACCGGCGAAGCGGCCGCCGCGGACCCCGGGCAGCCACGGCGCGACCCGCCGCCGGCCGCCCACGCCCTCGCTCACGGCTCGGTCCCGGTCTGCTCGGTGATCCCGGCCCGCCGCTGGTACTCCCGGACCAGCTCGACCCGTCCCGGCCCGCGGGGCCGGCGGCCCGGCCTGATGTCGCAGGCGAACGCCTTGACCTCCTGGATGTGCACGTTCGGGTCCAGGCTGATCGAGGCCAGGTCGTTGGCCGGATCGCCACGGCTGCAGCCGTTCGGCCCCCAGTGGTAGGGGATCCCGACCTGGTGCAGGCGGCGGCCCTGCACGGTCAGCGGCGTCATCCGCCCGGTCACCAGCACCCTCGCCTCGATCGCGTTGCGGGCGGTGACGATCGTGGCCCAGCCCAGGTGCTCCAGCCCGCGCTCGGCGGCCAGTTCCGGCGACACCTCGCAGAAGAACTCCGGCTGCAGTTCGGCCAGGTACGGCAGCCACCGGCTCATGCCGCCCGCCGTATGGTGCTCGGTGAGCCGGTACGTGGTCGCCACGTAGGGGAAGGCGTCCGACCCGGGGGCGCCGCCGCTGGGCTGGAACCTGTTGCCGGGGTGAACGAACGGCAGCACCTGCCGCGCCGGGTTCCGCTGCTGCTTGTACAGCAGGTTGGGGAACGGGCAGTCCTGCGGCTCGTAGTGGGCGGGCAGCGGCCCGTCCAGCAGGCCCGCCGGCGCGAACAGCCACGCCTTGCCGTCGGCCTGCATGATGAACGGGTCGATGCCGGACAGCGCATCGGCCCCGGTGGCGCCGTCCGGCGGCCGGTAGCGGGGGGACTTGCCGGCGGCGAAGTCCGGGACGTCGTGCCCGGTCCACGCCGCCCTCTCCTCGTCCCACCACACCAGCGCCTTGCGCTGGCTCCACGGCCTGCCGCCCGGGTCGGCGGAGGCGCGGTTGTAGAGGATGCGCCGGTTCGCCGGCCAGGCCCAGCCCCACTCGCTGGCTATCCAGTCCTGGTCCCTGCCGGGCTTGCGGCGGGCCGCCTGGTTGACGCCGCCGGCATAGACGCCGCAGTAGATCCAGCAGCCGCACGCGGTCGACCCGTCCCCGTTCAGCTGCTGGTACGACGACAGCGGGTCGCCGTGGGCGTCGTAGCCGTTGATCTCGGCCAGCACCGCCTCGGCCTCCGGCTCGGCGGTCTCGCCGCGGGTCGGGTAATCCCAGGTGAGGTCCAGGACCGGCCGGTCCATCTCAGCGGCGGCGTGGCCGGGGGAGGCTTGCCCGCCGGGCCCGCCCGCGGCCAGCTTCTCCCGGACGATGCGGCCGAGGTGGTAGGCGAACCACAGGTCGCTGCGCGCGTCGCCGGCCGGCGCCACCGCCTGGTGGTGCCACTGCAGCAGCCGCTGCGTGCTGGTGAAGCTGCCGTCCTTCTCGGTGTGCGCGGCGGCGGGCAGGAAGAACACCTCGGTCCCGATGTCGGTGGTGCGCATCTCGCCGGTCTCGATCTCTGGCCCGTCCTTCCACCAGGTCGCGGACTCGATCAGCGAGAAGTCGCGCACCACCAGCCAGTCCAGCCGGGACATGCCCAGCCGCTGCAGCTTCGCGTTGGCCGAGCCCACCGCCGGGTTCTCCCCGAACAGGAAGTAGCCCTTGCAGTCCCCGGCAAGCTGCGCCATCACGGTCTCGTAGGTGCTGTGGCTGCCGGTCAGCCGGGGCAGGTAGCCGAAGCAGAAGCCGTTGTCCGGCGTCGCGGCCGGCCCCCACCAGGCCTTGAGCAGGCTGACCAGGTACGCCCGCAGCTGCGCCCAGTAGCCCTTGTCGGTGCCCTCCGCCGCCACGAACGCGTCCAGGTCCTCGTTCCCGTGCGCGTGCGGCATCGGGATGTACCCGGGCAGCAGGTTGAACAGCGTCGGGATGTCGGTGGAGCCCTGGATCGAGGCGTGCCCGCGCAGCGCCAGGATGCCGCCGCCCGGCCGGCCGATGTTGCCCAGCAGCAGCTGGAGAATCGCGGCGGTGCGGATGTACTGGACGCCGACGGTGTGCTGGGTCCAGCCGACGCTGTACACGAACGCGGTGGTCCGGTCGCGGCCGGAGTTCCCCGTCACCAGCTCGCAGACCTTACCGAACGTCCGGGGCGGCACGCCGCAGATCTGCTCGACGATCTCCGGGGTGTACCGGGCGAAGTGCCGCCTGAGGATCTGGAACACGCACCGCGGGTGCTCCAGGGTCGGGTCGGTGCGCGGCGGGCCGACGTGCGCGCCGCCGGAGCCGTGTGCCTCGCCGCGGCCCGCCTGGCGCACCGACGCCATCGCGGCCCGGTCCTCGTACAGCTCGTCGCGCTGCCCGGACGCGGCCTGCACCTCGGCCTCCTCGTACTGCCAGGTCCGCGCGTCGTAGCCGCGGTGCTCGGGGTCGAAGCCGGAGAACAGCCCGTCCAGGTCCTCGGTGTCGGCGAACTGCCCGGTGATGACCGTGGCCGCGTTGGTGTAGTTCACCACGTACTCGCGGAAGTACTTCTCCTGCGACAAGACGTAGTTGATGATCCCGCCGAGGAACGCGATGTCGGACCCGGCCCGCAGCGGCACGTGCAGGTCGGCCAGCGCGCTGGTCCGGGTGAACCGCGGGTCGACGTGGATCACGGCCGCGCCGCGCGCCTTGGCCTCCATCACCCACTGGAACCCGACCGGGTGGCACTCGGCCATGTTCGAGCCCTGGATCACGATGCAGTCCGCGTTCTGCAGGTCCTGCTGCATCGTGGTGGCCCCGCCGCGGCCGAACGAAGTCCCCAGACCGGGGACGGTGGCGGAGTGTCAAATGCGGGCCTGGTTCTCGATCTGGATCGCGCCCAGCGCGGTGAACAGCTTCTTGATCAGGTAGTTCTCCTCGTTGTCCAGCGTCGCCCCGCCCAGGCTGGCGAAGCCGAGCGTCCGCCTGGCCGGCTTGCCGTCCACCTCCCACTGCCAGCCGGCCCGCCGCGCGTCGATCACCCGGTCGGCGATCATGTCCATCGCCGTCTCCAGCGGCAGTGCCTCCCAGTCGGTGCCGTGCGGCCGCCGGTACAGCACCTGATACCGCCGCGCGCTGCCGGTGGTGAGCTGGAGGCTGGCCGAGCCCTTCGGGCACAGCCTGCCCCGCGACACCGGGGAGTCCGGGTCGCCCTCGATCTGGGTGACCTGCGCGCCGGAGACGTAGACGTCCTGGCCGCAGCCCACCGCGCAGTACGGGCAGATGGACTTCACCACCTTGTCCGCGGCGCCGGTCCGGGCGGCCAGCTGCGAACTGCGGCGGCTCTTGGCCGCCGCGCCGCGGCCGAGCGGGTCCATGCCGGTCAGCTGCCGGTACACCGGCCAGCCCTCGATCCAGGTCCGCACGCCCATGACGGCTGCCTCCTCGCTCGCCTCGTTCGGTCCATCCGGGCCGGCGCCCGGCCGGGCCCGCGGCCGCGCAGCCCGGCCCGCCGCCGGCCGGCTTCCGCACCTGCGTGCTCGCCGCCACCCGGCCTCCCGGCGCGCGCGATTCGCGTCGTGGCGCGACCGGTACCCTGGCCGCCGCGGCTCAAACCTGCCGCCGGGCCGGCTTCCGCCGGGCCGGGACGCCGGCGAGCAGGCCGGGAGCTCGGCGCGCGCCGGCCGCCGCCGCCGGCGCATGAGAGGCTTGACCGGGACGCCCGGGGGTAGGCGTGCCCGGTCACGCAGGGGAGGTGCGCTTCGATGGATGCCGACGGGAAGCCGGCCGGCGGCGCCGGGGACGGGGCAGCCGCGGGACGGCGGCAGGGCAAGCTCAGCGCGACGATAGACGGGTTCCAGCAGCGGCACGCCTGGATGGCGATCCCGTGGGCGGTGCTGCGGAAGTTCAGCGACGACAACTCGTCGAACCTGGCCGCGATGATCGCGTTCTGGGCGTTCTTCTCGATCTTCCCGCTGCTGCTGGTCTTCGTGACCCTGCTCGGCTTCTTCCTGCCGGCCAGCATGAAGACCAGCGTGCTGACGCGGGTCGCGGAGATGTTCCCGCTGCTGAGCACGTCCACGGTGCGCGGCCTCGGCGGCGACTGGTGGCCGCTGCTGCTCGGCGCCGTCAGCGCGCTGTGGAGCGGGCTGTCGGTTGTCCGCACCATCGGCTTCGCGTTCGACTCGGTGTGGGAGGTGCCGCAGGCGCGCCGCCCCAAGTTCGCCGCGAAGGTCCTCCGCTCGCTGTGGGTGCTGGCCGTCATGGGGGGCGGCCTGGTGGTCAGCGTGCTGGTCACCGGGTTCGTCGCCGGGGCCGCGACGGGGATCAGCCTCGGCTGGGCCGGCCGCCTGGCCGGGTACCTGATCGCGATCGCGCTGGACGTGGGCCTGTTCATCGCGGCGTTCCGCGTCCTCACCCAGAAGGACCTCACCGTCAGGGACGTGCTGCCCGGCGCGGTGCTGTCCGGCGCGGTGTTCTGGATCCTGGAAGCGGCGTCGTCGCTGATCATCAGCCGCTACCTGCACAAGGCGCAGGGCACCTACGGCCGCTTCGCCACCGTGATCACGATCCTGTGGTGGTTCTACCTCCAGGCCCTGGTGAGCCTGTTCGGCGCGCAGCTCAACGTCGTGCTCAGGGAACGGCTGTACCCGCGCAGCCTGGCGAGGGTGCCCGGCACCGAGGCCGACCGCCGCGCCTACCGGGCCTACGCCGGCGAACGCGGCTACCACCCCGGCGAGCACGTCGACGTCACGTTCCGGAGGCGGCCGCGGCAGTAGCCGGCGGGGACGCTCCCGGCCTCAGTAGTACCAGGGGAACCGCGACCAGTCCGGGGCGCGCTTGCCCAGGAACGCGTCCCGGCCCTCGGCGGCCTCGTCGGTCATGTAGGCGAGCCGGGTGGCCTCGGCCGAGAACACCTGCTGGCCCACCAGCCCGTCGTCGACGAGGTTGAACGCGAACTTCAGCATGCGCTGCGAGGTCGGGCTCTTGGCGTTGACCTTGGCGGCCCACTCCAGCGCGGTGCGCTCCAGGTCGGCATGGGGCACCACCGCGTTGACCATGCCCATCCGGTGCGCGGCCTCGGCGTCGTAGGTCTCGCCGAGGAAGAAGATCTCCCTGGCGAACTTCTGGCCCACCTGGCGGGCGAGGTAGGCCGAGCCGAACCCGCCGTCGAAGCTGGCCACGTCGGCGTCGGTCTGCTTGAACCTGGCGTGCTCGCGGCTTGCGATGGTCAGGTCGCAGACCACGTGCAGGCTGTGCCCGCCGCCGGCGGCCCAGCCGGGCACCACGCAGATGACGACCTTCGGCATGAACCGGATCAGCCGGTGCACCTCCATGATGTGCAGCCGCCCGGCGCGGGCCGGGTCGATGGTCTCGGCCGTCTCGCCGCCCGCGTACCGGTACCCGTCGCGCCCGCGGATGCGCTGGTCGCCACCGGAGCAGAACGCCCAGCCGCCGTCCTTCGGCGACGGCCCGTTCCCGGTGAGCAGCACGCAGCCCACGTCGCTGGACATCCGGGCGTGGTCGAGCGCCAGGTACAGCTCGTCGACCGTCTGCGGCCGGAAGGCGTTCCGGACCTCGGGCCGGTTGAAGGCGACCCGCACCGTGCCGGAGTCCGCCGCGCGGTGGTAGGTGATGTCGGTGAAGGCAAACCCGTCGACCGCACGCCACCGCTCAGGATCGAAGATCTCGGAGACCATGGCGCCCATTGTGGCCGGCGCGGTCGTCGTCACGCCGCGTGCCGGCCGCCGGCCGGCGGGGACGTGGCTCCCGCCGGCCCGGTGAAGCGCCGGCATCAGCGGCGCGTCCCGCCCCGCTGCGCACCGCCGGCCGCCTCGCCGGCCCTGTCCCCGCCCTCCGCGGCCCGGCTACGGCCGCCGCCAGGCCGCTCGCTGGCCCCGGACCGGCCGGACAGCAGGGGGGAGCGCGCGAGCGCCACCACGGCGACGGCCATGACCAGGCCGCTGGCCACCGCCAGCGCGATGAACCACCCGCCGCGCACCCGCTCGTGGAAGGCGAAGACGCCCCACAGGATCGACACGATCGGGTCGGTCAGGCTCAGGCCGGGCTGGGCGGCGACCAGCCGCCCGGCGTTCATCGCCGACTGGAGCAGGAACATGGCCAGCACGCCGGCCGCGATCATCGCGTACAGCTGCCAGCTGGTGAACAGCGCGGCGAATCCCCGGGAGAAGGCCTCGGTCATCCCCTTCATCAGCGCCGCGGTCAGCCCGAACGTGGCGCCCGCCCCGACCGCGAGCACGGCCGCCTGCAGCGCGCTGCTGTGGCTGGTATGCGGCCCGCGGCCGGCGGGTCCGCGGCGTCCCCAGGCCACCATGGCGGCGGCGAACGCCGCGTTGATGCCGATGCCGGCGGCCCAGCCGTACCAGCGCACGCTTTCGGGCCGGCCCTGGGACGGGGACAGGAAGTACAGCAGCCCGGCCAGGCCGGCGGTCATCGCCGCCGCCGAGCCCCACTCCCGGCGGTGCAGCCGGGACCCGAAGACCCGCGACGCCAGTATCAGCGTGAAGGGCAGCTCGAGGACGAGAATCGGCTCCACCACCGACAGCTGCCCGTTGCCGAGCGCGCTGGCCTGGAGCAGGAAGCCGGCGAAGACGGCCAGGATCCCGCCGAACCACACCGGCTGGCGTGCCAGGCTCCCGATCAGCGCCAGGCTCAGGTTCTGCCGCCGCGGCGCCTCGCGGCCGGCCTTCCGCTGCAGCACCGAGGACGTCGCGTTGGCGCACGCCGCCAGCACCGCCAGCGCATAGGTCAGCATCCGCACCCTCCTCGGCAGCACGCCGCACGGACGGTGCGGGCGTCGCGGGCCGGCTACCCGGATACCGCCGCGCCAACCAATTTATATCGTGATACGACAAAATTATCGCGGCCGCGGCTGCGCTGGCCCGGCGGCGCTGGCCCGGCGGCGCCCCGCGGCCTCCCCGCGGGCTATTCGCCGCGGGCGGCCGCACCACGGCTGGCCGGCGCGCCTGCCCGCCTTGCCCGTGACCCATGGCGGGTCGCGGGATAGCGCCGTATTGCCCGGAGATACCCGGATGCGATTAGGCTTGGCTCGTGACGCGATCTAATGGCCGCGGGCGAAGGGGGGCCGTGTTATCCAGCCGACCCAGCAGGACTTCGAGCACCTCCTGTCGTTCCGCGTCGCCCTGCGCCGCTTCCAGCGCTGGAGCGAGGACCAGGCAACCGAGGTCGGGCTGACGCACACCCAGCATCAGCTGCTGGTGGCGATCAAGGGCCACCCTGGCCGCACGCCGCCGTCGGTCCGCGAGATAGCGGACTATCTGCTGCTGCAGAGCCACAGCGCGGTCGGGCTGGTGGACCGGGCCGAGGCAGCCGGCGTGGTGCGCCGCCGCCCGGACGCCACCGACGCCCGCATCGTGCGCGTCGAGCTGACCGAACGGGGAGACCGGCTGGTCACGCAGCTCACCGAGGCCCATCTGGTCGAGATGTTCAAGCTCGCGGAGGCCCTGGGCAGCCTGCTGCCGGAATGGTGGACGGCCTCACCGCCCGCCCGGCGCCAGCAGGCGGCCGGCGGCGCCCGCGCATAGCGGCGCCGCCACGGTGCTGCGGGACCGTCGCACCGGGCCGGGAGGCGGCCGGCGCGGTCAGGGGCGCTCGAACTCGCCGATCCCGGACGCGGCGCGGACCTGCTCGCGGATCTTGTAGTGCATCTTCTTGCCGGTCGCGGTGCGCGGCAGCGCGTCGACGAACCGGTAGCCGCGCGGGCGCTTGTAGTCGGCGAGCATCGGGTGGGCCAGGCAGTGCCGGTC
>Ga0070737_10003405_pt1 | contig 17230 bp, 14 predicted proteins | sample Coa_R1_10_FD_66438 | JGI IMG/M metagenome (GOLD analysis project Ga0070737, IMG submission 66438) | Surface soil microbial communities from Centralia Pennsylvania, which are recovering from an underground coalmine fire - Coalmine... | ecosystem: Environmental > Terrestrial > Soil > Unclassified...
CCGCCGAGCTGGCGCTGTACTCGGTCATGTGGAGCGAGCACGCCTCGTACAAGTCCTCGAAGGTCCACCTGAGGCAGCTCGCCCCGGATGAGCGGCAGTCGCGGAACCTGCTGGCCGGCATCGGCGCCAACGCCGGAGTCGTGGACATCGGCCAGGGCTACGCGGTTACCTTCAAGATCGAATCGCACAACCACCCGTCGTTCGTCGAACCGCATCAGGGCGCGGCCACCGGCGTCGGCGGCATCGTCCGGGACATCCTCGCGATGGGCGCCCGGCCGGTCGCGGTGATGGACGCGCTGCGCTTCGGCCCGGCCGACGCGCACGACACGGCGCGGGTTCTGCCCGGGGTGGTCAGCGGCATCTCCTTCTACGGCAACTGCCTCGGCCTGCCGAACATCGGCGGCGAACTCGCCTTCGACCCCTGCTATTCCGGAAATCCGCTGGTCAACGCGCTGTGCGTGGGCGTCATGCGCCACACCGACCTGAAGGCCGCCGTGGCGGCAGGCCCGGGTAACAAGGTCGTGCTGTTCGGTTCGCGCACCGGTCCGGACGGTGTCGGCGGCGCCTCGGTGCTCGCGAGCGCCACGTTCGGCGAAGCCGGACCAGGGGGCAGCGCCGGCGGCGACGGCAGGGCCGCGAAGAGGCCAAGCGTCCAGGTCGGCGACCCGTTCATGGAGAAGCTGCTCGTGGAGTGCTGCCTCGAGCTCTACGCCGAGGGCCTGATCGAGGGGATCCAGGACCTCGGCGCGGCCGGCATCGCCTGCGCGACCACGGAGCTGTCCGCGGGCGGCGACGGCGGCATGCTCGTCAACCTCGACGACGTGCCGCTGCGCGACCCGAACCTCACGCCGGCCGAGATCTTGATGAGCGAATCCCAGGAGCGCATGATGGCGGTCGTCACGCCCGCCAACGTCCAGCCCTTCATGCGGATCTGCGCCAAGTGGGACGTCGAGGCCACCGTGATCGGCGAGGTGACCGGCGACGGCACGCTCACCATGACCTGGCGCGGCGGCACGGTGGTTCAGATCCCGCCGCGGACCGCGGCCGAGGGGCCGGTCTACCGGCGGCCGATGGCCCGCCCCGCCGACCTCGACGCGCTGCGGACGGCCGGACCCGGCGGCCTGGAGCGGCCGAAGGACGGTCCGGCGCTGCGCGGCACGCTGCTCGCCCTGCTCGGCTCGCCCGATCTGGCCGACAAGAGCTGGGTGACCGCGCAGTACGACCGCTACGTACGCGGCAACACGGTGCTGGCGATGCCGGAGGACGCCGGGCTGGTGCGGATCGACGAACAGACCCAGCTCGGCATCGCGCTCGCCACCGACGGCAACGGCCGGTACTGCCGCCTGGACCCCTATCAGGGCACCCAGCTAGCTCTGAGCGAGGCCTACCGCAACGTGGCCATGACCGGGGCGCGGCCGGCGGCGGTCACCAACTGCCTGAACTTCGGCTCGCCCGAGAACCCCGAGGTCATGTGGCAGCTCGCCGAGGCGGTCCGCGGGCTCGCGGACGGGTGCGCGGCGCTCGGCATCCCGGTGACCGGCGGTAACGTCAGCCTCTACAACCAGACCGGGAACAGCGCCATCTACCCCACCCCGGTGATCGGCGTGCTCGGAGTGCACGACGACGTGCGGCGGCGGGTCGCCGCGGGCTTCGCCGTGGACGGCGCGCGAGTCGTGCTGCTCGGGACTACGCGGGAGGAGTTCGGCGGTTCGGCGTGGGCTCATGTCGTCCACCGGCATCTGGGCGGCCGTCCTCCGGCGCCAGATTTCGCTGCCGAACGTAAGCTGGCGGCTCTCATCGGCTCCGCTGCTGCCGCCGGGCTGCTGGCCAGCGCACACGACCTCTCCGACGGCGGACTTGGGATTGCCCTGGCGGAATCGTGCCTGCGCGGCGGCCGCGGCTGCACGGTAGGCCTCCGGGAAGACCCGTTCACGGAGCTTTTCAGCGAATCGGCGGCCCGCGCCGTGGTCTCCGTCCAGCCAGGCCGCGAAGACGAGTTTGCCGCGCTGTGCGCGGAGCACGGCGTCCCCGCCACGGTGCTCGGCGCGACCGGCGGCGACAGCCTGAGGGTCCACGGCGGCTTCGAGGTCCCGCTAACCGAGCTGTCGCGCGTCTGGGAAGGCACGCTCCCGGGCCTGTTCGGCTGACAGGAGCGGGGGCGCAGGTATGCCAGCACGCAAGCTTGACCCCGATGGCCCCGCCCATGTCGCGGAGGTGGGGGCAGCGCTGGACCGGGGGGAGGACCCGCCGCAGGCGGTGCTGCGGTCCGCGGCCCGTTACCTCCTCCATGTGCTTGAGCGAGAAGCCCCGGGCCGCTGCGTGGAAATGAGGGTGGTACCGGTCGCGGCGGTGCAGTGCGTCGCCGGCCCGCGCCACACGCGAGGGACCCCGCCGAATGTCATCGAGACCGATCCGGTCACCTGGTTCCGGCTCGCGACCGGCCGCCTCGGCTGGGCGGAGGCGGTAGGGACCGGGGCAGTCCGGGCGAGCGGAGCGCGGGCTGACCTGTCTTCGTATCTTCCGTTGGCCTGAGCAAATAGACTGGTGGAGTGGCTAAGCCAGACGGGCGTCTTACGCACGATCTCGATCCCGATGACCGCCCGCCCAGGGACGCCTGTGGCGTCTTCGGTGTCTGGTCGCCCGGCGAAGACGTCGCCAAGCTCGCCTACTACGGACTGCACGCGTTGCAGCATCGCGGCCAGGAATCGGCGGGCATCGCGGTCAGCGACGGCCGGCGGATCGTCGTGCACAAGGAGATGGGCCTTGTCGCCCAGGTGTTCGACGAGCCCTCGCTGACCGCGCTGCGCGGCGACATCGCCGTGGCGCACTGCCGGTACTCGACCACGGGCGCGTCAGTATGGGCGAACGCACAGCCGACCTTCCGGTCGACGCCCGCGGTGAGCCTGGCCCTCGGGCACAACGGCAACCTGACGAATACGCGCGAGCTCGCCGCCATGCTCCCCGCGACCCTGTTCGCTCCGGCCGGGGGAGCCGGCGCCATACCGGCGACCTCGGATACCGATGTGCTGACAGAGCTGATCGTCGGCGGCGCGCAGGGCCCCGGTGGCGTGGGAGAGGCCGCGGCGCGCATCCTGCCCCTTGTCAAGGGCGCCTACTCGCTGGTGTTCATGGACGAGAACACGCTGTACGCGGCGCGCGACCCGCAAGGGTTCCGGCCGCTCGTCCTCGGCCGGCTGGCCACCGGCTGGGTGGTGGCCAGCGAGACCGCCGCGCTGGATATCGTCGGCGCGGCCTTCGCGCGGGAGGTCCGGCCCGGGGAGCTGATCTCCCTGGACGAGCGGGGCGTCCGCTCGCGGATCTTCGCGGCCGCCGCGCCGAAGGTATGCCTGTTCGAGTACGTCTACCTGGCCCGGCCGGACACCGCGATCGGGGGACGCGGGCTGCACGCGACCCGGGTGGAGATCGGCCGGACGCTGGCCGCGGAGCATCCGGCGGACGCGGACCTCGTCATCCCGGTGCCGGAGTCGGGGACGCCGGCGGCGATCGGGTACGCGGAGGCGAGCGGCATCCCGTACGGCCAGGGCCTGGTGAAGAACTCCTACGTCGGGCGGACCTTCATCCAGCCGAGCCAGACCATACGCAAGCTGGGTATCCGGCTGAAGCTGAACCCGCTGCGGGACGTGATCGCGGGCAAGCGGATCGTTGTGGTCGACGACTCGATCGTGCGGGGGAACACCCAGCAGGCCATCGTGGCCATGCTCCGCGAGGCGGGCGCGCTCGAGGTGCACGTGCGGATCGCTTCGCCGCCGGTGAAGTGGCCGTGCTTTTACGGCATCGACTTCGCGACCCGGGAGGAGCTCATCGCCGGCCGCTGCTCGGTCGCGCAGATCTGCGCCGCGATCGGCGCCGATTCGCTCGGCTACGTGTCGCTGGGCGGGCTCGTGGCGGCCACGTCGCAGCCCGCCGGATCGCTGTGCCGGGCGTGCTTCGACGGCCAGTACCCGGTTCCGGTTCCGGTAAGCGAACGCGGCAAAGACGTGCGGGAGCCGGTGGCGACCGCCTGAACCCGGGCCGGGCCCTTCGGCTCCTCCGGCGGGCGCAGCCGGCTTTCCCCGTGGACGGCCCTTCCTGCGGACAGCCTTGAGCCGGCGCGCGGCTCGGCGCGCGCCGGCTACTTGAAACGGCTGCGCGTACTGCCGGACCTAGGACCGCGGCTAGTCGTCTTCGTCGTCCTCTTCGCCGGTGTCCTCGTCGGCAGCATCGTCGTCGTCATACGCAGCGTACGGGTCGTCATGGTTCCCGTTTCGCTGGTCGGTTCCGACGCCCAGCTCCGCACGCAGCCGGTCAAGGTCCGTGCCGCCGCTGTTGTACTTGAGCTGGCGAGCAACCTTCACCTGCTTGGCCTTGGCTCGGCCGCGCCCCATTGGCTCGACCCCCTCGAACGTCCGGAGCCGTGCGGCCCCACGATGCTTATGTCGCTGGCTTCCGGGTGAGCACACCTTCCTGCGGGCACACAGGGCCTGCCGTCCAGCTTGCCTGTGACACACACAGAATCGCCGTAGATCCCCCCTCGGGGAACTCGGCGCTCGCCAGCTTCCGTACAGGTATAACCGTACCTGGTTTGCGGCCCTGATGACTACGCCGATCCGCTGTCACGGCGTACTCACCCCCCGGTTTTCCCGCGAGCGCCGCGGGGCCCGCTCGGCGCGCCTGTCGCATGATCCCGGTGAACGGGGGGGAGGTGTGTGGTTATATCACGATTCGATCATGATAGATTACGTTAAGTGTCTAGGTGGCTACAGTATCGGAAGCCGCGCTCCCCGCCGGGAGGGCGGCCCTGGGGTGGCGAGCGCGCGCAACACGCGGGGCAGTATTTCCGAATCTGGCCCGATGCGACTATACGTATCGTTAGAATCACAGCGAGTGACAACGATCCGTGGAGCAACTGGGCATCCCGCGACAGAAACTTCGCAGTTGGTGGTCGACTTGTCACCCCTGGTGATGGCAATATGGTCCCTGTAGGCCATATGAGGACATCAACGACAAGCTCCATGTGGAGCAACAGGGCCAAACAACAACAACACGAGGATCGCTACACCGGTCCAGGAGGAGAGGCCGCACCAATGTCCGCACGTACGCCAGAGGCCGAGCCGCTGTTGACGCCGGCGGAGGTCGCCACGATGTTCCGTGTCGACCCCAAGACCGTCACGCGTTGGGCGAAGGCTGGCAAGCTCACATCGATCCGCACGCTGGGGGGGCACCGGCGTTACCGGGAGACCGAGGTTCGTGCACTGCTCGCGGGCATCCCGCAGCAGCGTTCCGAGTAACTCGCCGCCACGAGAGCGGGGCAGGAATACCGCCCACGTCCGCGGTATGCCCTGCGTCATGCTCATGGCGGAGTTCGTCCGGTGGATTGGGGGGTCGGTCCCGGTGGGCGAGGGCGATTCACGCGGGCGTCTTTGACGCCGCGCGTGCGGGGCGCTCGCCGCACTGGGGCCGGTCCGAAATTTTTTTCTGGGCAATAATTTTCTGGGGGAGGGATCGTACTATGCGTGATCCAGAGCAGGTCGCGCGTGCGCAGCGCGCGGCCGCGCGCCTGGAATCGGCCTGGGAGCACTGGAGAGGTCTCCATGGCCTGGCTACCACGCCGCCGCAGCCGGTAGTGGGCTACGTTGGCTACGCTCTCAGGGAGCCCTGGGGCCAGCCACGTGCAGTGATCGGCTTCAGCGCCGACGAGGCGGAGCGACTCGCCGAGTTCCTCGAACATGACAGTTCCGCCGGGCACCCGCAGCAGCAGCCGGCGCACCATTCGCAGTCGCCTTCGCATCCGTTCGCGGCCCAGCCGCCGCGTCCGCTGCCGGCGCCGTCGAGCGCGTCGGCGGCGTCCGGACAGCAGCCAACCTTTACGCCTAAGCCAACGTTTACGCCTGTACCCGCGCGTGCCCCCGCGCCGCAGCCGGCGGTTGCCCATGAGCTTGCCGTTCAGCCGGTGACCGCCCGCGTGCCGGCCGGGACTGTTCCTACGGCCGGGACCGTTCCGCCGGCCGGGACTGCCCAGGCGGCGCAGGCCCAGGCGGCGGTCGCTCCGGCGCCGACAGCGGAGCCGATGGTCGAAGAGGCGCCGTCCGCGGCACCGTCGGATGGTGACAGGGCCCGGCCCGCTGGCGAGAAGCCCCGGTCGGCGATGCCGAAGGGCAGGAGGGCGCTGTCGGCGGTGCGAAGGGGCAGGAAGTCGCCGCCCCCGGCGCCGTCGGACGCCCCGGCGCCGTCGGACAGCGTGCCGGCTCGCAACCCGGAGGCCGGCCAGGCGCCGGCCGCGGAGCCGGAGGCCAATGAGCCGGAACCCGCGAAGCCGAACGCAGGCCAGGCGGCCTCGGCAGAACCGGCGGGTGAACCGGAGCCGTCCGCGGCGCCCGCGCCCGCGGCCACGGAGATTCCCGATGTCCCGCCGGATGACGCGGACGATGAGCCGGCGCCCGCCGACCTGGGGGCTGAGCGCTGCTAGCGCTCGCGCTCCGGCAGATATGGGGTTCCCAGCATCGCCTCAGCTTCCTGTAAGGAACTGGTGCCACACTTGGGGACACAGGGGCGATCGAATGGCCCCTGCCACGAACGTCTGGGCTCGGGACGGCCAGGCCCCGGCCCGAGCCCAGACACGTGGCCGGCCGCGCCGCGGCCAGCCCGGTCAGCGAACGGTCGGCGCCACCACGGCCGTGCAGTACTTGCAGCGCACCGCGGCGACCGGGATCGAGCTCAGGCACTCGGGACAGGCGCGCTCGGTGGCTTCCTTATGCCGGTTCAGCCGCGCCGTGACCTTGGCCATGGGCGACACGACCAAGAAGTAGAGCACCGCGGCGATGATCAGGAATGACACGAGGGCGTTGAGGAAAGAGCCGTACCTGAACGTGCTGTTATGGAGCCTGAACGTGAGCGAGCTGAAGTCAGGCTTCCCTCCGATGGCCGCGATGAGCGGCGTGATGAGATCGGTGACGACCGCCGTCACCACGGCGGTGAACGCGGTCCCGATGACGACCGCGACCGCGAGGTCGATGAGATTACCCCGGGTGATGAACTGCCTGAAACCCTTCACGTGGCATGACCCCCATGCTTCCGGACTGTCTAGCGGTGGCCTGGCCGGTTTCCGCGCGATTCCAGCCGACTTCGGTGAGAATACTGAAAAGTACAGCTCGTCAGGGCATGTCCGGTATGGCGTGTTCCGTTCCCGCGCTGACCGCACGCTGGGCCACCTGTCGATCGCCCACCGCTGCGTCGGCTGCCGTCGCCGCTAGGCAATGCCGGTGGCCTCCTCGCGGGCCGTGGAGAGACTCCTCCGGGTGACCGGCGATCCCGTATGGCCGCGCGGCAGATGAGCCCGGTTTGCCCGGTTGCGCATATAGGATCCCAATCGATCGGGAATCGGGCAAACGAACGGGGAACCCCGTGTTTGTGACGGCGATCACGGCTGGGATTCACGTACCGTAATCATCAGGCGGCGCGCATGCCCTCCGCCTGACTCTTACCTTGCGCGCCGCGGGCAGCGGAGCTTACGTCCTCCTTAAGCGGCTGGCGGCGCGCCGGGCGGATTGGCCGGCGCCCAGTAGGCTCACGTCCGGCGGCTGGGTCATGGCGAGCGGGTCCATCCCGCTTCCCGCTCGCCAGGATCTATCCCCCAGGGAAGCCGGCATGAGGGTCGCGGGCCATAACACGCTGCGGAGGGTTTCCGTGCGCCGGGTTTCCGTGCGCCCGGGACCGCGTTTCGGCGTGACCGCGCTCGTTTCCGGGCGCTGACCGCGGCTCTCGCGCTGGCTGGCCGCTCGTCCGGCGGCGCGGGCGGCTTCCTGGCGCCTGCCGTAGCGGGCCTGATCGTTCCGCGAGCATGGGGCGGCCGCTGGGACCGCACCACGGCGCGTTCCGCGGACACGGCCGGCCTGGCCTACCCGAGCCCGCAGGCCAGGTCCACGACGCCCGGCAGCGCCAGCAGCCAGCCGGCGGGCGGTGCCTGGATGCCCTCGCGCAGCGTCCAGTGGTCCATGTAGACGCCGGCGGGCAGCCAGTAATCGTCGGCTGGCAGGTTGTCCCTGACGACAATGCACCCCCCCGCGCGGCGTCCGGCGACCCATCCGTGCTGGCAAGGGACCCAGAACGCGCGTCCTGCGCGCCGGGTCAGCAGGGGGACGATGTCCACGATCTGGCCCCGCTCGAAGCGCTCCCATAGTCGTCCGTCGCCGAACGGGCTGGCCGTGAACGGCGGCCAGTGCAGCAGTTCGCTGGTGCCGGCCATCGGCATGACCCGCATCCGGGGAACGGGAGCCCGGGCGTCCCCGGGCTCGGGCCGCCTCCAGTCAACCGCCAGCATCACGGTCACCTGGCTGTCGGCCACCCAGCCGAGCAGTGCGCCGTCGCGGGGGATCGGCATGCTGTCGGCGATGACCTGGCAGATGACGTCCGGGACGGGTTCGCCCGGCCGGATCTCCTGGTGGATGCCTTCAGAGCGGTTCCATGAGCGGACGACGAAAAGGTCGTCGCGAGCCTGGGTCAGAACGAAAAGGGCGGCCGCCCCGGCGGCGCGGTTCATCATGACCATCGACCGGTGCCCGCCGTCCGCTGCGTGCGTCGTGACCGCCAGCGGGTAGCGCCCGAACAACCGCAGGCATTCCGCGAACGATGCCGCGCCGGACCGAGCGTGAACTGTCACGGGCTGCTCCTTGTGAGGGGACGGGTTGCTTCCCGGGACGAGATGCCCTGAGGGGAGGTCCCCCGGTAGCGAGGGCGGGAACGGCGGCGGGCAGCCAGGTCCGTTCTCGATGACTCGCTACCGGGGAACCTGGCCCGCGTGGCCGAAGGCGTGCGTGCAGGGGTACGGACTGGCGCGAGGCTGGCCACACGGGAGTCCTTAGTTCCGGTGCCGGTTGCACGACAAATGCTGCTGCAAGTTGCGGCAGGAGACATCGGTCAGTTGACCGATATCGAACAGGTCACAGCTCCGCGGGGCCCGCCGCGGACTCCGCTGTGACTGTGATCGCCCGGTGGCTCACCGGCGTCGCCCCGGCGACGTGATGTGTGACTGAGCGTCCGAGCTGCCGGGACTGAGCGCTTCGGGCGGCAGGCGGCCTTCCGGCGCCAATGCCGCCTGTCGCCTGGAGCCTGTCGAGGATGGCCGAGACCGCGGCGCACTCCTCATCGCCGAGGTAATCGCCGTATGCCTGCCGCTCGTGGGCGAAAAAGGCCAGTCCGGCGATCGCGCGGTAGCTGACCAGGCAGCGTAGCCCGTCACCGCCAGCCACCAGGGCCGCCCGGGCCAGCAGGCGGTCTGCCGCTGCGTGGTCGCCGCGGCGCTCGCAGTCGACGGCCAGGGCGACTAGGTCCAGCGCGCGGCTGCCCAGCCCGAACTCGTCCCAGTCGACCACGCCGGTGATCCGTGCCCCGTCGGTCAAGACGTTCGACAGGTTCAGGTCGTTGTGAGCGTAGTCGGCAGGCGGCAGCCGCAGCCCCCAGGCCGGCTCAAGCCAGCGCCGCAGCCGTGCGCACAGCGGGCCGGCCGCCGCGCACGCCCGGGCTGCGTCGGCCCACACCTCGTCCCAGTTATCGAACAGCACGTTCGCCACGTAGCCGGCAAAGTCGCGGTCCCCGGCCGGGATCCCCGCCTCGGCCTGCAACTCGACGAGGCACAGCAGCCCATCAAGCGCCGTCCCGTCCAGCGCAACGCCCGGCGTGGAAAGCGGACGGCCGGGGAGCCGGTTCTGGACGGTCACGTGCCACTGAGCGCTGATCATGCCATGCCACAAAATCGCGGGAGCCGGATACCCGCGCGCCCTGAGCACGGGAAGGTGCGCCGCGCACCATCGCGTCTTCTCCTGCGCGCGGTCACCGTGCCTGACCTTGACAATGATCGCGCCGGTTCGCTGCGCGCGGGCAGCCCACGTCATCCCCGACCGTCGCGCGGGCACAAGCGGCCGGGCATCGGACACCGGCTCACTCATCTCTTGGGCGATCAGCAGCTGGACCTCGTGCCAGGCGGGCATTCCGGCTACCATGCTCAGATCGTAGGCGTCACCTGCGACGGCGCAGAAGCGGATTTCCGGTGGCAGCCGTCCGCCACGCCACATTGGCCCGCGGTGACAAATTGCATGGCCGGACCGCCAAGGGCCCCCGGCCGGCCGGCGACAGCTGCCGCCCTGGGCGATGCGGCGGTGACATCCCCGTGCGGCCGCGCCTGAGAGGCGCGGTATTCACGCTGGCAACCCTGCGGTTTATGCTAGTCGGCGCCGGGTACTCGGCCGCAGTCAGGACCAGGACATGCCGATGCCCGCGGCGCGGGCAGGTACGCGGAACCTGCTGGCTCATGGCCGCACCGCCGGCTACCTGGACCACGGGCGAGTTCGAGTTCGTCGCCACGATCGACACGCCGATACCGGCCGGTGTCGCGGTCTCGCATGAACGGCCGGGACACCGGCCGCCGGGAACCGCCCTGCGCCGTGTACCGGGTCCGCGCGGCGCCCGGCCCGGTGCGGTCCGGGCGCTGACCCGCGCACGCCAGCACAACACACGCAGACCACGGGGGATCATGAAGATCGCAATCGCCGGCCCGGCCATACCGGCGGCACGCTTGCCGGGGAGCTCGTACCGGCGGGCGCCAGGCTAACACCGCCGGCATCCATGCCGGGCAGCTCAGATCCCGGGTAGCCGCCTGAGCGGCCGCGGGCCGAAGGGAGCCCGTGATGGCACGCAATCAAGCAGCCGCGGCCCCCAGGGCCAAGGCCGGGCACCCCGATGAGGAGGCCGGGCGGCAGTGCCCGGCAGGCTACCGGGAGCGTGATGGCCGAACGTGGCGGCCTAGGCGCCGTGGCCGGGAATGCGGTACCGGCCCGGCAGCGTCAGGACCCGCTCAGTGACGAACGGAGCACCCATGGCTCAGAAGGTACAGACCCTTATCATTGACGACATCGACGGCAGCGAGGCCGAAGGCACGGTGCGCTTTGCCTTGGACGGCACCGACTACGAAATCGACCTGAACGGGGCACACCGGCAAGCCCTGCGCGAATTGCTGGAGCCCTACATCGCCCATGCCCGCAAGATCAGCGGGGCCCGCCGTTCGGGCCGGGGCGGCCGGAGGGGCGGCGGTGGCGGCATTGACACCGCGGCAGTCCGGGCCTGGGCCAGGGAACAAGGTATCGAGATCAAGGAGCGCGGGCGGGTGCCGGCGAGCGTCGTGGAACGGTACCGGCAGGCCACTGGAGGGTAAGGCCCCGGGCGGGAAGATCGCGTCGGCGACCTCATGCGCCTGGCGGCGGGTAACTCCTGGGCGGGCTGGGCCGGATGCGGGTGGCCGTGCCCGTGCGGGTGGCCGTGCCCGTGCGGGTGGGTGTGCCCGGCGGCGCCGGGCGCGTGATCGGGCGGTGCCGCCCGCAGCGGCTCGGCCGCATACGGGCCCTCATGAGCCAGGACCGGCCGGCTGTGGTCGGCGAGTTCGGGGTATTTCTCCTCGATCTTCTGCCGTTGTTCCAGCGCGTGCTGCCAGCGCAGGATCGTCTCCCGGTCGCCGCCGTTCGTCTGCTCCCATGACCGTGGCGCCTCATCGCGGCGCGGGGGAAGCGCGGCCCTGCCGAGGAGCGCCACCCGCGATGCCGGCCTGCGGCGCGGCACGCCGCCGCAGGCCGGGCAGGGAGGCACGGGAGAGCCGGCCGTCTTGGCCAGCGTCTCGAAACGATGACCGCAGCCGCACGCGTATTCGTAGATGGGCATCGCCGCTACCAGTTGGACATCGAGTTGCGGAAGACGATCTCCAGGTCCTCGGCCATGACGTCGCGCGGCGCCATGCTGAGGATGCGCTGCTGCTTCAGCGTGCCCTCGATGAGATCCGGGATGTCGGCATGGGTGAAGCCGACCGCCGCGATCCCGCTGGGAACGCCGATGTCCCGCATCAGCGACACGATCGCGCGCGGCAGCCGTTCCCGCGCGTCGCTGATCTCGCCGGTGCGCGGATCGAGCAGCTCCGCGGCCCGCAGATGGCGCTGCGGGTCTGCGGGGAAGGTGAACCGGAACGCCTCGGGCGCGGTGAGCGAGACCGATTCGCCATGCGGCACCATCGGCTCGGCCTGCGGGTAATCAGGAGGCCGGTACGTGGCCACGCGGCCGGCGATGGGGTAGGCGCAGGCATGCGGGATGTGCACGCCCGCGTTGCCGAAGCCCATCCCGGCGAACGACGCGGCGAGCAGCATGTCGGTGCGCGCATCCAGGTCCCGGCCGGTCAGCACGGCCCGGCGGAACGAGCGGGAGATCAGGGGCAGCGCCTTCTCGATGAAGGCGTCGGAGACCGGGTTGTTGCCGACGTAGACGGCCCGCTGCTCGGGCAGGCGCCTTGGGTAGGACCGGTAATGCCGCGCGGTGTACGACTCCAGGGCATGGCACAGCACGTCCATCCCGCAGGACGCGGTGACATGGGGCGGAACGGTGAGCGTCACCAGCGGGTCGATGACGGCCAGCACCGGCCGCAGCCTGGGATGGCTGATCCCGGTCTTGACCTTGAGCGCGAGGATGTCGAGGATGCACATCGCCGTGCTCTCCGACCCGGTCCCCGCTGTCGTCGGCACCGCTACCAGCGGTTTGAGCGGCTCGGTGGGCGCCTTGCCGCCGCCGACCGGTTTGTTGACGTAGTCCATCAGGTCGCCGGGATTGGTCGTCAGCAGGTTGACGGCCTTGGCCGTGTCGATCGACGAGCCGCCGCCCACGGCCACGAACCCGTCCCAGTCGGTGTCCTCGGCGAACTCGACCGCCTCGCGGAAGCTCTCATCGGTCGGCTCGACGTGCACCCCGCTGAAGATCGAGGGCTTGAGCCCGGCGCTGCGCATCGACTCGGCCGCCCGCTGCGGAATGCCGGTCGCCGCCACACCCTCGTCGGTGACGATCAGCACCCGGGACAGCCCTAGCTGGCCGCAGTCGAAGCCGATCTCGTCGATCGCGCCGACGCCGAACTTCAGCGGCGGGGCGCCCCAGGTGAAGACGGTCTCCGTGATGTACTCGGTCGCCATGGCGAGCCCCCCTCAGCTGTAGGAGCCCTGGGGAGCGACCCGCAGGTCCCTGATCTGGTCGGGATCATGGCCGAACACCATGGTCGCGTTGGTCCGCTCGGCGATGCCGCGGAGCTTCTCGACCGAACGCAGCCAGGCCTGGTTGTCCCAGACGATCGCGGCGCCGACCGGGGGCGGCCCGTAGCTGGCCCTCATGTACACCGCGTCGGAGGTGAAGATCATCGTCCCGGTGTCGGCCAGGTCGAGCTGGAGGGACATGCAGCCGGGCGTGTGGCCGGGTGTCTCCAGCACGGTGACGCCGGGCACGATCTCGGTGTCGCCGCTGACCAGCTCGAACTCGATCCCCTCGTAGTCGGCCTTCAGGTGCGCGCCCTTGAACAGGCCCTCGAATCCGGTGGCGAACTCGTACTCCTTGTCGTTGCAGATCAGCCGGGTGCCCGTGCGGGCGAACGTCCTCAGGTTGCCCGCGTGGTCGAAGTGCAGGTGGCTCATGATGACGATGTCGATGTCCCCTGCCTCGAGACCGAGCTGCCGCAGCCTCGCGTCGAGGTACTCGTCCTCGGCCACGTTGTCGTACGGGAAGTACTCCTGGAAGCCCGTCGGCGCCCACCGGGTCTCCCAGTCGCGCGGGCAGCTGGTGTCCCACAGGATCCGGCCCTCGGGATGATCGACCAGCACGGCGTGGGTGGGGCAGGTTATCCACTCGGCCGGCTTGGCCGGCTGCGACCGGTCGGTGATCGCCCGGCCCGGCTGCAATAGCAGCCACGTCAGGTCGCAGTGCATTGTCCCGCACGCGAGCACGTGGGCCGTTGTCTTCTCAGTCATGCCGTCTCCTCGCCGCTTGCGATTGTCCCATTACTAGGTGTAGTCCTGTGACGGGGGTTTGTGAAGATGTGAACCGCTTAAGCGGAGGAGTCACCCATGGCGAGTACCTATCGCGACCGGCCCTGGCTCCGGCTCTACCAGCCGGGCAAGCCCGCGGACATCACCCCCGAGCACTCCGACGCGCTCTCGATGTGGCGCTCCGGGCTGGCGCGCTTCGGAGACCGCCCGTTCCTGTACTACTTCGACACGCCGGTGACCGCTGCCAGGGTGGAGGCGGAAAGCGACGCCCTGGCGGCCGCGTTCGCCGAGCGCGGCCTGGGCCGCGGCGACCGGGTAGCGCTCTACTTGCAGAACATGCCGCAGTTCGTCATCGGCCTGCTCGCGGCCTGGAAGGCGGGCGGCATCGCGGTCCCGGTCAATCCGATGCTCAAGGAGCGCGAGCTGCATTACGTCCTCAGCGACTGCGGCGCGAGCGCCATCGTGAGCCTCCAGGACCTGTGGAACTCGGTCGCGTCCACGGCGGTCGAGGGCACCCCCGTGAAAACCATGATCACCACGAGCCCGCTGGACTACCTCGGCGCGCAGGACGTTCCCCCGGTACTCGAAGGGCACGGCCGGGTGGCCACCCCGGGCGCCGTCGACCTTGCCGAACTCGTGCGGGACCACCTCGGCGCCCGGCCAGACCCGGTCGCGTTCGGGCCATCCGACGTCGCGCTGCTCACGTACACCTCGGGCACGACCGGCGACCCCAAGGGCGCCATGAACACCCACGGCAACGTCACGTTCAACGCCGCCGTTTACCGGGAGTGGATGAGCCTCACGCCGGATGACACCGTGCTCGCGGGCGCACCGCTGTTCCATATCACCGGCCTGATCGGCCATATCGCGGTCGCGATGCTGGTGCCGATGCCCATGGCCCTCGGTTACCGGTTCGAGCCGGCCACGATCAACCGGCTGGCTGAGCGGCACCGCTGCACGTTCACCGTGATGGCGATCACCGCGTTCACCGCCATGGCAAACGACCCGACGGTCACCGGATGCGACCTGTCGTCGCTGACCAAGGCATACAGCGGGGGCGCGCCGATCGCGCCCAGCATCGTCGAGCGGTTCGAGCGCGAGGTCGGACCTTACATACACAACGTTTACGGGCTGACCGAGACGACCTCGCCGTCGCACGCGGTGCCGTTCGGCCGCCGCGCCCCGGTCGACCCGGCCAGCGGAGCGCTGTCGGTGGGAGTGCCGGTCTTCAACACGGTCGTCCGGATCGTGGACGACGACGGCAACGACCTGCCGCCCGGCGAGATCGGGGAGATCGTCACGAGCGGGCCCATGGTGGTGCCCGGATACTGGAACCGGCCGGACGCGACGCAGCAGACGCTGCCCGGCGGGGAACTGCGCACGGGCGACGTGGGGTTCATGGACCCCGATGGCTGGTTCTACCTGGTAGACCGCAAGAAGGACATGATCGTCGCCTCCGGGTACAAGGTGTGGCCGCGGGAGGTCGAGGACACGCTGCTCCGGCACCCGGCCGTCCGCGAGGCCGCGGTGGTCGGCGTGCCGGACGAGTACCGCGGGGAGACCGTGTGGGCATACGTCAGCCTCCGGCCAGGGGCGGAGGCGACGCCCGGCGAGCTGATCGCCTTCTGCCGCGAGCAGATGGCCGCCTATAAGTACCCGCGGCACGTCGAGGTGCTGCCCGAGCTGCCGAAAACGCCTACCGGCAAGCTCCTGCGCAGGGAGCTGCGCGAGCATGCCCGCGACAGCGCGCTCTAGGCGCCGACGCGGCCGTGAGCGGGCCTGTTCATGGCGCCCGCCGCCCTGCGAACAGGGCTTCGGGGCCTACCCGTGGGCCTGAAGGCCAAGGGCGCGGCGGACTTCCGGCGTATGACGGCGGGCGACGGGAATGCTCTCGTGGGTGCGGGTGTCGGTGTGGAGGAACAGCGACCCCTTGAAGCCCTGCTCGATTTCCCTTATCCGGCTCAGGTTGACGAGGAACCGGCGGTGGACGCGCAGGAATCCCTTGTCCGCGAGCTGCCGTTCCAGGTGGTCGAGGCCCCGGGTAGCGGCCAGGAGCCGTCCCTGGTCGCTCATCAGCCAGACGTTGTTGCGGTCGGCTTCGGCGAAACGGATCTCGGTCGGCTCCAGGAGAACCAACCGGTCCTGCCGGAGGCCGACGACCCGGCACAGGGCAGGGCCGGAGGCCGCCGGGGCGGTCAGCTCGTCACACCACCGGATCCCGGCGGGAAGCTGCCCGTCGGGAGACCCGAACGCCACAAGCGCGCCGATGACCCGGGAACCGGCGCGGACCGGGTGCACCGCGATCGGCACGGGGGCGCCGAGGAAGGGCACGAAGATCCGCGTTGACCCGCTCCAGAGCCGATCCTGCCGGGCACGCTCCACGGCCCGGCCGATCAGGCGCGGCAGCGCGGGGAGGTGCGGCGTCCAGCGGTCGTCCGGTGCGTAAGCGGGGGTGTCCGCGGGCGTTCCCAGCAGGACAGCGGCTTCGGTGTTGGCAAGGACGACCTTGCCGGCCACGTCTACCACGGCAAGCGGCGTCGAAGGCGCCAGCCTGCTGTCGGCGAAGGCGGCTGCCAAGAGGGTGCCGGTATGGCTGGCGTGCTGCCGTAGCTTATCCTCGGTGGCCGTGGCGGCCCTGCGGAGCCAGGAAAGCGCGCTGCCGGGCAGCGAGGTCTTCCAGCACGAGACGCCCAGCGCGGCGAGCGGCTCGCCGGTGACAGCGTCGCGGACAGCGACGCCAGCGCATATCAGCGAATGAAAGCCCCTGCACCAGTGCTCTGGGCCGGCCACGATGACGGGATCGTGGCTTTCCATGGCGGTTCCCATGCCGTTGGTGCCGCTCGCCCATTCCGACCATGCGTACCACGGGGCCAGGTTGGCGTCCGCGGCCAGCCGCAGGACTCGCTGGCCGCCATGCGACGCCAGGACGCGCCCCTCAGAATCCGCCACCGTGACAAGGCAGTCTGGACCGCCGAGCTCGCCGGCCGCGGCCGCGGCCACAGCGCCGAGCTCGGCGAGGACCACATCGTGCTCGATCGAATGCGGGCATGCTTCCGCCGCCGCGGGCGCCCGGTCCAGGTGAGGATCGACTCCGTACTCCTCCCGGCAGCGGTACCAGGACATGAGGATCTCCGGCCGGACCCCCTGGACGGTGTCCGCTCCCGCGGCGAAGCGTTCCCGGGCGGCGGCCGTGCTCCTGAGGCTTACGTCAGCGAGCATTGCCCCGCTCGTTGCGGGTGATGCGCCGTTCGTTGGATCTTTCACGCCGTTCCTCCCAGGCCCCTTGAGTAGTGGGGAGGGGGGTTCTACGTTCGTGATCAGCGGACGCACCGACGACCTGAAAAGGTACCGCCGCGCTCGGGATCACCACGCTAGCCGCCAGGCGGCGATTTTCCAAG
>Ga0070737_10003408_pt1 | contig 17220 bp, 14 predicted proteins | sample Coa_R1_10_FD_66438 | JGI IMG/M metagenome (GOLD analysis project Ga0070737, IMG submission 66438) | Surface soil microbial communities from Centralia Pennsylvania, which are recovering from an underground coalmine fire - Coalmine... | ecosystem: Environmental > Terrestrial > Soil > Unclassified...
TGCCCGACTGGAACCAGCGGTAGGCGGTCACGGGGTGGATGCCTTGCTCGCGCGCCCACTGCTTCAAGTTCATGGAAGTGGATTGTAGTGTATGGGCGCGTCAGCTGTTGTCAACCCCTCCTACACCTTCATCATGACCGCTTACGCCGTGAACGACGCTCTCACCCTCGACCCACAAAGCGGCTCTCTGGTCAAAGGCGGGCTGGTCCCGGTGTTCGTCGACATCGATCCACGAACCTACACGCTCGATCTCGCCAGCACTCAAGCCGCGCTCAGTGAGCGCACGGGAGCCATTGTCACGGTCCACATGCTAGGACAGATGGCTGACATGCGTCCCTTGTTGGACTTGGCAGAGGAGTATCAACTCTTCCTCATCGAGGACGCCTCCCAGGCTCATGGCGCCACCTACGAGGATCCACGAACCGGCAAGACCTACCGAGCCGGTAGCATGGGTGACTGCGGATGCTTCTCGCTGAGCGACGTCAAGAATATCGGCTCAATGGGGGCCGATGCCGGTTTGCTCACCCTCACCGATCGACTCGATTCGCGCCTGCCAGGAGCGGCAGCAATGGTCCGTGCCTGGCGCAACACTGGACGTATGGGCCATCACCGCTATCGTCATCAGGTCTGGGGCATCCGGGCCCGCATGGACGAGTACTCTGCCGCCGAGTGCCTGGCCGAGCTGGCCTACCTCGAGGCCTGGGTCACGCGTCGCCAGCAGATCGCCGCTCGCTACAGCGCCGCCCTGGCTGGATCCTCCTTCACCCCACCCCACGTCGCTCCTGGTCGCCGCCACGCCTTCTTCACCTACATGGTGCAGGCCCCCGACCTGGACGCCCGTCACCGGCTGGAGTCCCAGCTACGGGCAGCGGGCATCTCGGTTGCCGACACCTATACCGTGGTGCCTGACCAAGAGCTCTACCGTGGCGGCCAACTTCCCTGCCGTCTCGTCTCCGCCCAGGTGGCCAGAGAGGTGGCAACGCTGATGGTCGCCATCCCTTGCTATCCGGAGTTGAGGGAGGAGGAGATCGCTCGCATCGAGGAGGTACTGAGCCGCTGCCGTTGAGGGGGCGATCGTCCCATCAAGCGGCACCCTCCACGAGACTGCTCTCTCAGGCTTCCCCCCTCCTCGTCGCGGGCCCGTCGCGCCGGGCTCCCCGGGCACCCCACGAGGCCTGCCTCGTGGGGTGCCCCGAGCGCATCGTCAGGGTGGTCGCCGGGTGGTCATCACGCGGTGACGGACGATAGGCGACCGCCGGAAGAGGGCCGAGCGCAGAGGCCAGCCAAGAGCTCTGCCCCCGGAGCCGGGCGAGACGGGCCCCGCGCTCAGCGCGGGGCCGGCCTCGGTCGCCACCCGCCCCAGGCCTCGCTCGGCCGCCCATCTGGCGACCCGGGCCGTCCGCCGATCCAAGTCGGCCTGCCCTCCCGATGCCAGCGACAGGTGGTCTTGGGGTGGATGGCTTGAGCCTCGGCCCGCCCCAAGCTTGCCGGGGGACCCCATCGCCCCCTGACCGGGCAACCGTTGGCAGCCCCTGACCAGTGGCCTCGTCGCCTCGTCAAGGGTGAGGAGCGCCGGTGGTCGGGCGCAACCTGGCCTCCTCCCCACCCGACCGGGGCGCGAGCGATGAGGCGAGCGCCGGTCATCTCGAGGCCACCGCTGGGCCCGTGATCACCCCTTCCCGGTCAACCCGGCAGGTGGTGCTCGGACTCGAGCCTCCGGAGGAGGCGTCAGGCAGAGGGAACCCCGCCGAAGGGCCCTTCCCGGTGCCGCCCGTGCGCCGGCGAGGGCCCCGAACCGGACCGTGGGCCTCGCCCTTCCCGCGATCTCAGGGTGAAGGTGGCCGGCGGCCACCGCGAGCAGTGGAGCCCCTCCCCGACCTGCTCCGCGGTCGCGCTCGTGGTCCCCGAGCCCGGGCCCTCTCCGACGCCGGCGGCGATGGTGGGTGACGGGCCTGCGACGCTTCCCACGCCCCCGCCGTGCCATCCCAGCCGGCTTGCCCGGGTCTCTCTAAGGTGGGGTCCCGGTGGAGCCGCTGGCTTCCAGATGCCCGGCGAGCCGGGCCCGATGGCCCTCCGCCCCCTCGCCCTGGTCGACCTCCATCTGCCGCTTGATCCCGCGGAAGACGTGCGCCCGCAGGCGGGCGAACTCGGGCAGCTCCTTCGTGGAGACCTGGTCTCGTGGCCGGGGGAGCTCCACGGACACGGTCTCCTGGACCGTCGTGGGCGGTCGGGTGAGGACGACCACGCGGTCGCTGAGGTAGACGGCCTCGTCGATGTCATGGGTGACGAACAAGATCGTGACCCCGTACGCCCCTTGTACCTGGAGCACCAGGTCCTCGAGGTCCGCCCGTGCCTGCGCATCGACCGAGGCGAAGGGCTCGTCCATGAGCAGGATCTCCGGCTGGTAGGCCAGGGCACGAGCGATGGCGACCCGTTGCTGCATGCCACCGGAGAGCTGCCAGGGATAGCGATCGAGGAAGCGCCCGAGCCCCACCGACGAGACCGCGTCCTCGACCAGCGATCGACGCTCGCGTCGCGACAGGCGGCTCTTGTGCCGGAGCGGGAGCTCGACGTTGTCGCGCACCGAGAGCCACGGCATGAGCGATCGGCTGTAGTCCTGGAAGACGAAGGCCATCTCCGGGGGAGGGCCCACCACCGTGCGGCCCCGGAGCCGCACCTCGCCGCTGGAGGGCGCAAGGAGGCCGGCCACGCAGCGCAGCATGGTCGTCTTCCCGCAGCCAGAGGGGCCGACGACCGAGACCAGCTCGCCCTCCTGGACCGAGAAGGTCAGCTCGGCGATCGCCTGGGTGGCGCCGGGCCCCTCCCCGAAGGTCTTGCCCAGGCCGACGAGCTCGAGGAGGGGGGGATGGTGCCTCACGCTCACACCCCCTCGCGGGCACGGGCGCCGCGATGCCATCTGAGCAGCCGTCGCTCAAGGAGCACGAAGAGCCCGTTCAGGAGATAGCCGAGCACGCCGAGGACCAGGATCCCGGCCCACATGTCCGGGATCCTGAAGGTCTGCTGCGCCTCCAGGATGGAGTAGCCGATGCCGTTGGTGCTGGCCACCATCTCGCTGATCACCATCATGATGATCGCCAGCGAGAGGCCGGTTCGGGCTCCGGCGACGATCTGCGGTGATGCTGCCGGCAGGATCACGTAGGCCAGACGGGTGCCGAGCGGCAGCCCGTAGACCCGTGAGGTCTCCCGGAGCGTCGGGTCGACCCCGCCGACGCCGTCGATGGTGTTGAGCAAGACTGGCCAGAGACAGACCAGCGCGATCATCAGCACCTTCATGGGGTCCCCGATCCCGAACACGAGGATGCCGAAGGGCAACAGCGCCGGCGGGGGGATGCCGCGCAAGAACTGGACGATGGGATCGGCCGAGCGCCGGGCGGCCTCCGAGCATCCCAGGAGCGTGCCCAGGCCGACCCCGGCCAGCACCGCGGTCGCATAGCCCACCGCGAGCCGCCCGAGGCTGGGGAGGACCTCCTTGCTCGCCGGCGCGGCCAGCCACGTCTCCCTGAAGCTGCGCAGGATGTCCGGCAGGGGTGGGAAGAACACGAGGCCCGCGCGCGTCGACCACGTCCACCAGAGGGCCAGGAGGGCGAGCGGCACCCCGGCCTCAAGCGTAAGGCCGGCCAGGAGCCTCCGGCGGCGGAGGGCCCTCACCGTGCGCCTCCGTCCGCTCGTTGGGAAGGATGCCAATGGAGGAGGCGGCGCTCGACCCGGGAGAAGACGGCGTTGATCGACCACCCCAGGACGCCGGTGGCAACGATCAGCGCGTACATCAGGCGGCCATCGCCCCCCACCCGGGCCACGTCGATCTCCTTGCCCAGGCCCGGGGAGCCGATCACCAGCTCGGCGGTGACGGCCAGGATGAGGGCGACCGCCGAGGAGATGCGGAGCCCGGTGGCCAGGTAGGGCAGGGTGCTGGGCAAGATCACGTGGCGCACCCGCTCGAGGCGACGAAGCCCGAAGCTGCGCGCCGTGTCCATGGCGAGAGGATCGATGTCACGCATGCCGTAGAGGACCTGGACGAACAACGGCCAGAAGGAGGCGAAGACGACCAAGAAGAGTTTGCTGGTGAAGCCGGTGCCATAGAGCAGGATGGCCAGGGGGATCAGGGCCACCGACGGGATCGGTCGCAGGAACTCCAGCGGGACGCGGATCGCTCGGTAGGCGAGGTCGCTGGCACCGATGACCATGCCGAGCGACGCCGCCAGGACGGCGGCCAGCGCGAGCCCGGAGGCCCAGCCCGCCAGGGTCTGGCCCACCGCGTTCCAGAAGCCCGCGGTGGCGAGCTGCTGCCCGAGGGTCACCAGCGTCAGCGATGGTGGGGGGAAGTCGGATGCTGGTAGGACACCCGTCCGCGTCAGGGCCTCAAGGAGCGAGAGAACGCCCAGCACCGAGATCCAGCCGTAGGGGCGACCGGCTCGTGACCGAAGGCGGTGGCTGGGCCTGGCGGTTCCTGCCTCAGCGGCCACAGCCCACCGTCCCCTTCCCACGCTCATCTCTGGACCGCCGACCTCAGCAAGGGAGCCTGGCTCAGCTCGCCCCTGACCAGATCAGTGAGTTGACGTTGACGCCCGACTTGAGCCAGCCCAGCTCCCTCATGAACTCCTCGGTCTGGACGATGGAGGGCCGGTTCAGCTTGACGTCCCAGGGCGAGAGCTCCATCTTCGGGAGCACGCTGGCCGGGATCTTGGTGTAGGTAGCGATGACCTGACGGGCCACGTCGGGGTGGGAGTTCGCGTAGGCGAGCGACTCCTGGATCGCTTTCACGAACGCCCTGACCAGCGCCGGATGCTCCTGGATCTCCTTGTCGGTGGTGAAGTAGGTGCCCACGGTCATGCCCGGGATGTAGCCCTCGAACAGTGGCGAGATCATCCGGCCGCCGCTGGCCTTGATCTGGGTCAGGAACGGCTCAGGGACGGACACCGCATCCACCCGCTTCTGGCTTAAGGCGGCGGGCATGTCGGGGAAGTCCACGGGGACGATCTTGAGCGAGGCAGGATCAACCCCCGCTCGCTTCACGATGCCGTCGATCGCCAGCTCGTTCACCCCTTTCAGGGCGTTGGCGGCGATGGTCTTGCCGGCGAGGTCCCTGACGCTCTTGATCGGGCTGTCCGGGAGGACCATGATCGCGGACCAGGCGTGAGCCGCGTCCTTGGCGGCGTTGTTGCCGGAGGCGACGATCTTCACCGGCAGGCCCTGATCCTTGGCGAGGATCAGGTTGACGGTCGCCGCGAAACCGAAGTCGAGCGAGCCTCCGAGCACGGCGCTGGCCACCGCAGCGCCACCTTGCATCACCTGGGGCTTCACCACCAGGTTCTGCTGCTTGAAGAAGCCCTCTCGCATGCCGACGTAGAGAGGTGCCACGTCGGCGATGGGCAGGACCCCGACGTTGATGGTGGTGGGCTGGCGACCCTGGGTGCCGCCGGCCGAGCCGCCGCAGGCGGAGACGGCGACCAGAGCGCCCAGCAATCCGGCGAGAAGGGTCGAAGCGCCGCGACGGAACATGCCTCCCCATTCCTCACTACTGAAGTAGGTTGCATAATCATGAAAGCACAGCGTGCCCGCCGGCACAAGCCAGGGGGCCCCGCGGCCTGGCCCCCCGGGCGGGCACCCCCGTGCCGCCGACCGGGGTCCCCGGTCGCTCGTCGATGGCGAGGCTCGGCCTCGGGAGCCCCCGGCGGCGCCTGCTGGCCGGTAGATGACCGTGACCTGGTCGTCGTGGCTGGAGAAGTCCGGCGGCTACGGGCGATCTTCAGGATCGCCCGTCACCTCGGTGTGCGACAGAGAGACCCGGCTCACCACGGCGCCGCCCGTCGGGGCGCGACGGGGCCTTCTCAACGTGAGATGGCCCGAGGCGCCCTCAAGCGGGCGGGATGATCGGCACCAGCAGGGAGGAGGGATGGCTCGGGCCGGTATGGACGGTCACGCGACCCCCATACACCTCGGGCGGACGGGTCTCCGGGTCGTTGTGGGTGAACGGCCCCACCCCCCGACCGGCGTAGACGAAGGTCCGCCCGAACTCGTCCACCGGCCCCTGGTACTCGTAGTCCTTGCCCCGCACGGAGAGGGCGAGCCGGTACCCGGGTGGGAGGACGACACAGGTGGGGATGATCTCCACCTCCACCTCGTAGACCTTCCCCGGGGTCAGGGGCTGCACCTCGTCGTGGGGGTGGTAGGGACGGTAGGGCAGGGAGCGGGCCGGATCGAGCTTGCGGTGCGACACCCGCAGCCACCCGTTGGCGATCGGCGTGTTGGGATCGAGTGCCCCTTGGAAGGTCACCTCTCCTCCGCTGGGATCGAACGCCCGCACCACCAAGAAGAGGTCGGCGTCGGCCGTGGAGGAGGAGACGAAGAGCCGGGCTGCGAGCGGGCCCGTGATCTCGGTCTCCTCCTGGACGGGCGGCATCCAGAAGGTCACCCCGTCGCCCAGCGCCTCGTACTCGACCGCAGCGTCGGCGTCGGGCAGCGCCTCCGTCAGCGACATCCCCCGGGCGTCCAGGTGGAAGCGGGTCCAACGGGTACGGGCCAGCGGCCACTCGTTCTCCGCTCGGAGCACGAAGCGCTCGCCGGGGTAGCGCACGTTGAGCAGGACCCGCGGCTGCCGGTCCCAACCGTTGTCGATCCCCTTCAAGAAGTGGTCGAAGAAGCGACGCTGCAGGTCCAACCCGTAGGAGGAATAGAAGGGTCCCCAGTGCGTGCCGCCGTGGACCTCGAGCCACTTCTGGGTGGAGGCCGCCTCGGTGAAGCCCTCGAAGTTCCCCCTGGGGTGGAGGCCCTGCCCGCCCCAGTTGGCCGCCGACAGCAGGGGAACGGTCACCCGTGACCAGTCGACCCGGGAGGCACGGTAGTACTCGTCGTCCAGCGGGTGCCGCTTGATCTCCTGGATCTGGTCGACCCGGTTCTGTGCCAGCTCCTCCTCGGAGAGCGTGACCGGTCCGGCCACCGGCTCGCCGGTGTTGGGGTTGCGCCGTCCCCGCTCCCCGACCCCGTACTGGACGTTGCGGACCTGGATCGGGAACCACTTGGCGCGGAACTCGCAGTAAATCCCCCCGTGGTAGAGCGCATCTCGGTAGTCATCGGCTCGGCCCTCCCAGGGGATGATGGCCGCCAGGTGGGGCGGCTGCAGGGCCGCCACCCGCCACTGGTTGGAGGCGTAGTAGGAGATCCCCAGCATCCCCACCCGGCCGTTCGACCAGGGTCGCGTCCCCGCCCACTCGATGCAGGCGTACAGGTCTTGGATCTCCCGGGGCGAGTTGACGTCCAGGACGCCGGGCGACCAGCCGGCGCCCCGCGAGTCCACCCGCACCACGGCGTAGCCGTGGGGCACCCAGCGCTCGGGGTCGGGGGTCTCCCAGTTCATGTATCGGTTCGAGGAGCCGACCGCCACCTCAGGATGGTCCTGAAGCAGCTTCCGCCACTGGGCCGGGTAGCCCTCCTGGAAGGCCAGGCCCTTCCCGTACACGCCGTAGGTCAGGATCACCGGGTACCGTCCCTCAGCGATGGGCCGGAACACGTCAGCCCGTAGCACCACGCCGTCGTCCATCGGGATCGGGGCGTGCCAGGTGATCCGCATCCCATCCCGGTCCTCGGTTCGCTCGTAGGGATCGGCCCGTTCGAGGAGCTCGCTCATGATCCCAATCCTCGGTCACGGCCGAAGGTCGGGGCAACGGTGGCGGCAAGCCGCCCGGCGCAGGTCGCGCACCGGCAGATCGATGCCAGCCCGGCCGTCGGCCCCGAGCGCTACCATCGGGGGCCAGGAGGACGGGGATGCCATACGCCACCACCGACGACGGGGTCCGCCTGTACTACGAGGAGACCGGATCGGGCCGCCCGCTGCTCTTCATCCACGAGTTCGCTGGGGACCATCGCAGCTGGGAACCCCAGGTCCGCCGCTTCTGCCGGCTCCACCGCTGCATCACCTACGACGCCCGCGGTTATCCGCCCTCGGACGTGCCCGAGGAGCCCGATCGCTACTCCCAAGAGCGGGCGGTGGCGGACGCCCTCGCCGTCCTCGACCACCTGGGCATCGATCGAGCCCACGTGGTCGGTCTCTCCATGGGTGGGTTCTGCGCCCTGCATCTCGGGCTCCGCTACCCCGAGCGGGCGATCTCCCTGGTCGTGGCCGGCTGCGGCTATGGCTCCGAGCCGGAGCGCCGGGCGAGCTGGCGGGAGGAGACCGAGGCCACGGCCCGGGCTTTCGAGGTCGAGGGCGCGGCGGCGACCGCCGAGCGGTACCTGCTCGGCCCGGCCCGGGTGCAGCTCCAGGCCAAGGACCCTCGGGCCTGGGAGGAGTCGAAGCGGTGGCTGGCCGAGCACCCGGCGACGGGTTCAGCCCTCACCCTGCGCGGGATCCAGATGCGGCGGCCGTCGCTGCACGACCTGAGGGAGGAGTTGGGCCGCCTGCGGCTTCCCCTCTTGATCGTGGCCGGCGACGAGGACGAGGGCTGCCTGGACGTGAGCCTGCTGCTGAAGCGGACCATCCCATCCTCTGCCCTTGCCGTTCTGCCCCGCACCGGCCACGCCTGCAACCTGGAAGAGCCGGAGCTGTTCAACCGCCTGGTGGGCGATTTCATCGCCACCGTGGAGGCGGGGCGTTGGGCCCTACGCGATCCTCGCGCCACCGCCGCCACGCTCACCGGTATGGGGGCCGGATCGAGGACTGGCGCCTGACGCTGCCCCGCCCTTCAGGCGTCGCCCCGAGGATGGCCACGGCGGTGGCCACGTACCCGCCCTCCACTCGGAACCGGCCGTGCACATGGCCGTCAGCGGCCCCCAGCACCGCCTGGGCTGATCTCTCCAGGCGGGCCACGAGGTCGCCACGAACGGGATCGATCTCGACCTCGACCTGGTGGAAGTCGAGCCAGCGCCTGGTCAGCGGGAACCAGGCCTTGTAGAGGCTCTCCTTGGCGCTGAAGACGACGGTGGTCCAGGGACCGTGCGGCCGCAGGGCGGCCGCGCGTCGCCGCTCGGCGGGGTGGCACACCAACCGTTCCACGTCCGAGGTCAAGGGCTCGGCCACCTCGAGGTCGATGCCGAGGCTCCCGACCGCGTGTTGCCATCCGACCCCGACCGCGCAGTACCCCTGGCAGTGGGTGATGCTGCCGGTCACGCCCGGCGGCCAGCGGGGCTCGCGGCCGGGCCCGGCCGGGATCGCCACCGGGGGTAGGCCGAGGGCAACCAGGGCCCGGCGGGCGTAGCGACGCCCGGCGGCGAACTCCCGCCGACGTGCCACCACGGCACCGACCAGGAGGGACCGCTCCTCGGGGAAGAGCGCCTCGAAGGCCGGCTCCTCCTCGACCGGCCCCTCCACCACCACCGTTCCCTCGGGCAACAGCCGCTCGAACACGGCGACCCCAACCCTCCGGCCAGCCATGGGCGGCCCCACGGGTGGGCCGCCCCGGCCGACGCTCGCCGTCCTATCCGCTCACCGAGTCCCCGCCCGGGCCCGGGCCTCCTCGATCCAGCGACGGATGCGCTCCGGCGTGGCCGGCAGCTCGGTGCAGCGCACCCCGAGCGGTGCCAGCGCGTCGTCGATCGCTGCCGAGAGGGCGGCCGGGGTCATCATCCTGCCTCCCTCGCCGCCGCCCTTGATGCCGTGCACGGTGAACGGCGAGGGCGTCTCTTGGTGGCCGACGATCACCTCCGGCACCTCCATCGCGGAGGGGATGAGGTAGTCCATGTAGCTGGTGGTCAGGAGTTGGCCGTCGTGGTCGTAGACGTACTCCTCGAAGAGCGCGGTGCCGATGCCGTGGGCGGTGCCCCCGATGATCTGCCCCTCCAGGCCACGTGGGTTGACCATGGTCCCGGCGTCGTGTACTGCGACGTAGCGCAGGTAGCTGATGGCGCCGGTCTCCGGGTCCACCTCGATCACGGGCACGTGGCAGGCGTTGCCGACGAAGGGGTAGAAGACGCCCAGGTTGGTCCGGTCGTCCGAGGGCATGGTGGTGTACGGATGGTCGTAGACCTTGCTGGCTTCCAGGCCGGTCTCGATCTCGTCGGGCAGGCTGTGCTTGAAAAGGTAGGTCTGGAGGGCGATCTCGGCCAGCGAGAGTCGTCGCTCCGGTGCCCCCTTGACCCGGAAGCCGCCTCCGGCCCACTCCAGGTCCTCTGGGTCCACCTCGAGCACGTGGCCGGCCACCTTCCGCGCCTTCTCCTTGATCCGGGTCGCGGCGCCGTTGATCGCACCTGCCACCATGACCGTGAAGCGACTGCCGCCGGGGCCGGTCGCCGGCAGGCCGCGGTTGGAGCCGGAGTAGACGACGTTGACTGAGTGGGGGTCGACGTCGAACTCCTCGGCCACCAACTGGGCCACCACCGTGTCCGAGCTGTTGCCCCAAAAGGCGTTGGAGTACAAGGTGGCGGTGATCCCCCCGGTGGGGTCGACGCTCAGGGTGACGCTCTCGGGAGCGCTGGTCACCTTGGCGGCGGGCTCGTCGAACCAGAACCAGAACTCGGTGGCGGAGAAGACGCTCCGCTCCTGGCAGCTGATGACGCCGATGCCGATGTAGCGGCCCTCGCGGCGCAAGCGCTCTTGCTCACGACGCCAGTGGTCGTAGTCGGCCAGCTGGAGCGCGGTGTTCATCACCCCCTCGTAGTTCCCCGAGTCATAGACGTTGCCGCTGGGGATGAAATAAGGGAACTGGTCGGGGCGGATGAAGTTGCGACGTCGGATCTCGACCGGGTCCATGCCCAGCTCCCGGGCGGCCAGGTCCACCATCCTCTCGATGGCCCAGTTCGTCACCTCAGAGCCGAAGCCGCGGTGGGCCCCCTGCTGGCACTTGTTGGTGAGCACCGCGCGCACCGCGTACTGCACGCTCCCGATCCGGTAGGGGCCGACGCACTGGGCCAGCGAGTTCCCGTGCGTGCCGGTGCCGAACTGGATGTAGGCGCCGTAGTCGTCGACCACGTCGAACTTGATCCCGCGCAGGGTGCCGTCCTTCATGACGGCCAGCTCGAGGTCGTAGATGCGGTCCGACCCGTGGTGATCGCAGTTGGAGAGGTTGTCGACGCGGTCCTCGATGAGCTTGACCGGACGCCCCAGCTTCTTGGCCAGCATGCCGGCGATGGCGGCCACCTTCACCGCCCAGAACTTGGAGCCGAAGCTGCCGCCGGCGGGGGTCGGCCGGATGTCCAGCCGGTTGGCCGGCACCTTCAGCGTCCCCGCGAGCATGAACAGGAAGTGGGTGAAGGTCAGGGAGTTGCAGTGGATGGTGAGCATGCCGGTGGCTGGGTCGTAGTCGGCCACCGCCCCCACCGTCTCCAGCGGCTGGCCGCCGGAGCGCCGCCAGCGCAGGTGGTCACGGACCACCAGATCGGCCTCGGCGAAGTCTCGCTCCACGTCACCGAACACGAAGGTGCGCTGGTAGGCGACGTTGGAGCCCAGCGCCTCATGGACCAACGGAGCCGAGGGGTCCATGGCCGCCATCGGGTCCACGACCGCTGGCAAGGGCTCGTAGTCGACCTCGATCAGGTCACGAGCGTCCTCGGCGAGGTAGCGGCTCTCGGCCACCACCACCGCCACCCCCTCGCCCACGTGCCGGACCTTGTCCACCGCCAGGCAGCGCCAGACGTGCTTGTCCGGAGCCGGCCCGAAGTCGGGCATGGGATTGCAGAGCTCGGCCGCCTCGGCTCCGGTGACCACCGCCACCACTCCCGGCAGACGGCGGGCCGCTTCCGTGTCAACCCGTCGGATGCGGGCGTGCGCATGGGGGCTGCGCAGGACCGCGGCGTGCAGCATGCCTGGCAAGACGATGTCGTCCACGTAGCCGCCGCGGCCGGTCAGGAACTTGGGGTCCTCCACCCGTCGGATGGACTTGCCCACCCATTTGAGTTCGCGTTCGGGGGTTGGCACGGTCTGCGTCACGGGCATCGATCCCGACCTCCTCAGGCTCTCGAGGCCGCGGGCTCATGGCCCTGGCTGGGCGCGGCCGCCTCGAGACGGGTGGCTGCGTCGAGGACGGCCTCGACGATGAACTGGTAGCCGGTGCAGCGACAGAGGTTGCTCGCGATCGCCTCACGGACCTGGGCCGCGGTTGGCCGTGGCTGCTCCCTGAGCAGCTCGTAGGCACGGAGGAGCATGCCAGGGGTGCAGTAGCCGCACTGGAGCGCCTGGTTGTCCCAGAACGCCTCCTGCAAGGGATGGAGGCGGCCGTCGGTGGCGAGCCCTTCGACGGTCAGGATGGAGCTGCCGTTGGCCTGCACCGCCAGGGTGATGCAGGATCGGATGCTCTCCCCGTCCATCAACACCGTGCAGGTGCCGCAGACGCCGTGCTCGCACCCGATGTGGGCCCCCTTAAGGCCCAAGTCCTCACGCAGGAAATCGACCAGCAGGCGACGGCTCTCGACCTCGGCCTCGTAGGGCCTGCCGTTCACCGTCAGCGCGATGCGATGTCGGTCCATCATCTGCTCCCTCCCCGGGCGCGCTCCACCGCCAGGGTCAGGGCGCGCCGCACATAGGTCCTGGCCACCTGACGGCGGTAGGCGGAGCTTCCATGGATGTCGGAAGCTGGAGCGAGATCGGAGGTGGCCGCCTCGGCGGCGGCCTCGATCGCCGCCGGGGTGGGGCGCTCACCGAGCAGGCGGCTCTCCGCCTCTGTCGCTCGAACCGGGGTCCCGGCGACCCCGCAGAGGGCGATAGCGACGCGGTCCACCACCTCGCCCTCGAGGTGCACCAGCGCCGCCGCCCCGGCCACGGCGAAGTCGCCGTGGCGCCGGGCGAACTCCAAGAAGGCATGGCCCGTGCCCGGAGGCCAGGTGGGGAAGCTGACCTCGGTGAGCAGCTCCCCCGTCTCCAGGGCGGTCGAGAAGGGCCCGGTGAAGAAGTCGGAGGCGGGGATGCGGCGCTCGCCCCGGGGACCGACCGCGGTCAGCTCCGCGCCCATGGCCAGGGCTACCGCCGGGATCTCGGCGGAGGGATCGGCATGGGCGAGGCTGCCCACCACCGTGCCCCGGTGGCGGATGGGCTCGTGACCGACGAGGTGCAGCGCCTCCACCAGGAGCGGGGTACGCGCGGCCGCGGTCTGGTCTCGCTCGACCGCCGACTGGCGCGCAGCGGCGCCGATGCGCAGCTGGCCGTCGTCGGCCCGGATATAGTCCAGCGCTCGTACGGTGGTCACGTCCACGAGGTGACCGGGACGCGCCAGACGGAAGTTCATGAGCGGGATGAGGCTCTGACCACCGGCAAGGACGCGGCCCTCCTCCCCTGCCTCATGCAGGAGCGCGGTGGCCTCGGCGATGGTGCTCGGGGCGTGGTAGACGAACGGCGGCGGTTTCATCCCTCCTCCTCCCCGGTGGCCACGGGCGGGGCCTCCGGGTATTCGGTCACGGTCGTGGTTGAGTGGGGCGTCGCGTCCAACGGACGGACCTCCTGTTTGATGACTGCGAGGATGGCGGTGACCCTGGCACCATCTTCCCTCGGGCGGGGTGCCTGAGCAACCCGGCAACCAGGCCGAGGTCGGCCGTCGTCGCCCGGCGCTGTCGCCTTCTCGGCCGCCACGGTGATCACCGGGCTCGGCCTACGCCTCGGCCAGGAACGCGAGCACCTCTCCCACGAAGAGCTCGGGAGCGGTATCCATGGCGGCGTGCTGCTGCCCGGGCAGCACGGCCAGCCGCGAGTTGGGCAGCAGCTCATGGAGGTACTCGGCCACCCTCCGGAGCGGCTCGGGGCTCTCGCCCCCCTCCACCATCAACGTGGGCACGGTGAGGCGGCGCAGCGCCTCGAAAGGCAGCTCGTGCTCCGCGGAGCCAGCCAGCTCGCGGGCCACGGTGTGGGCCGCCGCCACCCGGCTCGGCCACGACGGCTGCGAGCGCAGGACCTCCAGCTCGTGGTCGGGGACGTGGAGGACCTCTTGCAGGAAGGCGACCAGGGCCTCCTCCCGACGCCCGGCCTCGACCAACCTCTGGAGCCGGGGGGCCACCAGCGAGGGAGCGTGAGGGACGCCGGGGAGGCGGACACCACCCGGCTCGTAGGCCACCAACCGCCGGATCCGGTCCGTGAGCAGGGCAGCCTCGAGGGCCCGGGCAGCGCCGAAGGAGTGGGCGACCACGTCCACCTGCCCTCCGATCCCCTCCAGCACTGCCACCAGGTCCTCCGACTCCTGCCGGATGGACCAGCTGGGACCATCGCCGCTCGCCCCTCGACCCCGGCGGTCCAGGGCGTAGACGGTGAAGCGCCTCGCCAGGGCCGGCAGCACCGGGGTCCAGCGGGCGTGGTCCGAGCCGGTGCCGTGGACCAGCAGCAACGGGCTCCCCTGCCCGCAACGCCAGGCCGCGATCGGGGTCCCGTCCGAGGACGTGAAGTGGACGTGCTCCTGCTCGGTCGTTGCCATGGCCTTCGTGATCACCTCCCTCCGATCCCTCCCCTCGGCCACCAGCGGGCCGGGGCGCGCTCGACGCTCCGCCTCCTCCACCCTCCTCGCCGGGCACCCCACGCTCCCACCGGAGGTCGCCCCCGGCCCCCGAGCGGCCGCTCTCGTCATGAGCAGGCGGCCCCAAGGAGGGGGAGGTTGCAGGCGCGGTCCGACACGGGCGACCGGCCCTCTCACCCCTCCCGCCGCGTCGGCGACCGCAGGGGAGGTTCCGCGCCAGCGGGGCGATCGTCCGACCGCTCCGGAGCCCACCCCGGAGAACGACGGGGGAGCGAGGTCAAGCGGCCCGCTCCCAAACGGCCGGCGTCCCTTCACCGGCCTTGAACGGCGCTCCCCGGGGGGCCGGGCTGGCCACCGCGCCCATGGAAGGTATTATCGAGCCCCTTCACACGGCGAAGGGCATGCCGGGCGATGGTCTCGTCGGCCACCCGGCGGGCTCCCCCAGGCGAGGGAGAATGTGCCCGTGACCATCATCGACCTGCGGTCCGACACGGTGACCATGCCGACGGCTGAGATGCGCCGGGCGATGGCCGAGGCCGAGCTCGGCGACGACGTCTTCGGCGAGGACCCCACCGTCAACCGGCTCCAGGAACGAGCCGCCGACCTGATGGGGAAGGAGGCGGCCCTGTTCGTGCCCAGCGGCACCATGGGCAACCTTCTCAGCCTCCTGGCGCTGGCTGGCTCGGGCCAGGAGGTCATCGCCGAGGCAGGGTCCCACGTGTTCCTCTACGAGGGCGGAGGCGCCGCCGCCTTGGGCGGCATCCAGATCCGCCAGCTGCCGGGATCGGCCGGGGTGATGTCGGCCGAGCAGGTGCGGGAGGCCATCCGGCCAGCCGATGACCCTCATCAGCCACCGACGGCAGTCATCTGTGTCGAGGACACCCACAACCAGGCCGGGGGCGTGGTCTGGCCACTGGAGTCGCTGCGGGCTGTGCAAGCGGTGGCCGACGAGCACGGGATCGCGATCCACATGGACGGGGCCCGTATCTTCAACGCCGCCGTCGCCCAGGGGGTGTCAACCCGGGAGATCGCGGCGGTGGCGGACACGGTCACCTTCTGCCTCTCCAAGGGGCTGGCGGCTCCGGTGGGGAGCGTCCTCTGTGGCTCGGCCACCGTCATCTCCCGGGCACGCCGTTGGCGCAAGGTCCTCGGCGGCGGCTGGCGAGAGGCCGGGGTCCTGGCCGCCGCCGGCCTCTGGGCGCTCGATCACCTGGTGGATCGTCTGGCCGAGGACCACGCCAACGCGCGCACCCTGGCCGAGGGGCTGGCGGAGCTGCCCGGGATCGAGATCGACCTCGGGCGGGTCCAGACCAACATCGTCCGCTTCCAGCTCAAGACCACGACCGCGCCCGCGTTCATCGAGGCCTGCCGGCGGCATGGGGTCCTGGGCGGGGCCAACGGTCGCCACGGGATCCGGTTCGTGACCCACCTGGGCGTGGGGATGAGCGACGTCCAACGGGTCCTTGCGGTCTGCTCCCGGGTGCTCGGGGAGCTGGGCTGACGGCACCAGAACGGCTGGCGGCGCTCGGCCATGATCGGCACCGAGGGCACCGCCCTGCCTTGGATGCCCGTGGGTCGCCCCCGCCGGCCCCAGGCCGGACTGGGACGGATGTTGCGATCCTGCAGGAGATCGGGTACATCTCGCCGCCGAGGGCCGGCGCCCGAGCCTCTGAATCGGGGCCGGCCGGAGCCCCCAACGAGGGAGGAAAGAGCCAATGAGGGTCATCGCCGTCGAGGAGCACTATGGAAGTCACCGGGTCGTCGAGGCCAGCGGAGGCCAGGTGCCGCTGGCGGGAGCGCTGGAGGCCAAGCTCACCGACCTGGGGGAAGGTCGGATCGCCGACATGGACGCAGCCGGGATCGACGTGCAGCTCCTGTCGCTGAACACCCCAGGCGCGCAGGCGCTCACCTCGGCCGACGCGGTCCAGCTCGTGCGCGAGGAGAACGACCGGCTGGCCGAGGCGGTGCGAGCACGTCCCGACCGTTTGGCGGCGCTGGCCTCCCTGCCCACGGTCAATCCGGAAGCGGCCGCCGACGAGCTCGAGCGCGCGGTTCGCAGGCTGGGCTTCCGGGGCGGCATCGTCAACGGCCACACGGGGGGGCGCTTCCTCGACGATCACGCCTGCTGGCCCATCCTCGAGCGCGCCGAGGCCCTGGAGGTGCCCATCTACCTGCACCCGGCGCCGCCCGTCCCGACGGTCGTCGATCTCTACTACCGGGGATTCGCGCCGGAGGTCAGCTGGGCGCTGGGGGCTGGCGCCTGGGGCTGGCACATCGAGACCGGCCTCCACGTGCTGCGCTTGATCCTGGCTGGCGTCTTCGATCGGTTCCCCCGGCTCCAGCTGGTGGTCGGCCACATGGGCGAGGCCTTGCCCTTCATGCTGGCCAGGACCGACGATCGGCTCCCCCGGGACCTCACCAAGCTGGAACGGCCGGTCTCGGCCTACGTGCGCGAGAACCTCTACCTGACCACCAGCGGCTTCTTCACCGTCCCTCCGCTGCTCAACGCCATCCTGGAGGTGGGCGCGGACCGCATCCTCTTCGCCGTCGACTACCCCTTCAGCTCCAACCAGCAGGGTCAGGCCTTCCTGAGCGCCATGCCGGTGAGCCCAGCCGATCGGGAAAAGATCGCTCACCGCAACGCCGAGCGCCTCTTCCGGCTCTGAGGGCGACCGCGCTCAGGTCGGGGGCCGTGCCAAGCTCCGTCGCGGCCGCGCTCTCCTCCGGCTCGGGGAGGGACGTGGACCGTTGCCGCCGAGTACGCAATAGCACTCACGCGGCACCCCTCACGGGGTTGCCCTTGCGGGCTTCGCGCTTCCTCGCCGCGTGCCCGGGAAGC
>Ga0070737_10003410_pt1 | contig 17199 bp, 16 predicted proteins | sample Coa_R1_10_FD_66438 | JGI IMG/M metagenome (GOLD analysis project Ga0070737, IMG submission 66438) | Surface soil microbial communities from Centralia Pennsylvania, which are recovering from an underground coalmine fire - Coalmine... | ecosystem: Environmental > Terrestrial > Soil > Unclassified...
GCCGCTCACGCGGCAGCTCGGGCGAACGTGCCGGTCCTCTTCTTCTCGCTCGAGATGAGCCACATGGAGCTCGCTCAGAGAGTGCTCTGCGCCGAGGCGAGAGTCGATGCGAGCCGCGTCCGCAACGGCACGCTCGTCGAGAGCGACTGGGGGAAGATCTCCCAGGCGGTGGGCAGGATCGGGACGGCACCGCTGTACATCGACGACAACCCGAACCTCACCGTGATGGACATCCGAGCAAAGGCCCGCCGGATGAAGAGCACCGAGGGGGGCCTCGGTCTCGTCATCGTCGACTACCTCCAGCTCATGACGGGCCGTGCCTCGGCGGAGAGCCGGCAGGTGGAGATCTCGGAGATCTCCCGGGGCCTCAAGATCCTCGCCAGGGAGCTCCAGATCCCGGTGGTGGCCCTGAGCCAGCTCTCGCGGGGGCTCGAGGCTCGCGCGGACAAGCGGCCGATGCTTGCCGACCTGCGGGAGTGCCTCACCGGCGACACCGTGATCCGGCGGACGGACTCGAAGATGGCGACCACGATCGGCGAGCTCGCGGCGAGCGGCGAGCGGGACGTGCCGATCTGGTCCGTCGACGGCGACGGCCGCCTCCTGCCGGCGGTCATGGCCGAGGCCTGGAGCACCGGCGTCCGGCCCGTGTTCGAGATCACGCTCGCCTCGGGCCGCTCGGTGAGGGCGACGGCGAACCACCCCCTCCTCACTCTCGACGGATGGGCCATGGTCGAGAACCTCAGCCCGGGCACCCGCATCGCGGCGGCGCCGCTCGTGCCGCGTGACTCGCGGAGCCGGCTGGCTGCCCTAGCCGCGGCGGGGTCGCCGGCCCGAGGGAGTGAGTGGCCCTCGCCGACGTCCCGCTCTGCTCCCTCGGGCGGTGGCGTCACCCCGGCCAACGTGCTGGAGCGGGTCGGAGCCTCCGGCCTGCCGTTCGCACCCGAGCTCTCCTTCGAGCCGGTGGTCTCGATCGAGCTGGGCGCCGAGGAGGAGGTCTTCGACGCCTACGTCCCGGGCGTGCACACCTTCCTCGCCAACGGGATCGTGTCGCACAACTCAGGCGCGATCGAGCAGGATGCCGACGTCGTCATGTTCATCTACCGGGACGAGGTCTACAACCCGGACTCGACTGACCGGGGTGTCGCCGAGGTCCTGATCGCGAAGCACCGCAACGGACCGACGGGGGTGGCGAAGCTCTCGTTCATCAACAACTTCGCTCGTTTCGGCGACCTGGCGCGAGGCTGAGCTCGAGGCGCTCGCTCGCGAGGCAGCGGAGCTCTCAGCCTGCTCTCAGCGGACTCGGGGTCTCAGCGCGGCGGGAGTGGGTACACCTGAGGTGTGGACACCGGACCAGGCCTTCGCGCACGTCCGGACGCTGGTCGCCTCCCGGCGCCGCAGGGCAGGGCTGCTGAACGGATCTCCGCAGGTCGCGAGCGGCAGGTCGAGGGGGTTCGCTTCGGTCGTTCCTCGGGGCGGGCTGGGGTCGCGAAGAACGCACGCCTCACCGCGAGCCTGGGCGCGGTCATGTTCCTCCTTCTCGCCCTCGAGGGTCTCACGATCCTTCGCATCGGTCCGCTGCTCAGCTGGCATGTGGCGATCGGGATGGTGCTCGTCTCGGTCTTCATCGCAAAGGCAGCGTCGACGTTCCACCGCTTCTCCCGCTACTACCTCGGCGATCCGGCCTATCGACAAAAGGGTCCACCTCCTGTGGCGCTCCGGCTTGCCGGCCCGTTCGTCGTGGCGCTGACCACGGTGCTGCTCGCCAGCGGCATCGTGCTCCTCTACGTGCCGGTGGCGTGGCGCGCTCCCGTGCTGCTCGTGCACAAGGGGAGCTTCGTGCTCTGGTTCGGCGTCATGTGCCTTCACGTCCTCGGTCACTTCGCGGAGACGGTGCGAAGGGCGCCACGCGACTGGGTGCCCGGCCGAGCGCGGGGCCTCGCCGGAGTCGGTGCGCGCCGAGCCGCAACGCTGCTCTCGGTCGCCGTAGGGGCCGGTCTCGCCGCGGTGGTGATGCCGGCTGCGAGTCACTACCTCAGCGCGGGGGCGGTCCCTCACTAGAGCGGACGGGGATCTCGTAGGCTCGGCGCCGTGCCGGGCGCCGACGTCGAGCTGTCCGAGCCGCGGCTCTCCGACGCAGAAGAGTTCGTGGCCTCCGCCGAGGCGAGCCGGGTGCTGCACCAGCCCTACATCGAGGCCCCGGACTCCGTCGAGCGATTTGCGACGTATCTCAAGCGTTCCCGCCGGGATGACCAGGTCGCGTACCTCGTACGACACCGGGCCTGCGGCGGGCTCGTCGGCTTTGTGAACCTGAACAACATCGTCCGGGGCGCGCTCCAGTCGGCATCGCTCGGCTATGCCGCCTTCGATGGCCACGCCGGGCGGGGTCTCATGCGCCAGGCAGTTGCACTCGTGGTGGAGCGAGCCTTCGGTCCCCACCGCCTCCACCGCCTCGAGGCGAACATCCAGCCGGCGAACCTCCGCTCGATCGCGCTCGTGCGCAGCCTCGGCTTCGAGATAGAGGGCTACTCGCCGCGCTACCTGTACATCGCCGGCGAGTGGCGGGACCATGAGCGCTTCGCACTGCTCACGGAACGGTGGGAGGTGCCGCCTGGCTTCGCTCAGGCCGGGCAGGAGGCGGTGAACCTCAGCCGACCCCCCGCGCCCGGAACTGGATGCTGATGCGCGGCCGCACCGTCCGCGCCGTCTTCGGGACGGCGTGGTCGAAGGTGCGCTGGCAGGTTCCGCCCATCACGAACAGGTCGCCCGCACCGAGCTCGAACCGGAGGCTGGTCCCACCTCTGGCGGGGCGCAGCAGCAGCCGCCGGCGAGCGCCGAGCGAGACGATGGCGACGACGGTGTCCTCCGTGGCGCCGCGACCGAGGCGGTCGCCGTGCCAGGCAACGCTGTCTCGCCCGTCTCGGTAGCAGCAGAGCCCGACGGTGCGAAGTGGCTCTCCGAGCTGCCGTTCGTAACGGTCATTGAGGGCCGTTCGCAGCGCGCCGAGGACGGGATGGGGGAGCTCGTCGCCGCCGCCGTAGTGGCAGACGAGGCGGGGCACCTCGACGAGGCGGTCGTACATGACCCGCCGCTCCCGTGCCCACGGCACGATGGTGAGCAGCGCCTCGAGCAGCGCCTCGTGACCGCTCACCCAGTCGCGCCCGAGCTCGAGCCACGCCCCGCGACCGAGCTCGATCCGTTCGAGCCTCCCGTCGAGCTCCGCCGCGATTCCGACGGCCGCCCGAGGCCCGAGCGCGGCGAGGTCGAACAGCGACTCTGGTCGGCATGCCGGCGCCGCGGTCGCCATGCCGGCGAGCATAGCTCGTGAGCGAACAGATGTTCGCCACGAGTCCGGTGGCCCCGCTCGCCTCGCTGAGCCCGTAGGGTCGCCCCGGAGCAGCCAGGGAGGTGGCCATGGAGTACGTGAAGCTGGGGAACAGCGGGCTCGAGGTCTCGAGGATCTGTCTCGGGTGCATGAGCTTCGGAGAGCCGTCGCGCGGGAACCACCCCTGGAGCCTGGGCGAGGCCGACGCGCTGCCGATCATCCGCGAGGCGCTCGAGTCGGGCATCAATTTCCTCGACACCGCCAACGTCTACTCGGACGGCTCGAGCGAGGAGATCGTGGGGACGGCGCTGCGCAAGTGGGGGCACCGCGACGAGATCGTGGTGGCGACGAAGGTGCACGGCCGCATGCACCCGGGACCGAACGGTGGCGGGCTGTCGCGAAAGGCGATCCTCGCCGAGATCGACCACAGCCTCGCCCGGCTCGGCCTCGACTACGTCGACCTCTACCAGATCCACCGGTTCGACCCCACAACACCGGTCGAGGAGACCGTGGCCGCCCTCGATGACGTCGTGAGGGCCGGCAAGGCCCGCTACGTGGGGGCCTCCTCGATGTACGCCTGGCAGTTCCACAAGATGCTCGTCGCCCAGCGCGACGGAGGTCACGCCCGCTTCGTCAGCATGCAGGACCACTACAACCTCCTCTACCGGGAGGAGGAGCGCGAGATGCTCCCGCTCTGTGCCGACCAGGGTGTCGGCGCGATCCCGTGGAGCCCGCTCGCCCGCGGGCGGCTCACCCGTGACTGGGACGAGCAGACCGCCCGGAGCGAGACGGACGAGTTCGGCCGCCGCCTGTACCGTGCCGGTGATCGCGCGATCGTCGACGCTGTGGCGGAGGTTGCCGCTGCGCGCCGTGTGCCCCGAGCCCAGGTGGCGCTCGCCTGGCTCCTCGCGAAGCCGGTCGTGAGCGCGCCGATCGTCGGCGTCACGAAGCCGGAGCACCTCGCCGACGCCGTCGGCTCGCTCCTTTTGAGGCTCGAGCCTGACGAGGTGCGCCGCCTCGAGGAGCCGTACGAGCCGCATCCGGTGGCCGGCCACTCCTGAGCCGCGATCCCGGGCTCGCCGGCCCGACGTCCGGCGCCCGCGCGATGAGTTCTCCCGCCGGTGGACGTCAGTACCACCGTCTGGTTACATGAGCGGCGCGCCGCCCCTCTCGTGGGTGCGCGCCGAGGAGGTGGCGATGAGCAGCGTGCGGCTTCTCGTGGGGACGAAGAAGGGGGCCTTCGTGCTCACCTCTGACGGCGCCCGGAGGGACTGGTCGATCGAGGGCCCGTACTTCCCCGGTTGGGAGATGTACCACCTGAAGGGCTCTCCGGCCGACCCCGACCGCATCTACGCCTCGCAGTCGACGGGATGGTTCGGCCAGCTCGTCCAGCGATCCGACGACGGGGGCACGAGCTGGGAGCCGGTCGGGAACGAGTTCCCCTACGAGGGCGTCCCGGGCACCCACCAGTGGTACGACGGCACCCCGCATCCCTGGGAGTTCGCCAGGGTGTGGCATCTCGAGCCCTCACTCGACGACCCGGACACCGTCTACGCGGGCGTCGAGGACGCCGCGATGTTCAAGTCCACCGATGGCGGTCGCACCTGGGGAGAGCTCGCCGGCCTGCGCGGCCACGGCTCGGGCCCGAACTGGCAGCCCGGCGCGGGCGGTATGTGCCTTCACACCATCCTCCTCGATCCGAGCGACCCGAGCCGGATCTTCGCCGCGATCTCTGCTGCCGGCGCGTTCCGGTCGAGCGACGGCGGCGAGTCCTGGACGCCGATCAACAAAGGGTTGCGCTCTGAGCAGCTGCCCGATGAGGACGCCGAAGTGGGCCACTGCGTCCACCGGATCGCGATGCACCCCTCGGCGCCCCATGTGCTGTTCATGCAAAAGCACTGGGACGTGATGCGCAGCGACGACGGTGGCGACTCGTGGTACGAGGTGAGCGGCGACCTGCCCAGCGACTTCGGCTTCCCGATCGACGTCCACGCCCACGAGCCCGAGACGATCTACGTCGTGCCGATCACGAGCGACTCCCACCACTTCCCACCCGAGGGTCGCCTCCGGGTCTACCGGAGCCGCACCGGCGGCAACGAGTGGGAGCCCCTCACCAAGGGCCTCCCCCAGCAGCACTGCTATGTGAACGTGCTGAGGGACGCGATGTCGATCGACCGTCTCGAGCCCTGCGGCGTGTACTTCGGCACCACCGGTGGCCAGGTGTACGCCTCGGCGAACGAGGGCGACACCTGGGAATCGGTGGCTCGGGATCTTCCCGCCGTTTACTCGGTCGAGGTGCAGACGCTGCCGTGACCTCCACGCCGGCCGCGGTCGTGCGCATCGTGCTCCCGGCGCATCTGAAGACCCTTGCCGGTCTGTCGGGAGAGACGCAGCTCGAGGTCGCCCGCCCGGTCACGCAGCGGGCGGTCATCGACGCGATCGAGGACACCTACCCTGTGCTGCGCGGGACGATCCGTGACCTCGCGACGATGGAGCGAAGGAAGTTCGTCCGCTTTTTCGCCTGCGGCGAGGACCTCTCGCACGAGCCACCCGACGCGCCGCTTCCCGAGGCCGTCGCCGCCGGTCACGAGCCGTTCGTCGTCATCGGCGCCATGGCGGGCGGTTAGGAGCCGATCAGCCCGGCGACCTCTTTGAACAGCGACGCGACGGCCTCCCCGTCCACGTCGAGGAGCCGCCGTCCTGCTGCGGCGTCGCCGTGCGGGCGGACGACTCCCGCCTCGCGGAGCATCTTCACGTGGTTGCTGACCGTCGGCTGCGCGACGCCCACGGCGTCGGCGAGCTCGCCGATCGTCCGGGGCTGCTCCCCGAGGAGCTGCAGGAGCGTGAGCCTGGTCGGGTCCGAGAGCGCCTTCAGCCGCCGGGCGAGCCGGGCTGAGAGGTCCCGCTCGAGCGATGCCCGGTCCTTCACGCTCATCCCGAACAGCTCCGTGCTCGGAAGGTCGATCTCGAACGAGCCGCCGTACGCGCAGACGGCGACCGTGGCCACCTTGCGCTCGCGGGCCCGCTCCCAGCCGGCGTCGAGGATCTCGCTCGAGGTGCTCGCGCTCTGCAGCACCGCCTGCCAGGGCTCGCCCCGGGCAGCCCGCGCTTCGCACTGAGCGATCGCCGGTCGCACGAGCGACGTCACCTTCGTCGTCCAGTCGTCGTGGTAGCACCTCCAGAGGTCCGCGATCATCCGGAGGTAGCGGCGGCGGACAGCGCGGTCTGCCCGCAGGCGGCCGAGGCGCTTCGTGATCGCCGCCCGGTCCTGCTCCGGCTCGGACCTGAGCGGCGGGTCGAGCGGCACGAGGTCGCAGGCGGCCTCCCAACTCTCGACGAGCGACTCCGGCGTGAGGTCGCCGAGCAGGTTCCCGGCCGTATCGGCGAGCAGGAACAGCTCCCAGAACAGGATGCGGTCCTCCCAGAAGGCGCCCACCTGGCGGGCGAGCATGCGCGGCACCTCCCGCCCCGCGACGACGAGGCTCGCGCCTCGCCGGCGACCCGGCTCGGGCTCGGCGAGCTGCCGGCTGATGCCGCTCGTGAGGAAGAGCAGCTCCGCCGGGACCGACGTGCCGAAGGTGAGGCGTAGCTCCGGACCCGTCTCCGAGGTCAGTGGCATAGTTTTTAGGCTATATGACGTTATGCATATGTGCAACGAAGAGGGTGCTATGATCTGGAGCGGAAACGGATCAGAGCACGAGTGAGCCGAGACGAAGGAGGTGAAGGACATGAGCACCCGGTACCTGGACCAGGTCGCGTGGCGGCGTGTCGACGAGGCACGCGAGCAGGCTTCGCGCGCGTCCCGCACCGCCGAGAGCGGCCGGCGCCGGTCGGACACCTCCCGCGTGGCGCGCCTTGCCGCGCGGGTCGCGGCCCGGCGCGAGCGAGTGGCCGCCTGAGCAACCCAGCTGCAGGCTGGCTGGATCTTCGAGAGTCGCTGTCACGCCGGAGCTGCCGCCCATCACGGGACGGCACCTCCGGCGTCGGCGTATCGTCGGACATGACCTCGGTCCCTGAGGAGCGCTACACCGTCGCCGGGATGCTGCGCGCGTTCGCGTCCGCGCAGCCGGAGTCCGAGATGCTCTGCGCCGGCGAGGAGCGCCGCAGTTTCGGAGCCCACTACGAACGTGCCTGCCGGGTCGCCGGCGCTCTCGCTCGCGAGGGGGTCGGGCGGGGCGACCGCGTCGCCTTCCTCGACCGCAACGGGCTCGCCTACTTCGACGTCCTGTTCGGAGGGGCGCTGGCCGGTGCCGTCGACGTGGCGGTCAACTGGCGGCTCGCGCCCGTCGAGATGGCAGCCGTCATCGACGACTCCCGGGCGCCGGTTCTTCTCCTGCACCCCGACTACCTTGCCGCGCTCGAGCGGATGGGCAGCCTGCCCGCCCTGCAGCGGATCGTCCTGCTCCCCGGTGAGGGACCGTCGGCGCCGGAGGCCGCCCGTCTCGATCGGCGCATCGTCGCCTACGAGGAATGGCTCGACGCGAGCGGGCCGGTGCCGCCGGACCCGGGTTTCGTCGCCGCTCCCGACGACGTCGTCATGCAGCTGTACACCTCCGGGACGACCGGCCTCCCGAAGGGGGTGATGCTCACGAACGCCAACCTCGCCACCGCGATCCGGCAGGCCGGCGAGACCTTCAGAGTCGGGCCGGACACTGTCAGCCTCGTCGCGATGCCGCTGTTCCACATCGGAGGATCGGGATGGGCGCTCCTTGGCATGTCCCGCGGCGGTCGCTCGGTGATCCTTCGCGACGTCGACCCGGCCGAGCTGCTCGCGCTCGTGGAGCGGGAGGGCGTGACCGAGACCTTCCTCGTGCCGGCCGTCCTCATGGCGCTGCTCCAGTCGCCCCGGATCTCCTCGAGCGACCTGTCGAGCCTGAGGAACATCTTCTACGGAGCCTCGCCGATCTCCGAGGACGTCCTGGTCCGCTGCCTCGAGGTGTTCCAGTGCAAGTTCACCCAGGTCTACGGTCTTACCGAGACCACCGGCGCGATCACGGCGCTCGGCCCCGAGGACCACGACCCGACCGGGCCCCGTCGCTACCTGCTGCGGTCGGCCGGCAAGCCGTACCCCTTCGTAGAGCTGCGCGTGGTCGCTCCCGAGACGGGTGAACCGGCGGCGACGGGCGAGCTCGGCGAGATCGAGACCCGCTCGCCGCTCAACATGCTCGGCTACTGGGGGCGCCCCGAGGAGACGGCGAAGGTCCTGTCCGCCGAGGGCTGGTTCCGCACGGGCGACGCCGGCTACCTCGACGAAGACGGCTACCTGTTCCTCTACGACCGGATCAAGGACATGATCGTCTCCGGCGGGGAGAACGTCTACCCGGCCGAGGTGGAGAACGTGCTGCTCGCACACCCGGCAATCGTCGACGCAGCCGTGATCGGCGTGCCGGACGAGCGCTGGGGAGAGGCGGTGAAGGCGATCGTCGTGACGGCGCCGGGGACGGCGCCGCCGCCGGCGACCGAGGTCATCGCCTTTTGCCGCGAGCGCCTGGCCGGTTACAAGTGCCCGAAGTCCGTCGACTACGCGAGCTCGCTGCCCCGGAACCCCTCCGGGAAGATCCTGAAGCGGGAGCTTCGCGCGCCCTTCTGGGAGGGCCGGAGCCGGCAGATCGGCTGATGGTCGACGTCGAGGTGTTCAAGGCGGCACTCGGCTCGTTCGCGACCGGGGTGGCGGTCGTGGCGGCCGTCGACGCGGCCGGACCTGTCGGGTTCACCTGCCAGAGCGTGGTCTCGCTCTCGCTCGAACCACCCCTCGTGGCACTGGCACCGTCGAAGGCCTCGACGAGCTGGCCTCGCATCGCCGGGGCAGGCAGCTTCTGCATCAACGTGCTGAGCGAGTCCCAAGAGGAGCTCGGTCGGCGCTTCGCCGTCACGGGCGGGGACAAGTTCGCCGGCGTCGCATGGACGCCCGCACCGAGCGGAGCCCCCCGCCTCGAAGGAGTGCTGGCATGGGTGGACTGCCGGCTCGAGCTTGTGCACGACGCCGGCGACCATGAGATCGTGCTGGGCCGTGTGCTCGACCTTGGCGTCGACGACGACGGCGGCGGGCCGCTGCTGTTCTACCGGGCCGAGTTCCGCCGCCTCGATCCCGCGCCTGGCACCCCGACCCTTCGAGGCTGACGCGGGGGCAACGGCGGCGGCGTCGGGACTTGCGCCGTCCAGCATGTGCTGTGCGACGTCGGAGCGTGGGCGCCGGCGAGGCCAACCTCAGCCCAGGGCCGAGAGGATCATGGCACCGACGGTGGCCGGGCCCTGCAGCGGTCCGAAGTGGCCGAGGAGAGGGTGGCGCTCCAGGCGGCCGTTGGGAAGGGCGCTTGAGATGGCGGGTCCGTAGCTGGCAGGCGTCCAGCCCCTCTCCGTCGTCCCGACGGCGACGGTGACCGGCGTGCGCACCTCGTGCAGCTGATCGACGGTGGGCTTGCCGGCCGCCTCGAAGGTGGCGGCCTCCGACTCCGGCGCGCACTTGAGCCGGGCAGAGCCGTCGGGGAGCTCCTCCATCCCGTGCTCGACGTAGGCGGCGAGGGCGCCGGCCTGGAGCACGTTCAACGGCGGTCGGCTCGCGTAGCGGTAGAGGGCCTCGGCCTTGGAGGGGAAGCTCGCGCGCCGCTTCCGCGCGATCTCCGCAAGGGGCACCGAGCCGGCGGCCGTGGGGTCGCCACCCGGCAGGACGATCGGCTCGAACAGATGAGCCGCCCGGAGCAGGCCGGGAGAGCGGAGCTCGGCGAGCAGGAGCGCGGCACCCCCCATCGAGTGCCCGAAGCCAACCACGGGAGGACCGGCCGCCACGGCTCCGAGCGCGGCGAGGAGGTCGTCGGCCATGGCTCCCCAGTCGAAGTTGCCGTTGGCAGGGAGGCTCGAGTCGCCATGCCCGCGAAAGTCGAGCGCGACCACGTGGAATCGGCCGGTGAGCTCTGCCGCGAGCGGCTCGTAGGCCCGGCCGCAGAAGCCGGTGGCGTGGCACACCACGAGCACCTCGTCGCCCTCGCCTCCGAGGTCGTGGACCGCGATCGTCACGCCGTCCGAGGACGGCACGTTCGCCGTCGCCGGCACGCTCAGCGAGTCCCCACCGTGCTTGGCAGCGGCTCGTCCGAGCAGGGCTCGGGGCGCAGGTGCTGCTCCTTCCGGGTGAGGAGGTAGGCAGCCGAGGCGGCCAGCACGAGGGCGACCACCCCGAGCAGGATGCGGTACTCGACGACCCCGACCAGGGCGGCGCCGAGGCCGATGGAGAGCGTCTGCGGCATGGACAGCACGGTATCGGCGGCCGAGTACACCCTGCCCTGGAGCTCGGCGGGCGTGCGGAGCTGGAGGAGGGTGAAGATCCCGACCACGACGAGGGGCAGCGCGAGCCCGAGCAGCACGGTTCCGGCGACGACGAGGGGGAGGGAAGGGGGGATCATGAGCGTCGTCGCCCCGGCCATCAACCCGATGCCCCCTCCGACGACGATCCCGGGTTGGATCCGGCGCATGAGGGGTGCGGCCGCGGGGCCACCGACGATCGCGCCAGCCCCCTGGCAGGCGAGGAGCACGCCGAGGAAGGTTGGGGGACGATGGAGGCCGTCCGCCACGATGGCGAACGTGACCGACTCGAAGAAGCCGACCACGACGAGGGCGATCGCGGTGCCGGCCATCAGCTGGCGCAGCACGACGGTGCGCCAGAGGTGGCGGGCTCCGGCGGAGATCTCCTCCCACCATGGGCCGAGCGTGATCTGGCGTGCGCGCTCGCGTCCCCCGGCACGGGCGAGGCGCCGCTCTGGCGGCCGTTCCTCGACGCGGACGAACACCAGGCTGGCGAGAGCGATGACGAAGCTGGCCGCGTCGATGAGGGCGATCACGTGGCCGCCGACGGCGGCGAACAGCCCGGCGCCGACGAGCGGTGCCACGAGCCGGAGCGCCTCCCGGAGGGTCTGGAGGGCGCCGTTGGCGTCGCCGAGCTGCTCCTCGGGCAGCATCACCTTGAGCAGAGCCGACTGTCCCGACCCGAGGAAGGCGTAGGAGACGCCGTAGAGGGACATGACGAGATAGATCAGCCACACCTGGCTCCGTCCGCTCACCCCGAACAGGGCGAGGACGAGCCCTGCGGAGAGAGCATTCGTGAGCATGAGGAGGGGCCGCCGCCGCACTCGGTCGACGATCATCCCGGCGAAGGGGGAGACGACGGACGAGAGGCTGAAGAAGAAGAACGTGAGCCCGGCGTCGGCTGCGCTGCCGGTCAGCTCCTTCACCCAGATCGCGAGCGCGAGCCAGAGCGAGCTGTCGCCGAGCAGGCTGAACGCCTGGCCGATGAGATAGGCGCGCGCGTTCCGGTCGCGAAGAAGCCGTCGCATTGAGGGCCTCCGGGAGGGCTACAGGGAGTGGGCGTCGACGATCGGATGGACGAGGAGCACGGCCTCGACCGGCCGGCTCCCTTCCGGCCGAGCCGCCGGGTCGGCCCTCCGGGGTTCGTAGCGCCTGAGGATCGCGGCGACCTGCTCGCGCACCTCCACCGCCTCCTCTTTGGTGAGGAAGACGGCGCTCTCCGAGGTGCCGGTTGCGTGCGCCCACTCCGGGTCGAGATGCTGCACCTGCTGCCAGCTCCGGTAACGGGCGAGCCACCGCTCGAGGAGCATGTTGGAGAGCTCGCTCGCGGCGACGGACTGCTCTTCGTCGCCGATGCCCGAGAAGCTGAGCCCCCGGTCCACGAGCTTCCACGGCCGCCTGCGGCCGGCGCCGCGGCCCGCCTCCTCGACGAAGCCGTACTTCGCGAGCTGGCGGAGGTGGAACGAGCAGGTGGTCGGCGACTCGCCGATGCGCTCGCCCGCCTCGGTCGCCGTCATGGGACCCTCGAGCGAGAGGAGCTCGAGCAGGGCGAGGCGTACCGGATGCGTGAGCGCCCGCATCTCCTGGGCGGCGGTGAGCTCGCGGATCCCGTCGCCACCGGTGCGGCGCTCACTTGGAGAGGCATTCTCTCCCGCGGGAGTGTCCCTCCTTTCTTCTCCTGCCGGGTCCGGCAGGGCGGCAGGCGTCGCCGTCGTCGCCGGGCTCATCTCGGGAAGTGGACCTGGCGGGGGTAGAGCTCGGACGGGCCGAGGAGGGGCTGGTGCTCCCGGCGGGCGTGCCGCTCGACGGCTCGCCGGACGCTGCGGGACCTCATGTGCTCGCGGACCTTGTTCAGTGCCATATTCGAGAGTTTACTATCGAGAGAGTCTTTGTCAAGAGGATCCTATCGAGAACTATCAGTCGACATAGTGCTCTCGATCGCCCTCAGAGCACATCCCGCCGCTGCAGGAGGAGGAACAACGCGTACCCGGGGGGGATGGGGAGCCAGAAGGTCGCGATGCGGAACAGGAGGACTCCCGCGACGGCATCGCGGGCGGGGATGCCGATGGCCGTCAGGCCGGCGATCAGCACGGCTTCCACGGCCCCGAGACCTCCAGGCGTAGGGGCGGCGGCTCCGACCGTGTTACCGGCCATGAAGACGGCGGCAGTGGCGATGATCGGCGGGTGGGCGCCGACCGCCTCGAGCGAGGCGACGAGAGCAAGCCCGTACGCCGCTGTCAGCAGCAGGTTGCCGCCGACTCCCTGGACGAGCCGGAGCGGCTGGGACATGACGTCGAGCAGCTGGGGCCAGACGGCCTTCACCCGCGGCCAGACCCGCTCCCAGAATGCCCTCTTCGTCCACGGCACGAGCGTGACGAGCACGGCGGCGATCACGACGATGCTCCCGAGCACGGCCAACAGGCGCGGGGTCGGGACGATCTTCAGGTTCCCGACGCCGGTGCCGGCGAGCAGGCCCATCACGACGAGCAGTGCGACGGTCACGATGAAGTTGACGAGCTGGGAGAGCGCCACCGCCGACGCCGTCGTGGCGGCGTCGATCCCCTGCTTGTGCAGGAAACGGCCGTTCACGGCGACGTGGCCAACTGTGGGTGGAGTCACGAGGCCGAGGAACGCCCCTGACACCTCGACGAGCGTCCCTTTCAGCACCGAGACTCGCTGGGGCACGAAGGCGACGAGGTTGAGGCTCGAGCCGAGGTAGGTGAGCGCCGAGCCGAGCACGGCAAGGGCGAACCAGCCGTAGTTCGCATGGCTGAGCGTTCCGAGCAGGTTCACCTTCGAGAGCTGGCCGATCAGCACATAGGCGGCGACGACGAGGGCGACGACGGCGAAGACGGTGCGGAGGCGGAACCGCTCGAGGCGCGTCTCGGGGGCGTCGGGTTGGCCCTCGCCGATCAGCTCCCGGCGCACCTCCTTCAGGCAGTCCCTCGCCTCCCGCATCGCGGCCCAACCCCAGCTGCTGAGCGCGAGCGGCTGGAGGATGGCGGCGATGTCCTGCTCGTCACCGGGCCGGTAGCCCGCCCGCATGGCGGCGACGGCTCGCTCGGCCCCGAGCACGGACGCCACCGCTGTGAGCATCTGGGCCACGTCGAGGCGCCTCACCAGCTCGCCGGCTCCGACGACGGCGTTCTCGAGGGAACGGAAGCCGACGGTGCCGTCCGCCCCGCAGACGAGGTGGTCGACGGCGAGGTCCCGGTGGGCGACGCCGACGTCGTGGAGGCGGCGGAGGGCGGCAAAGAGCTTGGCGGCCTGGTCGTCCCCCACCTCGCGAGAGATCGGCGGGCCGGTCAGCGGCTCCTGGGCGAGCACGAGGGTGTCGGGCTCGAAGTGCGCGAGCAGGAGGACCTGTGGCGCCCTCACCTCACGCTGCGAGGCCATGAGGCTGGCAAGGGCTTCGGTCTCGAGCGCCGTGCGGAGGCTGATGGGCTGGCGGCCGAGAGCGGCACTGCGGAGCCTCAGGATCGACCAGAGGCGCTTCAGGATCCCTGCACCGTGCATCTCCCGCCCGGCGGACTTGAGCACGACGGGCCGGCCGTCAGCAAGGGTGCCTCGAAGAACGCGGCTCGCCTCGTCTCGCTCGAGGTCGCGGACCTCGATGCCGGCACGCGACAGCCCTGAGGCGAGCGAGTGGACGCTCGGGCGGCGGACCGTCGTGCGCAACGACCACCTCGTGACGAGCCCGCAGGCGAAGCCGCCGAGCGCGACGAGCGCGACGGCGAAGAGCGTGATCTCGTTGAGGGCGAGCCCGGTGACGAGGAGCGCTCCCACGGCAAGGCCGCAGTAGCGGCCCCAGCGGTGGTAGCGGGCCGTGTCCGAGCCGGTGACCGCGGCCACGATGGCAGCGTCCCGCACGAGCGTCGTGCCGTCGGTCGCGCCGAGCATGGCGTGGGCGATCCCGCCGGTGAACGTGTGCCAGGCGGTCACGAGGCCGGCGGCGAGCAGGGCAGCGCCGATCCCCGCAACGATGGCGTTGAGGCCGTCGCGGCGACGCCGGCGGGTGAGCGTGACGCCGAGGGCGACGAGGAGCGCCAGAGCCCCGAGCGCGGCGACCACCGCGCAGACGAAGACGATGACTCGCGGCAGGAGGCGCATCGCATGGGCGACGTCGAAGGTCCAGCGCGCGACCGTGATCGGGAGCAGGTGTGCCGTCACCACGAGCACGAGCGAGGCGGCGATCGAGCCAAGGGCGAGCAGCAGGTCGGCGGGACGGCGGATGCGGTCCTCTTCCTCCAGGTGCCCCGGGCCCGCCGCCCGCGAGAGGTGAGGCAGGTCGCCCGGGTCTGGTCGTCCGCGGCGCCGGTAGGAGGCCGCTGGCTCACTCATATTGCGAGACGCCCCCCTGCCGAGCCGTTCCTCCCGCTACCCTTTCCCTGCCTCGCGGCGGCGCAAGGGACCCCGGGGTGCAACGGGGCCGACCCTGTGCACGGGGAGGCAGCTGTCGCCGACGCCGGTGCCACGCCCTCAAGGCTTCCAGGAATCCCGCCGCCGCACCACCGTGAACGGCACACGTTCGCCGCCGCGCCCGGCCCGCCGAGGTGATGCGCCGGAGGCTGCCGGGCTGGTAGACGGGGGGCATGGAACTTCGCGTCTTCACCGAGCCGCAGCAGGGTGCCACCTACGAGCAGCTGCTGGCTGTGGCGCGTGTCGCCGAGGAGTGCGGCTACGGCGCCTTCTTCCGCTCTGACCACTTCCTCCGGATGGGGGGCGGAGAACCGGGGCCGGGGCCGACTGAGTCGTGGGTGACGCTGGCGGGGATCGCCCGGGAGACGAGCACGATCCGCCTCGGCACCCTCGTCACCTCGGCCACCTTCCGCCTTCCGGGCGTCCTCGCCATCACGGTCGCCGAGGTGGACGCGATGAGTGGCGGCCGGGTCGAGCTCGGGCTCGGGGCGGGCTGGTTCGAACAGGAGCACCGGGCCTATGGCATCCCCTTCCCCCCTCTCGGCGAGCGCTTCGAGCGGCTCGCCGAGCAGCTCGAGCTGATCGAGGGGCTCTGGCAGTGCGAGGTGGGCTCCACCTACTCGTTCGAGGGTCGCCATTACCGGATCGAGGAGAGCCCCGGGCTGCCGAAGCCTCTCCAGCGCCCGCGCCCGCCCGTCATCGTCGGTGGCCACGGCACGAAACGGACGCCGGCCCTCGCGGCTCGCTTCGCGGACGAGCTCAACGTCGCCTTTGCCTCAGCCGACGACTGCCGCAGGCTCTACGACATCTCCGATCGCGCCTGCGAGGAGGCCGGACGGGATCCGGGCTCGCTCGTGCGCTCCGCCACCCTCGTGCTGTGCTGCGGCAGGGACGAGTCCGAGGTGGAGCGGAGGGCGGCGGCGATCGGGCGGGCACCGGACGAGCTGCGCCGTCACGGCGCCGCCGGCACCGTCGAGGAGGTCGTGGCGACGCTCCGGCGTTACGGCGACGCCGGAGCGAGCCGGATCTACCTCCAGCTGCTCGACCTTTCGGATCTCGACCACCTTCGACTCGTGAGCGAGGAGGTGTTGCCATGCGTGTTGGAGTGCTGACCGGGGGCGGCGACTGCCCAGGGCTCAACGCGGCGATCCGGGCAGTCGTCCGCAAGGCGGTCGTCGGCTACGGCGACGAGGTCGTCGGCTACCTCGATGGCTGGCGGGGTGTCGCCGAGGGCGAGAGCCGCCCACTCGACGTGGAACGGTGCCGGGGCATCCTGCCTCGTGGCGGCACGATCCTTGGCACCTCGAGGACGAACCCGTTCAAACTCGACGGCGGCCCGGAGCGCGCCGTGGCGACACTCGAGCGAGATGGCATCGAGGCGCTCGTCGCCATCGGTGGCGAGGACACGCTCGGGGTGGCCGATCGCCTCGGGAGCCTTGGCGTACCGGTCGTCGGCATCCCGAAGACCATCGACAACGACCTCTCGGCGACGGACGTCACGATCGGCTTCGACACGGCCGTGCAGATCGCGACCGAGGCGGTGGACCGGCTCCACACCACGGCCGAGTCCCACGACCGGATCATCGTCTGCGAGGTCATGGGCCGCCATGCCGGCTGGATCGCCACCTACTCGGGCATCGCGGGAGGCGCCGCCGCCATCCTCGTGCCGGAGGAGCCATTCCACATCGACGCCGTCTGCGAGTACCTGACGCGCCGGCACGCGAAGGGTCGCTTCGCGTCGATCGTCGTCGCCGCCGAGGGCGCGCTGCCAGCCGAGGGCACGATCGAGGTCGCCTCACCCGAGCTCGACCAGTTCGGCCACCCCCGCCTCGGTGGGATCGGCAGCACGGTGGCAGAGGAGATCGAGCGGCGGACGGGCTTCGAGTCGAGGGTCACGATCCTCGGCCACGTCCAACGGGGCGGGACGCCGAGCGCGGCAGACCGCCTGCTCGCGACGCGCTTTGGCACGGCCGCCGTCGACACCGTGCACGACGGAGGCTGGCGCCAGATGGTCGCCGCGCACGGCCTTGCGATCGAGCGGGTACCGATCGCGGATGCGGTGGCGAAGCTGAAGACGCTCGATACGGGGCTGTTCCGATCGGTGGCCGAGGTCTTCTTCGGCTGAGGGCGCCGGCGAGCTGCAGGGACGGCGGGGGCGACCC
>Ga0070737_10003411_pt1 | contig 17198 bp, 15 predicted proteins | sample Coa_R1_10_FD_66438 | JGI IMG/M metagenome (GOLD analysis project Ga0070737, IMG submission 66438) | Surface soil microbial communities from Centralia Pennsylvania, which are recovering from an underground coalmine fire - Coalmine... | ecosystem: Environmental > Terrestrial > Soil > Unclassified...
CGAAAGTTATAGGGCACGCCTGCGACCTTGCCCTTCCATGTGCGCTCGTTGGGCGCTTTCTCAAGTTCCTGGCTGATAGCTGCGGCGGTCAGCCCTGTGGCGACGCCTACAATAAACCAACTGAACCCGTTCCCCATGCGCGTATCCTTTCAGTCCTCTCTGGCGGATCTACGTGGCGCGTACATCGCTTGTTGCGTGTCTGCGCCAGCCTGCTCATCTGCTGTAACAGTGAGCGTTCCAGCGGATGTGGTAAGCCCCAGCGCCGCCTCAATGACGCGCAAGCGATCATCAGGCAGCCGGAGCAACGCCTCCATGAGAGTGAGGACGCGCCGCAGATCGGGCCGGTCACTCGCTACCCCAAGCAGACGCACAGCCGCTAGCGCGCCGTCATTGTCGCCAGAGATTGGCGTCTCTATTGGTAGCTCGTCCGTGTTTGCCACACTACGCGCCTCTCCCTGCGCATGATTGGTTCGCTGCGGCAGGCGACAAAGCAGCCCCATCGCTTCAAGGCCCTCTACAGGCGCGCCGGTCGCAAGCCAGCCAAACCAGCCATCGTGCGCCGCCGGTTGTTGTGGCGCATGGGCGGATGGGTGCGACGTAGAGAAGACAGACGGCGCTGACTTCCCCATAGCATGGCCGTGAGGAGCCAGCGCGTCACGTAACGTAGGAAGCGAGGAATATGAGGAAGGCGCCGCCTGGGAAGAGGCGGAAGGCGGCGGATCGGCGAGGTCGTTGACGAGGTAGCCGGGGTGAACGTGGTAGAAGCGGGCGAGCGCCTCGCGGCTGGTGTTGGTTAGATGGGTACGTTTGCCGCCTTCAAGCTGCGAGAGATACGCCTGGCTGAGCGAGAAACCAAGCTCCTGACGGAGCGCATTCGCCACCTCACGCTGCGTGAGCGGACGCCACAGGCCACGGCGCAGCCCCTCCTGCGCACGAAGCGCACGTAGCTTCTCGGCCAGGTTCATGCTCAAGCTCATTTCCACAGCGGGTTTTCGTGGCGGTAGTCGCCGTCCACGTCACCAGTATAACAGATTGCAATATGCTTTGCAAGAGGCGCTTTGGATATTGCGCACATGGGCGTATAATAAGAGAAGGTATGCTTCCTGTCTTTTTCCCCAGTTGTCGTCCACCAGTTTACCTGGCCGTGCGCCAGTGAGGAGTCCATCGCATGTACAGAGGTCAGTCGGGGCAATGGTCATGGTTGCTCCACCGAATCACCGGGCTTGCCATTCTGCTGTTCTTGCTCGTCCACATCGTTGATATCACCCTGCTTGGCTTCGGGCCAACCATCTACAACGACGCGATTGCCATCTTCAGTACAGGCATCATCCGGCTGGTCTCCACCGCGCTGATCGCCGCGCTGCTGTACCACTCCTTCAACGGCATCCGCATCATCCTGATTGACTTCTGGCCATCCGGCTACAAGTATCAGCAACAGATGTTCTACATCGTGCTGGCTGCCTCGATCATCGGCTTCATCCCGATGGCGTTCTACATCCTGGCGCCGATCTTTGGTGTGTGCCCTGCGGGCGCCTGTAACACCCCGGCGATGTAGCGTTTCGCGTGTATCAGTTTGTCTATTGGAAAGCAGAGAGATAGATGACAACCAATATAGCAGAACGCCAGGCGCAGCGCCCCGTCCCATCCGCCGCCAATGTCACATCCTACGGCACGACACGCCGACCCGGCCCCGGTTCAAGCGGCTGGGAGACCTTCTCCTGGTATTTCTTCCGCGTCAGCGGAGTGGGCCTGGTCTTCCTGGCGCTGATCCATGTCTTCATCATGCACGTCAGCACCGACGTCTCGCAGACAGTTTACGACTTCGTGGCCGCCCGCTACGCTAACCCTTTCTGGCGTGTGTACGATCTGCTGCTGCTGACGCTGGCGCTCTTCCACGGCCTGAACGGCGTGCGTATCGTCTGCGACGACTACATCCGTTCGCGCGGCTGGCGGCTCACCGTACAGTCGGTGTTGTTCTTCATTGCCATCACGTTCTGGCTGATGGGAATGCTCACGGTGATCACCTTCCACAAGAACGAAAACCTGGCGCAGACCGTTGGCGCGCTGCTCCATACATTCATCCGCTAGCCCGTTCCGGCGGGTCGGCCAAGCGAGGAAACCTGTTATGAACTACCACAAATTTGACGTGGTGATCGTCGGCGCGGGCGGCGCGGGATTGATGTCGGCCATGCAGCTTGCTCACAATTCGAGCATCGCCGTCATCAGCAAACTCTATCCCACGCGCTCACACACCGGCGCGGCGCAGGGCGGCGTGGCCGCTGCGCTGGGCAACCAGGAAGAAGACCACTGGAAGTGGCATATGTTCGATACCGTCAAAGGCGGCGACTATCTGACCGACCAGGACGCCGCCGAGGTATTGGCGCGCGAGGCGATTGACGCTGTGTATGACCTCGAACACTGGGGCCTGCCCTTCAACCGCACGCCTGACGGCAAAATTGACCAGCGGCGCTTCGGTGGCCACACACGCAACTTTGGCGAGGGACCGGTGCGCCGCTCGTGCTACGCCGCCGACCGTACGGGCCACATGATCTTGCAGACGATGTATCAGCAGTCGGTCAAGAACCAGGTCAACTTCTTCAATGAGTACATGATGCTCGACGTGCTGTTCAACGATGGGCAGGCGTGCGGCGTGGTGGCAATGAACTTGCGCGACACCTCGATCCACGTCTTCCATGCGAAAGCGATTGTCTTTGCGACGGGTGGCTACGGGCGCGCCTGGCGCATTACCAGCAATGCGCTCGCCTGCACGGGCGACGGTATGGCAGTCGCCTACCGGCGAGGCATCCCCCTGGAAGATATGGAGATGTACCAGTTCCACCCGACCGGCCTCTACAAGGTGGGTATCCTGCTCTCGGAGGCGGCGCGCGGCGAGGGCGCGTATCTGCTGAACAGCGAGGGCGAACGCTTCTGCATCCGCTACGCGCCGACCATGCAGGAGTTGGCCCCGCGCGATATGGTCTCGCGCTTCATCTACCAGGAGGTCGCTGAGGGGCGCGGCATTGATGGCAAAGACTATGTGTACCTCTCGGTCGCGCATCTGGGCAAAGAGAGGATTGACGAGAAACTGCCCGACATCACCGATTTCGCGCGTACCTATCTTGGCGTCGAGCCGTACTACGAACCGGTGCCGATCCAGCCGACGGCGCACTACGCGATGGGCGGCATCCCAACCGACATCGAGGGGCGCGTGGTGGTTGACGAGCAGAATACTGTGATGCCCGGCTTCTACGCCGCTGGCGAGGTAGCCTGCGTCTCGGTGCATGGGGCGAACCGCCTGGGCACGAACTCACTGGTTGACCTGATCGTGTTTGGCCGCCGCGCCGGTAAGCATATTGCCAGCAAGTGGCTCCCCGAAGCCGACTACGCGCCGCTGCCCAACGATCCCGATGGGCGGGCGCGCGAGCAGGTGGAATCGTTGTTGGGGCGCACACGCGGCGAGGGGCAGGATGCGATCCGCAAAGAGCTGCGTGATATGATGATGGATAAGGTGGGCGTCATCCGCAGCGAACAGAGCTTGACGGAGGCGCGCGCGAAGCTGGTGGAGCTACGCGAACGCTACGACGGTGTGCGCCTGATGGACACCAGCCACACCTTCAACACGGAGCTGATGGAGGTGATCGAGCTGGGCAACCTGCTCGATTGCGCCGAGGCGACCATCGCAGGGGCGCTGGCGCGCAGAGAGAGCCGCGGTGGCCACTACCGCAACGATTACGAGGCGCGTGATGATGTGAACTTCCTACGGCACACGTTGGCCTACCACACCGATCAGGTTGGCGAGCCGGAGTTGCGCTACAAGCCGGTAGTCATCACGGAGTTCCAGCCCAAAGAGCGCAAGTATTAACCCACCCCCAGCCCCTCCCATAGATGAGAAGGGAGAATGTGGCGTCTGGCAATGCGCTGCTCCCCTCCCCATTTATGGGGAGGGGTTGGGGAGAGGTGAGCAATGAGAGGATAGATAGCTATGGCGACGGTAACAGCCGCTCCAAGGGGCGCAACGCAGACCGGCTCCGACCTGCGCACGGTTCAGGTGAGGATCAAACGCTTCCAGCCGGATACGAACGATCAGCCCTACTGGCAAGAGTTTACGGTGCAGGTGGAGGGAAAGGATCGTCTGCTGGATGCGCTCAACAAGATCAAGTGGCAGCAAGATGGCACGCTGACCTTCAGGCGGTCGTGCGCGCACGGCGTCTGCGGGTCGGATGCGATGCGGGTGAACGGGCGCAACCGGCTGGCGTGCAAGCTGCTGATGCAAGACCTCGGCGCGCGCATCACGGTTGAGCCGATGCTCGGCTTCCCGATCATCCGCGACCTGGTCGTGGACATGGATCCCTTCTTCGCAAAGTACGAGAAGGTCAAGCCGTATCTGATCAACGATGAGCCAGCGCCCCACACCGAGCGCCTGCAATCGCCCGAACAGCGCGCACGCTTCGACGAGACGACGAAGTGCATCCTATGCGGCGCGTGTACGGGATCGTGCCCGTCCGTCTGGGCGAACAGCGAATGGGTGGGGCCAGCCTCCATCGTCAACGCGCACCGCTTCATCTTTGATAGCCGCGACCGTGGCGCCGCCGACCGGCTCAACATTCTGAGCGACCGCACGGGCGTCTGGCGCTGCCGGACGATCTTCAACTGCTCCGAAGCGTGCCCGCGCGGCATCCATGTGACGGAGGCCATCGAAGAGGTGAAGCGCGCCATCATGTATGGGTCGGAGGAGTAACCTACCCCCAGCCCCCTCCCAGAGATGGGAAGGGGCGAAGAGTGGCGGCCAGTCTCCGGATGGCGAGCATAACGGGCGCGTGACAACGAGGCGGGTGGCAGTTGAAGGCGGCGGGCGGTTGAAACTCCGCCTAAGGGCTTGCGCCACAAAGTCCGCCTTCGCGGACTCTACTTTGGCAAAGGGAGTCGTGGTAGGCGGACATATCTTTATAGTGATAGTGCATGCGCGTAAATCGCGAGTACCGCCGCTCTCCAGAGCGGCCCCACGCGTCTCGCCACCCGCATCGTCTGAATAGTGAAGCGCCTCATCAACTCAGTCACATCCCATAATTTTCAAGAAGGAGCATACAGCATGGGCGCGCCAGGACAACGCAAGAACGGGCAGCCAAACATCCCCTCGGTGACAGTACGCGAGGCGCAGGCGCGGCTGGCAGAGCCGGAGAGCGACGCCGTGCTGATTGACGTGCGCGAGGTGTGGGAATACGTCGAGGTACGCGCGCAGGGCGCAAAGAATATCCCGCTGAGCGAGTTGATCCGCCGGGTGGGTGAGATACCGCACGAGAAGGATGTGCTGCTGATCTGCCACACCGGCCAGCGCAGCCTCTCCGCCGCCGCCTATTTGCAGCGCCAGGGCATCGCGCGCGTCTTCAACGTAGACGGCGGCACGGAGGAATGGGAGCAGGCTGGTTTGCCCGTAGAGCATGGATAATCCCAACACAAGCCATTCAATTGTGATATGATGAGCGTGGATAGTAGGGCATCGAGCGGAGCTTGTTTGTAGAGAGGGGGCATCACATGGGACATGCGGTTATGCTTCCAGATGATCTCTATCAAAAAATACAAGAATATGCTGCGCGCTCGGCACAGGAGCCGGATGCGCTGATCGTGGCATGGGTGGAGGACGCCACTCAACAAGCGACACTCCCCGAAATACCTGCTGATCCGGCGAACGATCCGTTATTCCAGATTGCAGGCATGTTTGCCAGCGACGACCCCGGCTGGGTAGACCGCCATGATGAGTATCTCGCCGAGGAATACGCAAACACCCATATGTCTGAATGAGACAGAGTATGGATGATGATCGAACCCCCGACACATGGTTTAGGAAGACAATCTGCTCAGTCTATTACCGTTCACAGATGTCCGCCAAGCCTGAAACATTCAGCTTTTGTGATGGCGTGTCGTCTGCTATCGTCCGTCATTTTCCGTCGGCGCTGGTGTCAAAATTGTGGTCACAAGTATCTGGATATATCGCGCGGCTCATGTTTATATACAGAGAGATCATCAAGAGAACGCTATCAGCGGCAGTTAGTTATTTGGAACAGGCTGAGAAACTGTACACGCGATCATGTGGTCTTTGATCCAGATACTCAACAGTATGTACCCGCTGAAGCAAGGCGATCACTTCTCCCCTAGAGCCTGTTCTCAAACAGTTTCTCAGGCGAGATCAGTGTGGATGTGATAGAGCCGAACTGGGTAATGGCGGAAGATAGTGGGCCGCTTTGTCCTGGCGTCTCAGCCAGCGATGAGTTTGCCTGTTGCATAGCGAAGAATCCGACAACCCAACTGTAATCACAACGGAAGCAAGCATAACGAAGAGAGCGCTTCGATGACGCATAGGTTCTCTATCCCTTTTCAAGAGACAGGTGTTCTTAAAATTGACAAATTTATCGTACAAGCTCGAATCTACATTGGCGCATAAGCTCATCAGGAGACTGGGGTCGCATCCTGATCGTCGGCGGGAGGTTCACCACGCTTCCCTCGTTTGGCGCGCTGGCCGCCGTTGAGAGCCGTCGTCACGAAGAGCGTGCGATGTTCGGGGGTAGGGCCGTGCGTGCGGAGCGCGGCCAAATGGGCAGGTGTGCCATAACCTGCGTTTTCGGCCCAGGCGTACTGGGGATAGGTCTGGCCTAGTTCGGCCAGCAGGTGGTCGCGATAGACTTTGGCGACAAGCGAGGCGGCTGAGACGGCGGGCACGAGCGCGTCAGCCTTTACTAAGCAGCGAATGCGCGCGGCGCGTTCAGGATAGGTATCTGGCGCAGGTGGCGTCACGCGGCCATCCACCACATACTCGTCGGCGTCAATTGCGCCGATCAATTGACGGAACGCTATGCGGTTGGCCGGGCCGATGCCGTGCGTGTTGATGGCTTCCGTCGGGCAGACAGCAATTGCCAGCGCCAGCGCATGCGCACATAGCTCGCGTGCAATCTCGGCGCGGCGCAAGGGTGGCACTGTTTTTGAGTCACGCAGAAACGGCGCAAGCTTACCCAGCCGCGCCAGTATATCGTCGGGCAGGATCACCGCCGCCGCGACCAGTGGCCCGGCCAGAGCGCCCCGCCCTACCTCATCAAGCCCACAGCGCCGAATGGGCGTCGCAGCCTGCATATTTTGTTGTGTCGCGTCTTCAGACGACATCGGCGATAGAGCCTACACAGCCTGATTGGGCTTAGTCGCGGCGCTCTTTCAGGCGCGCAGCCTTGCCGCGCAGCCCACGCATATAGTAGAGGTTCTTGCGGCGTACGACATTGTGCCGCACGATCTCGATCTTGTCTATGCGTGGCGAATTGACCAGGAAGCTGCGTTCGACGCCGACGTTATGCGCGATGCGGCGCACGGTAAACGCCCGGCGCACACCATCGCCCCGCAGGCGAATCACGATGCCCTCGAACACCTGGATGCGTTCGCGGTTGCCTTCGACAACTTTCACATGCACCTTGACGGTATCACCCGGCTCGATGTCGGGCATATCGGCGCGCAGATTCTCTTCTTCAACGGCGCGCACCAGTGGCGCTACAGACATGGGGATACTCCATTCCTTCTCACAAAAGGCCGAAGATTAGTATACCACGCCCAGCCGAACCCGCGCAACAGTCTTTTCGGGCTATCGCTCACTTTCGGCGTCGGAGAACCGTTGAGGAACGAAAAAGCCAAGCACACATAACACGGCTGAGGCAAGCATAATAGGCAGAAACACCAGCGGCGGCGCGCCAAAGTGATCCCACAGGGCGCCGCCGAGAAACGGGCCGAGGAATGCCATTGAATAGCTTAGTGTCAGTGTCAGGCCAGTGAGGCGCGCCACCTGGGCAGGCGGAGCAAGCAGGGGCGGCAGCGCCAGCCCCAGCGCGAAGACAAACGCCGACGCCGCCCCAATCATTCCGGCCCAATAGACCTCCGTGCCAGCTTGTAGTGTTACCAGGCCAATGGTGGCGACAAGCGTCATAACGCCACTGACGACGAACGGCCAGCGTTTCCCCGCGAGGCGTTGCGCGAAGAACGTGACACCCAGGCTGGCGGGCAGTTGCAGCGCATTGAGTGTGGTGAGGGCAAGCGGCGTGTAGCCTGTCGCATGGCTCGCCTGGTTGTAGCTGGCGATCCAGGTATTCATGGCAAAGTACATCAGACTGCCGCAGCCAAGCAGCAGCCCTGGTATGATGAAGGCGGTTGGCGCAAGCCGAGCCTCCTGCACGGGGACGCTGGCTGCGTTTGACTGTGCAAGGTTGGGAGTTGCTGACAAGGTGGGCACAGGAGCCACACGCGGCTTAGAGGGCGCAAACACGAACCAAAGCACAACGACGCCAACCGCCACCGCGCCCCAGAGGAGAAACGTCTGTATCCAGGCGTCGGCGCCAAACAATCCAATCATCAGCGGCACAGTCAGCCCTGCGCTGAGCGTTTCGCCGATGATCAACCCGTCGGTGAAGAGCGCCGAGACAAGGCCAATCTGCGTAGGAAACCATTGCTTGATCAGCGGAGGGACGCTTGTCTGCGCCAGCGCAATACCCAGGCTGAGGACGATAGTGAAGGCGAACAGCCCGAAGGGAATCGGCCAGACGGCCCGCATGAGCGCGCCGAAAGCCAGCAGCGCCAGCCCAATCGTCACCGCCATACGTCCGCCGATGCGTTCGGCTAGCAGACCGGAAACCCACGCCGCGCCGCCCATCAGCAGCGTCGGCAGCGCAGTGAGGACGCCAGCCGAGGTATACGACAATCCTAGCGAGCTACGAATGAGCGGCAGAACGGGCGGCACGGCAAGGATCACCGTGCGCAGGTTCGCGCCGACGATGACGAGCAAACCGCACAGAAACAGACCTTGCCACAGGCCAGGACGCAGGGAACGAGTAGAAGGCGCAGAAGGAGCTGCTTTTGTCGCTGTCAAGAACACCGCCTTCCCGCCGGAACACGCATCAACATTGCCACTATGTCTACTATAGTCTGCGGAAAGATCATACCATAGGCGTTCCCATCGGCGCCGCGCCTGCCTCTCTTGCCCTGTAGCGGAGGCGTCAAGTGGGCGCCTGGGCGCATCTGGCGACGTTTCTCTATGCCTGCTTCCATCTGCGCACACCTGGAGGAGAATAGACAGCGGATGAGCAGTTCTTCCGTACATGCTTTGCCCCATAGTGAGCAAGGGCGCTCTTATGCGCGAAGCCGCGCATCAAGCGGAGCGAAAGGTACTGATCACCTGTCAAAACGGCTGTTTGGGTGGTACAATATAGATGTAGGTGTTTTATATCCCGTATGGGGTCTGAAGCACGGATTTTTCAGGCTTTTCCCTGACTGAGAAGACGATTGAGGGGGATAAGAATACACGTGGCGACTGCAACAACAACGACGGAAGAATATGGCGCAAAAGACATACAGATTCTCGAAGGTCTGGAGCCAGTGCGCAAGCGTCCAGGGATGTATATCGGCAGCACGGATATTCGCGGCCTGCACCACCTGGTGTATGAGGTGGTGGATAATAGCATTGACGAGGCGATGGCGGGCGTTTGTGATCGCATTCTGGTAACAATTCACGCCGATGGCTCGGTCTCGGTTGAGGACAACGGGCGCGGTATTCCGGTTGAGCCGCATCCACAAAGCCCGAAACAATCCACGCTTGAAGTGGTGATGACGAAACTCCACGCTGGCGGTAAGTTCGGCGGCGACGGCTACAAGCAAGGCTCTAGCGGACTGCACGGCGTCGGCGTCTCCGCTGTGAACGCGCTCTCGGCCTACTGCCGTGTGGAGGTGAAGCGCGGCGGCAAGCTCTGGATGCAGGAGTACCGTGCAGGCAAGCCGGTCGCGCCCGTCAAGCCGGTTGGCACGGCGCATGGAACGGGCACGAAGACGACCTTCCTACCCGACCTGACGATCATGGAGACCGGTGACTTCCAGTTCGAGACGCTTGCCGAACGCTTCCGCGAGATGGCCTACCTCAACCGCGAACTGACGATCAAGATCATTGATGAGCGCGAGGGCCGCGAACAGGATCAGACCTTCTACTTCGACGGCGGCCTGAAGTCGTTCGTGCGCCACCTGAACAAGAACCGCAACGTGCTGATGGCGCGTCCCGCGTATATCGAGCGCAAGGTAGATAAATCACTAATCGAGGTGGCGCTGCAATACAACGATGGCTACAGCGAGACGGTGTTCTCCTTCGCCAACGGGGTGAACACAGTAGACGGCGGGTCGCATGTGACGGGCTTCCGCGCGGCGCTCACCCGCACGCTGAACGAATACGCGCGCAAGGCGAATCTGTTGAAGGAGGCCGACGCAAATCTCTCAGGCGACGACGTGCGCGAGGGCTTGACGGCGGCTATCAGTGTGAAACTGCCTGAGGCGCAGTTCGAGGGCCAGACGAAGGGCAAGCTAAACAACGCGGATGTGCGTACCCAGGTGGAAAACGTCGTCGCGGACATGCTGGCGAAGTATCTGGAAGAGACGCCTGCCGAGGGCAAGCGCATCGTCGAGAAGTGCATTAACGCTTCACGCGCACGCGACGCCGCACGCCGCGCCCGTGAGTTGGTGCGCCGCAAGGATGTCCTCGACTCCACCCTCCCCGGCAAGCTGGCCGATTGCTCGGAACGCAACCCCGCCCGCTGTGAACTGTACCTGGTGGAGGGCGATTCCGCCGGCGGAAGCGCGAAACAGGGGCGCGACCGCCACTTCCAGGCGATCCTGCCGCTGCGGGGCAAAATCCTCAATGTCGAGCGTGCGCGATTGGATCGCATGCTCTCCAGCGAAGAGATCAAGAACATCATCACCGCGCTGGGTACCGGCATAGGAGACACCTTTCAGTACGATAAGTTGCGTTACAGTCGTATCATCTTGATGAGCGACGCTGATGTTGATGGAAGTCACATCCGTACATTGCTCCTGACGTTCTTCTTCCGCCATATGGAGCATCTGATCACCAACGGCAACCTGTATATCGCGCAGCCGCCGCTCTACCGCATCCAGGTGGGCAAACAGCGCCATTATGTCTACACGGAACAGGAGCGCGACGAGTTCCTGGCGCGGCTGGGAACCGGCAGAAACGCCACGGTCAGCCGCTACAAGGGGCTTGGCGAGATGGATCCCGAGGAGTTGTGGGAAACCACTATGAACCCCTCGACACGAACTATCTTGCAGGTGACGATTGAGGACGCCATCAAAGCCGACGAGACGTTCACGATGTTGATGGGCGACGAGGTGGCGCCACGCAAACGCTTTATCGAGTCGCACGCGCAGGATGTGAAGAACCTCGACGTGTAGGCGTCTCTTACCTAACCCCCTTGCCCCCTTCCCATGACTGGGAAGGGGGACTATTGTTTGTGCTGGCGAGTCGGTCGGCGGGCGGCTGAAGCCCCGCCTAAAGGCTTCGCTCCGCCACTCCGAACCCGCCTACGCGGCCTCAACCCTGCATCGAACAAGTTACCAGGAGGCAAGCAATGTAGCAGGCGGCGCACAAGTACCGCCCCATCCCTGGCGGCGCGTCTCGCCCACACGAAGTCAGGCTAATGGTGAATGCCCCACGAGTACCGCCGCTCTCCAGAGCGGCCCCGCAGTGCAGGCCAGATGTTGTTAGATATGCGTATAGCCGCTTATCCAAAAGTGACACTGAGGAGGGTATCATACGCTATGAGCGACCAAAGTCAGCCACACCTGCGCCCCGCCACACGCGAAGACGCCGCGCTGTCAGCGCTGATGACGCAGCTTGGCTATCCCACGACGCCAGCGGAGATGGCCGCCCGCCTGGACGCCATCTTCTCCGATGATAACTACCATACGCTTGTCGCCGAACGCGATGGGAGAGTTGTGGGCGTAGTTGGCGCACACCTATGTATGTACTATGAATATACTGGGCTATGCGGGCAGATCATGGTGTTGGTCGTGGATGAGCAGGCGCGCAGCCAGGGCATCGGCTCACTGTTACTACGGGGGCGCAGAAGACTGGCTGCAAGAGTGTGGGGTCAGCTTGGTGGTATTGAGTAGTGGGCTGACGCGCGAAGATGCTCACCGCTTCTACCAGCGCGAGGGCTATGCGACAAAGAGCTACACCTTCACGAAGAGATTGAACAAGAGCGGATGATGAGCAGGTAGCGGACATGCAGACAAATCAAGTCGCGCCTAAACATTAGACATGAATATCCTTAGGTGGTAAGATGTGAGCATTAAAGCTCTAACACGCCTTTCCAGTGTTGCCGAGATGGGAGCACTTTTCCTTTCCGATTGAACTTCTAACGTGCTTCGACGTTGAAGAAGCACGCTTACTAAGCGCAAAGTGAGGTGTGCAAGTGGAAGACAGAGAGTATAAATACGTGCGCTTCGCGGTTCGGCAGCCAAATGGATGGGAATGGGCTACGAATCCAATGCCTTATCATGATAAGGCTACCATAGCTAAAACTTACTCCCAAATTAGTAGGCACTGGCATCCAGCATATTTTGTTCAAGTATTGGGCGATGAAGAAGATATTCTGACGGACGAGCCGCCGCAGGATGACCTCGAAGAGCCATCCTACAACTATTATCCAGATGATGATGGCGACGAAGCAGACTATGACGAAGTGGATGCAGACACAGTGACCAATGACGAAAATAGCTGAACAGCTACAAGGCTGGAAATCATTGTAACTCATACATGATAGTGAACATTACACTTGGTCTCCCATCGCAACGATGGAGGGGTCGGGCCAGGAACTAGCCCGCGAAGGCGGGCTTCGTGGAGGCGCGTGAGCGCCTCCCCTAGGCGCGGTTTTAACCGCCCGCCAATCCTATTCCTCCTCCGCGCGGGCGGCCACGATGTCATGCTTGGACGCCCACAAGCCCAGGTCGTGCCGCTGGATGGCAGCCGCCATCAGGTCGGGGAAGAGATCGGGCGTGCAGGCGAACGAGGGCACGCCAAGCGAGGCCAGGAGCGCCGCGTTGTGCTTGTCGTAGCTCGGCCTGCCGTCGTCGCTCAGCGCCAGTAGACATACCATCTGCACGCCAGCCGCCGTCAGCTCCGCCGCGCGCCGCAGCATCTCCTGCGCATTGCCGCCCTCATAGAGATCAGTGATCAGGATCAGGATCGTCTGATTGGGACGTGTGACCACCTGCTGGCAATACGTCAGCGCACGATTGATGTCGGTGCCACCGCCAAGCTGCACGCCAAACAGTAGATCAACCGGGTCTTGCAGATCGTCGGTCAGGTCAACCACAGACGTATCGAAGACCACCATGCGCGTGCTGACGGCACGGATCGAGGCCATCACCGCGCCAAAGATGCCCGAATAGACGAGCGATGAGGCCATTGAGCCGCTTTGATCCACACACAGAATGATGTCGCGCAGAGATGATCGCTTGCGCCCGTAGCCGATCAGCCGTTCCGCGATGATCGTTCCCTTCTCTGGCAGATAGTTTTTCAGGTTCGCGCGAATCGTGCGATCCCAGTTGATCTCAGCGTTGCGCGGGCGATTCGTGCGGGTAGAGCGGTTCAGGCTGCCACGGATCGCCTGCGTCAGCGGGTTGGCCAGCTTGCGCTCAAGCTCCTCCACCACCTTGCGCACCACCTGCCGCGCCGTCTCCTTCGTCTGCTCAGGAATCACCTTGCCCAGCGAGATCAGGTTGGCTACCAGATGCACATCCGGCTCGACCTGTTCCAGCAGTTCAGGCTCCAACAGCAATTGCGTCAAGTTCAGGCGGGTGAGCGCGTCCTGCTGCATCAGCTTGACGGCGCTCGCCGGGAAGTATGTGCGGATGTCGCCGAGCCAGCGCGCCACGTTTGGCGACGAGCCGCCCAACCCACCGGAACGGCGTTTGCTTTTGCCGCTCTCCTCGCCATCGCCGTCCCCGCCGTAGAGCGAGGCCAGCGCGCGATCCATTGTCATATCGCTGGCGCTGAGCGAGGCGCCCAACGCCTGCTGCGTTGCGCCGCCAAGCGCCAGCCGCCAGCGTTTCAGCCGTTCGGCCTCGGTGATCTCAGTTGGCATGGTAATCTACCCCCAATATCTGCGCCAGCACGGGCAACACGGCGTCGGCGCGCTCACGGTTCAACGTCTCATCTCTTGCCTTGCCGGATGGCGCAGTCGTCCCATCGCCGCCACGCAAATGCCTCACTTTGTCGCCCATCTGGCGGCGCTCTGGCCCTTCGAAGCCGGAGAACGCCCGGCGCAGCAATGGCAACACTGCCACGAACGCCTCGCCATCCAGCTCGCTCAACCAGCGATCTAGCGCGCGCCAGAGGCCGTCCTGGTGTAGCAGAATGATCCCCTGTCCAAAGACGACGCCCTCGATCCACGCAGCCGCCTGCTCGATGGGATTCGCCCCGCCAAGCGCCAGCCGCGCCAACCGCTGAAGTTCCTCATCATCAAGCATGTGCTGTTCAAGCAGCATCCGGCAACAACGCCCGCGCACCAGGCCATGTATGCCGTCGCGTTCCATCAGCCCGCGCAACGTGGCGCGCCAGGTGGCATGGTAGTCCTCACGCTGCAAGATATTCAGGCTGGTCTGCGCCTGATTCATGCTCTCGATCATGGCGCGCGCCGCGTCGTCATCCAGCGAGGAGCATGCCCCCGGCAGCCCAATGATCGCCCGCTCGAAGAGCGCGTCAATCACCGGCAGGATGCGCTCAGACTTCGTTTCGCGTACATCGCCGTAGCGCGTGACCTGCGCCAGCGGCGGCAGCGCCTCCATCAATCGCTGCACGTCGCTGGTGACGGCTGCGCTGGTCTGCACGCGGTCAAGCAGGTGTTCCAGCGCGTCGGGCAATTCGGCCAGGATCACCCTATCGAGCAGCGCCGTCAACTGCGGTAGTTCGGTTCGCTCGTCGGCGGCATGTTTCGCATAGGCGTTGGCGGCCAGCGTGACGGTGTTGCCCCAGATGTTCGCCTCCACCAGCTTAATATGATATTCTGGCTCCCATTTGGTTTCCCAATATTCATGGAATGTTCCCATGCCACGCGAGCCATAGCTAGGCTTTGCCCAGGGAATGCCAAGCAGCGTCAGCCGGTGGAACAGTTGGCTTTTTTCGCGATCGTTGGGCTTGCGCAGATCGAGATCAGGCTTTTCAATCTCGCCGCTAAACTTCAGGCGAAGTTTACGCATCTGCGCTTCGAGGTCGCGTTGCAGGGGTACGGCGGGCGTCTCCGGCGGAACCTCGCCCATGCGTTCGCCGATCTCCAGCTTCTCGCGGATCAACTGCATGGGAGCCTCATTGCCATTGCAAAGCACGGTCTGTGTCGCCTCGTGCAGTTCCGGCAGACCGGGCATAGGTAGTTCGCGCATGGCGGCAAGCGCCTCGGCCAGACGCACCGCCTCGATCACGCTGGCCGACGACGTATCCATCCCCTCGGCGCGCAGCTTATGAGCCGCCAGCGTCAGCCAGCGGATGCTGATGCGGTCGGGCGCTGTCCAGAGGTGTTCGTACCACCCCGGCGAAAAGATGCCCGCCCCATAGCCGCTGCGATATGACAGGCGCGAGTTCGTCCAGGGGATCCACGTCGCCTCCACTTTGACGCGCTTCAGCCCTTTGAGCGTGGCCTCGTCGGCCCCCACCTCTGCCCCTCCCCTGCGCTGCGGGAGGGGGGTGATCTCTACGCTCGCCAATGCAGGGGCGTGCCAGGCGCCACAGACGACGGCGATGCGCGTGTAGCCCTCGCGGATGGCTGCGCGGATCGTTTGGCGCATGTGGGCTTCGCGCTGCGCCTCTTCGTCGTTGCGCGGCGTCAGGTCGCTGCGTAGTTCCGTCATCGCTTCGAGGATGCCTTCGAAGATGTCGGAGGCGTCGCGCCGCTGCTCGATCTGTATCTCCCACCATGCTTCGGAATCGCTATAGCCTGCCGCCGCCGAAAGCATGCCAATCGGGTCGTCATGCGCGATGGCCTGAGCGACCAGCGCCTCATGCTCATTGAGCGGCGGGGGCGCCTCTTTCTCTGGAATAACGGTTAAAGCAGGCGCGGCCTGGGCGTCGGCGGCGATGTCGGGCTGCTGCTCATGTTTGTGATTGTGATCGGCGTCGGGTGTGGCCGCCTCGCCTCCCTGCGGCGGCTCAGGCTCACGCGCCAACTGGATTGCCTGGGGCAAGTCCATGAAGCGCGCGGGGATGCCACGGCCAAAGGCGTAGCGCAACGCCTGCCACTCCGGCGAGAACGCCGTGAAGGGATAATAGACGGCGCGCTGTGGCTGGTCGGGCGCGTAGATCAGCAGGGCGACCGGCGTCTGCATCGCCTCGCGCATCATCAAGGGGAGCGCGTCATGGGCGTCTGGTGGGCCTTCCACCAGCACGATGTCCGGTTCGAGCCGTTCCAGGGCGGCGAGCAGGCTCCGCGCGCACCCCGGCCCGTGATGGCGCACCCCAAACAGGTGAACGCTCATCGCTACAAGACCTCCTGGCAGGCGCGATAGAGGTCTTTCCAACCGTCGCGCTCCTTGACCACCGTTTGCAAGTATTCCTGCCAGACGACGCGATCCTGCACGGGGTCTTTGACGATGGCGCCCGTCAGCCCGGCGGCCATGTCGTCCGCATGCAACACGCCATCGCCATAGTAGGCGGCCATCGTCAGGCCATTGGTGACGACCGAGATCGCCTCCGCCGTGGAGAGCGTGCCGCTTGGCGACTTCACCTTCGTCTTGCCGTCCTCGGTCAGGCCGTTGCGCAGTTCACGGAAGATCGTCACCACGCGGCGAATCTCGGCAAGCGCGGGCTTCTCGGCGGGCAGTTCCAGCGCGCGGCCCAGGCTTTCGGCGCGGCGGTCTACGATGTCCACCTCTTCGTCAATGCTGGTGGGCAGCGGCAGAATCACCGTATTGAAGCGGCGCATCAGCGCGCTTGATAGTTCGTTGACGCCTTTGTCGCGGTTGTTGGCGGTGGCGATCACGTTGAAGCCCTTACGCGCCTGTGTCTCCATGTTCAATTCGGGGACGGGCAGCGTCTTCTCAGAGAGGATAGTGATCAGCGTGTCCTGCACCTCGGCGGGAATGCGTGTCAGTTCTTCGATGCGAGCGATCTTGCCAAGCTGCATGGCGCGCATCATCGGGCTGACCACCAGCGCGGCAGGAGTCGGCCCCTCAGTCAGCAGCCGCGCGTAGTTCCAGCCGTAGCGGATCGCGCTCTCGTCAGTTCCCGCCGTCCCCTGGATCAGCAGCGTCGAGTCACCTGTGATGGCGGCTGCGAGATGCTCACTTACCCAAGATTTTGCTGTACCAGGCAAGCCGTATAACAGCAGAGCGCGGTCGGTGGC
>Ga0070737_10003413_pt1 | contig 17194 bp, 13 predicted proteins | sample Coa_R1_10_FD_66438 | JGI IMG/M metagenome (GOLD analysis project Ga0070737, IMG submission 66438) | Surface soil microbial communities from Centralia Pennsylvania, which are recovering from an underground coalmine fire - Coalmine... | ecosystem: Environmental > Terrestrial > Soil > Unclassified...
GCATCCGCGAAGCCTTCCCCGGCCTCGCCACCTGCATCATCTGCTGCCGGCACGCCCAACGATCCTGTAAGGACCAGTAAACCCCGATCAACGATCTGGCTGCCGCCAGGCGGGGGGCGGCGGGGTGATACCCCGCTTACTTGCCGTGGCCGCCTATGGCCTGCCGGGCCTGGCCGTCTTCGGGCATCCCGAACGGGGCATAGCACAGCCCGCACATGACCGGGCCGCCCTCGAGCTGCTTGTAGGCTGGCTCATGTCGATCGACTGCCTTCGGGCATTCACGCGGGAGTTGCGTGGCGCGCCCTGGCGAGGGTGCGGGGCCGCGCTGAGCGGGGCCGCAGCGAAAGCGGCCGGTCCTGCCGGGGGCGCCAGCCCGGGGGCGACCCTCCCGGAACCCCCGGTGCGGCTGACGCTGGCCGGCGGCCTCCGGCCGCCTTCCCGGCGGCCCGCAGTGCTAGCCCGGGGGCCTGGGCCCCGGCAGTGCCCGCACGTCAAGAGAGGAGCCGTGACAGACCGGTGAGCAGCGAACTGCATGCTGCCCTTGAGTGGACGGATGCCGACGCCCGGACCGTGGACCTCATCCGGGTCCTCGCCATGGACGCCGTGCAGGAAGCCGGGTCGGGTCACCCGGGGACCGCGATGAGCCTTGCGCCAGCGGCGTACCTGCTGTTCCAGCGCGTCCTCAGGCACGACCCCGCCGACCCCGCCTGGCCCGGCAGGGACCGGTTCGTCCTGTCGTGCGGGCACTCCAGCCTGACCCTGTACATCCAGCTCTACCTGTCCGGCTACGGGCTGACCCTCGACGACCTGAAGGCATACAGGAAGTGGGGCAGCCGCACCCCCGGCCACCCTGAGCACGGGCTCACGCCCGGCGTCGAGACCACCACCGGACCGCTCGGCCAGGGCCTGGCGAACGCGGTCGGCATGGCGATGGCCGCGCGCAGGGAACGCGGCCTGCTCGACCCGGACGCCGCCCCCGGCACCAGCCTGTTCGACCATCACGTCTACGTGTTCGCCTCCGACGGCGACATCGAGGAGGGCATCACCCACGAGGCGTCCGCGATCGCCGGCCACCAGGAGCTCGGGAACCTCGTGGTGCTCTACGACGACAACCAGATCTCCATCGAGGACGACACCCGCATCGCCAAGTCCGAGGACGTCTGCGCCAGATACGAGGCGTACGGCTGGCACGTGCAGCGGGTGGACTGGCGGCGCCCCGGCGGCTACGCCGAGGACGTGCATGCCCTGTACCGGGCGCTGCTCGCGGCGCGGGAGGAAACCGCGCGGCCTTCCCTCATCGCGCTGCGCACGATCATCGCCTGGCCTGCCCCGACCAAGCAGAACACCGGCGCGGCGCACGGGTCCGCGCTCGGCGCCAGCGAGGTCGCGGCCACCAAGAAGATCCTCGGCTTCGACCCCGCCGTGTCCTTCCCGGCCGAGGAGGGCCTCGTCGAGCACGCACGCGGCGTCGCCGAACGCGGCAAGCGGGTCCACGCCGAGTGGGACGAGTCATTCGGCGCGTGGGCCCAGGCGAATCCGGAGCGCAGCGAGCTCTTCAGCCGGATGGCCGCGCGGAAGCTGCCGGACGGCTGGGCCGCCGCGCTGCCGTCCTTCCCGCCCGATCCGGAGAAGGGGATGGCGACCCGGAAGGCGTCGGGCGAGGTGCTGAGCGCGCTCGCCGGGGTGCTCCCCGAGCTGTGGGGCGGGTCGGCCGACCTGGCAGGCAGCAACGACACCACGATGAAGGGCGAGCCGTCGTTCATCCCCGCCGAGCACCAGACCGCGATGTTCCCCGGGGACAAGTACGGCAGGACGCTGCACTTCGGCATCCGCGAGCACGCCATGGGCGCGATCTGCAACGGCATCGCGCTGCACGGCGGCACCCGCCCCTACGGCGGCACGTTCCTCGTCTTCAGCGACTACATGCGGCCCGCGGTCCGGCTGGCGGCGCTGATGGGACTGCCTGTCACGTTCGTGTGGACGCACGATTCGATCGGGCTCGGCGAGGACGGCCCGACGCACCAGCCGGTGGAGCACCTGTGGGCGCTGCGCGCGATCCCCGGCCTGGACGTGGTCCGCCCCGCTGACGCGAACGAGACCGCGGTCGCCTGGCGCACCATCCTGGAGCGCACGCACCGGCCCGCGGGCCTCGCCCTGAGCAGGCAGGCAGTGCCCGTGCTCGACAGGTCCGCGGGCCTGGCCAGTGCCGAGGGCACGGCGCGCGGCGGGTACGTGCTCGCGGAGGCTGACGGGCCGCACGGGGCCGGGCCGGACGTGATCATCCTCGCCACCGGCAGCGAGGTCCAGATCGCGCTTGCCGCCCGCGACATGCTGCAGGCGCAGGGAACGGGCGCCCGCGTGGTGTCCATGCCCTGCCTGGAATGGTTCGCCGAGCAGGATGCGTCATACCAGGAGGACGTGCTGCCCGCCCGGGTCCGCGCCCGGGTTTCGGTGGAGGCGGGCATCACGCTCGGCTGGCGCGCCCTGGTGGGTGACGCCGGGGAATCGGTCGGCGTGGAGCGCTTCGGCGCCTCCGCCGCATACCAGAAGCTGTACGAGGAGTTCGGGATCACGGCGGAACGGGTGGCCGCCGCAGCCCGGGCGAGCCTCGCCAGGGCCGCGGAGCCTCCTCCGGGATCCGCGGGGAACGCGGCCGCGGGCGGGCAGGCGGGCAAGGGAAGGAACGCTCACTCATGACCTCCTCACATGAAGACATTCTCGGCCAGCTGTCAGCGGCCGGCGTTGCGGTATGGCTCGACGACATCAGCCGCGAGCGGCTTGCCGCGGGCAACCTGGCGGCGCTGATCCGCGACAGGCACCTGACCGGCGTCACGTCCAACCCCACGATCTTCGCGCACGCGCTGAGCAAGGGGTCGGCCTACGACGACCAGATCGCCGACCTCGCCGTGCGCGGGGTATCCGCCGAGGAAGCCGTCAGGGCCATCACGACGTACGACATCCGGTGGGCCTGCGACGTGCTGCGTCCCGTCTACGACGCCACCGGCGGCGTCGACGGCCGCGTGTCCCTCGAGGTGGACCCGCGGATCGCCAGGGACACCGCGAAGACGATCGCCGAGGCCCGTGCCCTGTGGTGGCTGGTGGACCGGCCGAACCTGTTCATCAAGATCCCCGCCACCAGGGAGGGCCTGCCCGCGATCACCCAGTGCCTGTCGGAGGGAATCAGCATCAACGTGACGCTGATCTTCTCGCTGCAGCGGTACGGCGAGGTGATCGACGCGCACATGGCGGGCCTGGAGAAGGCGGCCGGCCACGGGCATGACCTGTCGCAGATCGCCTCGGTCGCCTCGTTCTTCGTCAGCCGCGTCGACACCGAAGTCGACAAGCGGCTGGACAAGCTCGGCTCCCCCGAGGCCAGGGAGCTGCGCGGCAAGGCCGCCATCGCCAACGCCCGGCTCGCCTACGAGCTGTTCGAGCAGCGGACCGCGACACCGCGCTGGCGGTCGCTCGCGGAGCGGGGCGCCCGGGTCCAGCGGCCGCTGTGGGCCTCGACGAGCACGAAAGACCCGGGCTTCCGCGACACCATGTACGTGGAGGAGCTGGTGGCGCCGGACACGGTGAACACGATGCCCGAGCCGACGCTGCACGCCACCGCGGACCATGCCAGGCTGCGCGGCGACACGGTGCACGGCACCTACGAGGAGTCGAGGAAGGTGCTCGCCGCCCTGGAGAGGGCAGGCGTCTCCTACGACGACGTGGTCGCCGTGCTCGAGGATGAGGGCGTCGAGAAGTTCGCCGCGTCCTGGCATGAGCTCGTCGAGACCGTCAAGTCCGAGCTCGCGGCGGTGACCAGCAGATGAGCCAGGAAGGCGGCGCCGCCCCGCCCCAGGGGAACGGCGGGCCAGCCGGCTGCCCCTTCGGCCCCGGGAGGGCGGCATCCGGCGCGGGCGTCACCGTGCAGGTCCCGGGGATCGCCGCGAGCGAGGCGGCGGGGCAGGCGGCGGCCGCGCTCGCCGCCGAGGGGGCGCCCGCAGCACTGGCCTCCGCCGACGCCACGCTGTGGGGCCCGCAGGCCCAGGAGGACGCCTCAGCCGGGCTTGGCTGGCTGCGGGCACCCGAGGCGTCACGCCGCCTGCTCCCCGAGATCGCCGGCATAGCCGAACGGGCCCGGCGCGACGGGCTTGACCACATCGTCCTCGCGGGGATGGGCGGCTCGTCACTGGCGCCCGGGGTCATCGCCGGCGCCGCGGGTGTACCGCTCACCGTGCTCGATACCACCGACCCGCATCAGGTGGCCCGCGCACTGGGTGAGGCCCTGGAGCGCACGCTCGTCGTGGTGTCCAGCAAGAACGGCACCACCATCGAGACCGACAGCCACCGCCGGATCTACGAGCGCGCCTTCGCGCAGCTCGGGATGTCGCGTCCCGACGTCGCGCGCAGGTTCGTCGTCGTCACCGACCCCGGCTCGCCGCTCGACAAGCTGGCGGCGGACGCGGGCTACCACGTCGTGCGCGCCGACCCGCACGCCGGCGGCGCCTACAGCGCGCTCACCGCGTTCGGCCTCGTGCCGAGCGCGCTCGCCGGCGCGGATATCGCGGCCCTGCTCGCCGAGGGGGATGCGGCCGCGGCGACCCTGGCCACCCCGGACGGCCCCGGCGCCGCGCTCGGCGCCGCGCTCGGCGGGTACGCGTCCGCCGGGCACGACAAGGCGGTGCTCGCCGGCCCGGGCTCAGGGCTGCCCGGCTTCGGTGACTGGGCCGAGCAGCTCATCGCCGGGTCCACGGGCAAGGAGGGCCGCGGCATCCTGCCTGTCATGGTGGAAGACCAGGACGCTCCTGGTTTTTCCCCGGGGCCCGATATCCACCTCATCGTGCTGGCGAACCGCCAGGGCGCGGACGGGAGCGGAGGACCCGGGGGCTGCGGTGCCGCGGAGCAGGCGGGCAGCGCGGGCCAGCCCGCCAAGCCCGCCGACACCATGGTCACCGGGCCGCTCGGCGCCCAGTTCGTGGTGTGGGAATACGCTGTGGCGCTCGCGGGGAAGCTGCTCGGCATCAACCCGTTCGGCCAGCGAGGCGCCGCGGAGGCCGAGCAGCGCACGCTCAGCCTGCTGGAGCGGGCCGCCGCCGGGCCGCTGCCCGCGGGCGAGCCCGCGTTCACCGACGGCGCGGTGGAGGTGCACGCGGACCCCGGCCTGCTGAACGGCGCCGGCAACCTTCCAGCGGTGATCGACGAGCTGCTGCTGACGCTGCCGGAACGGGGTTACCTGGCCGTCATGGCATACCTGGACCCGGCAGGGGACGCCAGGACCCGGGAGCTCCGCAGGGCGCTGGCGGCCCGCACCACGCACCCGGTGACCTTCGGCTGGGGGCCGAGATTCCTGCACTCCACCGGGCAGTACCACAAGGGCGGCCCGCAGACCGGGGTGTTCCTGCAGATCACCGGGGCCGTCACAGACGACATCGAGGTGCCCGGCCGGCCGTTCACGCTCGGCCGGCTCCAGCTCGCGCAGGCACTCAGCGACCTCGACGCGCTGCGCTCGCGGAACCGGCCGGCCGTACGCCTGCACCTGCGCAACCGCGACGCCGGCATCGCCCAGCTTCTCGGCGCCGCGGCAGTGAGGGGGGCGGAGTAACCGTGACAGGCATGCTGCAGCCGCTCACGGCAACCCGTGGCATCGCGCCCGCCAGCCCGGCCGTCCTGGACGGCGGGGAAAGACCGGTGAACCCGCTGCGTGACCCCCGCGACCGGCGCATCCCGCGGGTCGCCGGCCCTAGTGCCCTCGTCATCTTCGGTGTCACGGGTGACCTGGCGCGCAAGAAGCTGCTGCCCGCCATCTATGACCTTGCCAACCGCGGCCTGCTGCCGCCGGGTTTCTCCCTCGTCGGGTTCGCCCGGCGTGACTGGGGGGACGAGGACTTCGCCCAGTTCACCTACGAGGCGGTCAAGGAGAGTGCGCGCACGCCGTTCCGCGACACCGTCTGGCAGCAGGTCAGCGAGGGCATCAGGTTCGTGCGTGGCGAGTTCGGGGACGACGCCGCATTCGACCGGCTCGCCGGGACCCTCGCCGGCCTCGACACCGGGCGCGGCACCGGAGGCAACTACGCGTTCTACCTCTCGATCCCGCCGAATGCCTTCCCTGCCGTGGTGAGGCAGCTCAAGCGCTCGGGGCTGTCCGACGCCGGTGCCGGCCGAGGGACCCCCGGCAGTACCGGGGCGGGCTGGCGCCCTCGGCCATGGCGCCGGGTGGTGATCGAGAAGCCGTTCGGGCACGACCTGGCGAGCGCCCGCGAGCTGAACGCCATCGTCGACGCGGTCTTCCCCGCTCACTCGGTGTTCCGCATCGACCACTACCTGGGCAAGGAAACGGTCCAGAACATCCTCGCGCTGCGCTTCGCGAACACCCTCTACGAGCCTGTCTGGAACCGTACGTACGTCGACCACGTCCAGATCACGATGGCCGAGGACATCGGCATCGGCGGGCGGGCCGGCTACTACGACGGGATCGGCGCCGCCCGCGACGTGATACAGAACCACCTGCTGCAGCTCCTGGCGCTCACCGCGATGGAGGAGCCGGTGGCCTTCGACGCGGACTCGCTGCGCGCGGAGAAGGAGAAGGTCCTCTCCACGGTCCTGCTGCCCGCGGACCTGGCCAGCGGGACCGCACGCGGCCAGTACACCGCGGGCTGGCAGGGCGGCCTCCAGGTACCGGGATACCTGGAGGAAGACGGCATCCCCCCTGACTCGCGTACCGAGACCTACGCGGCGCTGCGCCTCGGCGTGGACACCAGGCGCTGGGCCGGCGTGCCGTTCTATCTCCGCGCGGGCAAGCGGCTGCCCCGCCGGATGACCGAGATCGCGCTGATGTTCCAGCGCGCCCCGCACCTGCCGTTCTCCGCGACCGACACCAAGGAACTCGGCCAGAACGCTCTCGTGATCCGCGTGCAGCCCGACGAGGGCGTCACGGTACGCTTCGGCTCCAAGGTCCCCGGCTCCGCGATGGAGGTCAGGGACGTGAACATGGACTTCGCCTATGGCGAGTCGTTCACCGAGGCGAGCCCGGAGGCATACGAAAGGCTTCTGCTCGACGTGCTCGTCGGCGACCCGCCGCTCTTCCCCCGCCAGGAGGAGGTCGAGCTGTCGTGGCGGATACTCGACCCGATCGAGGAGTTCTGGGCCGAGCACACCAAGCCGGAACCGTACCCGGCGGGCTCGCCGGGGCCCGCCTCAGCGGACGCGCTGATGGCCCGTGACGGGCGCGCCTGGCGCCGCCTGTAGGACGGGGTGCCGCCGGGGCGGGGCCTGGCCGCTTTGCCAGCAGGGAAAGAGCGACGATGATGTTCGACCTCACGGACACCAGTACGGGCGCGATCCACGAGGCGCTTGCCCGCTCCCGGCGCCACCTCGGCGGCCCCGCCTCCGGGATGGTGCTCACGCTGATCGTGGACACCGATGAGGCGGCGCAGTACGACGCCATGCGCGCCGCCAGCCAGGCAGGCCGCGCACATCCGTGCCGGGTGATCGGCGTGATCACCCGGCGCCCGGATACCGGGCCGAGGCTTGACGCGGAGATCCGGGTGGGTGACGCCGGGCCGGGCGAGATGATCCTGCTGCGGCTGTACGGGCCGCTGGGGGAGCACGCGGACTCCGTTGTCGCGCCGCTGCTCCTGCTCGACATCCCCGTCATGACATGGTGGCCGGGCCAGCCTCCCGCCGTGCCGTCACAGCATCCGCTCGGCGCTCTCGCGCAGCGCAGGATCACCGATGCGGCCGCCAGCGAGTCACCGCACCAGGCGCTCGTCTCTCTCGCCGCCGCCTACAAGCCGGGCGACACCGACCTGAGCTGGGCCCGCATCACCACCTGGCGGTCACTGCTCGCCGCCACCCTCGACCAGCCGTACCCGCCGCTGGTCCGCGGTGAGGTTCTCGCCGAACCCGCCAACCCGAGCGGTGACCTGCTCGCCGCCTGGCTGTCGGCCAGGCTCGGCATACCGGTGCACCGCGGCTCCTCGGAGGGCCCCGGCATCACCAGCGTCACTCTCACCACGGAGCAGGGGGAGATCGGGATATCCCGGCCCGACGGCCGGACCGCGACGCTGTCGAGGACGGGAGAGCCGGACCGGCGGGTGGCGCTGCACCGGCGCGAAGCCCCCGAGCTGCTCTCCGAGGAGATGCGCAGGCTCGACCCCGACGACGTGTACGCGGAGTCCCTGGCGAGGCTGCACGGCATGGCGCGCGTTCCCGGCGGCGAAGAACCGGGCAGCTTCACGCTGGAAGGCCGTGGCACGCCGTCAGCGGCGGGTGGCCCGGCAGCGGGACCGTTCACAGGGCCCGCCGGCCGCGCCGCCGCGGATCCGGGTGAGGCCGAGGCGGCGCTGGACGCGGGCCGTGGCGGGTCCGCCGGGGGCGCGGAGGAGGAGATCAGCCGGCCATGACCGTTCCGGAAGTCCTCGTACACACTGACGGCTCGCTGCTCGCCCGGGCGGCTGCCGCCCGGCTCGTCACCAGGCTCGTCGATGCCGTGGCGGCACACGGGACCGCGTCCCTCGTGCTGACCGGCGGCGGCATAGGCACCAGCGTGCTCGCCTGCCTGGCGGCCGCGCCTGCCAGGGACGCCGTGGACTGGCGCCACGTGGACGTCTGGTGGGGCGATGAGCGGTTCCTGCCCACCGGGCACGAGGAGAGGAACGAGACGGGCGCCAGGGCGGCACTGCTCGACCGCGTGGACACCGACCCGGCGCGCGTGCACCCGATGCCGGGACCCGACGGCCCGGACGGCGACGACCCGGAGGCGGCGGCGGCCCGCTACGCGACGTGGCTGCGGGCGGCGGCACGCCCCGAAGATCACGGCCCTGTGCCCTCGTTCGACGTCCTGCTGCTCGGCATCGGCCCCGAGGGGCACGTCGCCTCGCTGTTTCCCGGCATGCCCGCCCTGTACGACGAGCGGCCCGTCGTCGCGGTGCGCGGTTCCCCGAAGCCGCCGCCCACCCGGCTGTCCCTTACGCTGCCGGCGATCAGGTCGGCACGCGAGGTGTGGATCCTGGCGGCGGGCGCGGAGAAGGCAGGCGCGGTCGCCCTCGCGCTGTGCGACGCCGGCCCGGTCCAGGTGCCCGCCGCGGCAGCCCGTGGCAGGCAGCGGACCCTGTTCCTGCTCGATACGGCGGCGGCCGCCGAGGTGCCTCCTGAGATGGTGCGGCAGCGCGCGCACTGACAGTGCCGGCCCGGGGCCGACCCCACGGCGCCCCGGGGGTCCCGCTGTGGTGCTCGCCGGCACGCCGGCCGCTCACCCGGCCGCGGGCCGGGATCGCCGGGCCGGCTGGCGGCAACGCCCCGGACCCGGCTCAGGGGCGTGGCGACCAGAGACGCTCCGCCTGGGGACGCGGTGCCGGCTGGTGCGCGAGCGCGGCGCGCTCCGGGACCTCGTGCGGCGCGGTACCCTGGCGGCGCGACGCCGCAAGGCCCGCGGCCAGGCAGGTGACGGGCACAGCCGCGAGCACGTAGCGGTAGCTGAAGCCCGCTGTCATCGGCGGCACCACGATCAGGGCCACCCCGGCCGCCCAGGGCAGCAGCACCATGCCGCCCAGGCTGCGCCACCGGGCCGCGACGCCCGCGGCGCCGGCGAGCACGATCAGGCCGAGTATCGTTCCCCTGAGGTAGACATACTTCTCGTAGTCCTGGAGGAACCCTGCGTAGGGGCTGACAACCTTCGGCTGCCCCATGGACGGCCCGCCGTAACGCAGGACGGCCGTCTTGACCTGGGGGTAGTACGTCACCCACCAGGGCAGCGGCTGGATCGTCTGCCGGAACTGGAAGGCAGGCCCCGAGCCGGCCACGTCCGACGGCACGCGCGCCCAGGTGAAGGTGCGCAGCGTGTCGCGGGCGGCCACGCGGAGGTAGGCAAGCGGCTGGGCCAGGATGGCGCGCTCCGCGAACTGCTTGGTGAGGCGGTTGACCCGCTCGGTGAACTGATTGCCGTCGATGTGCGGAGTGGCGCGGGGGCCGTTGCTCACCTGCCACAGCGGCGTATTGGTCGACCAGAGGTACTCCTGGGAGTTGGGCCGGTCGGCGGGCGGCCTCGGGTCGCAGAGCGGGCGGAGGCTGGGCGGCGGCTTGATCTTGGCGCACTCGGCGAAGCTGCTCACCCTGCTGTAGAGGAACGCACCGGTGGCCTCGTCCATGGCGTACTGCCCATAGGTTCCGTGGAACCAGACCATGTAGCCGGCGACGGGGACGATCCCGGCGGCGACCGCGGCGCTGGACCTCAGCCAGCCCGCCCGCCGCAGCAGGAGCCCGGCGGCAAGGACCGCCAGGAGCGGCAGTCCCACGGCCCGGACGGTCGCCGCGCACCCGATCATCAGGCCTGCCACCGCGGCGACGGGCACGCGGGGGCGCCTGGACCAGCAGAGCATGGCGATGGCCGTGGTCACGAGGAAAATGAACAGCACGTCGGACATCACCATGTGCTCGAGCTGCAGCTCGAACGCGTCGAACAGCACGGGCAGCGCGGCCAGCGTCGCCCCCCACCAGGGGAGCCCGCGGCGGCGCAGTACCGCGTAGATGATGGTCCCCGTGGCCAGGCCCATCGCCGCCTGCAGCGCAGCGACGAGGGTGAGGCTGTGAAACGGCAGGAGGAGCTTGAGGAAGAACGCGTAGCCGGCCGGCCTCGCCGGGTCGGGGACCCCGCCGACCGCATCCGTCACGTAGTTGTACGAATCGTTGAACCACATGATCGGCGGATAGCCGAGCATCACCACGGCACGCAGCGCAGCCGCGGCCGCGGCAACCGCGATGAACGGGCGGTGTGCCATGAACAGCGTCCCGATGCGCCGGGCCGCCGCGGCGGGCGCGGGCGCCCGCCCACCCGCCGGGTGGTGACCGCTCCCTGAGGTCCGGTGACGGCCCCGTGACCCCGTGCGTGCCGCGACCTCGCCTGCCGCCGCACCTGCGTGCTGACCGTCCGCGGCTACATCAGCCAAATGCCCCTCCCGGGTCCTCAGCGTAACCCGGAGTCACCCTGCCGGGCGCTTGCAGGCGGCGTTCCTGTACACCCCGCGGGCTCCGGGCGATGGCCAGATGCATTCACCGAGGCTACCTAAAACGCAGGTGAGTATGCCCGCCCTGAGGCCGGTGGCGAAGCCGGGCGCGCAGGGTATCGCACAGCCGCCTGGCACGCCGTGCAGGCGGGAACGATGCCGCGGGGCACACGGGCCTGCGGGGCCTGCGGGGGCCCTACACCGCGTCGTCCGGGCGCCGCGGGAATCCGCCCTGCTGTGCCGGGGGATCGGGCGGCGTGCGCCGCCAGCCAGCCGCACGCAACGCGAAAAGAGACAAGATGACGAGCGGCAGCACCGCTTCAGGCGCACGCGCCACCGCGGCGATGGCAAGCCACACAAGGGCCATGGGCAGCATGGGGATGAAGGGCCGCTTCGGCCCGTAACGGGCACCCGGATCGGCCTGGCCCTGCTCCAGCGGCTGATGCACCCGCACGGGAAGATCAGCGCCAAGGTCGGGGCCGGCGGGAAGGTCCGCGGTCAGCGCGCGCAGTTCACCCCAGGTCCTGGCTGCATACGCCGCGCTCGCCCGCTCATCGAACTCCTCAAGGTCCAGCCGGCCCGCCGCGTACGCCTCGCGGAGTACTTCCGCGGCGCTCTCCCTGTCCCTGTCCGAAGCACGAATCCCGCCGTCAGCTGTCATCTCCGGGCCTCCCACGACGTTAAGCCCTGCCACGTATCGAGCGTACCCACTATGGCGCTGGCCATGAGCTGAGACAGTGCTGGCCAGGGGTCACTGGGTGCCGCCGGCACGCCGCGGGGCACGCGCGGCGGACAAGCCGTGAGGCGGCGGGGAAGCTGTGAGAGGGCCGGTGCGGAGGTCGCCTCCTCGGCGAATGGCACAACGCGGCTCCAGCCGGACGGTATTCCGCGAAGGCAGTAGGTGCGGCCCGGGGCACACAGCCGCACCGGCCGCCTTCGTAAACGCCCGTGGCGGGCCCTGTGTTCCCCGGGGACCCCGTATTCTGCGAAGGCCCCGTATTCCCCGAAGGCACCGCGGCCCCCGGGCTCGTCCCCGTATGCCGGGGGAACCGGGCCGTCCCGGTAGCCGGGCGGCGGGGCATCCGGGTAGCCGGGCGGCGGGGCGTCCGGGTAGCCGGGCGGCGGGGCGTCCCGGTACGCAGGAGGCCGGTTTCCCCTGTGCCGCCCGCGCGGGGGCGGTTCCCACGGGTAGCGCGGTGCCAGGTCCGCGGGCACCTCACGGTCCGGAGGCGCGTCACGGAAGGCCGCCGTAGGCTCGCCGGAGTACCCGGGCCGGGCCCCCGCCGCAGCGGAACCTGCAAGGCCCCCGGGGTCCGCCGGTCCGGGAAACCGGGCCGTGGCGAAGTCGGCGGTGCCGGTCACCCCAGGTCCGCTGTCGCCTGCCTGCGGCGCCGGCAGCTCAAGGTCCCAGCGGCCGGCCGCGGGGTGCCGTGGGGCCGGCGCGGGATCAGGGACTCCTCTCGGGCCCCGCTGCAGGGCTTCGATCATGCGGGGCAGGTCCTCGATCGACAGCCGGAACGTACCGGTGCATGTCCCTCCCTGCCAGATACTGAACACGGCCACCCCGGTGCCGGAGTACCAGCTCAGGCGCATGGTGCGGGAATTGCCGCGTACGTCGAAATAGACCTCGCCGAGCCGGGGCAAGGGTGCTGCATCCGACGCTGACATGGTGCCCATGGTGACGTGATCTCCTGGGTTTGTCCAGTTCGCAGCCGCCGTGCGGGCCCAGCGGGCCCGCACGGCCGGAAAAGATCATAAAAAATCTCGGCCCGGCTGCGCAGCGAGGCCACTGGATGACATGATTGTCGCCTGGCTTGCTCACGCTGGCGTCGCGGGACACCGGGGGACGACCGTGACAGCCGCGCTGACCGCTCCGCAGGCACGTGCGCCGTATCGCAACGCCGGCAGTTCCACGCGCGGGCACCGTGCGCCCACGGGAACAGGACAGCGATATTACGCGTTACATCATGCGATGGGCGGACACCACGCGGCACTGACGGCGTGTCCGCAAGCTGACGCTCTCGATGGTAATGCACGTTTTCGGAAACCGGTTGAGGTGATTGATCCATGTCTCAGGTACGTCGGCAGTCGGCTGTGCTTCCCCGTCCCAACTGGGGCTGGCAAGATGCCGCCGCGTGCCGTGACGAGGATCTCATGCTCTTCTTCGGCCCGGACGGGGAGCGGCAGCCGGAACGCGAGATCAGGGAGCGCAAGGCCAAGGCGGTATGCGCGCAGTGCCCCGTCCGCGTCGAGTGCCTCAACTACGCACTGTCACGGCCAGAGAAGTACGGCGTCTGGGGCGGCCTCAATGAGGAGGAACGCGCGGCCGAGCGGCGCCGCCGGATGCGCAGGGCGAACGCCGCGTAGCGCTTACGGCGCTCTGCGAGGTGCCTAAGGCGCTCTGCGAGGCCCGCCCGAGGAGGGCGAGGACGTCGGCATCCGTGAGCTGCCCGAAGGCCGCGTACCACTCCCCCACGGAATGAAAGCCTGCGGGCGTGGCCAATGTGACGACATCGTCTGCCTCACGGCGCATCTGGGCGGCCGATGACGGCGGGGCAACGGGGACGGCGAGAACGGTGCGCGCGGCGCCCCTCGCCCGCAGCCCGCGCAGCGCCGCGCGGGCGGTGACACCCGTGGCGAGGCCGTCATCGACCAGCACGACCTCCCGTCCCCGCACATCGGGCAGCGGGCGCCCGCCGCGGTACACCTGCACGCGCCTGGCCAGCTCTGCCCGCTCACGTTCGGCCACCCCGGCCAGGTCGGGCGGCTCAAGCCCGAGCCTGCCCAGCAGCGCGGTGTCGTACACCGGCTCCGTGCCCTCGGCTATCGCGCCCACCCCGAGCTCGGGCTGCGGCGGATAGCCGATTTTCCGCGTGACGAGCACGTCCATGGGGGCGCCCAGCACGCGGGAAACCTCGTCAGCGACGGCGACGCCGCCGCGCGGCAGCGCCAGCACGATGATCCGGCCGGCGCCCGCCGCGCCGCTCGCCGCAGCGAGCCTGCGCTTCAGCTTCACGCCGAGCAGCCGCCCGGCGGCTTTCCTGTCCCGGAACGGCAGCGTCACGGCGCCGTTCGGTTCCTCGCTCATCCTCGCGCCCCTACCGGCCGGAGCCCGGGGCACCCACGGCCTGCTGCGGGCACTCCCGCGCCCCTCATGCCTCATGCCTCTTCCGCGTGGTTCTACCCGGCCGGCGTCCACCTATCACGGTAGGTGCGGTGCATGCCGCGTGAGCGCCGGCAGCCGGGCAGGTGGCGCCCGCAGGCCGGCAGGCCGGACAATAGGCAGCATGATCTGCGTCCCGTGCCGGGAGCAGCGCCATGCGGAGTGCCCGGGCGGCACCTGGTGCGACTGCCAGCACCTGCCGCCGTGCCTGCCGGCTGAGCCGGCACTCGGCTGGCGCCGCCAGGGCTGAGCTGGCCGTCCGGCGCCGCATCGGACGATCCGCACACGGGCGGGAATACGCGCCTGCGTGCGGCGGTTATCCCGGCATGGCGTCACGCGCGGCGACGGCAGGAGCAGTCGCCTATGATCCCGCCGGCCACCCTGGCCCCGCCCGGAAACCCGGTGCGGCGGGGAGCGGCTGGACAAGCCGCCCCGGCACATGTGAAGCTGAGGTCATGAACGCCGCGGACCCGCTGCTTGTGCTGCGCAGGCACGTCGATTTTCTCCGTGTCCGCAGCGCGATCTGTCTGCACGCCCGCTGACGACTGCCCGTGCTGTAGGCCGGGCGCGTCCCGCGAGATTCCCGCGTGCACCAGAGCCCTGAGAGCCGAGCCCCGCGCTGAGCCGTGGAGCCGGAGCCGCCCGGCGTACCGGGCTTCCCGGCAGGTCAGCGCGATAGCCAGGGATGCCGCGGAAACGGCGTGCCCCTTCTGCCAGCCCGCCGGCTCGCGGTCCACGCGCCCCTGAGAACCAAGGGACAAGCCGCATGCCACCCAGGACAGCAGGCGCTGCCCCCCGCCGCAGGCGCGGTGAGGGCCAGTGGGCGCTCGGTTACCGCGAGCCGCTCAACAAGACCGAGGAAAGCAAGAAAAACGACGACGGGCTGAACGTCCGCCAGCGGATCATCGAGATCTATTCGAAGCAGGGCTTCGACTCCATTGACCCCGCCGACCTGCGCGGCAGGTTCAAGTGGTACGGCATCTACACCCAGCGCAGGCCCGGCATCGAGGGCGGCAAGACCGCCGTGCTCGGGCCCGAGGAACTGGACGACCGCTACTTCATGATGCGGATCCGCATCGACGGCGGGCAGCTCAGCAATGCGCAGCTCCGGGTGATCGCCGACGTCTCGCGGAGGTACGCGCGCGGCACCGCCGACGTCACCGACCGGCAGAATATCCAGCTCCACTGGGTGGAGATCGAGAACGTCCCCGCCATCTGGGACGCGCTCGAAGCCGTGGGGCTGACAACGACGGAAGCGTGCGGCGACGACCCGAGGGTGATCCTGGGGTGCCCGCTGGCCGGCGTCGATGCCGATGAGGTCGTCGACGCTTCACCCGAGATCGGGGAGATCCGCGACAGGTACATCGGCAGCCCGGAGTTCTCCAACCTGCCCCGTAAGTACAAGACCGCGATCAGCGGCTGCGCGTCCCAGTGCACCGTGCACGAGATCAACGACGTCGCGTTCGTCGGCGTCACCGGCCCGGACGGCGAGCCGGGATACGACCTGTGGGCCGGCGGCGGGCTTTCGACCAACCCGATGATCGGCAGGCGCCTCGGCGCGTTCGTCCGTCCCGGCCAGGTCGCGGACGTCTGGGGCGGGGTCACGTCCATCTTCCGCGACTACGGATACCGGCGGCTGCGCCACAGGGCGAGGCTTAAGTTCCTCGTCGCCGACTGGGGTGCCGAGCGCTTCCGCGAGGTTCTGGAGAAGGAGTACCTCGGGTACGCGCTGCCCGACGGCCCTCCCCCGCCGCCGCCGCGCGGCGGGCGGCGGGACCACGTGGGCGTGCACCAGCAGCGTGACGGGCGCTACTACGTCGGGTTCGCGCCCCGGGTGGGGCGCCTGTCGGCTGACGGGCTGGAGGCGATCGCCCGGCTGTCCGCACGGTACGGCAGCGGCAGGGTCGCCACCACCACAGAACAGAAGATGGTGATCCTCGACGTTCCCGAAAGCAATGTCGCCAGCCTGACGGACGGCCTGGAGGCCGCCGGCCTGCAGGTCAGCCCGAGCGTCTTCCGGCGCCACACGATGGCCTGCACCGGCATCGAGTTCTGCAAGCTCGCGATCGTGGAAACCAAGCAGCGCGCGATGGACCTGATCAGCGAGCTGGAGCGCCGCCTGCCTGATTTCAGCGAGCCGGTCACGATCAACGTGAACGGCTGCCCCAACTCCTGCGCCAGGATCCAGACCGCCGACATCGGCCTGAAGGGCTCGCTGGTGACGGGTCCCGGCGGAGGGCAGGCGGACGGCTTCCAGGTCCACCTCGGCGGCCGGCTGAACGGCGGCGACGCCGCGGCGTCGGGGTTCGGCAGGAAGGTCAGGGGGCTGAAGACGACAGCGGACGAGCTGCCCGATTACATAGAGCGCGTGCTGCGGCGCTTCGGCGAGGCCAGGCAGCCGGGCGAGACGTTCGCCGCATGGGCGGCACGGGCAACCGAGGAGGAGCTGTCATGACAGCCCGCGAGGGCCGCGCCGTCCCGTTCTACTGCCCCTACTGCGGCGAGGAGGACCTCGAGCCGCAATCCCCCGCCGGGGGAGAGTGGCGCTGCCGGAGCTGCACGAGGAGTTTTCAGCTACATTTCAGCGGAATGGGGGCCATCTCGTGAGCCCCGTCACGACACTCGGCCTCATGACGAACGTCGCGGCCGGAAACCCGGTCAGCGGGGGGGAAACCGGGGACCCAGACCACATGGCGAAGATCGCCGCGCAGGCGGCCGAACAGCTGGAGGGGGCCCCGGCGGAGGACATCCTGCGCTGGGCGACGGAGGAGTTCGGGGACCGGATCTGCGTTACGTCGTCGATGACGGATGCGGTCATCATTCACCTGGCCTCGGCCGTCCGGCCCGGGATCGATGTCATCTTTCTCGACACCGGCTACCACTTCGCCGAAACGCTCGGCACCCGGGACGCGGTGCAGGCCGTCTACCCGGTCAACCTCATCAGCGTCACCCCCTCGCGCACGGTGGCCGGGCAGGACGCCGCGCTCGGCCCCCGGCTGCACGGGCGCGACCCGGATCTGTGCTGCTACCTGCGCAAGGTCGA
>Ga0070737_10003415_pt1 | contig 17193 bp, 19 predicted proteins | sample Coa_R1_10_FD_66438 | JGI IMG/M metagenome (GOLD analysis project Ga0070737, IMG submission 66438) | Surface soil microbial communities from Centralia Pennsylvania, which are recovering from an underground coalmine fire - Coalmine... | ecosystem: Environmental > Terrestrial > Soil > Unclassified...
TGGCACGTGGTGCAACCAATTCCTTTTGCAATATGAATGCTGTGGTTGAAATAAACGAAATCCGGGAGCTCATTCACCCGCACCCAGGTGATCGATTGATCTGTCAGGTAGCTTTCGCGCACCGGCTCGAGCATGGGGCTGCTCACCCAAATCTTGGAATGGCAGCTCATGCAGGTGTGCGTGGGCGGGATGCCTGCAAACGAAGAAGTTTCAACTGACGTGTGGCAGTAGCGGCAATCGATTCCATCGTCTGTGACGTGGTGCTTGTGGCTGAACGGAACCGGCTGAACCTGGTGCTCACCCAGGTAGACATTGTAACTGTTGTTGACCTCCCAGGCGATGATGCAGATCGCCGCAATCAAGAGCACGATGCCGTACAGAGTGGCCTTCGCAAGGGTATTTGCTGCGCGATGGAAGATCTGGGCCATGAAAGTGCCTTCGTCGAAATTACAATTTCAAATTGCGCGCCAGCCTGGATGTTGCGTGATGCTCACCGAAGAAATGCTAGGGCAGAGCCCGCTTGGCGAAAAGTTTGATGCCGGTTTCGGTCAGCGTCGCAGAACGTAGACGCCGACGCTCTCCCGCATCAAAAAACACGCTCCACTGAATCACATCGAGGTCGAACTTAAAGAACAGATAACGAAGTCTCTGACCAAATGTGGAATCTTAGGGCGCAAGAGTGGCCGCTGTCAAGAACGTTCAGGGGGTTGAGGTTCGCTGAATCACGAAACAGTATATCCATCGGACAATGGACTGTCAAATTTTTGTAAAAATTGGCACAGCCTATTCACATCGTATCCCCTCAGGGGATTGAAGCGCCCCAGAGTTAAGAGGTGAGGGAAATTGGCTGCCTTTGGGAAGCCAAGGGATTGTGTTTAACGGCCAAAGAGGTCCTGAAATTCTTCCGAGCGCTTGCGCAGTTCCAGCCAATCAAAGAAAAGGTCTGGCGTTTGCAGCCAAACGCGAAACCAGGCGGCGATTTCCTGCTTTTCACGTCGTTTCTCGGGTCGGATCTTGGGATTGGCCGCGAGGCTCTCAGCTCGTTGCTTTCCTTTGCGCAGAAGCGACTGCACTAATGAAATGCCAGTTCGGTCATTCGTTTTCTGATATTCACAGTACGCTGCGTGCAAACTTACCAGCGAAGCTTCAGCGCTTGCGAGATCGTGGAAATGCAGTGCATCCTTCAGACGGCTGGCGTAAGGCTCCGGCATTGAGGAGTCCACATACGGGTCTTCGTATTCGACCACTTGTCCAGCCTGATGTAAGACTTGGGCAATGTAAGCCGCAGAAGTTGCGCCTCTGTCGCCAAGTTGCCGGTGGAGTTCCTGTCGGATGGCTTGCATTTCAGCGCGCCTGATGACTTTGAACCCTTTCTCAGCGCAAATACTGAGAATGATCTGCTTCTTGGAAGGCGATGCGCGAGCCATAAGCTCATCGAGGGGTATGCTTGGCGGTCGGTCGAGCATCGCGTTCGGTTGATTGCGCCTCCCGACGCGAACGAGCCACATTCCGATTGTGTTCCGCCAAGGTGTCGGCAAAGTAGTGGCTACCGTGATGGTTGCTGACAAAATAGAGCGCGCTCCCGGGAGCAGGATGAAGGGCGGCTTCGATGGAAGCCATGCCCGGGCTGCAAATCGGGCCAGGTGGCAGACCTGCGTGTACATAGGTGTTGTAAGGCGAGGGGTTCAGAAGGTCGCTCTGCGTGATGGGGCCGTTGAAAGGATCCGACAGGCCGGCGGTCTGGCTCAGCCGCACAGCGTAAATTACGGTCGGATCGCATTGCAAGAGCATTCCTTTCTGAAGTCGCCGCAGGAAGACGCCTGCTATCATCGGGCGCTCTTCGGGGTTGGGCGTTTCCTTCTCAACCAGCGATGCCAGCGTGATGATTTGGTGCAAATTTCCTGAAGGCGAAGGCAAATCCTGCCGAATATGGGCGTCGAATTGCTGCCGGAAACGAGTCAGCATGGTTTCAACCACCCGCGACGCAGAGACTCCCCGGGGGAAACGGTAAGTGTCGGGAAAAAGATAGCCTTCGAGTGAGTTCGCTTCGGGGTCAAGGTCCCGAATAAGGTCAGGGTTGCCGGTCGCCGCCAAGAACCGCTGAGGGTTTAATCCGATCTCACGCTGAAAAATGCGAGCCATGTCAAAGCGGTCTGATCCCTCAGGAATGACGATAGCGTGCAGATAGACTTCGCCTCGAACGAGTTTCCAATAAACCTGCGAAGCGCTGAGCGGACGATCAAAGAGATATTCGCCAAACTTGAGCGTTTCATGATGCCAGCGGCCCACCCAGTATCGGAAAAGGAAGGGGAAGCGATGAGCCAGAACGCCAGATTGGACAAGCAAGTCTGCCACCCGAAGCGCGTGAGCCCCAGGCGGAACGACCAGAACCAGGCGACCCTGATAGCCGCGGTACGGAGTATAAAGCTCTTTGGCGAACCAAGCCCCGGCGCCCAGCACGATAACCAGAGGAATGATGAAGAGCCATCTCCTCATGCGTTGGCTCCGGGGTCTACGGCCTGATTGGCCCTTGCGTCGAGATAGCCTTGCAAAATCAGGGTGGCGGCCACGCGATCCACCGCCCGCTGGCGTTTTTCGCGGCCCATCCCTGCGGCGCGAAGCAGGCGGCCAGCTTCGGCGCTGGTGAGCCGCTCATCCCACAATTTCACTTCGCAATTCACGCGCCGCCGCAGCTTTTCCGCAAATCCGGCCACGAGCCTGGACATTTCATTTTCTGTGCCATCTTTGCTGAGCGGATAGCCCAGAACGACTTCGACGGCTGAATAATCCTCAACTATCGTCGTCACCGCCGCAAGATCAGTCGCCAGATTTTTGCGCTCAATCGTTTTCAGGCCTTGCGCAATGATTCCCAAGGGGTCTGAGACGGCAACTCCCAGACGCCTGAGCCCGAAATCAATGGCCAGCACCCTTCCTGGCACTTATCTTTCCATCCTGCAGTCCGCCATGCGAACTGACCTATAAAATCGTTCCGGCGAGACCATACCTATGCCGAAGCTGGCTTTGGCGTCACGACCGGAGGCAGATCAAAGGCCTTGATTTCAGACTGGAATTGCACCCGCCGATGGCTGCCATCACAAAAAGGCTTATTCTCCGAATGCCCGCACCGGCACAGGCTCACCGACGTGCGCCCGGCCAAACCAAAAACGTTCCCTTCCTGATCAACGATCTCAAAATCGCCCTCAATACGCATCGAGCCGTTATTCCGAACCGTTATTTTAGTTGTCGCCAAAATTCACCTCTTTGAATTATCAGAAAGTCGTGACAAGCTCCTACGACTCACGCTCTGTGATCGCGCCGCTTATCTCCAATATAACCTGCCAGGCAGGACGCAAATCAAGATTCCGAAGAAGACCAGCGAGATCGCGCCGTGCAAAATCATCCAGCTCTTGCGAAACATGCGCCATCGCCCGGAGACCAGTCTTCGGGCGCGAATATAAGCGATCCCGTGGAGAATCAGGAGGCACAGCACCAGAATCATCTTGGCCTGAAACCATGTGGCATGCAGATAAAATGACGCGCGCCCCGCAACCAGGAGAGCGCCGGTAATCAATGTGATCAACGCGCCGGGGTTGGCCATCCCGTTCAGCATTCTCATTTCCGCCTGGCCCAGCGCCGCGCGAGTCTCAGGGAAAGCCTCCTCAGCATGCTGGCCGAGAAGGCTTGTGGCCACCAGTAGCCCCCCAATCCAAAAAACCAAGCCAATAATATGGAATAGCAACACCCACATGACCATGCCGTTATCTCTCCTTATCCTTGCACTCAGACGCTCATGCTGACTCGACTTTGCCGAAGCGTGTTATATTCCCCCTCTATGGCTTGGACTATCCTCATTATCGCCGGTTTGTTTGAAATTATGTGGGCTTTGGGGTTGAAATACACCCAGGGATTCACGCGGCTGGTCCCTTCCATCATCACCATTCTGGGCATGGCCGCCAGCATGATCCTGCTGGCCCGCGCCACCCGCAGCCTTCCCATCGGCACCGCTTACGCCGTCTGGACTGGCATCGGAACAGTGGGCGCCGCGATCGGTGGGATGATATTGTTCGGTGAATCTCGCAGCGGGGTTCGGATCATTTGCATCGGGCTTATTCTGGTCGGTATTATCGGCCTGAAGGCTATGCATCATTAAAGGCAGGAGCTCGAAATTCGCGCCCCTGCCCCGACATTCTTACGCTTGCGCCAACTGAGAGGTGCAGTGAGGGCAGCGAGAGGCCTTAATGGGAATGCTGCTGAAGCAGTAAGGGCAATCTTTGGTCGTTGGCGTGGCAGGAGGCTCCGGTTTTTTCATGCTGGCAAACCACTTCACCACCAGAAACATCGCAAAAGCAACGATGATGAAGTTGATGATAGTGTTGATGAAATGTCCGTACGCAAGCACGGCCGCGCCTGCCTTTTTTGCATCTGCCAGCGTAGTGTAATGTGTTCCGGTGAGACTGATGAAAAAGTTTGAAAAGTCAACATGACCCAAGAGCAATCCCAGAGGTGGCATGATAATATCGCTTACCAGCGACTGAATGATTTGCCCGAAGGCGACGCCAATAATAATGCCAATCGCCATATCGAGCACCGAGCCCTTCATCGCAAACGCCTTGAATTCTTTCCACATAATATTTCTCCTCCTGAAAACCTGCGATTTGGATTCATCCGCTGGAAAGAGACTTTGTTCCGAATGGGCCGTGATGTCAATCAGAATTTTAGGCGGGATTTACCTACTTCTTGATAACTTCTGCAATACGATCTGACTCACAGTGCGACTTGGTGGGCCGAAAGCACACCCTGCAATAGCTCTCGTTAAATGCAGGAGGCCGGTGTGGAACGGGATGTCAGGTCAGCGAGCTTCGAGCAATGCACAACTTAAGGGAGGAAGAGAGACGCTTACTTCACCGCTCATGCGCCTCACCTGGGATGTTACTGCCGACGCTGAAATGGATTCCGTAAATTCCCGGCCTAGTCTTGAGTCGGCGATTTGAACTTTCTGATTTTCCTTCGTCCAGTTGGCGAGGACAATCCCGAACCTGCCGCCTGGGTCGCGCCATGCGGAGTGGAACACAACCGGGATTTCATGGACGTCGCCGTCATTTTCCCATTTCATCGTCTTGATGCCCCTCACCTTGGCGGGCCGTTGCATTCTGCCAAACACCAGAAAGTCTTTAGCCTTGCCGCGTCTTAATGCGATCGTAGTCCGCAGGGCTTCCAGCGAGTCATCATTGTTTCCAACCGGAGGCTGCCAGGGCGCCCAGTTGAAGGTGTCTTTATTTAATAGCCGGCCGTCGCCGGTGATGACCCCGCCCGGAATTTCACCCACAACCAGGTTATAGGCGCTTCGGATCGGCATGTGATACGGCTCAGGCGCCGAGCCAAAACCGCCCTGTATCAAGACAAACTCATGATAGAGGAAGTGATACAGTGGGATGAAATTCGTTTCCCATCCCTTGTGCCCGGGAGGAATCACCCGCGCATCGCAGATCTGGAAGTCAGACATGAAGCACTCGTTGGGAGGCTGCTCCACGGAAAAAGCAAGTTTGCGCGCCTCTCCGCTTGCGCTTGCTGCTTCCGCATTAATCCGCCGGAACTCCTGGATGAGCGATTGCATGGCCGCTGTCATCCACTTGCCGGGGTAAGGTGGGTGGCCGTGATCCTTAGCAAAGCAGGGGAAAGTAGAGCATCCCACGTTCTGATCAAGGAATTGCACCCAGTCAAGACCGTCATCTACGAGATGCCGAATGAAATCACGCGCAATCTCCGTGGTCCGGGGAACGCCTAAGCAGCAGGCGTAGCTTGGGCGCCAGGTTTGGTCCCACCACTCGCGCCAGAGTTCTTGCTGATGAGTTTTGCAAACGGTTGCAGTACCGTGATGATCCGCGAAATATTTTCTTCCATCGTAATCTGTCCAAAAATGATGGATCACCCAGCGGGTTCCGTTACAGAACGATCCTACGTGCCAGCCGCGCTCCCTCATCAAAGCCGTGAATTCGCGCAGGGACTCGTCCCCGCCTGCAGGCGGAAAACAGTCAGGATAAATCCAGGGGCCAGGCCGTTCCCACGACATGATGACGGCCACAATCGGAGCCCGGATTCTTTTTGAGATATTTTCCACAAGCGGCACAATCTTGGGATAAGGAAGAAATTCCCGGTTTGGCTCGCCAGGCCCCATATCGAGCTGACCCTGGATTCTCACGATGATATGGGGCGGTGAATCGAGGAGCCAGTGGGGGACGTCCGTTCGCTTATAGAGTGGTTTTTGAGCCCAATGTTGCTTCAAACTCCAATCACGATAAAGCCCGGCTGCATCGTACCAGTCACCTGTAAAAGTCCGGAGCGCCACTTCATACCCCAGACTTCGCTCCCCATTGGCTGGCCAATCCCCTACATGCGCTATTCCAAGGCGAATGCCTGAACCACTATGGACAGGTTTGATGAGTTTGATCGATCCCGAAGTATCGTGGCACGCCAGGTAGACGCCCGCGCGGTTGTTGTAATAGGCCAGGAACTGGGCAAACATGCTTCCCGGATAGTGGCTGGTGTCTCCATTCTCCGGACGAAATTGCCAGGCGTGAGGGCTGTCAGGTTCAAGATCCTGTGGCTTAGGCGCCGCGAAAAGGCGACCATTGGAGTAAGGCTGGAGGATTGCCTCGCTATTGGGTTCACCCGCCAGACGATACGAAACAACAATGAAAGGAAACTGCACATCCGTGATGCGCAGATCGGCGTGGTTCTGAAGTGTGAGCGTCCAATAGCTGTTCGGATCACCCGCTGGGCTCCGAACTGTCACAGTTGCGGCCAGGTCAAGCCCCGCGAGCCCGTTGAAATCCGCTGTCAGAATCTTTTCCTGACCGCCTTCAGCCGAAGCCTGCTGAGACGTTCGGATTCGCACCTCCCTGGCCTGGGTGGAAGCGATTTGGTGAAACTCAGCCTCCTGACCAAGGTATTGAATAACAAAGACAGGATGATGATCATTGGAAGGCACGAACTCTTGATCAGCGGCATTCGCGGCGCGCAGTGAGACCAGTTGAGCTGTCTTGGGGTTAAACTCCAGGTGGTGATTGCCATTGCTTAAAACGATGCGTTCAGGCGAATCGGGGTCTTGCGCCCCTGGATTTTCGTCCGAAGCCAGAGAAAGCTTGGATGAGCCTGGCAGAAACCGTTGGAGCCGCTTCGTAGCGAGCAATAAGGGCGAAAAGATCATGGTCCTTCGCGTCATCATGCCTCCTGAGTGGGCGTGGTCAGAAGCTGGAACACAATCCGGATTGAAATGAAGCCGGCATCAACGCGGTAAGACCCGGCCCGCATTTTACCAGTAGAACTTCAGGGCGAACTGAATCTGTCGCGGATCGTTGGGCGCGTCGCTCGTGCTCAGAATCTGGCCAAAGTTGGCCGTGTTCGTAAAATTACGGAACGATGGCTGGCCAAATTGTGGTGTGTTGGTGATATTGAAAAACTCCGCGCGGAATTCCAGATGCGTGCTTTCAGTAGTCTGAAACTGCTTGAACAGTGAAAAGTCCAGACGATGGAATCCCGGCCCTGCCACTTGGTCCCCCATGCCGCCTAATGAAGCGAAATCGCTCTGCCCGATGGTCGCCGCAGCCGGCGGATTGCGAAGGCCAGGGGATTCATCCACTGGCTTACGTTATGTTTCCCCGCAAGGGGATTTTGACCAGGCACAAGCAATGCGTAGCAGCCGATCCATCCCAGTATGTTCTGCCTCGTTCCTTCGTTAACGGTTTGAACCGAACAAGGAATAGAAAAGGGGAAGCCGTCCTGCAACGTCAAAATCCAATTTGTCTGCCAGCCGCCAGCAAGCTGATTCAGCAGGGAGTGCGTATAGAAAACTCTCCGATGCTTTCCTTACTGAATTCGACATGGGAGTCTTTCCTCCTTCTTCCCAAATTGCTTTCCGAAAATCTTTTTGGTCAGCCGATCAAATCAAGCCGCCGAAGCGAAATGCCTTCGGCCACAGAACATGATGGAGTTCATTGAAGTCGCGTCCCAGATCAGAATCGGTCCACGTAGTTGCTAAATCTTCAGAAAAAGTGTTGCTACACGATGACCTTATATGATAGTTTGTAATCCTTTCTTACGTAATTTTTGAAAACATATATATCAACTTGTAGGTCATGTCAAGCCCTCTTTGAATATTGAGAATTTAAGCTTGGTTGAAGATTTCAAGCGGAACACCTCTACAATTTTTCAATGCTTCGGGGACTATTGCTTTTGAATGTGCCGCTTGCGAGACTACACTATGTTTTTGGAAGCTAGAGTTGGCGCAAAATAGCTTGGTCATTTGGTATTGAAAGTTTGTGGAACTTTGCAAATACGCGAAGTGGGGTAAGCTTTTCGATATGGTCGAAATAACTGATTTGGATGCTTTAAGCGCTGTTTTAGAGCCTGTCAAGAAGATGGATGTTACGCATCTGGTGGTGGAACGACTGCGCATGCTTCTTGAGCGGGGAATTTTGAAACCCGGCAGCAAATTGCCCCCGGAACCTGATATGTGCAAGCTCCTGGGAGTAAGCCGTCCCTCGCTGCGGCAAGCTTACAAAGCCCTCGATATTCTTGGGGTGATTCGCGCCGTGCCTGGAGACGGGACCTATATTAATGAATCCACATCCAAGATGCTCTCAGTCCCTTTGACGTTTCTGATGCTGATGAAGAAAATCAGCCTGGATGATGTCTTTGAGTTTCGCATTCTGCTGGAAGTGGACCTGGCGCGCCGTGCAGCCAGCCGCGTGTCTGAGGCCGAGATGGCCGCCATGAAGGCCCTGTTAGAAACGATGGCCGCTTCTCTTTCCGAGGAACAGAAGGAAGCTTATCTCGAAGCCGAATATGAGTTCCACAACTGCATCGCCCGTGCCGCTCGCAATCCCTTGCTGCTCGAAGTCATCTCAATGGTGAGTGGATTGTTGTGGGAGACGCGCAAGGAGCTCGTCAATTTCGTTCCGAGCCGCAGCGAAGACTTCAAGGAGCATCACCGCATCTACGAGGCCATTACTGCCCGCAACCCCGAGGCTGCCGGAGATGCCATGCGACAACATCTGCTGACCGCTCTGAACCTGACAAGAAGCGAGGCGTTCTTAAAGAGAAACGAGGCTTAACGGCTTATCTTGATCTCGCGATCGCAACGAGGTGGGATGAGGAATGGAAAACGCCGCTCGTTTAGCGTAACTCTCCAAAACCTGCGTATCTGGACAACCAGCTCGATTGACGAAAGGCAATCATGGGAACATTCCGTGTCGGGCTTACGCGTGATTTTCTAACGCCCTCAGGCGAACTCGCCATGGGCGACATTGGACTTCATAAGCTTAAAAATACTCCGGGCGTCTCTGTGGAGATTTTCACTCATCATCTGCCGGAGGTCACCCCAGCGCAGATCGCCGGTTACGATGCTGTCATCTCCCTCGCTCCCCGATACACGCAGGAAACCTTTACCGAGTCCGACTCAAGGTTAACTTGTTTAGCTCGTTTTGGCGTCGGCTACGACATGGTGGACATTCGCGCGCTCACGGAACACGACGTGATGCTGACGATCACCCCGGACGGCGTTCGGCGTCCCATGGCAACAGCCGTGATCACCCTCCTGCTCGCGCTGGCCCATGAGGTCCTAGCCAAGGACCGTCTGGTGCGCGAAGGAAGATGGCAAGAGCGAGCCAACATTAAGACCACTGGCCTGACCGGAAGGACTTTCGGATCCATCGGCTTGGGCAACATCGGGCGCGAAGTGTTTCGCATGCTTGAACCGTTTGAGATGGTTCATCTGGCGACCGATCCGTATGTAAAGCCCGAAGATGTTGCAGGCTTGCGAGTCAAGTTGGTGGACCTGGAAACGCTGATGCGGCAGAGCGATTTTGTGAGCGTACATTGTCCTTTGAATGCCCAAACCCGTGGACTGATTGGCGAACGCGAGCTTTCCTGGATGAAGCCTACCGCCTACTTTATCAGCGCGTCTCGCGGTCCGATTGTTGACCAGGCAGCGCTCTACCGAGCACTTAAAGAACGAAAAATCCGCGGCGCTGCGCTCGATGTGTTTGAGAAGGAGCCCGTGCCAAACGACGAGCCTCTGCTGAAACTGGATAACGTGATTTTGACGCCTCATACCCTCTGCTGGACCGATGAATGCTTTCTCAGGATGGGTGAGTCGGCTGTTGAATCCGTCCTCACAGCGCTGCGCGGAGAAATTCCCCCTCACGTGGTCAATCGGGAAGTCCTTCAGAAACCCGGAATGCGCGCCAAGCTTGAAGCAAATCGGGCTCGGTGGCAGGCAATTTCACGGAAAGGCGCGGAATGAACAGTCTTGCGATGAAGCAGGCCCTGGGAAAAGGCGAAGTTGTGGTGGGAACCTGGGTGTTTGAATTCGGCACGCCGGGGATTGCGCGGCTGCTGGCCAGTACGGGCATCGATTTTGTGGTCTATGACATGGAGCACAGCGGATTCGGTGTGGATACCATCCGCCACCTGATTGCCCAGACTCGCCCACTCCATCTGGCTGCGCTGGTGCGCCCTCCTGCCAATGAATATCATCTGATTGCCCCGCTGCTCGATGCCGGAGCCTCTGGTGTCATCGTTCCTAAGGTCGAAACCGCGAGCGAGGCTGAGCGGCTGGTGGACGCTTGCCGGTATTTTCCGGAAGGCCATCGCGGGGCTGCCTTTTCCATCGCGCATGATGATTTCCTTCCCGGCGACGTGCCGGAGAAGATGCGAACCGCAAATGAGGCCATGATTTGCGGCATCCTGATCGAAACGGCTCAGGGGGTGGAGGATCTCGACCGGATTCTGAGCGTGAAAGGAATCGATCTCGTCTGGGTGGGCTTCCTCGATTTATCGCTTTCCATGGGTATTCCCGGCCAATTCGCCCATCCTCAATTTCAAGAAGCTGTGCGTCGCATCCTTCAGGTTTCCAAAACTCACCGGAAACCCGTAGGCATTCTTTCCGCCAATCCTGAACAAGCCAGGCGACACCTCCAGCAGGGATTTCAATGCATCGGCTATGGGGGCGACATCTGGCTGCTACAGCGGGCGCTTTCCGAAGGTGTTCAAGCCATCCGCCAGCAACTATCCCAGGGGAATGCATCGTGACACTTAAACTCGCTTTATCGGATTACACATTTCCAAAACTGGAATGGGAGCAAACGCTGAGGCTCGCGCGCGACCTCGGCGTGGAAGCTGTTGATATCGGGTTGTTTGCAGGCCGCTCACACCTGCGGCCGGAAGACGTTCTCGGTCATCCCGCTCAGGCCGCCGCGCGCGTTACGCAGGCTCTCCGGACATATGGTCTGGAGATTGCTGATGTGTTCGGGCAACCTGGAACCGCATTTGAGGAAAAAGCTTTGAATCACCCGGACGCAAGCGAGCGCAAGAAAGCGACCGAATTTTACTGGCGCCTTCTGGAGCTTGCTCTGCGATGCAATGCGAAGCATGTCAGCCTGCTTCCCGGAGTTCATTTTGAGCAGGAGAGCTACGAAGACTCCTTGAAGCGCTGTGTGGATGAACTGGCATGGCGGGTGGAAGCGGCAGCGCGTGTGGGCGTCGCGTTTGCCGTTGAGATGCACCTGGGTTCTATCGCCCCAATGCCGTCTCAGGCCCAACGCCTTCTTCAAATGACGCCGGGGCTGACGCTGACTCTCGATTACACTCATTTTACCTATCAAGGGATTCCGGATGACGAAATCGAGCCTCTTGTCAGGTCCGCTTCCCACTTTCACGCCCGCGGCGCCTGCAAGGGAAAGCTTCAAGCTTCATCCAAAGAGAATACGATCGATTACCCTCGGATCCTGCGCGCCATGAAAAAAGCGGGCTATTCGGGCTATGTCGCCCTGGAATACGTTTGGACCGAGTGGATGCGCTGTAACGAAGTGGACAATCTCACCGAAACGATCTGGCTGCGGGATCTGTTAAGGTCCGTGAGGCTTGAATCTTAGTTGTAGCGCTGGGGTCCCCACCGGCGATTTTTCAGAGCTGAGGGCCTGCCCTGAACGAAGTGAAGAGAAAGCGCCGCTACAGATAATACTGTCCCTGTAATTTAGCGACCTCAGTAGCGCTGTGGCTCGCAGGTTCGCTCACGGATTTTCTCCCTCGCCAAATGCGCCATCAGACACACCCAAGGAGAAAACGATCATGACCGAAGTTAGGATTGGAATCATTGGAGCGGGCTGGTGGGCTGTAAAGAATCACATCCCGGTGCTTCAATCCCGTAAAGACGTAAAAGTTACTGGAGTTTGCAGACTGGGGCGAGACGAGTTACGAAAAGTCCAGGAACAGTTTGGCATCGAGTTCGGGACGGAGGATTATCGGGAACTGCTCGCGCAGGAGAATCTCGATGGCGTCGTCGTCAGTTCCCCGCACCCTTTCCACTACGAGCACGCATCGGCTGCGCTCGGACGCGGACTCCACGTGCTGTGTGAAAAACCGATGGTGCTTTACGCTCGTGAAGCGCGAGAACTCGCTTCGCAGGCCGCCGCAAAGAAACGGCATTTTCTGATCCCCTACGGCTGGAACTACACGCCACTGGCCGCTGAAGCCAGAGACTTGGTCCTGAAGAGAAAAATCGGCAGGATTGAACACGTGCAATGCCATATGGGCAGCGCCACCCGGGATTTGTTCAGTGGTGAAGAGTTCTGGTTCTCGAAAAAGGACGTCGTAAAGCCCGATCCGCGCACCTGGAGCGATCCGGCCGGAGGAGGCGGCTTTGCTCACGGGCAGTTAACGCATGCCCTGGCGCTGCTGTTTTATGTCACCGGGCTTCAGCCGGAAGAGGTCTTTGCCTACATGACCTCTTCCAAAACCGGCGCGGACCTTACCAATGCCATCAGTTGCAAATTTACGGGTGGCGCCACGGGAATGATCGGCGGGGCGGGCATCATGCCGGCGCGGTCCACCTACCAGGTGGATATCCGACTCTTCGGCGCGGAGGGGATGTTGCTGCTGGATATCGAGCGCCCTCGGCTGGAATTACATCGCCATGATGGAGAAAGGCGAACGATCCCCATTGATCATAAGCCCGGAGAATACTCGTGCGTCGAGCCGCTTCATGCCTTTGTGGATCTGATTCAAGGCAAGAATGCAGAAAACCGTTCCTCTGCTGAATTGGGAGCCTCGGTGGTGGAAGTTCTTGATGCAGCCTTCCGTTCAGCCCATTCAGGAAGAAGCCAGAAGGTAGTCGATCTCGCTTGAAAATTCTGAAGAGACTTCAAACTCATTTGGAGGCATTCTCGTGAAGCATTACGAAAACTTTGTCAACGGCAAGTTCTCGCCTTCCGGCTCGAAGGAGCGCATCGAGGTGATCAATCCCTCGACAGGCCAACTCATCTGCACCGTTCCTGAAAGCAGCGCTTCTGACGTGGATGCGGCGGTTTCAGCCGCTGCTTCGGCCCAACGCGACTGGGCAAAACAGCCTGCCATTGAGCGAGCAAAATTCCTGCGCCGGATCGCGGATAAGATTCGCCAGAACGTTGAGCCCCTCGCCCGCATCATCACCGAGGAGCAAGGCAAAATTCTCAATCTGGCTCGCGTCGAAGTCGGTTTCACAGCCGACTACATGGATTACATGGCTGAATGGGCGCGCCGCATCGAGGGCGAAATCCTGGAAAGCGACCGGGCTGGGGAAACCATCTTCCTTTTCCGGCAGCCCATCGGGGTGATCGGCGGCATTCTTCCCTGGAATTTCCCTTTCTTCCTTATCGCTCGGAAGGCCGCTCCCGCCCTCGTCACCGGCAATACCATCGTCATTAAGCCCAGCGAGGAAACGCCTCACAATGCCGCCAAGTTTTGCGAGTTGGTTTCCGAGACAGACTTGCCGCCGGGCGTTATCAATGTCGTGCATGGCCGTGGCCCTACGGTTGGAAAGGCTCTCGCCTCTTCGCCCTGCATCGGTATGATCAGCTTTACCGGCAGCGTTGAGACGGGTTCGGCGATTATGGCGGCAGCCGCTCCCAACATTACGAAAGTCAACCTTGAACTGGGCGGCAAAGCGCCGGCCATTGTGATGTCGGATGCCGACATGGATTTGGCAGTCGAAGCCATTAAAGCCTCTCGCATTATTAACAGCGGCCAGGTTTGCAACTGTGCCGAACGGGTCTACGTGCAACGTAAGGTCGCTGATCAGTTTGCGGATAAGCTCACAGCCGCAATGAAAGCCACTCGCTTCGGGAATCCGTTGGCCGATGAGTCGGTGGAATACGGTCCGCTCATCAATGAGGCGGGATTCCGAAAAGTCGATTCTCTGGTCCATAGCGCCGTCAAAGCTGGCGCCACCGTGGTGACGGGCGGAAAACGCGCTGCGCGGGACGGGGGTTACTACTACGAGCCTACCGTCATCACCGATTGCCGCCAGGAGATGGAGATTATCCGCCGCGAAGTGTTTGGTCCTGTTGTTCCAATCATCACATTCGACGACATCGACGAGGCCATCTCTTACGCCAACGATTCAGACTATGGGCTGACTTCATCGATTTATACTCGCGATCTGAACGTAGCGCTGAGAGCATGCCAGGAGATTCGTTTCGGCGAGACTTACATTAACCGTGAGAACTTTGAGGCCATGCAAGGGTTTCATGCCGGATGGCGTAAAAGCGGGATTGGAGGCGCTGACGGCAAGCACGGCCTCTATGAATTTACGCAAACTCACGTCGTTTACCTGCAACGCTACTGAGTTCATCAGGCGCGCTGACGCTCCATAGCCGAAGCGTTTCCACGAAACCTTTCAGGGTGACATGAGAGACCTCGATGGATAATGTTCGCATTGCATTGCTCGGGTCCGGATTTGTAGCCGATTTCTACATGCAAGGACTGGCAAACGTACGCGGCGGTGAGGTGGTGGCGAACTATTCCCGGACGCCGGAACGGGCCAACGCTTTTGCCCGCACGTGGTCAATCCCGGAATCCACGACCGACCTTCAGGCCCTTATCGCTCGCAATGACATCGATCTTTACGTGATCGCTCTTCCGAACGAGATGCATCTGCCCGTCTCGCTCATGTTGTCGAGCGCCGGAAGGAATCAGGTATGCACCAAGCCGTTGGGACGGACAGCCCGAGAGGCATTGGCGATGCTGGATGCCGCCAAAGCCTCAGGCGCGATGCACGGATATGCGGAGACCGAGGTCTTTGCGCCCGCCGTGGTCAGGGCCCGGCAGATGATTGAGCGCGGCGCTCTCGGACGTGTGCTTTGGGTGCGGTCGCGGGAGTCACACGGAGGGCCTCATAGTCCTCACTTCTGGGACGTGGAAAAGACGGGAGGCGGCGCGCTGAACGACCTGGGTTGCCATTGCATCGAAGCGGCCCGCTATTTTTTCGGCAAGGAAGACAAAATCGTTGAAGTCATGGCTTGGGGCGCCCGGCTGGTCCATCACGACAAAACCCACGGCGAGGATAATGCGCTGCTGGCGCTGAAATTTGAAAGCGGAGGCTTTGCCCACTGTGAGCTTTCATGGACCACAAAGGGCGGGCTCGATCTTCGCAATGAAATCCACGGTTCAGAGGGATCGATTTTCACGGATGTAACTCGCAGCACGCCAATCTGGGCGTTTACAACCCAATCCGCGGGTTATGTTCTGGAAAAAGCGGAAATCGATTCGGGCTGGACGCGGCCCCTTCCGGAAGAAGCTTTTACCTACGGATATCAGGGAGAGATGCGCCACTTTGTGGATTGTCTCCGCCAACATACGACACCCCGCGAAACTTATGAGGATGGCTATGTGGTGAACTGCATCCTCGACGCCGGTTATGAATCCATGCGATCCCATCAGTGGGTTCGCGTAAAATATGGAACTCCCGCGGCGCCGATACGTATGAAAGAGTAGAGGCAGTCCGGAGGAAGAACGATGGTCAAGTTCCTGCTTTGGTGTATTCTGCTCGTGCTGTGCTGGCCGCTGGCGCTGTTGGCCTTGTTCCTTTACCCTTTTGTCTGGCTTCTTCTGTTGCCGTTCCGACTCGCGGGCGTTGTCGTAGAAGGAGTGTTTGCGCTTCTTGTTGGCATCATCCTGCTGCCCAGCCGGCTGCTGCGCGGGCCCAGTCAGGCATGATTCTCCGTTCGCTTACTGCTTCAAGGACCTACCCATTAGATCAGGAGGGACCGTCCCAGTCATAGCACGGGCCTGGCTAGCGCCTCTTCGACGCGGTCGCCTTCTTGCGCTCGGCGACTTCTTGCGCGCGAAACTTCGCGATGCGTTCGATTAACTTCACAGGGACGGGCTTGGAAAGCGGGAAGCGAATCGTGCCTTTGCTGACCTTGTAGGGTGCAAGGTCGCGCTTAAACACCGCAACGACGCGATCTGTCGCAGGGTAAAGCGAGTAGTGCTCTTTCCAGCCCGCGAAAAAGATCAGACGGTCGCCATGCAGTTTGTACGCAGGAATCTGGTAGGAGATCACTTCCTCGGCTCCAGGCACAGCCTTGCGGATGGCGCTGCGCACGCGCTGAAGGACGTCCTGCGCGGCCTGGGGTTGCGAGGCGATATACTCGTCTACGGACTTGAAAACGGTCTTGGCCACCGGATCGGGCAACGACTCGTCTGAAACAGTTCGCTTACACAGATTCGTCTATATGCTATTTGTTCAGTGGGTCTTTCGGCCGGCTTTTATGTGAATGCCAAGTTCACATTCTCAATGGCTTCGTCGATCTCCGCCTGATTCTTGTAACCAACCGTAACGCTATCGACGCCTGCGTGCCTGAACGCGAACCTCATCGACTTCTGGCGGTCGGCGCGGGTCGTGAACGTGCCTTCTCCCGCAAGTTTCATGCTGATGACGCCCATATCCTCTTTTCGGGCCTGTTTCACATACCCGACCACCTCGGGAACATTACCCAATCCATTTGTGTTGTAGTCCTCCGCGTCCATCCGCACGCCCTTATGGTTCATCCGGATCATCGCCACCTGAAGCCACTTTGTCTCCGGAACCTGCCGTAAGGCGGGGAGACCATGCACCGAGGCGCCATGGGCGATGACCATCTGCTTCGCCTGGGCTTCCATGATGCCTTCCTGCCACCGGACGCTGTCCTGGGGCCAGGTTGCAACGTGCTGCCAGTGCAGCAGCATCACATCGAAGTAATCGGTATTGGCAAGCTTCCGCAACTCGTCGATCTTCTGAAGTGGATCGACGCCCTCCCTCGTGGTCACCTTCGACATCAGGCGATAGCTATCGCGCGGAATGCCCTTCAGCGCCACTCCGAGCATCTGGTGCATGTC
>Ga0070737_10003416_pt1 | contig 17190 bp, 10 predicted proteins | sample Coa_R1_10_FD_66438 | JGI IMG/M metagenome (GOLD analysis project Ga0070737, IMG submission 66438) | Surface soil microbial communities from Centralia Pennsylvania, which are recovering from an underground coalmine fire - Coalmine... | ecosystem: Environmental > Terrestrial > Soil > Unclassified...
TGGGTTTGCCGCCCACCAGCGCATTGAAATGCAATAGCCACTCCTCGCTGAACGTTCCAATGTTCAGATAGACGCGATTGAGCGCTCCCATGACCCCGACCGAATCGGCTCCATCTTTCAATATGCGCGGGGTCCACACCGTGTCCGGCGGTTGAAACAACTGAGCCAACGGGCCGGTCTGTAAGTAGTCGTTGATCTGCTTGTTATTCACGTCGCCGCCCCGCAGTGTTTCCTTGCCCCAACGCCTGGCTTCAAGCAATCGTGGCAACACATGATACAGGGCGTTCATGGTTCGCGGATTGTTGATGTTATCCGTGGAAACGATGGAGGTGTCGAGCGTGCCCGGCCGATACGTCCGGAACAGTTGCGTGACGAAGTTGGTGGGATCGTTGTCCCAAATGAGAATCCGGTCACTCCACAGATACTGCGCGCCGACATTTGAGCTCAAATTCTCCCATTTGGGATGCTCGGGATCGGCCGGCGGCCGGACGGGATTCGGCCCGACATGGCACAATCCACAAGACATCCCCACCCGGTAAGGCCGCACCAGGTCCTTGGAGTTGTAATAGGCAGGGTCCGTGTAGAACCTGACCGGGTCCCATTTTTTCTGCTCAGCCTCATCGAAGTCCGGATTTGGAAAGAGGCGCAGCCCGACGATCCCCGTTGCGTAGCCATAGTACGAGCCCACCGGCAAATTTTTCCCTCGCGCGCCGATTCTCACGCCTGGGTACCTCTGCTCGTCTTCAAACGGATCAGGCGGGCAGTTCGCACTGCGCTTGTCGAGCCACAGGCCGAAGCGATTGGGGTCCGGCCCGGTGGCCTGCTCAAAACACGGCTCATTCACCAAGCCGTAGTATTGCCAGCGATTCTCCCGCTTTGCCTTGAGGTTGGGATGTGAGGAAATCGTCTTCACGAAATCAAGCACACCGAAGCTGTTCTTGGTCAACTGGTCCCAAAGACGATCGTTGCCGCCGGTCCACACAATCCAGGTAATTCGACCCTTTGTCTCGTCGGCATTGAGTGCCACCCCGCCATCCATATCCTCGAAATACTTATCGCCTGCGGCCTGAAAACTGCCCGCATTGCGGCCGGCGCGTAAAGCCTCGTCGCGCACGTGGCCGATGCGCGGGCTTCTATACCAATTCAGAACGAGCGCGGCTACTCCGACAATCAAGAGCACGACGACAACAATCAAGGCCTTTCTCACGGTTCAACTCCTAACCAAAACCGATTTGTTTGCGGCCTGGGCAATATATCTCAGCGCCCGAAGGCTGGGCAAAAAGAAATAGGCACCCCCGCGTACGGTAACGAACTGCGGCATTTGGGTGAGACGACCGGCAAGTTGCCCAGCGCGAGGTATGGAGAAATTGCCAGTCGCGGGGCAATCTCCCACCGCCTCACGATTGCCCAGAAGAGGATCACTCTCCTCCGTCATGCCGTTGAACTTGGTGCTCATCAGCCAGGAGTTTTGCACGAACTCGAATTGACGGCTGATGTTGGCGCACAGGCAGGCGAATTGCAATCCGCTCGGGCGGTCATCGGCGGACTGCGGTTGAAGCGCTTGATCAGGTGCGAGCGCCTCACCATACTCGCGGCCTCGGCGCAGCAAACGATGGAAGCGCGTAGAGGCGATCAGGTCGGCGCGCATTCTAGGCCGCGGAAGTCCCAGTAGATTAAACCATTCAGCAATAATTCCGCTGGGATGCCCAACCAGATCCGCATTGCGCGGATTGGCACGACGAATGTGCGCGCCCAAAGGACACCGCGTGCCGGATGGATCGCTATCGTAAATAAAGTCGTTGAACGCAGGATCTGCATTCGGCGCCATCAGCGGAACCCCGTCCCGCGTGCGTCCCACGATCTGGGCGCCGAGACGATAACGCTCATCGGCGTCTCCGTCCACGGCCGAATCCAAATACCGCCAGAATCCCCGAACGTCTTGCTCAAGCTGCCGCAGAACCAGATAGGTACCATTGCGACCCAGATCCTTTTTTCGGGGATCGTCTTCGGCGGCGAGCAATTCGCCCGCTCCACTCTCCGCGGGATCGAGCAACGGACGATCCGTGTACTTGTTGTATTCGTTTGGATAACCGAGCAGCAGTTCCCCGATCGCAACCCGGTTTCTGTAATCCACCGTAATTGCTTCAGCAGGCTGTTCGCGGTTCCAGTCAAACTTCGGCAGGCTGATGCTATCCCTAAACCCGAAGGGCTCGTTGCCGTGCATGTCGGAAGTATCAAGCGTGACCGGAGGATCGAAGGCCTCGTGCCAGAGCGGATTCTGAAGTGTGTCTTCGAACGCCGCCAGATTGTTCCTCGCAAAGAGCATGACGAGCAGGTGCGGAACTTTGGTGGGTCCGCCCCAATGCCAACCCGCTGGATCGTTCTTGCCAATATCGCCAAGCCGTCGCGAACGGCTGCACTCGGTCATACCTTGCAGAAACTCAGTGGAGAACCCCTGAAGGGCGGTCTCAGGAACACCGAGCACGCGCATCCCGCCGCAAGTAAATGCGATCTGCAGCGCGGTATCCGGCGCCGTGTTCTGGAACTCCGCCGTCGAAACATGCACTTCAGAAAGCCAGCCCGCCGCCGCGCGCGCATTTCGGACCGTCAGGAGAAAATATCTCGCCTCAACCAGATCGCGGTAGCCGTATTTCGCCAGACCCTGCACGTCGCTGTAATCGACCGTTTTCACGTTCTGTTCAGAATAGAGTGATCCACTCACGGGCTTCCGTTTCACTTAACGCAGATTTTTGTAACCCCTGGCGAATTCGACTGTTTCGGTGTAAATCGACCGCGGTCAACCCGGGATGCGCGTTGTACCAGACCTCGGTTGGTAATTGATGACGGCGCAAAATGTATTTGAATGGTTGCTCGTCCTTGGCGCCCTGTAGTAACAGCCATCGCGTGCGCGGATATCCGACGCCATTGCTGAAATTGAGATTTAGCCCGAAGCTGATTTTCGTGATGAAATCCTCGTTGTAACTTATGAGGCTGCCGTCGTAGTTACTCGCAAAAAACAAGCGAGTGCGGTTGTCCAAGCAAACCCAGCGTGCGGAATGGATGGTGTGGACGCGCGCGAGGCGGCCCTTGGTGTAAAGGGTGTGAGCAGCAAGATTAGTGACCCACAGCGCCAGCGCGACAATTGCCGTCCGCAACGGGCCCGGCTTTAGCGCGCCAATGACGCTGAACTGATTGGTGACGTCGCGATCTTCCAACGCGGCGAGGCGAGCGTCGAATTCAGGGGCCGGGCGCGGCGTATATACTTTGTCCGATTTTTCGAGTGTTCGGAGCCGCCACGCAAAGAAGAGCAACGGAATGATGGTCACCGGGAGCGTAACAACACCGCCTACCATCACAACGATCAACGTGATCCAATCCAGAATGTGCCGCAGCCTCCAACCAAGCGGGCTGCGCGCCGGGGTTGTCAACTTGAGCTTGCCGTCCGTCTCTTCCTGCTCTACGAAACGCCGCAAGCTGGCATGCACAGCCGGCGCGGGTTGATCGCGCAACCCTGGAGATCGTTCCAGATACCCGACCAATGCCTGGCGCAGACACTCCTCCTCGTGCGTCTGGCGCACCGTTCTTCCGACCCAATTGCAGTAAGATGCAGCGGGCCGCTGCTCATGCGCAATCATCCATCCACGCAGGTCCGCATTGGAGGAGAAGCCCTCGCAGAACGAAAAAATCTTCCGCAATCCCGGCTCGGCATGCCTGACCAATTGCTCGATGAACTCCTCATAAGTCCCGTCAAAATCGCCGAGAAACGCCAGATAGACTGGAGGCTCCGGTCGATGAAGGCCGTAGAGCATGTTGATGTCGCCGCTTGTCTGATCATCGAGCACCACCAATCGGGCGAAATGCAGATTCTCCAATCGTGCAAACGGGACCAGCACGTTTTCCGGATTTGCCATTCCCGGCTGTGAATTCATTGTCGCGAGCAGGTCGCGTAGGGGTGCGATTCGGCTCCGCTCGAGGGTCGCAAGGATCATGAAGGTCGACAGCGGTGTCATTGTGTCGTAGTGTGTAAGCGCAGGCGTTCCGCCTAGCTCTGTGTCGCTGGAAACTCCAGGCAGAAATCGATAAGGCGGCTGTGGTCCCAGTAAACCTTTCCCAGATAAATATCGGGCCCAATTTGCCGGATCTCGTCGCGGATCCAATGGGCTACCAGCGATGTTTTCGAGTAATCGAGCACGATGCATTCCTGGCCGTCGAGCCAGCTCGTGTCCTTGTAAACTTCGGCGACGATCGCGTTCAACCCAAACGGCAGAATGCGATTGGTGAGCACACCGCGCTTTCCATCGAAGCTCTTACCCTGCCACGCGAACAAACTAATAAATTCTGCAATTTCTGGGCTGAAAGCCGTTCCCGGAGCTATAATGGCCGTGCCTTTCGCCTCTCCGTTGGGAATTGGGCCCGGCGGGTTGCCTTTGAACAGAGCGTCCAGTTGCGGCTGAGACATGCTCAGCAGATCAGCGGCTCTCATACGGTTACCCCTTTCTCCGTAATCTGCACTAGTATTTCGTGACGTGTATTATTTCTTTGTTTTCACAGAATGTCAATCGAAATCGTACCCGTTTATGAGTGTGTGCAAAACGGACTTATGATATGTGACTTGAGCACGCCAAGTGTTACACCTGTCGCGTGAGCTACCGTCGTGAAGCGAGGATAACGTCGGCCGCCTTCTCGCCAATCATATAAATTGCGCTCGCGATGAAAAAGCCGGGAATGCGCGGAAACACGGAGGCATCCACCACGCGCAATCCTTCAACCCCATGCACCTTGAAATCGCTCGTAAGCACGCCGTTTCGCTCCATCGGTCCGATGGGACAACTGCAGGAGGCGTGATGGCCCCAGGCGTGGTCGCGCACGAAGTCCTGGAGCTGCTCGTCGCCTTGAAGATGCTTTCCTGGCAGTTCTTCTTCGGCGATCAGGCCGTGGCGCTCCAATTTTGCGGTCAGCCTGCGAACGAACCGGATGCCGTCCACCACGGCCTCCAGATCGTGGGAGCCTCCCTCGCGAAAGTAGTGGAAGTCAATCTCCGGCGGGTCGCGCGGGTCCGCGGAGCGCAGGGTCACCTGGCCAGAGCGGTTGCGCGTATGGGCTTTCAAAACCACCCAGGTCAGGTAATTCTTTTCTTCCGCGAAGACGCGCGAGTAGTTGGGCCGGTACCCGGAAAATCGCGCCAGCAACGACATGCAGAAGAGGTCGGGCAATTCGTCAGCGGCGACGCGAGATCGGCGATACAACGTCAGGACGGAACCGTTGGTGGCGTAGATCCCGCGGCGCCGGGTTTCCCACAATTTAAATGGCATGTCTGAAGTAGTGAACGACGCGCCCTGGTACGCCTTCCAAGCTTTGAAGTTCATCCGATTCACGACGCCGACCTCGTAGCGGTCCTGTAGGTTCTTGCCCACGCCGGTCAGGGCGGCTCGCACCGGGATGCCATGGCGCGCGAGCACTTCGCCGGGGCCGATCCCCGAGAGCATCAGCAGTTGCGGCGTGTTGAACGCCCCGCCAGCCAGAATCACCTCACCGGACGCAGAAAGCGTGCGCAGCTCACCCGGCTCGCCGCTAGGGTTGGCGTGAGCCCGGTAGAGCCTTTCGCCTTGTAAGTATTCGATGCCGGTGGCCTGATTTGCCTGATTGAACAGAACACGCGTTGCTAGGGCATGCTTCAAAATACGCAGACGTTCCGGATGGCGGCGCGCCACATCGAGAACGCGTTCCCGCGATCCCACTCGCGCATGGCGTTCGGTGCTGAGCGGCAAGTAGCGGATGCCGGTCGCGTTTGACCGGACCAAGCGCCAATCATTCGGGTCCAGGCCGCTTTCGAGGAACCAGCGTATGTGTTCGAGCTGCTGTCCGTCTTCTTTAAATGCCTCGACAGCCGCATCTAGAATGCATCTGTCCAAGGCTTTGCTTCGCAGCAAATTTACCGGAATGGCCGCCTCCGTTGCAAGCCAGCCGTTCCAGCCGTGGCGCGTCGGATTATATCCCAACCGCGCGAGCCAGCGGTAAAGCGGACGATGCCGGCAGCGTTCCACACGCTCGAAGTAGGACCGCATGCGTGCTGCCTGCCAACTGGAATCGCCGGTGAGCTCGGCAATGTGATCCCAGTCCGCATCGTGTGGATAGACCAAGATCATGGCGTTATGCGCCGTACAGCCGCCCAGCACTGCGGCGCGGGGATACAGAACGCCGTTGTGCAAGGGCAGAAAGTTGGGATCGCGGCGTGCAACGCTTTCGTCTTGGTAATGCCGCACGAAGAAATCCCACTTCATGGCCGAATTCTCGGACGCGAAAGCGTGGAACGCCGGAACGTCATAGTCCGCAGGCAGGCGATTGCAATCACTCTCTACCGGATCGCTGCCGCGCAGTTCACGCGGATCGCCCCCGGCTTCTACCAGAGTCACGCGGCACCCTTCTTCGGCCAGCCGCGCTGCCACCGTCCCGCCGCCTGCTCCCGAGCCCACCACGACGTATTCACAATCCGCCGAACGCCCGGTTCCCATCGCCATGCGCTACTCGAAAACCTCGTCCCCTGTCGGTTCGTAGAGCGGCACCCCATTCATGCTGTGCCGCAGCCGCGAAAGTGTTTCGTACATCCGGTGACGCGCGCGGCTCTGGTTGCCCAGCGGGCGATGTTCGGCGATTGAATGCCAGGGATTGTATGAGAGTCGCCGGGCAAAATCCAACTGCGCCGGCGAATCAAATTTCTGTTTAGGAATGTGCAAGGTCGCCACTGACCGCCGGGGCGACAGCTTTTCGGGCCAGAGTACTGCGTTATTCTCGATCGGCATCAGGTGCGCATTGGTCTGCAACTGCAGGCGTATATCGAATTCAACATCCTCCTGCGCGAGCGTCTGCACCATGGCGTTTCGCAAATAATCGTCCGGAGGACGTAGCGGAAGGCGTGGAATCGGAGTGCGCCGCTTTCTCATTGGCCACATCGAATATTGCATCGCTTGTCCAGCCCCGAGAAGGTACGGAACGCAACTGAAATAAGGAGCTTCGAATGGGCTGCTCTGAGTCTTGATCCAAAGCCCCTGCATGATGAAGTCCAGAATGTGCGGATTATGGAGATTGAGGAAATAGTAAATCTGGGTATTCTTCAGGCTTTCGATTTGCAATTGCGCGTTGGCCCGGGTGTCTGGAGTCACGAACGTGGGTGTCGAGACCCCGAACAGGTCCTGCGTGAACTTTTCGTCTTCGGCCAGCTTCGGCCCGGGGACGCCCATCAGCTTGATGCTCATGCTCATGAAGCCGATATCGTCGATATCCGGCGTGATGTACGGCCCCGGCCCGGAGAAGCGCACCCAGGCGCGATAGCTGCGCGGCTCGACATAGATGCCATGGCGCAGCTCCGAGGGCAGATTATCGTGTACCACAAACTCGGCGCGTACAATCCCGTGCGTCTTGGTGTTGCCTCCGCGTTCGAAGCGCCCAGGCTGCCAGAGCGAACGCATCTGCTTGTCGAAGCTTGAAATGATCGAGTCCAGGTACAGTTCCTCTCCCGGGATCGCACGTTCCTCGGCGATCTTCAGTCCTTCATTCGGCCGCCTCCAATTAATCAGCGCGGTCACCAATTTAGAAAGCGGGTCCTGAAACAACGCATCGAATGCCGGGCGGAAGAATGGATCGAAGCGGCGCTCCAAATGCACGAGCGCCATGGAGCCATCCGCGAGCCAGTTCAAAAGTGCAGAGCCCGTGTTGGCTGGCGGTATGGGCCGATCAGGATTCGAAGGCAATGTTACTCCCCAGGCGAGGCACTTGGCTCATCGTCTAAGTCGCTCCCGCACTCGCTTGCGTCGTGCTTAGGCTCGGGGAGGGATCGATAGAACCGGCAGAATCGTTCCGGATATGAATCCTTCGTCACCGCCCACGCCTCTTTGAACGGCCCGCTGTGCACCCAGTGGCCGAAAATATCGATCCATCCTTTGATGAACGGATGCTCCCAATTGGCGCGGTCCTCGAGGTTCAGGTCGTAAAATACCCGCTGCATTAGCTGAATCAGGCTGTTGCACAGATGTCCCGTCCTGTGATCCCATTTCGTTTTGTCGCTGTAATCTTCAAACAACGCCGCGTCGAGATTTTCTATCTTGTCTTCTTTACGGATGGCCTCTAGAATCCGGTTGTACATGTCCGAGTGAGCCGCCGAGTTCTTCTCTACCGCGACGCTCGCCGGGTACCAGATCTGCCAAAGCGCGCTAAAGAATTTTTCGCGCCTATGTTTGTCGGCCTCTGCATCTTTCGAGCGCTCCTCTGGGGTGGTGTCTAGCTGAAGCGTCGATAGCGCTTTTTCGGCGATGTGCTGGCCCAGTTTGCGGTAGCTTTCAAACTGCGATTCGTCGAACCATTGGTCTCCCGTCGACTGATGCGGAAATGCCGGCTGCCGCGAATGATACTCCTGTATGTCGGTAGTCTCGTCTCCGGTAAGTGTCGCCTTCAAATACAGCAAATATCCATTCGGCCCATCCGGGTACTTTATCTTGCCCACCACGCAATGCGCGCTGCTGAGTCCGTTTACTTTCTGCAAAGGCGCCACCGGCAGGTCGATATCCACCTTGAAATCCGTCCGGCATTTCCGGATTACATTTCCTATTCCGCCAAACGTGAGATCCTCATCCTGCTCGCCATCGCAGCAGATGATATATTGACAGCGGCGCCTGACCAGCTCGTAAATGCCCATGTTATCGAAGTGGCCGCCATCGGATAAGTTGACATAGTTGCTGTCCGCGTTCGCCATCCCAAACAGTTCTTGTAGGGAGTACCACAAACCGAACGGTGGCCCAGGGTTGCGGAAGGATTTCTTCAGTGCGTTTCCCAGCCACCATCCCAAGCGCACGTTGAACACGGTCAATAGAAACGAAACAACCGTGGAGGTGTGATAACCCATGTTCGGGTTCACGGCCGCTCCGGAGATCGCCATCGCCATGCCCACGCTCACGCCTCCGCCAGCCACCTTCGTGGGCCGGTAAGCGAGCGCACGCGTCAGGCCGGCAATGCCGGCTATCTCCGCAGAGCGCTCAGCCGGCTTCTGATAACTCGATAATGTCTTCTCGGTTTCGTCGCCCAAGCGTTCCTCATTCACCACGTTTTCTGCAGAAAATCCCGTGTACCATGGCGTGAAGATGAACGATTCCGCCTGCCGGTCCTGGTATTGCAGCTTCCCGCCGGAGGTGACATTCAGGGCCGCATTGAGGATCGGATAAGGGCCGTAGTAGCCCTCACTGGTTCTGAACTTATGAAGAAGCGCGTCATCGAAGTCGTCGAATCCTGTAAAAGGACTCGGCTTCCGGTGCAAGCGGCGCGACGCGCCCAAGTAACAACGTACCAGGCGATTCTTGTAGAAATTGTGCATCGAAAAGACATTGATATCGACTCGCCAGGCGAGCAAACCGCCTGCCACGAGCAGCAAACCAAAGAGCGGTGCGACGCCGCTGAAAAACCATCGGTCTTTCGTACCTGAGACCCAAAATTCGGTGCACGCCATTTGAGCCCAATATCGATTGAGCAGCCATTCAAAGCCCGTATCGGAAATGTTCTGTTTCTCGCGCGAGAGTTGTATGTTTCCGTCGGCCACTTTGAGATCGTATTTTTCAATCTTGCTCTGCTGCGGAGGCCTTGGTGCGGCATTCAGATTTTGCACCAGGACCGTATGCGTTCCGAAGGCTACCAGGAACATGAACCCGAACATGAAAATGTAGGGACCCACTAGAGCGACGATCTCGAGCACCGATACGCTCCGCTTCCCGCTGGTATCGGTCTTGCCGCTGGTCTTGTCGCTCTGGCCCGCGAACAACCCTGCGGCCGTGCTGGCGACCCATCCTACGCCTAGCGAGGCAATTACCGTCGGAGTCTTTGCCCCGATAAGTGCTATTACGTATGGACCGTAAATCGAAATGCCGATCACGATGATCCACAGGACCGTGTAGATCACCAACCAGCCGCGCAGCCGTCCGAGCCATTCACGGCTCGCTTCGGGGAGGTCGCGCCCCATTAGACCGATGTGGACGATCATGCCGACGGTAAACGCCAGAAGAACGAGTGGAGGACCCCAAGCGAGGACAAACCAAGGGCGCGCCGGGTCTGAAGCCTGCATGCCATTGAAGAGGAACGCCAGCAACCGCAACAGCGCCGCCGTCACGAACGCCGCGCCGGCAGGGCCGAACACATAAGGTGTTAATGCACCTATATAGTCTCCCCAGCGTAGAGACGGACGCCCGTGTAATTCTTTCTGTTTAGCTAAGTGGCACTTATACAAGCGCGTGCACACCTGAAGAACGAAGTATGCCGGCCAAAGGACGAAGAAGTTGGCGCGTACTCCGCTCCAGAGGTCGGCATCCACGAACAAGGATTGCGCGCTCGCCAGCCAGAAGCTATAAGCGATTCCCGCGAGCAGCAGAAACAGGCAAAAACAGATCACGAGCGTGTCAGAGCTTTCCCCTGTCCGCTTATCCGGCGGCTTACTCAGCAGCGCGATGGTTGAATTCCGCCACAAATTCCACCCCACGAGAATCACCATCGGGGCTAGCGGCAGGGCGCAAAGCGGCGCCCAGAGCAACTCGTCATTCGGGTCTGGCCAGACAAAATGGAATCCCGCCAATCCAGCTCCGCGCACCATCAACACAATCGAAGCGAACAGCGCTACCAGGATGGCCAGGTTGAGGAGCGTGTTGCGCGCCCAGATCGCGCTCACAACCCATGTATCTGCGCTGAAAAAACTCACCCGCGGCGTCAGATAATTGCTGTACATCCGCAGAAACGTTATCTCGGGCGCTTCTTCATCGCCTTTGCCCCCTAACTCGGAGACGACACTTTGGAACTTTTCGTGTGGCGCAGAGTTTAACTGCTCCCTTCGGATCCAGGAGGCCCACCAGGACCCGATATATCCGCCTCCGGAAACCGTCGATAGGTAATCCAGGTGCCGTAATATACCCCGCCGGGCCAAAGCTTGAAGAATTCCCAGGCTGAACGTTGCGCTCCGAATGCCGCCCCCGGAGATGGCCAGACCGAGCGCATCCTTGCAGTCTGACACTTGCGTGCAGTCTGGCAAATGAAACCCGAAGCACCGGCGACGCGAAGAAATCTCCTCAAATTCCTGCTCTTTGACGTAGGAGAATGGAACCGCGGCTGCTGTGGCGCGTAAGTGCTGGGCGGGCCGACAACCCGATTGATCAGCTGACAATGGCCTCCTCCTGTAGTCCAGGGATCAAGCGTATGCTAATTCTTCACTAAACGCAAGAGGCGATTTGAGCAATTACACGGCAGATATAGACAAGAAGTGCGGATTCGCTCTAAACCACAGTTAAAGAGTAGATCGTGCAACTACTGACTCATGCCTGCCTTGTTTTTGGCACGTTATCCTATATTGTTCGTCGTGATTATTCTTTTTAGTCGCATTCACCTGCACACGAATACAAGAAAGCTCCTTTTCCTGTTAATTGCTGGGTCACTCACGCTATCAACCAATACCAATGCGCAATCGACATCCACCGCCGTCACTCCGACCGTAGTCACGGTCACTGATCGAGAGATGCCGCTTGCCGAGACATCGGCGTCCGTCACCGTGCTCGACCAGGAATACATCCGGAACAGCCATGCCGATACCGCCGCCGAGCTGTTGCGCACCGTGCCGTTCCTCGCCATTGCCCAAAGCGGCGCCAACGGCGGATTAACAACAGTTTCCATTCGCGGCGGGAAGACAAATTTCACGTTGGTGATGATCGACGGCATTCCCGTAAACGACATCACGAACCTTCTCGGCGGCGCGTTCGATTTTTCCAGTCTGCCGATCGACAATATCGAGCGTGTGGAAATTGTGCGTGGGCCTCTCTCGTCTGTTTACGGGTCGGACGCCATCGCCGGAGTGATCAACTTTATCTCACGCAAAGGTTCGAAATCTCCCGTGCTCGACATTACGGGAGAATTCGGTAGCTTTTTCGCCCGCCAAGCTGAGATAGATACTGCCGGAACCTGGAAAGCGCTCCAATACGCAACAGGTGGCACCTTTCTCGATGTCGGCCAACAAGTCTTGGACGACGCGTACTCCGTCGGATCGCTCGACTTCAACGGCTCTTTAAATCTCGGGCCGAACCATGTTCTTTACTTCAGCGCCCGTTGGCTTGACGATCACAGCGAAGGTTTTCCGGCCGCTAGCGGCGGCCCCGACTTCGCGATTCTGCGCGACCCAATGCACGACCATGCGGAAGAGCTGATTCTTGGAACCAGTTTCAAAGGGCAGATACGACGCTGGTGGATTTACAGCCTGGATGTGGACCGCGTCGGCCGTACAGAAGACAACTCCACACCCGCGGTGCTTAATGCTATTCCGCCCACTTATCAATCGTTGCCCTCGTCCACCAGCGATACGACTTTCGCAGAACGCGTGCCGGGGCCACGAGCCGCTTCATCTTGCCAAATCACTTTTCACTCACCATCGGAGCCAGCCTCCGTCGGGAAGCGGGCACTGCAACGGGCTATCTCGCCGGGATCATTCCTCAAGGCTTTGCTCTTGTCCGTACCTCGCTGCTCACGAATGCGCTGCTTGAGTACACAACCCATCGATTGACGGCAACCGCGGGATTCAGTTTTGATAAGACCAAAGGTTATGGGGAAGTCACGTCACCCAGGCTCGGCATCACATGGCAGGCCGGCGAGCAGGGCCCGCGTTTGAAATCGAGTTGGGGCGAGGGCTTCGAGTTGCCTTCGTTCTATGCCTTGGCAAATCCAAGCGTTGGGAATCCGTCGCTCCAACCGGAGCGAGTAACTTCATTCGATGCCGGCCTAGAACAGCGAATCGACAAGCCCGGCCTTCTCGCTTCACTTACTTACTTTCGTAACAACTACAGAGATCTCATCAATTTCGATTCCACAACATTTCGGCTCGAGAACACCAGCCAGGCACTCATACAGGGGCTTGAGGTCGGCCTCGACTACACACCCTATTCCAACATCCGTTCCGGCTTGGATTTCACTTACCAGACCTGGAATCAAAGCGACTCTGCCCAACCCCTGCGCAACATTCCTCACGGCACCGGGGGAGTTCACCTGGACTGGCAATTATCCCGCCGCTTGCACGCCCGGGCTGAGACGCAATGGATGGGCCGACGGTATGATTTTCAAATCCCGGTACCTACCGACCTGACGGTAGGAGGTTACTCTAATACCGACGTCTCCGCACAATATGAACTAAGTTCGAAATTTGTCGTTTATTTACGAGCCGACAACCTCTTGGACAGCAGATATCACGAATACATCGGCTTCCCCAATCCCGGCATAGCCGTGCGGTTTGGGCTACAATGTCGCGCCCTTCGCAAATAGTGCGATTACGCCGGATTGCCGGTGTCCCATCCAGGCCTTAAACAACGCGATCTGTTGGTGCGCGAGGAGCGAATAGGGCGGCCCAAAGCGTGAACGGAGTATGGCGCCACCGGGCTGACGGCGAGCACGGCAGCAAGGTCCAGGGCTATTCCTTCTGAACCAGTCCGGAACCAAACCAGCCGCCGATTCAGACGGCGCCAGTTCCGACCGTACTGCGGAGGGCGCGATGCTGTGGAACCGCCGACGCGCCGATCGTTAGTCAGAATGATATGTGGACTTTGTGATATTGCGCCCCCTCTTGCCGCAATTGTGCTCTATAAATGATATAATCGCCGTGATTTTTGCCTGAATGTTGTCCGAGGAGCTGATCGAATGAGTATTTTCTCGTTTCCGCGATTGAATTTCAAAGGACTGCTGATCATCAATGTCGGCACCGCTAATAATGACGACTATTCCGGCAGCGACTACGACGGCAAGCCGTTGAGACTCGCCGACAGCATTATGGTTCAGCCAATCGATTTCGGCATGGACGACGCGACTTTCATATCCTGGGCGCAGAAATCGCAACCGGTCACCGCTGCGCCGGCGCAAGACACGCGCCGGACGTTTCTCAACAAGGGCAACGGACGCACCGCCCAGCAACAATACCTCATTCCCAGCGAGTGGAATTACTACGGCGACATGGGGCTGACCATGCAAGATATGAAACTTGTCAGCGTGCAAACCGGGCCGGGCAGCTTCGATCCTAATAGCCCGTACATCGGCGCTCAACTCTCATTCAACAACCGCCCCGGGTCGACCGGGGGCAGCACCGGCATGCTCATCGACGTGAATCCGGAAGGCGTGCCATCGAGCCAGGTCTTCGCGGATTGTCTGACGCTCACCGGCACTGATGGGACGACCGCGATTTTCAGCGCTAAACCGAGCAAAGCAGCCACTCGTTGGATCAACTTCCAGCGAAATGCGCGCCTGAGGGGGCCGAATGGCGCGGCTGCTTATTTTCAGTGTGTCGTTCCCGCCTCCGAGCTGCAGGGGCAGCCAATTCTGAAACTGATGTCACAGCCCGGGAGCCCGCCGCTGGGCGGAATAGTGTTCCGCTATTACATGTTTCGCTCGCTGCAGCCGATCAATACTTTCAAATATCCCGACGATGAGTGGCGCGCCAAGATCGAAGCGATCTACCAAAATGGACAAAACGGGAAAGATTACTCCACTTGCATCAATCCCACTTATTGCCAGCTCAGCGGCACCATTGCGCCCTGGTACGAGAGCGAGATGCAGTCTGTCACGACGGGAAGGTATTTTGCACCTACGCAGAACACCGTTCCAGTGCCGCCGCCTCCGCCCGGCGAATCCGGCGGAAACGGAAACGCGTTTAGCCTCGCGCCCGCAGTGTTCCAGGTCAGTTCGAATGCGCAAACCGTCTCGATCGATTTTGTAGGAACGTTTCCAGATCAATACCAGAAGACCACGCAAAATCCATACGATCCCCTGCAGACCGATAACAATCCCAAAATGGATTTCGGCCCGGTCACGTTGAACTTACGGTTGAACGGACAAGACAAAGTAATACAGCAGATATCATATGCCGATACCGCGCAAGGTGACAAACAGGGCTGGATCTTTGACGTTCCGCTCACCGGATTTTCCCCGCAGCAGATCCAGGAAGGCACGTTCGTCCTGAACAGCAGTAAGTATGGCGACTTGTTGATCGAACAGGATTTCTTTATCGCCTCCGATCAATCCTGTATCTACGGCGAGCAATATGGCTCTGAAACGCTGTTTACGAATGAGAGTGCGACGGACGAGATGGCCACCATTCGCATGTTTCGCAAAGGACAGGAAGTCTCTCCTCAGACTTCGCCCCCCATCGCCGTTTGGCAGTATGCGCAGGTACCCAATCAGGATCAAAACAATTTCAAACCAGTGAAGCTGATGTCAAACTACAAACCGGGCACGCCGCTTCGGGTACACACGCAGTTGCCGGGGGTCTTTCTGTTCATCTTTTTGCCGGAAAGCGTTACGCCGCCTGCAGACGCCGCCGACGTCGACCTGATGAACACTCCCCTCATCAATCTGCGCATCTTACCGAATAACAAGGATTACGGCCAGTATTATCAGAATCCGAGTTCGCCAGAGCCCATTGGCAATGACAAGCTCACTTTTAATGTGATCTTCCTGGAGGTGCTGCGCAACTATTACCTGCTCTACCCGGCGATGAATTTGGTCATCCCGCTGAACGATCCCGAGCAATGGGACGACGCCGAGATGGCGCGACGTCTATACGCACATACCCAGAAGAGCTGGTTTGACCAGTACGGCTACATGCCGCGCACCCGCGATCTGTCGCAGACGCGTAGAACACTTCTGCACGCCTGGGCCAGAAAATATCTGCAGCCCTGAGGCCGCGTACAACTGACTCGCATGCCAAGGAGACGACCATGAGAATGACATTTCAATCCATTTGCACCGCCGCATTCCTGCTTTCGGTGAACGCACTCGCCCAGCAGCCCCCGTTCCAGGTCAGAGTCGCACCGGCTGCAACACAACCTGCGCCGCCGTTGCAGTCATTCACCATCGCTACTGACGCCGACAAATGGCTGCTCATCGGCGGCCGCACCAACGGTTTTCATCGCACGTCAACACGTGAGGCGACCTTTCCGACTGCTGACTCCAATCAAGACGTATATGTCATTGATGTCGCCCTCGGGCGGGCGTGGAAGGCTCCTATCCCGCAAGAGTTTCTCTATCAACTTCGTTCGACCAATATGGAGTATTACCAGGATGGCAACATACTCTATTTAGTTGGTGGATACGGCGCCACTTGCAACGACGATAAGCCGGAATGTTATGTCACGTTTCCCAATCTTACTGCGATCCGCGTGCATGAATTAGTAAGCGCGATCATCGCGGGCGAGAAAGACATCTCCAGCTATATCACCTCGATCAAAGATGACCGCATGAGAGTGACCGGTGGGGAATTGTTGAAGCTGGGGGATAATTTCTATCTTGTTTTTGGGCAGGACTTCGAAGGCGTTTACAAAGGCGGCATTACCGGACACTACACCGATCAAGTACGCCGATTCAAGATCAATATGAACGGAAACACGCCGAGCATCAGCTCGTATCAGGCGTTCAATGATCCGAACGGCGGCGACGTAGACTCGCAGTATCATCGGCGCGATATGAATGTGGTGGAAGCGATTCGGCCAAACTCGGCCTCTGGCCTCACCGTCTACGGCGGAGTTTTCACCAAAACCGCTGGCGCATGGACGAACCCGATTTATATCGATCAGGACACGGCCGGAAATACAAAGATCACGGTAGACGCTGGGTTCAGTCAAAAGATGAGCCAATACAATTGCGTGCACTTACTCATGTTTTCGCAGCGGTACCAAACCATGTATACCACCTTGTTCGGGGGAATTAGCCTTTATTATTACAATAAGGACGGTAAATTGGTGCCCAGCAACATCGACAATTACATGCCGTTCATCAATACCATCACAACACTCGGGCGTCTATCCGATGGACGAACCATGGAATGGCCGCAATCTCCCTCCCAGGCGCTTCCCGAATTGATGGGCGCAAACGGCGTCTTCGTCCCCAGTCCTACCATTCCCCGCATGCCGGGCAACCCGGACGTGCTGAACTTAGACGCGCTTCCGAAAGGTGAGACGCTCGTCGGCTACCTGTATGGGGGAATTCACGCCATGGCCCCTCAGATCTCGTTCATCAACCCTTCTTACGCCGATAGCACCATCTACGGCGTGTACGTAACAAATACCGTGCCGTAAAACTGCCGACGGACGGCAACTTGGGCGTATCATCGTAGATCGAACGTACGCTCTCATTCCCGCAACGCTA
>Ga0070737_10003419_pt1 | contig 17181 bp, 14 predicted proteins | sample Coa_R1_10_FD_66438 | JGI IMG/M metagenome (GOLD analysis project Ga0070737, IMG submission 66438) | Surface soil microbial communities from Centralia Pennsylvania, which are recovering from an underground coalmine fire - Coalmine... | ecosystem: Environmental > Terrestrial > Soil > Unclassified...
TTGAAAGCGAAGCCAGCACGCCCTTGCGGGCCAGAATCCGGTAATCCGGCAGGCCGCAATGCCCGGCGCGTATCAGCGGCTTGGGCGGCGTATTTTTGAATGCCTCATCCATCAAAAGCATTTAGTTGGATACAGCAAAATTGCCTGCTTTCAGCAAAAACCCGGCGCCGTGTCCATTACCTGCCTTGACAACCTTTGATCAGAGAACCGATAGTTCGCAACAGCGAACCACGGGCCCGCCAAAGCGCGATCATAACAAACAGCCCGCGGCGCGCCATTCCAACGGAGCGTTCGGAACATGAGTCAGACCAAGCATGCGATGCCATACGAATTGAAGCGCTTTCCCCACGCCGGCGCGGTCGACGCCGACGGTCACGTGGCGGAGCCGGCCGACTTGTGGGAAAACTATCTGGAAAACAAGTACAAGCCGCGCGCCTTGCGCATCCGGACCGACAGCGAGGGCCTGGAGTACCTGGAAAGCGACGGCCAATCGGTTCCCTTCGTCGCCAAGGGCATCATCAGCAGAGTTCACGCGATGGGCTCCGACCCGTTGGCGCCGCGCACCTATATGGGCAGCGCGCCTTACGGTGCGATGGACCCGCACGAGCGCCTTGACATGATGGATAAGGAGAATCTGGAGCACGCCATTCTCTATCCCACCATTATGTTGAACTGGGAGTACGTCACGCCCGACCCCGAAATCTCGCTGGCATACTGCCGCGCCTACAACCGCTGGATCGCCGATTTCTGCCGGGTCGGCAACGGCCGCATGGTCGCGGTGGCGCAACTGACGCTGCTCGATGTCGAAGGCTCGGTCAAAGAGATGGAACGCGCGGTGAAAGACGGATGCCGCGGCGCGTTCCTGACCCTGGGTGCGCCGGTCGAAAAGCCCCACGCCCATCCCGATCATGACCCGCTGTTCGCCAAAGCCCAGGAGCTTGATATTCCACTCACGCTTCACGTCTCGGTGGATCAAGCGAAATACCACCTCGCCCGATACAACTGGGACGCCTATAAACCCAGGAACATGTTTTACACCTTGTCGCTGGTAAATCTGGGAACGATGGAGGCGCTCGGGGGCTTCTTCAATTACGGTGTGTTCGAGAAATTCCCCAACTTCCGCCTCGGGGTATTGGAAGCGGAGGCCGGGTGGATCGGCTCGTTCCTGGACCGGCTCGACGCGCTGAAGAAAACTCATCTCGGCGCGATGGTGCCGCTGAAGCTCAAACCGAGCGAGTACTTCAAACGCCAATGCTTCATTTCGGGCGACCCCGACGAACATGCCATGGCCTACGCCATCAAGTACCTGGGCCCCGAGATTTTTGCCTGGGCAACCGATTATCCCCATCCCGATCACACCGCGTCATGGGTGCCCGAACTCGAAGAACTGCTTGAGCTTCTCGACGAGCGCAGCGCGCGGCTGGTGATGGGCGAAAATATCAAGCGGATTTACAAGCTCAACTGAAGCCGCCGCGATGCGGGAGAAGTTTCCATGAACGGGCGGTTGCAAGGACGGGTGGCGGTGATTACCGGCGGGGCCAGCGGTATCGGCAGGGGCGCCGGTCTGCGCTTTGCGCAAGAGGGTGCGAAAATCGTGATTGCCGATCTCGACCGTGAGGCGGGGGAGCGCACCGCGGCCGAGATCAGGGCGCAAGGCGGTGCGGCGGTCTTCATCCGCACCGACACCGCCTCCGCCGCCGACAACGATGCGATGGCACAAAAGGCGCTCGACGAATATGGCCGGCTCGATATTCTGATCGCGTCGGCGGGCATTTCGCACGCCGGCTACGATCCCGCCCACCCCGGCTCGCAGCGCCGCTGCCCGATTGTCGACAAGCCGCTGGAAGAATGGGAACGCGTCATCCGGGTGAACCTGACCGGCGTGATGCTGAGCAACCAGGCTGCGGCACGCCGGATGATCAAGGCTGGAAACGGCGGCGCGATCGTCAACGTCTCCTCGATTGCGGCAATCGGGCCGGCCCCGATGCTGGCCGATTACAGCGTGTCCAAAGCCGGAGTGCTGATGCTGACCCGGGTGCTGGCGCTGGAACTGGCGCCGCACAAGATTCGCGTCAATTGCATTTTGCCCGGGCATATCCGCACGCCCATGACCGCCGGCTTGTACGAGACCGCGCAGTTGATGCCGCCGATTGGACGTTATGGTGAACCGGCCGACACGGCGGCGGCGTTGTTGTTTTTTGCCAGCGACGATTCCTCCTACATCACCGGCAAGCATCTGGCCGTCGATGGCGGCCGCACCTAAGGATTCACGACGGTGCGGCGGGCAGAAGGTGAGATAAGACGTGTCCGCCATGGAGCGATCCAAACGATTTTACTGCGGCGTGCCTGGCTTTCGCTGCGTGCGCCGCGTTGAGGGAGAGCGAGATGCCAGCTTTCGCCTGGTACGGATAGCGAGTTCGGACCGACCCGGCTGAAATCAACCGCGGTCCCCTGAAGGTGGCTGGCCTTTCCAGCCGGCGGCCGCCTTTGCGCCAACTGTAGATTTCGGCGCACGGAATGTCAGGGCGTTGGTTCGGTTCTGATGCTAGTTGAAATCAACATTGGATTGTGCAGTCTCGCAAGGCTCGTGGCGCGAGCCGTTCGCGTCACGGGAGTTCAACGGGCCTTTGGTACATGTTTCAGGCTTTCAGCGTTAGGTTAAGCAGCGCGGAGAGAGCGAACATGGCAAAAAAACTTGTAGCCGGACTGCTCGCTTGCAGCCTAATCGCAGCCGCAGGATGGGCTGGTGAGCCAACTACGGGGACGATTGCGCCGGGCACAGTGATCACGGCGCAGAATTGGCGGCAGTACAAAGACTTCATGCCGGTGGGCCTGCAGAAGATCCTCCAGGGCGACACCATCTGGCGTTTGCCCCAGGGCTGGGAGATGGAGGTCGGGGCCACGGTGGATTATCCGCTGCCCAGGGCCTATTGGGACGCAACTGAAAAATATAGGAACCAGGCCCGTTTGGTCCCATTGCCCACCGGCGGGTACACGATCCAGGGCTATAATTCCGGTGCCCCGTTTCCTGATTATTCCGGAACCTTGGCGGGCTACAAAATCCTCTACAACGTCTACTACCATTATCCCGGAGAGATTAACTATTTCACCAGCTTCAGCCCGGAGGTCGACCGCTATCTTAATGCCACCGTGTTCACGGCCTTTGGCATTTACGCGCGGATCGCCCATGGTGTCCATCCCGGATTCAGCCACGAAAGGGAGATGCCAGGTTACTACGAGGCTTTCTACGGAGAAGTTCTGACACCCGAGCAGGAAAAATATACCGCCTCGGATGAGCTCATTTTCGACGACCCCAATACAGTTCCGGAATTCTACGTATTTGTGCCGGCGTTGCGGCGAGCGCTGCGGCTTTCGGGCGGCGCGCGATGCGCGCCGTATTTGGGTACCGACTACGTGGGGGACGACGTTTTTGGCTATATTCCTTTGCCGGTTGGATGGTTCAACGCCAGGTTCCAGGGCCATCGAAAGATGCTGATGTTTCGCCCCGAGCCGGGCAATCGCGCCCAGTTCGACAGCAAGAACTTCTATCCGCCCATCTGGTTTCCCAAGCCAGTGGTGGGCAAATGGCAACTGTTCGACGCCCTGGTGGTGGACGTGACGCGCGTTCCGAGCTTGCAAAAGGGCTACTGTTACGGGTTGCGGCGGATGTATGTCGACCCGCGCAGTTGGGTCCCGCAATATGTCGACCTGTGGGATTCGTCGATGAAATTCTGGAAGATGGCAGCGGCATTGGAATCCCCCCATCCGGTTCCCGGCGGCGGCTTTCTCATCAATGTCCGCGGCGTGAACTGGATTATCGATTTCCAAAACCTGCACGCCAGCATCGCGGTGGTCGGGAAGGATACCTTCGCCGTCAATGAAGAAGTACCCGAGCAGTACCGGGATCTGAGCCGCTACGGCTCACCGGCCGGATTGCAGAAGATCCTGCAATAGCAAGGGGTTGCCAAGATGGCGGAGTTTACGGGGGTGACCGCACTCTACGCACCGGTTGATCGCCGGTCGCGGCGTTGGAAGCGGCGGACGTTGAAGTGATTCGCTCATCCGTGATCGAGAGCGGCGGCTACAACATGGCCGTCTTTGCGAAGGACCGCCGACGGCCTGCCTTCTCCTGCATCACCGGCAAGCATCCAGCCGCAGATGACGGTCGCAGGTGAGGATTCACGACGTCAGGAGGTGAGATGGGCACCTTTCACAAGCTAACCCACATCGGCGTGTGCGTGTCCGACATGGAGCGCTCCAAACAGTTCTACTGCGGCGTGCTGGGCTTCCGCTACGTGCGTGAACTGCGCGTCGAGGGAGAGCCGAGCGACACCCTGTTGCGCCTGAGCGGCGTCAAGGTCCACGCCGTGTACATCGAGCGTGACGGCTTCCAGCTCGAGCTGCTCCACTACGATTCGCCGCCCTCGCCGAAGCCCGCTCCGGCGCACGCCATGAACGACCTTGGCTTTACCCACCTGTCGATCCAGGTGCCTGATGTGGAAGAAGCGGTCGCGGCACTGGAAGCGGCGGGCGTCGAAGTGATGCGCTCGACCATGATCAGGATGGGCGGCCATAGCGTGGCGGTCTTTGCCAAGGACCCCGACGGCCTGCTGATCGAGCTGGTGCGCGCGCAGCCACAGTGACTCAACCGCAGGCCTGCCGCGTCCCCCAGAACTGCAGGCCGGGGCAGCCCGGGCGCTGACCGCGGCGTAATCATTCGATTGGCGCAGGGAAAGACGGCTATGAGAACTTACGTGCTTGTGCATGGCGGAGGACACGGCGGATGGTGCTATCAGCGAGTGGCGCGGCTCATCCGCTCTCACGGGCATGAGGTGTACACGCCAACCCTGACGGGCCTGGGGGAGCGGGCGCATCTGCTGAGCCATGCCGTCGATCTCGATCTCCACATCACGGACATCGTCAGGGTGCTGGAGTTCGAGGACCTCCGCGATGTGATACTGGTGGGTCACAGTTACGGCGGCATGGTTATCACCGGCGTGGCCGACCGTGCCACCGAACGGGTCGGCCACCTCGTCTACCTGGACGCCGCCACACCGGCCAACGGCCAGTCGCTGGTCGACATCGCGGGATCGCTGATGGCCGCCGCGCGCGCCGACGGCCGCATCGTGGACGGGATCGAGCTGGTGCTCTATCCAGGGAAGGATCCGATGCACTTCTACGGCGTGAAGGATCCCGAACAGATTGCCTGGATGGAGCCGAAACTGACGCCCCATCCATGGAAGTGTTTCGAACAGAAGCTGTGGCTGCGCAACGAGGCCGCACTGCGCCGGATCCCTCAGACCCATATCGTTTGCTCCTCGACGCTGCCGTCGCGCAACGTCGCCGCGCTGAAAGCGGCCTCGGACGGGCGCGTTTGGGAGATCGATACCGGGCACGACCTGATGATCACCGAACCCCGGGCCGTTGCTGAGATGCTGCTGAGGCTGGCGTCGCTCTGAAAGCCCGTGAAGCCACCGATAGACAGATAGAAGGAGGTTAGAATTCCATGGGACTGCTCGATGGTAAAGTGGCGGTCATCACGGGCGCCGGCTCGGGGATGGCCAAGGCGTCGACCAAAGTTTTTGTCCGCGAGGGCGCCCGGGTGGTGGCAGCCGACATTAGCGGGGCGGAGCAGAAAACCGCCGCCGAGGTCGGCGGGGCCGTCATTCCCTTTCACTGCGACGTCAGCAAGGAAGCCGATGTCGAAGCGCTGATGGCCAAGGCGGTCAAGGAGCTCGGACGCGTTGACGCGGTCCTCAACGTGGCCGGCATCGGCGCCGGTGGCCTTATTGCCGACGTCGCCATGGAGGACTACGACCGGACGCTGGATGTTGACCTGCGGGGGGTCCTGCTGGGGATGAAGCACGGTATCCGCGCGATGCTCAAGAGCGGCGGCGGGGTGATTCTCAACTGGTCATCGATCGGCGGGCTTAATGCATCGCCCGGCACCGGGGTGTACTCCGCGGCCAAGGCCGGTGTCATCGCGATTACCAAGGCGGCTGCGATTGAATACGGACCCAGCGGCATCCGCGCCAACGCCATCTGCCCTGGTTTCATCCTTACCGAGATCATGGGCGCGCAGGGCAGCGCACGGTTCCCGGAGATGCTGCAGAAGGGTGCGCTTAAGCGTCCCGGACAACCGGCCGAGGTTGCTGAGGTGGCGGCATTCCTGGCCTCCGATCGGGCTTCCTTCGTCACCGGCGCGGTGATCACCGTCGACGGCGGATGGTCCGCCCAAATCGCCTGAACCGCTATCTTTTTTGGCACAGGACAGCCCGCCGCTGCGGTTCGAAGCGGCGAGCCATTGAGTACGCCGACGCAGCCAGTCCGCCTTTAGACGCGCGCTTCTTCGCTGACGGATGCTCCGCCCAGCAGCGCTTTGGCGCTGCGGCCCGCAGCCGCCGTGGTTTTGCGATAGCGCTGCGGCGTCGATCCGGTCCAGCGTTTGAAGGCGCGGCCGAAACTGGAGGCCTCGGAGTAACCGAGCAAGGCAGCGATGTCGTCCAGCGAGGAGGCGCCCTCTTCAAGATATATCCTGGCCAGAGCGATGCGCTGTTTTTCCAAAATGTCGGAGAATTTCAGGCCATGATCGCTTAGATTGGCCTGTAGCGTGCGCACCGAGGTACCGAGTTTGCGGGCACAACATTGGATCGAGCAAGTTCCCGACGCCAGCGCGCCGCGCACGTAATCTTCGACCCGTTCCACGATCGTGGTCCGGCGCGCCGCCTTGAGCCGATCCAAATAGCCGTCCAGCAGCCTGTACAATAATGGGCTGGAACTGGCGACCGGCTGATCGAGGAGTGCGGCCGGAAAAGCGATGGCGTTGGTTGCCGCTTTGTCGTGGAAGCGGCAGCCGAGTTTATCTTCGATCTCAGGCAGGTCCTTGCGCCGCGCATCGACCCACAGATTGACGTAGCTCGGACGGAACCTGCATCCCCCGATCAGCCGCAGAAGTTTCAAATTCAGCAACACCGCCTGGTAATTGCCCTGGTTACCCGAGCCCAAATCGGCGCGGCGGATGCCCCATCTCAGCTCAGCGGTCTGGCTGCCCTCGACCAGCTCCAGAATCGTAACCGGCGCGTGAATCACCGGAATGTACTTGATGAAACCTTCGAGGGCTTCTCTAAAGTTCGACGCCGCCCGGCACAGTGCGGTGACGCATCCGTAAACGTCGGCGTCCTGGCGCTCAGCCAGGCGCAGACCGAACAGCGAGTCGTTGAACAAGGCGCTGCAATACTCGAACACCTCGACCATGGATTTGCAGTCGATGTAGGAATCCGGATCGCGAATGGCTCGCGGATCGAGCCCGTGGCGTTCCAGGATGGGGCGTGGATCGGAGCCCCGGTTGCGAATCAAGTCCGCAAAGCCGGCGAAATTGGCCGTGCGCATCTGCCGCCTGCCCGGCATCGGGTAAAGCGGCCCTTCCAAGGCGTAAAAGAAATTGCCGTTCATCTCTTTTACTCCTCCTGACTCCAACAGAATGCGGAAAAACTAGCACCACCAGGCGGAAAAAGCATACCGATAAGCGCCGCCAACCGGCTATCGGGGGAGAAGCCGGACACTAAGGGCAAGCGATGCGGCGTTGCATCAAATGCACAGGCTCGTGCGCAAATTGTCTGGAACCGCCCGGCACGCCGTTAGTAGATCAGAAGATGCCGGTCTTGGCATCCGCGGCTCCACTGCCGTCCCTGGCCGCCAGCCGCGCCATCGGCCGGCGCTTGGACAAGTCAAGATTGCGGAGGTATGAGCGTGAGCGCCACCAGCGAGGACCCGGTTTACTGGGATCCATATGACGCCCAGATTGCCGCGAATCCGTATCCGGTATTCCGGCGTCTGCGCGAGCAAGCGCCCCTGTATTATAACGAGCGCCATGATTTCTATGCGCTGAGCCGGTTTGATGACGTAGCTCAAGCCTTGCTCGATCACGCCACCTACATCTCGGGCCGCGGCGTTATCCTGGAGGCCATCAAAGCGAACCTGCCCGCGCCCCCTGGCGTGTTCATCTTCGAGGATCCGCCCGTCCACACAGTCCATCGCGGGCTGCTCAGCCGGGTGTTCACGGCCAGAAAGATGAATGCGCTCGAACCCAGGATTCGCGAATTCTGCGCGCGCTGCCTCGACCCGCTGGTCGGTGCTGGAAAGTTCGACTTTGTCGCCGACTTAGGGGCGCAGGTGCCGATGAAGGTCATCGGCATGCTGCTGGGTATTCCGGAGCAGGACCAACAGGCCGTACGCGAACGTGGCGACGCGAGGCTGCGCAGCGAAGCCGGCAAGCCGATGGCATATACCGAGCGCCAGTTCGTTGACATGAGTTTCGACGAGTACATCGAGTGGCGCGTCAAGCACCCGTCCGACGATTTGATGACAGAGTTGCTAAATGCTGAGTTCGTCGATGAAACCGGCACCACCCGGCGCCTGACCCGCACCGAGGTGCTGGTCTTCGTCAGTGTGCTTGCCACGGCCGGCAATGAAACGACCAATCGCCTCATCGGATGGACCGGAAAGGTCCTCGCTGACCACCCCGAGCAGCGGCGCCAGATCGCCCAGAACCGGGCGCTAATCCCGCAGGCGATCGAGGAAATCCTGCGCTACGAGCCCCCGGCCGACCATATCGGACGATGTTTGGCGCGGGACGTTGAACTTTACGGCACGACCGTTCCCAAGGGCAGCGCGATGCTGCTGCTCACGGGGGCCGCAAACCGCGATGAACGCCGTTTCCCCGACGGTGAGCGCTTCGACATCCACCGCGATCAATATCCGCACCTCACATTCGGATACGGCATCCACGCTTGCCTCGGCAGTGCGCTCGCCCGGGTCGAAGGCCGCGTGGTGCTGGACGAGGTGTTGAAACGCTTTCCCGAGTGGGAGGTTGATTTGGATAATGCCCGTCTGCGTTCAACAACGACCGTGCGCGGCTGGGAGACGCTGCCGGTCTTCGTTCGTTGACTTCGGACAGGATGCTTTCGCCAGGGAGGATTAGATGCCAGCCTCAACCAGTCTTTTTCGTTCGGACTATCCCGGTCCGCCCAACAAGCGGCAGGTTCAAACCGCAACTGACCTGGTACTGCCCTCGGGCACCGAGGTCTTCTCTGCCGACACTCATATCTCGGTAACCGAGGATATCTGGTACCCGCGTTTTCCGGCCGTGATGAAAGAGCGCGCGCCGCGGATTTGGTGCGTCAACGGCCTGCCTACAATCGGAATCGGCGGCAAGTCCTTCCTGCCAGAGCCGTTCTTCGCAGTGGTCGAGCACTATGGCGACATGCCCGGCATGAGCGCCAGCAACATCGAGGCCCGCATGGCTGATCTCGACGCGGAAGGTATCGCCGCGGAACTGGCCTTTCCAAACGAGCTTCTGGTTCTGCTCGGTTACCCCGATCTTGAAGCCAGAGAGCTGTGCTTTCGCATCTACAACGAGTATATCGCCGAGCGCCAGGCGCAGGCGCCAGGGCGCTTTTATGCCGTGGGCGTAATCAACTGGTGGGATGCAAAAGGCGCCCGCACGACGCTGAGCGAACTCAAAGCGCTGGGGCTCAGGACGTTCTGGCTGCCGCTGCATCCTGGCAAGGACGCCGACGGCAAGCCGATCGACTATGCCAGTTCGGCGATGACGCCGGTGTGGGAGGCGATCGAAGAGGCCGGCCTTCCTGTCAGTCATCACATCGGCGAAGGGGGCGGGTCAGGTTACCCCTGCCAGTTCAACGCCGTTGCGGTCGGTATGGTGCACCAGGTGGCGCCGTTTCGCGAGATGTTCGGCAAGTACATTCTCGGCGGTATCCTCGATCGCCATAAGAGCCTGCGCATCGGATGGTTCGAAGGCGGTATCAACTGGGTACCTTCGGCGATACAGGATGCCGAATACATTTACGCATCCTTCCGGCACATGAACAACCTGAAAATCGAGCATGACGTATCCTATTACTGGCAAAAGCACATGGTGTCGTCTTTCGTCGTCGATCCCCTGGGCCTGGAGCTGATCGATCGCATCGGGATTGACAAAGTGATGTGGTCCACTGACTACCCCCACAACGAGAGTAGCTTCGGCTACTCCAGGAAATCCCTCAAGCAGGTGGTGGATCTGGTCGGACCGGAGGTCACTCCTCAGGTGGTCGGCGGCAATGTGAAACGATTCCTGGGCATCTAGCCCCCGGGCGGAAAATCTCCGAACGAAGAATCAACCATGAGCAGCACCTCTCTTGAACACGGCTTGTTCATTGCGCCCTATCACGACATTGATGAAAGTCCCACCATCGCCTTGCGGCGCGACCTGGAGCTGGTCGAGTGGGTCGATCGGCTGGGCTTCAAGGAAGCATGGTTCGGCGAGCACCATTCCACGGGCTGGGAGACGATCTCGTCGCCGGAACTGATGATCGCGGCGGCGGCGGAAATCACCAGCCACATCCGCCTGGGCACCGGCGTAATCTCGCTGCCGTTCCACAATCCGCTGATGGTCGCCGAACGCATCATCCAGCTCGATCACATGACCATGGGCCGCGCCATGTTTGGGTTCGGTCCGGGACTGTTGCCGACCGACGCCATGATGCTGGGCGTGGACATCAAGGCGCAGCGGGACCTGTTGGCTCAGGGGCTCGATGTCGTACTGCGCCTGCTCAGGGGCGAGGAAGTTACGGAAAGCTCGTCGTGGTACAACCTCAACAAGGCGCGTGTCCACCTGCTGCCGTACTCGCATCCGCATCCCGAAGTGGCGGTGGCCAGTGCGGTTTCGCCATCGGGCGGCATGCTCGCCGGTCTTTATGGGGTGGGCATGCTTTGCCTGGCCGCGACGGAGCCGCAGGGCTTCGACGTGCTGGCCGAGAACTGGGAAATCGCCAACCGGGTGGCCGCCGAGCGGGGTCTGCGCATGAATCCGCGCCAATTGCGGCTGGTGGCGCCGATATACATCGCCGAAACCCGTGAAAAAGCTCGGGCCGACGTTGCCGCCGGCCTGGCGCGCTGGTGCGAGTATTTCAGCCGCCCCTCGCCGAGAGGGGGCATTTTCGGACCATTGGACCAGGGCGATCCTGTTGACCTGCTGGTCAACTCCGGAAGAGCCGCGATCGGCACCCCAGCGGACGCGATCGCGCTCATCGAAAAGCTGCAAAAGAAGCAGGGTGATTTCGGCGTCATGTTGACGCTGGCGACGAACTGGGCGGAGTGGGAGAACACCAAGAAATCCTACGAGCTGTATGCCCGGTTCGTCATGCCGCATTTTGCCAGGGTCAACGAACATCGGCGGCAATCCTTCGAGCGGCTCAAGGAGGATTTCGCGGCCGCCGCCGGCGACGCGCAAAAGAGCGTCGAGATGGCATTCGCGCGCTGGAAAGAAAAAAAGGCGGCGATGCCGTCCTAGCCTTCAACAGACAATCCTCAGGCAGTATCGCGTAACTTGAAGCATCGGGGGTGGGAGGGACCCATGGCAAGAAGACTGATGGCTGGATTACTTGGTTTGTGCCTGATCGCATCCGCAGCAGGGGCTGCCGATGCAAAGCAGCCTGCGATTGCGCCGGGCACCGTGATCACCGCGCAAAATTGGCAGCAATACCGGGACTTCATGCCGCTGGGCCTGCAGAAAATCCTCCAAGGCGCCAGCGTCTGGAGTCTGCCGCCGGACTGGGCGATGGAGGTCGGGCCCACGGTGGATTATCCTGTCCCCCGCCAATGGTGGGATGCGACCGAGAAGTATAAGGGCCAGACCCGGCTGATTAAGCTCGCCAGCGGCGGCTACACCGTCGAAGGGTACACCGCCGGCACGCCCTTTCCCGACTACTCCGGTCCCGATGCTGCCTACAAACTGCTTTACAACCTGTATTACCACTATATCGGCGCGATTAACTATTATCAGAGCGTCGGCTACGCAATCGACCGCTATCTCAACAAAACCGAGAATTTATCCTACCAGGTCTATTTGCAGTTCACCCATCTCGTCGATCCGGGCTTTCCAGGCTACGCGCGGGAAATGCCTGGCTATTTCGCCAGCTACTACAACGAACTGGTGGCACCCGAGCAGTCCAAGTATACTACTCCGCTGTACCTGATCCGGGACAATCCACAGACGGTGCCGGAGTTTTACGTATTTCTGCCGTCGTTGCGCCGGTCGCTGCGGCTGTCCGCCGGAGCGCGATGTGCGCCGTATGCTGGCACCGACTACGTCGGCGACGACACTTACTGGGGGGTTCCACTCCCGGTCGGTTGGTTTCAGGCCAGCTTCGTGGGCCACCGGCAGATGCTGATATTCCGCCCCACCCCCGACAACCGCGCGCTCTACAACGTCAAGGACAACTATTATCCCCGTTTTCTTTTCCCCAAACCGGTGATCGGCAAATGGCAGGTCTTTGACGCTGTGGTGCTGGACCTTTCGCGCGTGCCTACCATGAGCAGCGGCTATTGTTACGGACTGCGGCGGATATACGCCGACCCGCGCACCTGGAACGTAATATGGATCGATCTGTATGACGCGCAGCACCGGTTCTGGAAACTTAACGGATACCTGCAGTCGCCCCATCCGATCCCCGGCGGCGGCTACCTTCCGGAAGCCGGCGGTGTGAACTGGATGATCGACTTTCAGAACCTGCACGCCAGCATGTCGCTGGTGGGCGGAGACGTCTTTACCGTCAACCAGGAAGTTCCCAGGCAATTCTGGGACGTTAGCCGTTACGGTTCACCGGGAGGGCTGCAAAAGATCATGCGATAAGCGTGTGGCGCGCGGCTTCGACCGCACGGACGCGCAATGGGACCAGTGCTATCTCGATAATTGGACAGTCCAAGGAGGACAACCATGGCCGGCCGCGAGACACGAACCGCTGAAGAGATGATGCTCTATGAGAAGGACGTCAAAAACAAGATTGCCTACCTGACGCTCAACCGTCCGGACCGGTTGAACGCACCCGATACGGCAATGCGCATTCGTTACGGCGAACTGCTGCGGCAGGCCAACGCGGACGATGACGTGAAGGTGGTGGTGATTCGCGGCGCCGGCGATCACTTCGGGTCAGGTGCCGATTTACCGGAACAGCAGGAGAAGATGGCCGCCGATCCGCTCGCCGAATACGCCTTCCCCCAAGATGCGGGCGTCAAGCCTCCTCCGCCCGGGTCCTTCCGCCGCGGCTTCAACTTCGGCTCGCTGTACGCCTCAACCAGAGGCGGGTGCCGCAGTCTTCAGGAATTCAAGAAGATTAGTATCGTCGAAGCGAAGGGCTATTGCTACGGGTGGCACTTCTATCAGGCCGGCGATGCTGACCTGCTTATCTCCTCGGATGATGCCCTGTATGGGCATGCGGCATTTCGTTATTCCGGCTGGGGTCCGCGTCTGTGGACATGGATCGAGACCATCGGCCTGCGGAAGTTTCAGGAGATGCTGTTCACTGGACGCCCGTTCACGGCCCAGGAGATGTATGAATGCGGATTTATCAACAGCATGGTGCCGCGTGCGCGGCTGGAAGAAGAAGTTGAGAAGTATGCACTTGCATGCGTGCGCAACGGGCCGACTGACAGGATCGTCGTCCAGAAGACGTTTTTGGAAATATATAAACAGTACCGGGGAGAATATATGGGGAGCATTCTCACCTCACTGGTTGAATCGTTGGGCGCGCACCTGCACGCCGACGAGGGCGAGTTTGTGCTCAACTCCGAGGTTCTCAAACGCGGGCTCGCCTCCATGGTTAAAGAGACCGAAGCCAAGTTTCCCCCGGAATGGCGGCTGAGCCAGTCCGGACGCCGCGGCTCCTGAGGCCCTGTGCGATGTCTGCTTTAAGCGATTTCAGGATAGTGGAGCTGTCGGAAAGCGTGTGCGGCGAATATTGCGGCAAGCTGCTCTCGGACTTCGGCGCCGAGGTGATCAAGCTTGAAAGGCCCGCCTGCGGCAGCCCCACCCGCAGCCTGGGCCCGTTCGCGGCGGGCGAGGCCGGCGTGGAAAGAAGCGGGTTGTTTGCCTATCTGAATACCAACAAGAATTCCGTCGCGCTCGAACTTTCGACGCCGGCCGGCGCAGCGACGCTGGGCAGGTTAGTGGCCCGTGCCGACGCCGTGATCGACGATCACGCTCCGGGCTGGCTGAAGAGCGTGGGGCTCGATCCTGGGACATTTCAGGACAGGTATCCGCGACTGGTCCTGTGCGCCATTACGCCCTATGGTCAGGATGCGCCCGCGGACCGCGCGCACGCCGAGGACCTCAACGTCTTCCACGCCAGCGGCTGGGGTTACCACACGCCAACGGCTGCCGACGACAACAAACCGCCGCTTAAAGGGCCCGGACGCTTCCTCCCCAGCTACGAAGCCGGGCTGGATGCGGCGCTGTGCGTGGTTGCGGCATTGTACGGGCGGGAAGAATCCGGGCGCGGACAGTTCATCGACGTGTCCGCGCAGGCGGTTCTGGCCTCCCGGGTTGACTATGTCCTGGGACAACTGGTGGCGGGCGACATGGAGGCGACGCCCAGGCGCACCGTGTTCGATTTGTGGGGTCCGGCCACGATCTTTGCGTGCCGGGACGGCTACGTCTATCTGTGGCTGTCCGAACGCGGGCATTGGGCGGCGATGCGTCAGCTCATGGGCAATCCGCAATGGATGAATTCCTTTCCCGAACGTTGGATGGAGCTTGAGTGTACGCCCGAGCGCGTTGCCAAGTGCCGTCAGGAGTTTGGGGCATTTCTCAAGACGCGCGGCCGCGACGAGGTATCGGCGCAAGCCCAGAAACTGGGGCTGCCGCTGGTGGCGGTAAAAAATGCGGGCGACCTGCAACGCTCGCCCCAATATGTCTATCGCGGATTCTTCGCCGAGCTGGATCATCCGGTGTTGGGCACGGCCGCATATCCCACCGTGCCCTATAAATTGAGCGCAACGCGCGCCAAAATCGTCAGACCGGCGCCCTTGCTTGGACAGCATACTGAAGCAAAGCTGGCAGCATTGTCCGGCACGACTGCCGAGGCTGGGCCGGCGCGCGCCGGCGGGGAACATCACTCATGAGCAATCAGGCGCGGGGCGGACCGCTACAAGGTGTACGCGTGGTCGAGCTGACGCGGGTGTGGGCGGGCCCGTTTGGCGGCAAGCTGTTGGCCTTCCTGGGCGCCGAGGTGATCAAGATCGAAAGCCTCGGCTCGCTCGACCCCTCACGAGGCTACGGCGGCGTCAAGGTCAACCAGGCTCCGGGTTTCCAGGCGGTCAATCCGCAAAAGCTGAGCGTGCAGATCGATGTCAAGTCCAAAGAAGGCCGCGCACTGGTGCTGGAGTTGCTGAGCAAGTCCGATGTTTTGCTCGAGAACCTGCGGCCCGGTGCCATCGATCGCCTGGGGCTGGGCTACGAGGCGGTCAAAGCCGTAAAGCCTGACATCGTCTACGTATCGATGGGCATGTACGGGAGCGAGGGACCGCTGGCCTATCAAACCGGCTATGCGCCCAGCTTTGCGGCATTGGGCGGAGTAACTTTCATGGTCGGTTACGAAGGGGAGCCGCCGGCCGGGATGAATATCCGCTACGGCGACGCAACCTTCGGCACCGCCGCCGCTTTCGCCGCGGTGGTCGCCCTGATGCATCGCCGCCGCACCGGCGCCGGCCAGTTCGTGGACGTCTCCGCGGTTGAGACGATGAGCAGCATGATCGGCGACACGATCATGGACTTCACGCTCAATGGCCGGCTGCAGGTGTGCGACGGCAACCGCCATCCGGAGATGGCGCCGCACGGCGTATATCCCTGTCGCGGCGGCGACTGGATCAGTATCGCGGTTTCTTCGGATCAGGCCTGGAGGGAGCTGGCCGATGCGATGGGTCAGCCCGCCCTGGCCGAGCATCCCCACTTCAGGACGCGCGCCGATCGCAAGGCCAACGAGAGCGAGCTGGACCGCCTGGTTACGCAATGGACCTTGCGCCACGATGCGCGGGCGCTGGCCGCGTCGCTGCAGCAACGCGGCATCGCGGCCGCCAAGAGTCAGAACTCGATTGATTTGATTTCCGACCAGCATCTCTGGCAAAGGGAGTTTTACCGTACGGTAACCGGCGGGGCAGGGCAGAGCAGACCTATCGTCGGACCCGCCTGGAGGATGTCCCGCGGCGCAGCGGTTACCGACGGCGCACCGCAACTGGGTGAGCACAACGCCTATGTGCTGGGCGAGGTGCTCGGACTGTCCGCCGAGGAACAGAGGCGGCTGGCGGAGGCGGGCATCACGCTCTAACAGGGTGCGGAAAAGGATGCTTGTGCCCTCATGAAGACACGTGCGTTCCGCACCCTGGATAAAAGATGGCCGCTTTCCTTTACTTCTCTCCCTCTGGGAGAGACTAGCGTGAGGGAGCAGGTTGCGGAAAATCGTTTTTTCCGTAACCCGCTAGCGCTCGGGCGCCGGGAGTGGTAACGCTTCCATTTCAGAGACACCAGCTTTGTCATTTGCCATAGCGGAGGAGCAGTAGAGATGGCAGAGAAAGTTGACAAGATAAACATGGAACCGCTGGACACCACTGAGACCGACAAATGGGTCGGCGTGCCGCTGGGTGGCGGCCAGTTGAAGGAACCGATCACGCTGACCGATATTCGCCGCTGGGCGCAGGGTATGCAGAATCCCAACCCTCTATATTACGACGAGAAGTATGCGGCTGAAAGCGCGCTCGGCGAAATCGTTGCTCCGCAATCCTTCACGGTTAACTGCACCTCTGGGCACGGCGCGGTTCCCGCAATCCAGGGCTACATCGCGGGCACGCATATGCTGTTCGGCGGCGACGAGTGGTGGTTCTACGGCCCGCGCATCCGGGCCGGCGACAAGATCCGGTCGGACCGGATGCTGTTCGATTACCGGGTGACGCATACCAAGTTCGCCGGGCCGACGATGTTCTCGCGCGGCGATACCACCTACATCAACCAGCGCGGCGAAGTAATCGCCAAGCAGCGCTCGACCTCAATCCGCTACCGCGCGGAGAACGCCCGCGCGATGAATTCCTTCGCCGAACAGCGCACGCCGCCGCAGTGGACGATGGAGGATCTCGATAATATCGAGGCGCAGAAGTTCGAATACTACAAGACCTTCCAGAACCACATGATTCGTTACTTCAACGACGTCAAGGAAGGCCAGGAGCTGCCCGTCCGGCCGATCGGCCCGCACACTATCCAGACTTTCACCACCGAATGGCGCGCCTACATCTTCACGGTGTGGGGCAGCGATGAGCCGGACGAATTACCCAGTACATCGATGGAGGCGGGATGGC
>Ga0070737_10003422_pt1 | contig 17170 bp, 15 predicted proteins | sample Coa_R1_10_FD_66438 | JGI IMG/M metagenome (GOLD analysis project Ga0070737, IMG submission 66438) | Surface soil microbial communities from Centralia Pennsylvania, which are recovering from an underground coalmine fire - Coalmine... | ecosystem: Environmental > Terrestrial > Soil > Unclassified...
TTTAGATGACGACGTGCACATATGTCTCTTTCAATTCCTCATTTTAGGATACTCTTCCTCTGGGCTTGGCCCCCAGAGCGGGTATCCTCCTTTCAATTCCTCATTTTAGGATACAGTTCTAATGTCTTACGCTACTTACGAAGCGTTAGAAGTTACTTTCAATTCCTCATTTTAGGATACCTAGCCAAAGCTGAGTTAACGGTTGAGCAAACAATCTTTCAATTCCTCATTTTAGGATACCGGACTACACAGAGTATGCAAGGCTACACGTGTACGACTTTCAATTCCTCATTTTAGGATACAAACGACGACGGGTCTGGGTAACCCACTGGTGGGCGTCGTCTTTCAATTCCTCATTTTAGGATACGCACAACGCATAGCACAACTACTTCAGCTTTTAATCTTTCAATTCCTCATTTTAGGATACGTGCTCAGGGTGGTACTTCGGGCATCTATGACGTTAACTTTCAATTCCTCATTTTAGGATACAAGCCGAAACGCTTGGCCACTTCGTGTCCTAGCCACCCTACTTTCAATTCCTCATTTTAGGATACATGTTTGTGTCTATACAAAAGGCTTTCTTCTCTTTCTTTCAATTCCTCATTTTAGGATACTAGCGATAGTCTGAGCATTGAGCACGTCGAAAGTTATCACTCTTTCAATTCCTCATTTTAGGATACTTGCGCCTAGCACTTTCTTCGCTAACAGCGCCTTTATCTTTCAATTCCTCATTTTAGGATACAAGCTACACCCGGTGGAACAACCCATTCGTAATTACCCCTTTCAATTCCTCATTTTAGGATACATGATAGGCCTAGCGGGTGTACCCGTAATACCCACGACAACTTTCAATTCCTCATTTTAGGATACAAGGGTTATAGTTGGCGTTGTTGCACCTCGGCTGAGTAAACTTTCAATTCCTCATTTTAGGATACAAGCGTTTCGGCTTGAATAGGTACTTTAGCATCGACGATTTCTTTCAATTCCTCATTTTAGGATACTGGACAAAACGAGTGATGGCTGGGATGTTGGGCGGATTAACTTTCAATTCCTCATTTTAGGATACCGACGACGCCTAGACGCCATAACGACTATTGGTCTAGCTCTCTTTCAATTCCTCATTTTAGGATACTGGTTACGCTCTCTCGAAGGCACGGACGTGCTCATTGAGTTCTTTCAATTCCTCATTTTAGGATACACCCGCACCACCATTACCCGCGCTAACATAATAAATTGGTCTTTCAATTCCTCATTTTAGGATACGGCTTCAAACTCGATTCTCCTCTCATCGGGGTCACTTTCATCTTTCAATTCCTCATTTTAGGATACCTTAGTTTTCTAGCTCCAAATATCATGGGGTTATCTATGGCTTTCAATTCCTCATTTTAGGATACACACGCTTGATAAAGCGCTTAGTTATTTTGTTTCTTACTTTCAATTCCTCATTTTAGGATACATGCTCAACTAATGAGAAAACTGTACCGCTTGAACCCGTTCTTTCAATTCCTCATTTTAGGATACCGGTGAGGGATTCAAACGGTGATAACTTACTCATACAAACTTTCAATTCCTCATTTTAGGATACAAGCGTGTTGCTATATTTGAGGTGGACGTATTAGCCTTTCAATTCCTCATTTTAGGATACAAATAGTTTACTGTAAAACAAGTAGACCCGTGTCAAGGTCTTTCAATTCCTCATTTTAGGATACTGGACATTTATCTATTCTCTTTCATGGTTTTTAGGTTTTTGCTTTTTGTGTGGTTTTCTTGGGGTTTCGGGATCGTTTTTGGTGTCTGAGCTTGGTGTTGCCTTGTTTTTGGTATTTAAGGGGTTTCCCGTATGATTGACGGTGCCTGGACTGGATCATGGTGCGCGTGGGCTCCTGGTATGGTGAAGTGTTATTGGGGCACTGTCGTTGTGTTTGATTGGTGTTGTGGGTTGGTGTGGTGTTTTTGTGTTTCGGTGTGTTTTGGTGGGTTTCGCTGTGTTATGGTGGGTTGCAGTGTGTGAGGTAGGGGCATCTTGGGTTGCATTTTTGTGGTAGTTTTGGGTCTATTTTTTGTGTGGTTATTTTTTGGGCTTGGTCTCTTAGTTCGATGAAGGCTTGTCTTAGTTCGTCTGTTATGGGTGTGAGTTTTGGGTGTGTTGTTATTGTGGCTGTTTGCCAGTTGTATTCGACGTGGATGAATACTCCGTAGTTTATGGGTGCGTTGTGTTGGGATTCGTATGCTAGGGCGTAGCCTGCGAGTGCGTATTTGTTGGCTTCGAGTGGTGGGTGTGTTTTTATCTCTATTATTATGCCTGGGGGTATGTAGCCGTCTGCTCTTATTGCCTGTGTGAGGCCTAGTTTTGTGCCGTCTATTGGGTACTCTGTTGTTATGGGTGCGACGAGTGATATTAGTGGGTCGGGTGTGTTGAGGTATCTTGATATCGCTGTGGCTCTTGTTAGCGCCGCTGTGTAGTTGTATGCGGCTCTGCTCCAGAGTGTGTTTATGGCTGTTTCGAGTTGGTGTTGTGGTATGAGCCTGTATCTTGCCTTGGCTTCCTGCATTATTTTTTGTTTGTCTTGGAGGTAGGCTTGGTGGAAGGCTTCGGGTGTGACTTTGCCTGTTTCCCAGTGTGTTTTGAGTATGTTTCTTTTGGCTGCCTCGTTGGCTTTGGCGTGTATGTCGTGTAGGAGTGCACCTTTCTGGAGTTCCTCGTTGTCCTTCTGGGGGATTCTCTCGGCGTATTTTAGGTAGACGTATCTTTGGGTGTCGCAGAACCCGCTTGTTATGTCTGATACGCCGAGTTGTTGGGTGTAGGCTGGCTGGAGTGGGTAGTCGTGCCACCTCCAGCCCCGCATTTCCTCTGAGACCTCCACCTTCCTGGTGTTCGCGGTCCTCACCCAGTCGTTGACTTCCTCCACGGTGTAGTAGACGGACGTGGTTACCACCTCGCCTTGTATGGCCTGTACTGTTCCCTGCCTCTGAGTGAGAGTGAGAGTCTGCCGGCCTGTGTGGCGATTATCTGTGTGAGTGGTGGGTTTGTCTTGGCCATGTGGTTTGTGACCTCGCGCCAGATGGCTATGAATGCTTGGCGGGTTTCGTTGTCTCCGGGCTCGTCTCCACCCTCCGCTGTGTGTGCGCGTAGGGGTTCGAGGGTTTCGGGGTGTGTTCTCGCGGTTGTTATGAGGGGTCTGTCCACGGCTACGGCTCTGAACTCTTCCATTAGGTCGAACACGAGGCTCATCTTTCCTGTTCTGGGTGCGTGGAGGAATCCGAGGTATGGGTTGAGGCCAGCTGTGAGGCATGCCCCCCACACCTCTCTGAGTAGTGCTGCGTAGCCGATGTTGAGTGCGCGGTTGAATGGGTCGACCTCGACGTCTGGCTCCGCCCTGATCCTCTGCCTTGTGAGGCGTAGCTCGAATCCGAGGTTGGGTGGTAGTAGGGCTGCGATGGCCTCCCAGTAGGCTTTGGCTGCGAGCGCCTCCTCCTGCCTCACCTCATCCACGCTCGTGCACGCTTGGAGCTTGGCGAGGTGTTCGCCCACCGCCTGCACGCCCCTTGTGAGGGGTGGTATCACGGAGGAGTTACCCGAGGCCCTGGCTCGCTTCTCGTATTCTTCGAGCACGGTGCGCTGGTTGGCGAGTTTTCCCTCGGCGAAGAGTTTGGCGTAGCCCACCCTGCGCTGGGGGTCGGAGGCTGCTCGTATCTGGGCGAGCCAGGTCTCCTGCACGGGTGAATACGTGGCGGGTAGGAGGTGGGCGAGTGGCTTGGAGCCTGAGAAGAAGTAGATGTGGATGCCGTTTTTGGCGGCTAGCTCTATGGCTGCGGCGCTCACCGATACCCCCTTCACGGCGACAACTATTGACTCCACCTCGGGGGGTGAGAGGTCCCATTTCACGACGTACCCTGTGCCCCCCTCCTTCTTCTGGGGGGCGTGCAGCTGGAAGCGCCCATCCTTCACTTTGAGTGTTGCCCCGTAGTCCACTATGAGCGCTACCTTCGGCATAACTAAGATATGCCCGCCTAATATATATTGGATATGGCCGATGGTCTTGTGACCCTCGTGATTTACGATGTCACAGAGGATGATGTTAGGCTGAGGGTTGCGAGGTTCCTTAGGGTGAAGGGGTTGACGAGGATTCAGAAGAGCGCTTTCATCGGCCCGCTGAGCGTGGCTGAGAGGAAGGACGTGGAGAACGGTTTGGCGAGGCTCATACAGGGTAAGAAGGCGAACGTGCAGATTTACCCCCTCACACCCGCAAGCTACTCGCAGCGGGTCGTGCTGGGCGTCGAGCTCAAGTACGACGACCAGGACAGGCTGGTCGCCTAGGGGTAGCAGTAGCGCCTGTACCAGCAGTTGGCGCACTTAGACCAAGGTTGTTTCACGCTGGGGAACTCGCCTGAGGTGATTATTCTCTTTAAATCCTCTATTCCCCTCCTCACCGTGCGCTTTAAGTCCTCGGTTATCTGTAGCTCGTCGACCTTCTTTTGTATCGCACTATAGATTACTCCTCTCTTCACAACTGTCTTCGTGGCGCCCTGCGCCTGGATGAGTTCCCCGCCGCTTAGTACATAGTTGTCCTCGAGGATTAGTGCGTACGCCACGAGCTGGGCGATGAACTGTAACCCCTTTTTCCCCTGGGTGTGTGGTGAGCGTTTAACTTCTGCTGGGACGATTTCGTCGAACTTTGTGACGAAGACGTAGTCGGGTGCCCCGGCCACCCCCAGCTTTTCGGATCGGAGGGGTGGGGAGCGGAACATGTGTTTTGGGTTGAGTTTCCTTAAAAAGGCTTGGAAGGGGTCCTGTGAGTGTACTTCTTTTCCAGACTGCATGGTCTCGGTTGGTGGCTCTTGGGTGTGGACAACGTATATGTAGTAGGGCTCCCTTCTGCAGTAGAAGTATTGTCTGACCGCGGTTACACTCAGTAGGTCCTCGTGTTCCTGGCTCATTTTGTTTGAGCCCCTGGTGGCTCAGATTTTGTGGGCTCGTCGGTGTGCCGCCATTTTTGGCTTTCGAGCATTAGTTCGCCTATCGTGGTTATCGTGTATTTTGTGGGGTGTGTCCCGCTGGACCCTACAAGGCAGTTCGCCTCGAGTTTTTCGAGTGTTCGGTAGACGCTCGTCTTACTCTTCTTTACCTCTTTTGAGAGCTCCGAAATGGTTTTCTCGTGTTTTAGGGCTTTCAAAAGTGTTTTTTCGTATTGTTTTAGTATTAGTGGGGGTGGTCGGGTTAACGTTACGGTTGAACCATCTGTTTCTAGTTTGGTTGAAATTTGTCTTACTTTCCCGCCTAGTAGGAGGCTTGCAGTGTACAGTGCGAGGTTGAGTATTCTTAGGCCTCCTGAGAGCTCGATGTAGAGTTCGTCGAAGCCCTCAAGCTTATGGTAGAGTTCGCTTACCGCTTTGAGGAAATCGTGCTCGTCGACCCTTAAGAACTCGCCGCTGAGCTTGAATCCCCGTGAGTTGAGGGCGTTTATGTGTGCTTGCATCGCTGTGACTGAAGCTTCTGCTCTTTCTTTCTTGTTTTTGGGTAAGATAAAGATTAGTCTTTCTTTTCCTTCTAAGCCGATTTCGGTGAGTCTGGTTAGAACGTGTGTGACGTCGAATCCAAGAGTGAACACCAACGCCTTGGAGGTCTTATTGACCATAATCTAATTTCATATGTCGATAAATTAATGTTTTTATTTTTCTCAAAGCGGGTGTAGGGGTGGGTGTGCTTAGTGGGTGTATCCGTCTTTTCTAAGTAGTTATCATTTTTTGATAGTGTTACATTTTGTTGCATGTATTTTCAATGTGGTAATCGGAGGTGGTTGGTTTTTGGGTAGTATGTGCTCTTTTTGGGAGGGTGCCTAGGGGTGTTCGTAGGTTTTTGATGTGCTCACTAGGGTTTTTGTCTAAGCTCTGCTTTAAGCTTAGTCTTATGGCTTAATAGGCAAGAGCAGTTTATAGAGTGCGGGTGGTGGCATATTTGCGTTTTTTTGCAACTTTTGATTAATTTTCAGTCACAAAGGTTTTTAATGTCTTTTGACGTACTTATGTGATGGCATCACTTGCACCAGGGCTACTAGCGCGTGTAACGGAGTTCGGGTACATGGAGAAGTGGCATCTTCAATACGCCAAGTTCAACCGCCAGTACCACCAATCTCTTCTTTCGCACTCGATAAATGTCGGCGTGCTCTCCGTTAAGCTTGCGGATCTGGTGATTCGTGGGGGACTTGGTGACAAGGGGAGAGACGAAATCATTAAGGCTTGGAATAGTGGCGAATTGGTTGATCTTGTTTTTCTAGCTGGCTTTCTACACGATTGCGGGAAGTCCAGGGAGAGATTTCAGGATAGTGTGAAGGCGAGCTTAGCAGGTGAGCGTACTCCCAGCACGGGGTTCGCGCACCAAATGCCTAGCGAAGTGTCGAAGGGCTTAGAAAAGATTAGGGAGTACTTAAAGCGGCAGGGTTATCAACGCGGTGACGGGTTTTGGGATAATATCAGGTACTGCATATCAAACCTTGGCGAAATCGACAATCCAGAATCAGCCTCCTTTCTGTTCCAAACAAGGCCGCAGATTCATTCGCAGCTAGTGATCGATGTGGTGCACTCCGCGGATGTTTTGCTTTCGAAGACTCTGGATGAAATAGCGTCGTCGAGAAAGCTTTTTGACGGTAAGTACACGGAGACTTTGGATGTTTGGTTCACTAGGGTTTCGACTGTTCGGGGAGTGACTACTCAGGTTTTGCTACTTTCGCTTGAGGAGCTGGTTAAGGAAAGGGGTTACGAGCCGCTTGCGTGGCATCAAGATGGAACGGTGTACTGCTTTAGGAAGGGAAGCGACGTTCCAACACTTGAACAAGGCTTTGCTGCGAGGGTTGCCCAAAAACTAAAGCAAATCGTTTTCGCTGACCCAAGCAAACTTGCGAAGGCAAGTTTTGGCGGTCTTCAGGAACAAGTGATCACGGAGCCAATTTTTCTGTTTTACTCAGACGAAGTGGTGAAGCAATTCTGGAAGCAGCGTTTCTACGAGTACAGGAGGGAGCTGAACTCTAAGAAAAGCGAGAAGACAGACTATTTCCAAAAGGAGGGGTTAGATGAGCAAGACAGGGAAAAATTGGCTGGGGAGCTAGGGATCACGGTTGGTGAATTACATGAGAGACTTCGTCGGTTCAAGGAGTTCGACTTTAAAGTCTTCATCACTCTTATGGGAATAGAGAAGCAGGTAAGAGAGAGTGTAAAACAAGATGCAGCAATAGCGGGGATCATTCAGAGCTTTTATTCAAAACTTGACGTTCAGCCACCAAAAGCGAAACCCGCAAACACAATGAAAAGGGAAATTAGACTGGAGTTTGCAAAGACGCTTTGGAGAAGCAGGTTTTACGCTAATCCAGTCGAATGGGAGGATAAACTGCGTGAGGCCGTGTTGGAAGCCACTCTCAGACTTAAGGAAGTGTTTCGCAATGCTCAGGATCCAGAGAAATTCTTGGAGCACATGGCTCACTTATTGGTTAGCGATATAACGGAGCCCACGCCGCCTGGTAGCTTTAACAAGCTCAAGAGATCCTACGATGATTATCTTGATGGAAAGAAGAGGGGTACCCCGCTTTGCGTAATTTGCTGTGGTCCTGCGGAGTTGACTGCGGTGGCAAAGGTGCTTGGTGAGTCCGAGATTTACCATGATTCACTTGCGGCTGGCAGTGAAATTGGTGGCGAAAACAAGCTGCGCCTATGCGAGCTCTGCGATTTCGAGTACAAGGTAAGGAGACTGTTGACGGTGGACTTCAGAGACACTTATGCCTTCGCGATTGTTCCTCACATTGCAATCAGCAGGGAGTCTTCTCTGTACTGGAAGACTCTCGCGGATAGACTAGTGCGTGATAATTTTGCTCCGATTAGGCTTGACGACGTTGGGTTTCTAGAGCAAGTTCTAGGATCGGGGGATGCTTTTAAGGGCACTATTCAGAATGTTTGGCTTTCTTATCTGAGTGGGTCAGCTCTAAGTCCTAATATTCAAAGCCTGGTTAATGAAGACACTTCTTCGGAGGCTTTTGCGGATGCGCTACAAGCTTTGATAGTGCGCTACGGAGACCCTTCCCCCTTACTCGAAGAAATTCCAAAGGACATTGATATCTCAAGTATAGAGGAGGCGCAAACTCTTATTAGTTTACTGAAGCAGGGAAGGGTGCGTCTGGCAGAAGGGCGCCTGCAGGAAGTTTTAGAGCTGATGAGGCGTGTGAAGCCAATATGCTATACGGGTAACTACGTTTTGATATTCGCCGAGCGCATTCAATCATGGGGGGACGGGGCTGCAGGAAAACTAAAGCGGCTGCTTTATCAAACTATTCTTGGAAAGCTCTTTTTGGCCACGATTCTTGATGTCACGACATCAGTTGTGTTGAACGAAGGTAAAAAGGGCTACGCGAAGTTTCCATCAGACGTGATCTTCAAGGACTTTTCACGTAAGCTTTCCGTCAAAGAGGGATGGATCGCAGTTGATGGTTTAGAAAAAGCGCTGAGCAAACTTTCTGCGCTGGTTTTGGTCGAAAGACTTCTCGTAGAAGCAGGGGCTGATTACGGAAAGGATTCTTTACTAAGGATCTTATCAGCTGAGCCAGGTAAGGTGGTTGCGCGTTACGTCCAATACGCTAACGTGGATAAGTCTAAACAGGATTTGAGGCAGCTTATCCGCGCGTTAGAGCTCTGGGGTGGTGGTGAGTAGTAAAATGAGGAAACCTGTTCTTCTTGAAGTGGGTTGGGAGAAAGTCGAGTGGCCGACGCAGCAGATAGCCGAAGCGATCGATAGCCTATTCGGCTATCTTGAGGACTATATATCCGAGCAACCCGGCTATAGTAAGACAGCGATTATGGGACCTGTGGGGAAGCTTCTTTCAATGATTGAGGCAAGCCAATTCGGTGAAAGCGTAGAGAGCTATGTGGGGCACATCATAAACGTGCACAATCAGTCTAGTAAAAAGCTGGTCACACAGGCGGGTATCGAACGCTTGCGGAAGGGTGTGGAGATTCTCGTCGACATGAAAAAGCGGTTTACTGACCGTGATTTTCACAGGATAGTGCGAAGTGTTGACTACGGTGTGTACTTTAGAAAGTCAAAGGAAATAGCGGAGAGGCGAGAGGAGAAGAAGGAGCAATCCAAGAAAGAGGAAGGGGGGGAAACAAAATGAATGAGGTTGCGCAAAAAATTAGGAGTGTACTGCCTAAGGAAGTCCCGTTTTACAGGAGCCCTGTGACCGTTCAGATTCTTCTTTTAAGGCAGACGCACGACTATGCGGTGTTTAGGACTGAAGAGACGCGCGAGTTAAACATAGCCGTCACCCCCGCCTCAATTTCGAATCCGACGCAGGTGACGCGTGTTGTGTTTCTCGCTTCTAAACAAAAGGCACCCGAAAGCAGGGAGTTCGCAGCGACTATCAAGTATTATTTCAATGCTACCAGCGCAGATCTTTCAACTCTAAAGGTAAGCTGGGATTTAATTAAGAGTGGTGGACTCCAACCGAAGTTCTTCGATGATCTACGCAACTCTATTCTTGAGTGTGAGCTCAAAGATAGGCTTTGTAGGGCTTGTCCCAGGTGCTCGCTGTTTGGTGCGGTGGTTACGGAAAATAAAGGTATTTGGAAGAAAAGGTGGAACATCAAGCATAGGATTGAGTATAGCAGCGCCTTCTCTCTGGAGCCCTATGAGGAGTTGAGCGAAAACCTGACCTTTAATGCTGTTGCCGAGACCACCCAAAGCACAGGCCAAGCGCTTAACGTCACGGAAAACGTTGTTCCTTTGGCGAACTTTCCCTCCGTAGTCACCCTGGTTTCACCGACGTGGGAGGAGCTTGTTCTTGTTATAAAGAACCTGCTTAAGTGTAAAAGCTATGGGGCTGAAAGCAGAACTAAGGGTGATACGCTGAACTACGTTATGGGTTTGGTAATCGGGAACGAAGAGATAATTTCGTCACTTGAGTACACCTTGGAGCTTAGCGATAAAAAGAGGGTTGATTTAGAAGCGACGCGGCAAATTTTGGAGAAGTATTCAAAGTACGCCGCCTTCCCAGATGCTTTGCACCTGATCACTGGGGACGAGCTAGAAAAATTTGTGGACGATGTTTCCTCGCTGCAAATTGACAAGCAGTTCGTCGAGAAGGTTTTAACCGATTCTCTTAACTTCGCGGTTCACGCAGAGTCCTTGGGAGACTAGCCTTGACGTCGTTCTATCGCTGTGTACTGGTAGCCCACGACTACCTTTTTTTCACGTCGACGGGAACTAGACACACGTCGATGACTAACTTTATAGGGAATTACGCTTTGATGTACGCAATTAACACACAGGTAAACAGAACGCATCGAAATGCAAGCGGTACAAAACCCTTTTACACCGAAGATCTTAAGCGTTTTAGTCTTTACGCGACACCGGCTAAACCGCTGGTGGTTTCCGAGGTTCCACTTCTTTTTTCAGTGCTTAAGTGGAATCGCTGGGAAAGAGTTTCACACACGTTTAACAGCGTTTACACACTGGTTCAAACTACGGATTCTACACGGAAACCCAATCTTCCACAAATAGGGTCGAAGGAAAAGTTTGCGCCTTTAGACACGTTTGAATTCTTCGTTATAGGAGGCGCACCTCCCACTCTTGTAAGGCTTGGTAAGAAGCATGCGGCTTGTAGGATTCACGCGTATCCTTTAACCCTTGTTAAAAAATCGGACGACGAATTTTTTGTTGACCACCCAGTGAATCCGATGGATGTTTCAGGCTTTGAGCAGAAAATCGTGCGTGGCGACTATCAGCTGCAGTTTCCCCCATTGGTTTTGAACGCGAAGCTCAGAGCGGAACACTATATGCTGAAAGATGATAATGGGAAGACCTATCATGTGTTAAAGCCTAGCGGGGAAGTTTACCAGTCAGTGAATCTTCCATGATAAAAGTTTGTCCCTACATGGTTGAAAGAAGTGATGAACGCCTTTCCGGGATCACTTTGAGGAAGTTCCAGAGTGATGTTCTCAGATCAACTTCTCCTCTGATAGTGCTGGACGCTCCCACAGGTAGCGGTAAGACTCTGGCTTACCTTGCGAAGGCTTTGAGAGAGAATTTCGGTAGCACAGTAATCGTTTACCCGACTAACGCTCTGATTTTCGACCAGTTATCCTCTATTCAAACGCTTTTGAACAATTTGGGTAAGAAATCAGTGTTAAGGACTCCCATTCCGGATGAAATATTTGAAGACGTGGGTTCCGGGGATGTTTCACTTTATGTGGTCAACGGGGAAACACTTAGCGCCCTCGCAAAGAATTCGAATACAACAGAGGGTAAAGCGTGGCTTTCAGTATTGAGGAAGGACGATTCCCCGCAAAGAGTTTTCCTTACTAACCCTGAAGTTCTATACTTTCTTTTTCTATTAAAGTTTTCGAAAAGTAACGAATTGGTGGATAACGTATTAAGGCCGAACGAACGTCACATGCTTGTTCTCGATGAGTTTCACTTGTACTATGGGTACTCACTTGCAACAGTGTACTTTATGCTTATGTATATAAGGAATAGGTTTGACCAAATTATTTTTAGTAGTGCGACTCCCACTGCGTTACCAAACTTTTTGGGGGAGCCTGAGAGAATAAGCGCCTCACCATCGCCCCACGGCGACATGATCCAGCATGAACTTGAATTTAGTTTTCAAGGGATGAGTGGGCCTACGCTGAGCACCGATGATATACGTGAGTTAAGTGGTCTTGTGGAGTGGGCCTATGAACAAAACAAGAAGAGGGGGAAAGCGGATGTTGTCGTGATTCTTAACAGTGTGCTCACCGCTTACTGGCTTGCGCGGGAACTGGAAAATAAGTATCCAGGCCTCGTATCGGAGATCCACGGTCTTGTGCCGCAGGGGGAGAGGCCGAAGCCTCAAGAGCTTAGGCCCCTTGTTGTTGGGACCAGCGCGATTGAGGTTGGCGTTGACTTCAATGCTGGTTTCCTTATTTTTGAGGCGAATAACGCGGGTTCGTTTATTCAAAGGCTTGGTAGAGGTGGGAGGCATTCGCCCTGCGGGGTTATCGCAATTATTCCTAGACTTCTGTGTGAATCTTTTCGTAGACAGCTCGGTGATGGGGAGAGAATTTCGAGGGGTCGCCTTCTTGATTCAGTTAGGAACACGTTTTCAAGTCTTCCCTTATATTCGGATTTCTTGAGCACGGAGGGTGCTAATCTAGTTTTATTGTCCATACTCGCTTCTTGGGTGTTTAAGGCTCACGATAAGATAACGATAAGGGAGTGTGTTGATAGCCTCACTAGTTCTTTAATGGAGGACAGATATATCCTTCCAGAAGGGCTTGCCTCGAGGAGGGATGAGCTTTTAAGGACACTTCAAAGAGAGGACTTTGGGGGGATAATCAGGGCGCTGGGAAAACAGATGTCGGTTCGCTCAACGCTTTCGACACTACCAGCCTTTTTTGATTTACAGGAGAGAGCAGGGTTTGATCTTGTCTCGCTAGATGACCTCTCCAAGGTGGTTTTCAGCATCAAAAGCCGTGAAGAAGTTAGAGAGCTCGTGAAGAAGCGTGGCAAAAGGCTTCCTTTGCGCTTTAGTGAGTACGAGAAGATCGTTGTTGTAAATAGGATTTTAGTTAGGAGTGAAAAGACGTGTATCTCCGTGGACAAAGATGAATATTCGGTTGAGCCGAGGCCCTTGTGTAGTTTTTGGGTTCAAACACCGAACAATTCGGAGACTTATAAAGAGTTGCTTAAGAGTCAACCTGCTTTCTTGGTGGATGAGAGGAGTGATTGGAGACTTGCTGGGTTACGTGTGTGCCGTGGTGGGTATTTGGTTTTGGGGGGAGACGCCCTCGTTGCTTGGAGTGCGAATAGGTGAGTGGGGGTGTTCTGCGAGAAGTGTGGGGGTGTGATGGAGTGCGACAGTGGGCGTTTTTGGTTTAAATGTGTGAAGTGCCATTGGGTTAAGCCCTATTCTCTGGATTATATGGATGACAGAACTTTTTTGAAGAGCTTGGCGATTCTTATTCAGAAGGAAAAGGAGGAGCAGGAAGCTGAAACGTTCCAAGCGGAGCTTGCCTCTAAATCACAGTCTTCGGTGATGATTAGGCTTCCCTTCTCTTTATTTGAGGAAGGTGAAATGTTAGCCTACTCTAAAGGGGGTAAGTGGAGGTATCTTGGGACGGTTGTTTTAAAGGGGGAGTTCACTACCGTTTTGAGCGATGCTTCGGCCTTAGCCGACTTATCCGAAGGCGAGTCTATATATGTTGCGAGGGCTGAGATGTCTGTTGGATACGATTTGCAGCTTGAGCTTATTGAGAGGTTGCTGAGTGGGCTGGGGGATTCAAGTCCACTGGTTAACGCCTATCTTGAGGTTACGAGGGGTGATGGTGTAACCCTTGGGCGGGGTGCACGGGGGGATTCTCGGCTGGACTTATCCCAAGCTGGTGGTGTGCTTGGCAGGGAGGCGGTTCCCGCCGCGCTTGGGTTGGATTCTCCTCAGGGTGAGGTTTATTCGAGGGCTTTATCGTTGAGGGAGGGCGAACTACTTGTGGTTGTTGGTCCTCCCGGAACGGGTAAGACTAGGGTGATTTCCAAGATCGCGAAAAGTTTTGCTGAGCGCGGTTTTAGGGTTTTGGTGGCCAGCCATACGAATAGGGCGGTGGATAATGTCGTGGAGAAGCTTCCCCTTGACTATACTCTACGTGTGGGTTTGCCTGAGAAGGTTTTGCCTGGGCTGAAGAGGTATCTTTTGATGTACAGGGCGAAGGAGGCTTTGGGTGAACGCTATGAGCGGCTGGAAGATGGGAGGCGGAGGGTTAAGGAGGAGCTAACGAGGCTATTTCAGAGTAAAAAGGAGCTTTCAAGGCTCTATGAAGTGTCGAAGAGATATCATGGGGAGAAGATACTTTGGGGTAAAATTCAGAAGTTAGATTCAGAAATCGGTGAGCTGCAAGAGGAGCTTTCAAGGGTGTCGGAGGAGATTGATCGGCTTCTGCTTGAGGAAAGCGCGAAGCTTATTGGTGAGGCTAGGGTGGTGGGCTCGACACTTATCAAGTGTGGGCTGAGCCCCTGGATAGATTCAATGAGTTCGACTTGGTGATCGTGGACGAGGCGAGTCAGGCTCCGCTTACGCTCACACTGATTGCCCTCGCTAAGGGTAAGCGCTGGATTATTGTTGGTGATGATAGGCAGTTGTTGCCGATTTTTAGGTCGCTTTACTCGGAGGACGCGGGCGAGTATGATTATGTTAAGGCGGCTCTTAGCGAGTTGAGCGTCTTCTGCGTGGCGTTAAAGCACTCGAAGTCGAAGCTCATGCTTACTAATCATTATAGGAGTCACCCCGAAATCTTCGGTTTTAGTTCGCGTGAATTCTACGGTGGGATGGTTAGGGTTGTTTCGGAACCTGTGGGGAAAACGCTTAATGTTTGGGGGTTTGGGGGTTTGGGGTGTTTTCGGCTAACCCCGCGGCCGCGTTCGTGCATGTGGGGGGTTCGGTGGAGCACTTCAGGGGAAGCTATAGGAATCTAGTTGAGGTGGATGTGTGCGTGGAAATCGTTGAGGGGTTCGCTGGGCTAGGTGTTCCGGAGGAGGATATCTGTGTTATTGCTCCTTATAGGCTCCAGAGGAACTTGATAGGTGAGGCGCTTTCTAATTCGGGGATCAGTCGGGTTGAGGTGAACACTGTGGACGCTTTTCAGGGGCGTGAGAAGAAGGTGGTTGTGTTCAGTGTGACCGCTACGGATCCCCGCACCTTGAAGTTTGTGTCGGATCCCAACAGGTTTAACGTGGCGGTCCCGCGGGCGCAGTGTAAGCTTATTGTTGTGGGTAATGCGGGGGCGATTATGTGCGGGGATGGCTGCATTAGGCGCTTTCTGGAGTACGCTAAGAGTATTAACGGCTACTTTGAGTGGGGGAATGTGGGCTGATTGTCATCGGCTGCTTACTTATATCACGTCGGGTTACTGGGTGTAGTTTGGTCGCTTGGGTTTAAGGTGTTGTGGTTACTGGTCGGGTGTGGGGTTGGCTTTTGATCGGCTTCCCTAAGGTGCACGTGGAGTGTATGCGGCTGCTGCACGTGTTGGGGAGTTTTTCCCAAGTTTTGCCTCTTTGGGTCGTATGGTGCTGGGATTCGGTTTGGGGTTGGGGTAGGCTTATGGGGCTGGTTTGTTTTTGGTTTTTATTGTCTTATGAATTTTTGTAGGGTTTGTACTAGCTGTGCGTAGTTGTGCTGGGGCCTTAGTGCTACCACTTTGAGGGTGTTTGTGTCTTCTCTTTTGAGTGACGCTACTTGCTCGTTTCCTATGTAGATTTGTATATCTGTGTATTGTGCGAGTGTTCTTAGGAGTTCACCCACGTCTCCTTGAGCTCTGCGTGGTGTGTGTGGGTGTATTGTCCTTATTCCTCTTACCCTTGCTCTTTGTGCGAGGGCTTGGTCGAGGGTTACGAGTGTGAGTGTTTCGAGGTGTTTTTTGCGCTCCATTACCTCCTCTATTATGCCCACGTCTCCTGAGTGTTTTGTGAGGCTTGGTGGGGGTGCGCCGTGGATGAGTGTGTAGTCCGCCATCCCCAACAGGAATTTTGCTTCGTCCGGTGTTGGTCTTTTGTTGTAGTTTAGGGACACTCTGTCCAGCTCGTCGTATACGCTTCTGAGTGGGTGTGTTTTTCTCGCTTTTCTGAGGACTCTTTCTCCCAGTTCTATGTAGATGTTGGTGTCGAATGTGAGTGTGTCTTGGGTCTGCGCGATCTCTTTTTCCTCTTCGTACTGGATGTATCCTGCGCGTTTGGCGCAGGTGTGGAGGTATTGTTGGTCTTCCTGTGTTAGTGTGACCTTGTTTTGTAGGAGTTCTTCGAGTGTTGCGGGTGTTGGTAGGGAGCCGAATCTGATATTCACTTGGCCTGAAAGGGTGTATAGGTTGTACATGGCTGTGAGCCCCTCCTTGTCGAGTGTGGCTTCGCCTGCGCTCACTGTGTGTTTTGCGCTCATCGCTACTTCCTTGAATTCGGGGAGCTCTATCAGTTTTATCTGCTGTAGTGGTACGTATCCGAACACCCTGTAGCCTCTTGCCTCCTCTTTGAGGTATGCGTACCTCACTTTTCCACGTGTGGTTGAGGCTGCTATGAGTGCCGTGATTTTACGCCCCGGTGTAACGTCCACGATGTCTACCTCTGAGAACGCCTCACCCCACTTAGAGAAGTCTTCACCTAAAACCACGTATTTTATTTTGGGTTTTAGGCCGAGGAGTAGGAGTGCCTCCGAAAGCCTATCAAATGTGGTTTTAGGTGGATCCTCCGCGAAAATCACGACTTCATCTGGTAGGGCACCCGCGAATAGCTCGTGCATTAGCGCGTTCGTGGTGGTCACAAGCTTGTCTGAGCCTAGGATGCCTAGCTTCATCAGTTAAAAAAAGACGTATTGAATATAAATCCATTTTGTACACTTCTTTCCCTACCCCTTGCTGTGGTACACGTTACACGCGGCTACTCTTCTGATACCTTCCACTTTGGTTGTTGCGGTGTGCTTGTTTGTGTCATTTTTATCCTAGCTTGTGTGCCTATCATCTTGGGGTTGTGTTTATGGTGTGGTGCGCTTTACACGGCTTGAGAATTGCTGCAATCGAAATACTTGGGTGTTCCCAGAGTAGATTTTGCATGTGCTGTTTTGGCTACCTAGTTTTCTTATGGGCCCAAATCATCTTGGGGCACTTGGGTGGTGGAGCCGAGGTGGTTGTGCGTCGCGGGGAAATGGTTACGTGGCGTTTCGGGATATACCCGTGGTTGTCTGATCACTGGTTTTACGCATTCGTGTGGGAGCCCGTGGCTCTTAGAGTCCGTGTGCTTGGGTACTATGACCGCGTTCCCCAGGTGAGCCGGGTTCTATAATTACGGCTGAGGAGCTCTGGGGATGGGTGGGGTTGACCGCTTCAGGCATACCTTAATAAGGTGATGTGACGCTGGTGTTGGTGGGGTATTGTTCTCACTGTTTCTGGGCTCCTTGGAGCTATTTGTGGATTAATGTGTGGTGTGGGGTCGACGTGGGTTTGGGAGTGTTTTTATGGAGGCCACTTATGGGTTGGTGGGTTGTGAGTGGTCGAGTGACTGGGTGGGAACCTTTGGCTTGCAGCGTCGAAGGTGGGTGGATGTGTGTCGGCGGTTGTTGCACGTAAAGCGCTTGGAGGGCTGTTTCCATCTGCAACTTTTGAGTGAAAGATGGAT
>Ga0070737_10003423_pt1 | contig 17167 bp, 17 predicted proteins | sample Coa_R1_10_FD_66438 | JGI IMG/M metagenome (GOLD analysis project Ga0070737, IMG submission 66438) | Surface soil microbial communities from Centralia Pennsylvania, which are recovering from an underground coalmine fire - Coalmine... | ecosystem: Environmental > Terrestrial > Soil > Unclassified...
CGCGGGCGACGGCGTGTACCTGGTGCGAGCCGTAGGGGCCCAGGGCCAGCCGCAGGGCGAGTCGAACCGGGTGCTCCTCTGCTGCCGCAGTTGACCGAGCGGCCGGGCGCTAGAACCCCGCGTGGGCGAAGATGCGATCCATCTCCTCGGGGTTCACGTCGAACGTGGTGCCTGTCGAGGGCAGCACCTCGTCCACCAACCACTCGGGCAGCCGGTCGTGGACGGGGGTGAACCCGGCCGCGCGGTTGAACGTCCGCTCCACGCGCAGCGTGTCCAGCGCAAGCTGCTCCAGGCCTGCCGGGTCGATCTCGAACCCCATCAGCCCGCTCACCGCCTGCGCCAGCACGTCGAGCCGCTCGCGCATCTGCGGCACGGCGAAGATGCACACGCCCAGGCAGTCGAACAGGGTGAACAGCAGCTGCGCGCGGCGCGACACCTCGACCGCCTCGGCCGCGTTGCGGTGGTCGTTGGTGAAGCGCACGGTGTGGCCGGCGGTGTGGTCGCCGCCCATCGGCGAGGTGCAGTACGTCACCCCGAGCGCTTTCATCGCCCGCGGCTCGTAGGCGGGCAGCCCCTGGCCCTTGACGTGCGGGATGCGCCGCACGCCCAGCGTCTTGCCGGTGATCAGCGCCCCCGCGCCCAGCAGGCGCCCCAGGATCGTGCCGCGGCCCACCTCGTCCAGCAGCCGCAGCGCGCCCTCGCCGTCCCCGAACGGCAGCAGGCCGGCCTCCATGGCTACCCCGAGCGTCACGCCCATCTCGATGGTGTCCAGCCCCAGGTCGTTGCACACGCGGTTGAGCCGCGCCACCGTGTCCAGGTCACCGATGCCCAGGTTGGAGCCCATCATGCCGATCGTCTCGAACTCCACCGGGGATACCAGCTCCTGGCCGTGCTCGTCGGGGTAGACGTTCGAGCAGCGGATGATGCAGCCGGGCATGCAGGCGTGGGTCGGGTTGCCGCCGCGCTCGGTGATGTGCTTCACGAACGTCTCGGCTGACAGGTTCTCGAACAGCTCGAAGCGGCCATCGCGGTAGTTGCGCGTGGGCAAGCCGCCGTGGCCCTGCATCACCCGTACCATGGCCGACGTGCCCACCTCGCGGTAGATCTTCGTGGCCGGGTGCGTGTTGACGATCTCGGTGTATGTCCGCTGGCCCTGGCGCCACAGGTCGGCGCGCACGGGCTTAGGCACATACCCCTTGACCTCGTCGAGCACGATCGCCTTCAGCCCCTTGCGGCCCATCACGGCGGCCAGCCCGCCGCGCGCGCTGATGCGGCTGGCGCGGCCGTCCGCGTCGCTGTGCGCGATGGCCGAGGCGTTGTACAGGTACTCGCCCGCCGGCCCGATCGTGGCGAAGGCGACCCGCTCGCCGAACCGCGCCCGCAGCCGCTCGGCCAGCGCGATGTTGCCCAGCCCGCGGTACTCGTCGGCCGGCAGCAGCCGCGCGCCCTGCTTCGTGATGTGCAGCAGCTGTAGCGTGCCCTCGGGCGCCTCGCCCTCGAGGATCAGCGCGCGGTAGCCGTGCTGCGCCAGGCGCATGGACACTGTGCCGCCCGCGTTGCTCTCCTTGATGGTGCCCGTGAGCGGACTCTTGCCGCCGACCGAGGTGCGCATGGCGCTGGTCAGGGCGGTACCGGCGAAGTAGCCGCAGGTGAACACCAGCTTGTTGCGCGGGCCAAGCGGCTCGCAGGTGGCGGGCACCTCGTCGGCGACTAGGCGCGACGACAGCGCGCGGCCGGCCAGGCGCGCGTAGCGCTCGGGCAGCGGCTCGGTGGTGATAGCGCCGGTGGTCAGGTTGACGCGGAGCACGTTCTGCATGGGACCCCTCCGCCCTCTGCTTCGGGTGGGCCGCGCGGCGCCAGGCTGGATACGGAGCGGCGCGGGGACCGCGCCAGACACGGGGCGCGGCGCACCTGGCACGGCCCCGGGCAGTGTACCAGACCCGCGCGACCGGTACACTCCGGGTAGGTGCGCGCCGCCCAGGGGCGCACCCGACAGGAGGCGCGATGGCCGACTACACGGCGCCACTCCCCGACTTCTCCCGCGTGGCGCTGCAGGGCACCTTCGAGCTGGCGGGGCGCCGCTATACCCTGCAGATCTCCCCGCTCCGCCAGTTCCCCGACTACGGCGAGCATTTCGCCGTTGTGCACCTGCGCGTGGTCCACGACGACACCCCGCTCACGCTGGTCGATCTCGGCGCCAGCTTCTCCCCGGCCGACTGCTACCGGCTGTGGGGTGCGCTGTGTGGCGCGATCCAGGCGGCCGTGCGGGAGGCGTTCGCGCTCGAGCCGCGCCCAGACGCCGAGCCGAACCCGCGCTTGGGCTGCTGGGGCCCGCGGCCCGATCTCGCGGACTTGGGGGAGTCCGACTGTACCACCGCCGTCGTGCTCGGGATCGCCATCGACACGCGGGCGGCCCGCCGGCAACCGGGCAGCGTGCTGCTGGCGCAACAGCTCGCGGCGGCGGTGCTGCGCGCCCTGCGCGGTTGGGAGGCGGCCGCGGCCGGCCAGGAGCGGGCCCCTCGGGAGTGATTCTGCTACAATGCGCCACGCCACGGGCGTGCGGCGCCCGGGCAGAGGGGATCATTGGCCGAGCCGGCTCGGCCCAGGAGAGACCACCGTGCGCAAGCTATTCCCGCTGCTGCTTGTCGGCGGCCTGCTGCATCTGGCGCCCGTCGCGGCGCAGGCCCAACAGCTCTGCTCGGCGTCCACCGCGCCGACGGTGCGCAACCCCGGCTACCCCAGTAGCCTGCCCTACAGCAACGCCACCGGCCGCGTGACCTCCAACTGCACCGGCCCGTCGGTGGACCTCAACATCCAGCCCGATCCATACTACGGAACGGCGTTCATCCCCGCCTACCAGGCCGACCCCGCCTCCGGCCAGATGGATCCTTACGCCTACGCGCGCCTGGTGGGGGCCATCCCGCTATCCACCACCGCCCCCTACGATCCCTACGCCGTAGCTCCCAGCGCTTACCCACCGTATGCCTCTGGGCCTTACGGCTACCTGCCCGCTAGCTACATCCCGTATGTCGACCCCTACCTCCGCTATCTCGCGGCTAGCCCGAACCCCCTATGCGGGCCCGGGGGCTGCGGCGACCTCGGGAACCTGGGCTGGGGCCAGATCATCCAGCCGTACCCCACCCCTTGGGGCGCAGCACCTGGCTACACGCCGTATCCCTACTGGGGGCCGCGCTAGGCACCGATCCACGCATCGAACCACGGAACTGCCTCGGGACCCGAGGGGAAGGGGGCTGCATGCGCTGTGCACAGTGTGGTGAAGAACTGTTGCCTACCAGTGCGGATGATATCTACCAGTGCCCGCGCTGCGCGACGCTCTGGCAGCTCAACGCCTACGAGGGGCGTTGGGTGCGCGTGGGCCAGGCGGTGGGGCCGGATCGCCCGTTGGAGGAGCTGTTCGACGACGAGTAGCGACGACCACCCCGAGCGTGCGCGGCGCCTAGCGCTGGGCCACGCGGGGCGCGGCCTGCTGGCGCTGGGCCTGCTGCTCCGCCTGCCGGCCCAGCCGTCCGCCGAGGCTGCGGTGCGCGCAGCGGTCGAGCGTGCCAACGCGCCGGCCGTGTGGACGGCCGCGCTGCGCGAGGGCGATCCCACGCGGCTGGCTGCGGCCTGGACCGGCGACGCCCTCGCCTACTTCAGCCAGGAGATCCTCGACTACCGTGCTCGCGGGCTGCGGCTGGTGTCCGAGCTGCGCGGGTTGGAGGTGCTAGCCGTGCGCCTGCTCGATGAGACGCACGCCCAGGCCCGCACGCGCGAGCAGTGGGAGGACTGGGTCTGCACCGCCGCGGGCGAGCCGCGCGGCTGGCGCGCGCCGCAGGTCGAGGATGAGTACACCCTGGTCCGCGAGCCCGACGGCTGGCGCGTGAGCGGCGTCGAGATCCAGCTGCTCGGGGGCAGCTTCGACTGGGCGCCGCCGCCCGCTGTGGAGCCGCCGCCGTGCGCTGCGGTGCGCGCGCCCGCCGCCACACCGACGCAGGAGACAGCACCGTGACCACACCACTGCTGCCCACCACGCTCGTGGGGAGCTTGCCCCGCCCCGCCTGGCTGGCGACGCCCGAGGCCGTGCGCCCGCAGTGGCGGCTGGAGGGCGCTCTGCTCGCCGAGGGCCAGGACGACGCCGTGCTCGTGGCCCTCAAGCTGCAGGAAGATCTCGGCCTCGACATCGTGACCGACGGTGAGCAGCGCCGTCGCCACTACATCGAGGGCTTCACCCGCGGCCTCGATGGCTTCGACTACACGCGGCTCGTGGAGAAGCACACGCGCGGGGGCCGCTACACCGCCCCGGTCCCGACCGTGGCGCGGCCCGTGGCATGGCGCCAGCCCGTGCTCCTGGCGGCGCTGCAGTTCGCCCGTGCGCACACCACGCGTCGTCTGAAAGTGACTATTCCTGGCCCGATGACCATCGTGGACACTAGCTACGACGCCTACTATCACGACGAGCGCGCCTTCGCCTTCGCTGTCGCCGACGCGATCAATGCCGAGGCCCGAGCGCTGGCCATCGCTGGCGCCGACGTGATCCAAATCGACGAGCCCTGCTTCAACGTGTACCTCGACCAGGTCGCGGCCTGGGGCATCGCAGCGCTCGATCGCTGCCTGGACGGTGTAGCCGCCACCACGGCCGTGCACGTCTGCTACGGCTACGGGACCCCGGCGGTGCTAGCCTGGAAGCAGCAGAACCGCGACTGGGAGCAGTACCGGCGCCTGCTGCCGCTGCTGCGCGCCAGCCGGGTGCAGCAGGTGTCGCTGGAGTTCGCCGCGCCGCGCCTCGACCCGGCGGTCCTGCGCCTGCTCGGCGAGAAGGACGTGCTGTACGGCTGTGTCGATGTGAGCCCCGCGCCGGCCGAGCCCGTGGAGGTCGTGGCCACGCGCCTGCGGGCGGCGCTGGCCCATGTGCCGCCCGAGCGCCTGTATCCCTGCACCGACTGCGGCATGGCCCCCCTGCCGCGCCGGCTCGCTCAGGAGAAGCTGGCCGTGCTGGTCGCCGCGGCCCGCCAGGTGCGCGCCGAGCTGGCCGGCGGCGCGCCCGTCGAGTAAGGCGCGCGAGCGGGATCGTCGCCTCCCTACTTCAGGACCTCGGCGACGTTGTGGCTGTACATGCTCACGTCCGGGGGGCCGTCCTTGGGCAGCGAGCGGAAGTACTCGATGTACGGGTGGTTATCGGTGATGATCGGGCCCTCGCCGGCGACCCGTTCCAACTCGGGCTTGCTGGCGTTGTACAGGTCGAGCACCTGCTGCGCGTCGAACAGCCCCACGTGCTCCAGCGCGGTGGCCGCGCGCTCCTGGCGGAACTTGGCCGCCAGCACCGCGGGGTCGACGCGGATCGGCGATTTCGACCCCACCAGCAGGTCGCCGTGCGACCACAGTGTGACATAGGGGAACGCGGCCAAGAACGTGCGCAGCAGCAGCTTGTACTGGTAATCGGAGAACGGCGCCAGCCACTGCACCATCAGCCCGTCGTCCTTGAGCACGTCGCGCACCAACCGGAAGTACTCCACCGAGTACAAGTTGGCCGCGCCCGCGTCGTTGGGCCGGATGATATCGGCGGTGACTACATCGTAGCGCTTGTGCGTCAGCAACAGATAGTTGCGCCCATCGTCGACCCGCAGCGACACGTTGGGCAGGTGGAGCACGTCGTAGTTCTCCTCGCGGAACAGCGGCGCGGCGTGCACCACCCCGTCCGATAGCTCCACGATGTCCACGTGCACGTTGTCCCACTGCGCGGCCGCGCCGGGCGTGGCGCCGCCTCCCAGCCCGACTACTAGCACGTCGCGTGGGTGCGGGTGCAGCAGTAGGCCGAAATGCCCGATCGTGCGGTGATATGCTACGAGCCCCGGGTCGCTGTTGGTCTGCCCACGGCTGTTGGTGAACAGGCAGCGTACGTTGTCCGGCGTCAGCGCCACACTGACCGTGTTCTCGAGGCTCTCCTCGTACCAGATCGTTTTGCCGGCGCAGAAGGCGTCCTCGGGCACGAACGGCCGCGTGCGCAGCCACTGCTCGCGGCCCTCGAAGATCGCCGGGTACAGGTTCGGCGCCAGCCGCAGCAGCAGCACGAGCACGACCAGCGGCCCGGCGGCCAGCGCCCCCCGGCGCACTGGCGCCGGCCAGCCGGCGGCCGCCAGCAGCGCCAGCCCGATGCCCGTGTTGACCAGCGCCAGCGCCACCAGGCTATTCTGCGCGCCGAGGTGGGGGATCAGCAGGAACCCCCCCGCCCACGAGCCGAAGATCGCGCCGCACGTGTTGGCCGAGTAGATGGCGCCGATCCGCCGGCCGGCGTCGGCGGCGTTCGCCGCGTAGATGCGCGCGGCCACGGGGAAGGTCATTCCCAGCAGGAACATCGGCGGGAAGATGGCCAGGAACGCGACGACTGCCATGAAGCTGAGGTCGTCGCTGAGCAGCCGGCGCACCCCGCGCACCTCTTGCAGCACGCCGGTGAGTGGGTACATCTGGCCGAGGGTGAGCAGCGACAGCGCGGCCGCCAGCGCCACCATCAGCTCCAGCAGCCCGAACACGAGCACCCAGTTCCAGCGCCGGCGCATCAGCGGCGTGATCGCCCAGCTGCCCACGGCGATGCCGAACAGCACGGTGGTCAGCATCACCGTGAAGGCGTACACACTGGAGTTGAAGAACATTGCCAGGACGCGCGACCAGACCACCTCGTACGCCAGCGAGCAGCAGCCCGACAGGGCGAAGGCGGCGAACACCAGGCGCTGGGCGCCGCTGGAGGGCGTGGCGGCCCATGGCGCCCCCCGTGCGTCGGCCCCCGGCGCCTCGGCCAGCGTCGGCCTGAGCAGCCGCGCCGCCACCACCGCCGCCAGCCCGACAGCAAGGTTCACCGTGGCGGCCAGCGTGGCAGTGGCCTGGATCCCGTAGGTGCCGACGAGGTAGAAGCCCGCGGCAGCCGTGCCCACGATGGCGCCGAAGGTATTCACCGCGTACAGCAGGCTCACGTTCTGGCTCAGCCCCTCGGCCCGCAGCAGCGACGACTTGATGATGATCGGCAGCGTGGCGCCCATCAGGCTGGTGGGGACGAGCATGATCAGGAACGCCAGCACGACCCGCACGGCGCCCACCAGCAGCGGCGCCCCGCCCAGCGCGTCGTACAGCGCCTTGTACACGCCCTGTAGGCCGAAGATCAGCGGCGGCACCAGCAGGGCTGCCCCGCCGATGCCGATCTCGGTGAGCCCGTATGCCAGCAGCGGGTTACGCAGGCGGTCGGCGATCCGGCCAGCGGCGTAGCTGCCTAACGCCAGCCCGGCCATGAAGCTCGCCAACACCGTGCTCACCGCGAACACCGTGACGCCGAAGGTGAGGCTGAGCACGCGCAGCCAGAGGACTTGATAGACCAGGCCGCTGATGCCGGAGCAGAAGAACAACAACAGCAGCAGCCGCAGGAGCGCGCTGCTGCTGATCGCCCAGGAGCGTGCGGAGGCGAGCGCCTTGCCGGGTGCGGCCATTCCTCTCCCCTTGTTGACGCCCCCGCGCCGGCAGGGGCGCCGCCGCGCGGCCGCGGCGAGCCGGGCGATTATAGCGTGCCCCGCCAGCCGGCTCCACCACGCCGCGGCGGGGGCGATGCAGCCCCTGGTGCGTGGCGCGCGGTCTGTCATACTGGTGGCGGCCTGGCGCTACTACCAGTGGGCCAGGTGCAGTCGCACCAAGCTGGGAGGAGAGCAGTGATCGATACACGGCTCCGCTGGGCGCTCGTCCTCGCGTTGCTAGCGAGCAGCGGCTGGGGGTTGCCGGGGCCGCAGGCAGGGTACGCCGCCCAGCCCATGGCGCAGGTGCGCGTGGCGCACGTCGCTCCGGGCGTTGCCCCGCTCACCGTGTTCATCGACGGGGTAGCCGTGCTCGGCGAGCTGCCGTTCGGGGAGGTCAGCGCCTATGTGCCGGTGCTGCCCGGCGCTCGGGCGCTAGCCGCGCGGGCCGAGGGCGCCCCCCCCGAGTTGACGGTGTTCGACGCCGCGGTGCCGCTCGCGCCCGGCGGGGTGTACACGGTGCTCGCCCTCTCTGCGCCGCCCGGTGCGGAGCCACTGGTTCTGGACGACACGCCGGTCGGCGCGCCTGGGGTTGCCCAGGTGCGGTTCGTGCACGCCTCGCCCAACGCCCCGGCGGTCGATATCGCCATCCCCGGCCTGCCGCCCCTGTTCGCCGGCGTCGAGTTCGGTACCGTGACGCCCTACGCCGAGGTCCAACCCGGCGTGGTCACCATCGAGGCGCGGTTGGCCGGCACCCCGCAGCTGGTGGCCGACATTCCCGGGCTCGCCTTGGCGCCCGGGGGCGCCTATACCCTGGTGGCTATCGGCTTGCTGGGCGGCGCGCCGCCGCTAGGGATCCTGACGATCCCGGGGGCGTAGCGCCCCTACGGCGCCGGCGCCCCGCGCGGGCTCTCCGCAGGGGAACCGAGAGCCGTGTCGTGGTCCAGCGCTGGCGCCGCGCCCACCGCGCCAGCGAGCGGCTCGACGATAGTGATGGGGCGCTGCGGCGCGCGGTGCAGGCGCAGCTCGAAGATATCGAAGCGGTTATAGTAGCCCACGATGTCGTGGATCTGCTTGTACAGGATGCTCTCGCCGAGGTCGATCTCGGCCATGGCGAAGCCTTCCTCGCCCGGCGCGAGCTGCGCGAGGAGCTCGCCGTTGGGGTTCAGGATCATCGACACGGCCTGGGGCGTGCGCTCCAGTACCTCGCGGATGTCGGCGCGCTCGCCGGCCACGATATCCGTTGCTGCGGCGTCCCACACCCCAGCGGCCACGATCGTGAACACTTTGCCCTCCACCGAGTGCGCCGCGGTGCGGATCAGCGTGGCTTGCCGGAGGTCGTAGTTCTGCGCGGCACCGGGCCGCTTGAAGGGGAACAGGGGCGGCCAGGTGGAGAGATGCACCTGCTCGCCCTGTGCTAGCAGCGCGTAGCGCGCGAGCGGGTTGGTGTTCTCGCCGCACAGCAACACGCCCAGCCGGCCCAGCTCGGTGTCCACTACTCGCAGGCCGGTCCCGTCCCCATTGGCCCAGGCCAGCTTCTCGGCGAACGTCGGCACCAGCTTGCGGTGGTGGTGGATCAGGCGCCCCTGGCGGTCGAACAGCAGGTTGCTGTTCCAGATGGCGCCCATGCTGAGGTCGCTTTTCTCGTTGATGCCGATACTGACATACACGCCGGCCCGCCGCGCGGCCGCCGCGAGCTGCTCGGTGGCCGGGCTGGGGACCTTCACGCTCTGGTCGAACAGCCGGCGGAAGAAGTCGTGGTTGTCCATCGGCGCGTACACCAACGTCCACACTGGGTACGCGGGCACCCAGACCTCGGGGAACACAACCAGCTCGGCCCCCTGGCGCGCCGCGTCTTCGATCAGGTGCACCGCCTTGTCGATCGTGGCGTCGCGGTCGAGAAACACCGGCGCGGCCTGCACTGCCGCGGCGCGGAAGCGGGGGTAGCGATCGCCTGGCATCGGAGCCCTCCTCCGGCGCGGTTTGCCTTGCAGTGTAGCGCGCTACGCCGGCGCGTGCGCCGCCGCGCGCGGGCTGCCGCCCACCAGGCTCAGCGCGGCGCCCAGCAGGCACAGCGCGACCAGGCCCGCGAACACGTCCTGGAAGGCCGCCAGGAAGGCTGCATCGGCGCTCGCGCCGCTGGCCAGGTGGGCCGCCTGCCGCGCGCTCAGCCCCGTGCCCGCCAGGGCCAGCCCCAGGATCATCCCCAGGCTGCGCGTCAGCGCCAGGATGCCGCTGGCCACGCCCAGCTGGTCGCGCGGCGCCGCGCCGAGAATAGCGCTGTCGTTGGGGGCGATGAAGGTGCCGAGGCCGAACACCAGCACCAGCAGGCTGATCCCCACCGCCGGGTAGCCGCCCGCGGGGTGGAGCCGCGCCAGCAGGGCGGTGCCCACCGCCCCTCCCAGTAGCCCGGCCACACAGAGCGGCCGCGGGCCTACGCGGTCGGACAGCGCGCCCATCGCCAGCGCCGAGACCGACAGCGCCAGCGGGATGGGCGCCAGCGCGGCGCCCACCTGGCTCGGCAGCAGCCCCAGCGCCCGCTCCAGGTAGAACGGCACCAGGAACATGGCGCTCATGAAGGCGGCGTAGCAGCACACCTTGGCCGCGTTGGCCGCCGCGAACACGGGGTGGCGGAACAGCGCCAGGGCAATCATTGGCTGGGCTACACGGCGCTCGACGGCCACGAACGCTGGCAGCAGCACGGCCGCCACGGCGAAGGCGGCCAGCACCTGCGGCGCGCGCCAGCCGGCGGTAGCGCCCAGGGTCAGGCCCAGCAGGAGCGCTGCCACACCCATGGCGAACAGTGCGGCGCCGGGGAGATCGAACCGCACTCGCGGGCCGGCCCGCGGCGGCTCCTGCAGCACCACGAACCCTACCAGCAGGCCCAGCAGCCCCGCCGGCCAGCTACCCAGAAACAGCGCGCGCCAGCCTAGCCGCTCGGCCAGCATGCCGCCGATCACGGGCCCCAGCGCCAGCCCCACCGCTACCGCCGTCTCCACCGCGCCGATCGCCAGGCCGCGGCGCTGCGCCGGAAAGTGCGTGCCGATGATCGCCAGGGAGTTGGCCACCAGCATGGCAGCCCCTACGCCACACAGCACCCGCGAGCCGACGAGCCACAGCAGGTGGGGCGCCAGACTCGCGGCCACCGCGCCGCCCAGGTACACCACGAGCCCCAGTAGGTACACCCGCTTGCGCCCCACCAGGTCCGCCAGCCGGCCGAACACGGCGAGCAGGCTGGCCAGCGTGAGCGAGTAGCTGATGCCTACCCAGCCGATCACCGCCGCCGGCACGTCGAACGCCGCGGCCAGCGTGGGATAGGCGGCGTTGAGGGCCCCGAAGTCGAAGGTGGTCATCACCATGCCTACGCACACGCTGCCCAGAACGTACCAAGGGTAGCGCGCGCTGGTGGTGTCGACGCGGGGAAGGGCGAAGGCCAAGGACAGTTCCTAGCGCTGCGAGTCGGTGGCCAACCGGATAGTAGGCCGCGGCCCACGGCGCCGTCAACGCGCGCACACCCGCCGGCGCCGCGGGCGCCGGCCGCCGGGTGGCGCGTATACTTCCCGATGCACCGCGCCCACTCCGGGCCGGCAGCCTGGCTGTACCGCCGGGGAGCTTGCCATGCGCCACGACCCGCCCGTGGCTCCCGAGCCCCCGCCCGGCGCGCCGCTAGCGGCCGAGACGGCGCGGCTCGTCGCCGACGACAAGGCCTACATCTGGCACCCGTTCACCCAGATGGCCGACTGGCTGGCCGACGAGCCGCTGGTCATCGCCGCCGGCGAGGGCTCCTACTTGATCGATACGGAGGGGCGCCGCTATCTGGACGGCGTTTCCTCGCTGTGGGTGACGGTCCACGGCCATCGTCACCCCGTGCTCGATGCCGCGGTCCGTGCCCAGCTCGACCGCATCGCCCATAGCACGCTGCTAGGGCTGGCCAATGTGCCCTCGATCGAGCTGGCGCGCCGGCTGGTGGCGCTCGCGCCGCCAGGCCTCACCAAGGTGTTCTACGCCGAGAACGGCGCCAGCGCGGTGGAGATCGCGCTCAAGATGGCGTTCCAGTACTGGCAGCACCGGGGCGAGCCCCAGCGCACCCGCTTCCTGAGCCTGCAGGGCGCCTACCACGGCGACACGCTCGGCGCGGTAAGCGTCGGCGGCATCGATCTGTTCCACGCGCGCTTCCGGCCCCTGTTGTTTCCCGTGCTGCACGCGCCGCAGCCGTACTGCTACCGCTGCCCGTTGGGCCGGACCTACCCCGCGTGCGAGCTCGCCTGTGCCCAGGCGCTGGGCGAGCTGCTCGCCGCGCACGCCGGCGAGATCGCAGCGGTGATCGTCGAGCCACTGGTGCAGGGCGCCGCCGGCATGGTCACCCAGCCGTCCGGCTACCTGCGCCGCGTGCGCGAGCTGTGCGACCGCTACGGCGTGCTGCTGATCGCCGACGAGGTGGCCACCGGCTTCGGCCGTACCGGGCGCCTGTTCGCCTGCGAGCACGAGGACGTGGCGCCCGACCTGCTAGTGCTGGGCAAGGGGCTCACCGGGGGCTACTTGCCGCTGTCGGCCGTGCTGACGACTCAGGCCATCTACGATGCTTTCCTGGGCGACTACACGGAACTCAAGACCTTCTTCCACGGCCACACGTACACGGGCAACCAGCTGTGCTGCGCGGCGGCGCTGGCCAACCTCGACCTGTTCGCCCAAGAGGACACCCTGGGCCGCTTGCAGCCGAAGATCGCCCAGCTGGCCGCCGGCCTGGCGCCCTTCCGCGCCCTGGCCCACGTGGGCGATGTGCGCCAACGCGGCTTCATGGTCGGCATCGAGCTGGTCGCCGACCGCGCCACGCGCGAACCGTATCCCCTGGCGGCGCGCGTGGGCCAGCGGGTGTGTCAGGCGGCGCGGGCGCGGGGGGCGATCCTGCGCCCGCTGGGCGATGTGATCGTGCTGATGCCGCCGCTGAGCATCGCACCCGACGAGCTAGAGCGCTTGCTGGCGATCACCTACGCCAGCATCGTGGCGATCACCGAGGCGCGCTGAGGCCCCCTGCCGGGCTCGTGCGCTAGCATAGAGGCAACAGCTGCTAGTGGGCGGCACCAGCCACTGGAACGAGAATGGACACGGATCTCGACGCCGTATTGGCGCGCTGTCAGCGGTTGCAGGTGGCGCTCGCCGCTCACAGCGCTGCGCTGGCTACCCTAGCGGAGCGCTGGCGGCGGGTGCGTCTACAGGTCCAGGCGCTCGAGGCGGGCTTCCCGCCCGAGCAGGCGGCGCGGCTGGCGTTCTGGCGCTGGCTGGCCGAGCGGCGCGGGGAGACGGCGCGGCGGTCGCGCCCGTAGCCCCGCTGGCTCAGCGCCAGGAGGCGCCTAGCGCCGGCTCGCCCAGCGCGCCGCTGAAGAACCCGAGCACCAGCGCCACCGGTACTACCAGCGGCGGGATGGTGACGTCGTACAGCGAGGCCAGGATCAGGATCAACGCCAGCGCGCCGATGCTGATCCCCACGCCCATCAGGCCGCCGGTGAGCTGCCGCGGTCGCAGCGCTACTACTGCCCAGGGCACGATGGCGAAGGCGAGCGTGCCTGTGGCCCAGCCGAGCCAGCCCATGAACTCGCCCTGCGCGGCCGAGCCCATCATCGCTAGGCCGACGAATAGCGTGGCCGTGCCGAACACGCCCAGCAGCCACTCCGCCCAGATCCAGTCGCGCTCGTTCATCCGTTCTCCCGCGCGGCCCGGTGCGGTGGCCGCGCCCACGCTCAGCGAGATCGCGCCCCAGCGCCTGACACGCTGAACCGTGGTCAGACACGGTGTAGGGCTGCTACCCCACCTTATCACAAGTTGCTCGCGCCGACTACCGGCGCCGCTCGCCCGCACTCGCCGCGATTGTGCAGTTCGCCCTAGTGCCCGCCCCCGGCTTCTGTGCGGTCCGAATGTGGCATCCGTGCTCACGGGCGCCTACCATGGCAGCGGTGGGGCTGCTCGGCGCCCGCCGTTTTCAGCCCGGCGGCGGGCGACGCCCGCGAGCAGCCCCCACCCTGTGTTCTCCTCACCCATTGCCCGCGCGGAAGGCGTATGGCGCACCGCCGCCCGAATACAGGGCGACCGCACCCGAGCCCCCACCCAGGCGCGGTCGCTCCTGCCGGAAGCGGCGCTCAGATCAGGCGGGACTCGCCTCCATGCCGGTCGGGGATGCTCCGCGCGACGCGAGCAAGCGGTCGGCAGCCTCTTTGCGCCCGTATTGCACACAGGCGCAGTAGGTGACGAAGATCGCTTTGTGGAGCAGCCGGCGCGGCTCCGGCACGTCCGGGGACGTTGGCCCGCGCTCCGCCACCTGGCAGAGGTGCCGCAAGCGCGCGAGGTAGAACGCCCCCCACCGCTCGCGCTCCACGTCGTTCGGGTTCATCGGGTGTGCCTCCCACGTCGTGCAGCCATCACAACCCTGGCGCGCCCGTCCGCTGGGCTGCCAACTGGCCGGGCCCTGCACGTGCTGTGCGTCGAGCCCCGCCTCCGCGGCGAGACGACGCCGTTATAGCGCAAGAGCCGTGCCACCCCGTAGGTAGCAAGCCCATTGTCGGCCGCCAGCGAGCGGGGCGCATCGGCATCCTTGCCCGAATCGCCCGGCGCCTGGACTGGGCGCGTTGCCCAATCGCGAGCTGCGCCCAGGGCCTTCACCCAGTCCCGCCTCCACACGCTGCCGCCAGTAGCAGGGCGAGGGCGTAGGTCAGCGCGAGTCCCTGCCACAGCGCGCCCACGATGCGCTCCGCACGGCGGGCGGCGGGGCGCGGGCTCGCCACCGGCCCCCGGCGATCGCTGCCACGCCGCGGGTGGGGCCGGCGCCGGGGGTGGCCCCTGGTGCCGTAGCTGCAGCGGAGCGGGTACGCTGGTGGCATTACCACCCCCCGGGCCAGCGGACCGCTGCTAGTAAGCCGCAGGTGGCGACCAGCGCGGGGAAGCACCACGCCGCTCGTTGGTGGCGGGGGCGGCGTGCTTGCGCACGGCGGCGCGAGACGACCAGTGGGCCGTGGGGCAACCGCTGCCAGGCAGCCGGGACGGGACGCCGGGACCGATGGAAGGCGCTCATGCCACTCCCTCGCTCAGATGTTTGGAACGTGCGTTCGACTGCTGGGAGCATAGCATGCCCGGCCGGCTGGAACGCCTGTTCGGGTATTACAGGGGGGGCACGGCCCGTGCTTGCGCGAGGGGGGCAGCGGTGCCATACTGCCAACGAGGCGCTGCCCCGGTGCGGCGCCTCGTTGCAACTCGCGGCCCTCCTCGGCGGGCGTGCCTCGCGCGCCTGGTGGTTCCGAGGTCCGAGCGGCCAGAGGAGATGGTGCTCGTATGGCGACGACACAGCGCATCACCCTCACGGTCAACGGCGAGACGGTGACCCGTGAGGTCGAGCCGCGCCAGCTCCTGGTGTACTTCCTGCGCGACACGCTGGGGCTCACCGGCACCCACGTCGGCTGTGACACGACGCAGTGCGGCGCCTGCACCGTGCATCTCAACGGGCAGGCCGTGAAGTCCTGCACGATCCTCGCGGTACAGGCCGATGGGCAGGCGGTGACCACCATCGAGGGCCTGGGCAGCGCTACCCACCTGCATCCCGTTCAGGAGGGCTTCCGCCTCAAGCACGGGCTCCAGTGCGGCTACTGCACCCCGGGCATGATCATGAGCGCTGCGGCCCTGTTAGCGCACAACCCTCATCCCACGGAGGAGGAGATCCGGCGCGCCATCGACGGCAACCTCTGCCGCTGCACGGGGTACATCAAGATCATCGAGGCCATTGCCTGGGCTGCCGAGCATCCCGAGCCAGTGCCGATCGAGGTGCAGCCATGATCCCGGCCGCGTTCGAGTACCACGCGCCTACCAGCGTCGAGGAGGCCATCGCCCTGCTGCAGCGCTATGACGGCGAGGCCAAGCTGCTTGCCGGCGGCCATAGCCTGCTGCCGATGCTCAAACTGCGGCTGCTCCAGCCGGCCGCGCTGATCGACCTGGGGCGAGTGCCTGGCCTGCGCTACATCCGTCGCGAGAACGGCCACTTCACGATCGGCGCGCTGACCACCCATGCCGAGGTCGAAACCGCGGCGCCCTTGGCCGCGGCGGCGCGCGGGCTCGTCGAGGCCGAGGGGCTGGTGGCCGATGTGCAGGTCCGGAACCGGGGCACCCTCTGCGGCAGCCTGGCGCACGCCGACCCAGCGGGCGACCCACCGGCGGTGGCCTACGCGCTCGACTGCGAGTTCCACGTGCAGGGGCCGCGGGGTCCGCGGGTGGTGCCGGTCGACGAGTGGTTCGTGGACACGCTACAGAGCGCGCTGGAGCCCGACGAGGTGCTCACCGCGGTGCGCTTCCCCGTGCCGCCGCCGCGCACCGGCAGCGCCTACCGCAAATTCGAGCAGCCGGCGTCGCACTACGCGTTGGTCGGCGTGGCCGCGCTGGTGACGCTCGACGAGGCGGGCGCCATCGCGCGCTGCCGCGTAGGGGTCACGGGCGTGGGCCCCGTGGCGTACCGCGCGCGGGGGGTGGAGGAGGCGCTGGTGGGGCAGCGGCCCGAGCCGGCGGCGCTGGCCGAGGCGGCCGAGCGAGTAACAGAAGGGGTCGAGGTACTAGGCGACCTCCATGCCTCGGTGCCGTATCGCAGCCATGTGGCGCGAGTCTACGCGCGCCGCGCCCTGGCGGCGGCCGTGGCGCGCGCGCTGGGCCAGCCCGATCCCGCCGACTAGCGCCCCCGCTATTCCTGGCGGTGAGCGTACAGCCACATCGGCCACTGCGTGTAGGCGGTCCAGCCGGCCGCCTGGGCGGCGGCGCCGGCCGCGGGGGGTAGGAGGCCGAACACCCCGGCCGCCCGCTGCCGTGCCGCCCGCGCCCGCGCCGCCGCGAGAAGCGGCGGGTAGCTCGCCGGCGTGCCCGCCAGCAAGGCGATCGCGGCGACACCTGTAGGTGCTGCCTCCGCCAGCAACACCGCTTCGGGGTCACTGTCCCGCTCGGGGGGCAGCACGACCACCAGCCCTTGGGCGTCGGGGCTCGCCAGTACGTGCCTGGCGGCCGCCGCGGTCGCTAGCCATTCGGGGGTGGCAGTGGCCGCCTCCCAGCTGTGCCATCGCACTGGCGGGGTCGCCCCGGCCGTCGCCTCGACCAGCGGCCACAGCTGCAGCGCCTCCCCGGGCGAGACCCCCCGTGCGTGGGCTGCCGTGGCCTCGCTGGCGGTGCGCACCGGCAGATAGCTCGCCACGTGAGCGAAGCCGAGCGCGCCCGCGATGCGGTGCACCGGCGTGTTGGTCGCCTCGGTGAGGAAGCGCACGACGCGTAGCCCTTGGGCGTAGGCGCGCTCGCGCAGGTGGGCGAACATCGCGCGGCCCCACCCTTGGCCGCGCACGGCGGGCGCGACACGCACGCCCTCGATGAACCCCTCGCCAGGCGCCGGCACCGACAGCTTGCCCAACGCCACGGGGTAGTCGTCGGCTCCCACGCCCACGACTAGCGCACCGTGCGGGTCGGCCAGCCAGCGGTCCCACACACGGGGGATGTAGTCGCCGCCCTCCCAGGTCATCTGGCAGAAGGCGAACACGGCCGCGCGGTCGCGCTCGGTCGCCCGCCGAAAGCGATAGGGCATGATACCGTCCCTGCTCCACTGGCCATGATAGCCCGCGCCCCAGCCTCTGGCCGAGGATAGCGGTGGGGCGCCCAGTCAGCCGCGG
>Ga0070737_10003429_pt1 | contig 17151 bp, 12 predicted proteins | sample Coa_R1_10_FD_66438 | JGI IMG/M metagenome (GOLD analysis project Ga0070737, IMG submission 66438) | Surface soil microbial communities from Centralia Pennsylvania, which are recovering from an underground coalmine fire - Coalmine... | ecosystem: Environmental > Terrestrial > Soil > Unclassified...
GCAGTTTTAACTCGTTAACCAACGCGATGTTCACGCACCGGTATATATTCTCGAGCAGCTTGGTCATTTCTGCAGAGCGTGAGGAGCTGACCATTATGGTTCGCTCGAATACCTGGCTGTATAGGGCTTTGGCCGCGTGCGCGCTCGGGCCGTTGACGCCCCCTATCACTTTGGGTATTTGATGGGTTTGAAAAGAAGGGTTACCAGGGTCTTCTCGTTCCGGAGAAAAAGCGGTCAAGAAATCTACTACGCCCGAGGTGGCGTAGCTCGCAGTGGTTCCATCGGTGGAATAGGGCGCGATGGGGCAGCGCAAGCCAGATCTTTCAAGAATGGGAAGAACCAATTCCTCTGTGGTTCCTGGATACGTCGTGCTTTCGAGAACGATCAGTTGTCCGGGACGAAGATGTTGACTGATGGTATCCGCTGTATTGCGTACGTAGGTCAGATCAGGTTCCCGGTGCTCGTCCAATGGTGTTGGGACGCAGATAATGATCGCATCCATCTCTTCGAGACGTTCAAAAGCTGTAGTGGCTTGAAAGCGGTCACGCTCCCTTTCGGCTGCTATAACAGGGGCGGGAATGTGCTTTATATAGGTTTCTCCGGATTGCAGTTTCTGAATCTTAATCGAATCTGTATCAAATCCAGTCGTCCGGAATCCATTCCGTGCGTAAAGCAGCGCGAGCGGCAGCCCAACATAACCCAGTCCAATGACTCCTACCTGGACCTGCTTTGTGCCGAATCTTTCGATTAGCGGAGATGGATTCTGTACAGCGGCGTTGGTCTCTCTTTGGGGTTCCATTTCAACTCCTGATTTCTTTTTGAACACTAACCTTTGCGTCCCAAATTGGGAATTCGGAATGATAGTTTTCCGCCATTAGGGTCGCAACCCGGCAGCGGTCGGCACATCCGGGTTGCGACAGATTAATGGAATTGTTCAACGACCCGCAGAGGCGCGTTACCTTGCGAAACAGACTCGAAGGTGATTATAAGCGGCCGGTACTCTCTCAGCATCCTCTAATATTCGGGGCGCGGAAAGTTGCGCCGCTGCCTTCCAGTAGTGAAACTCAGAAGATCATACGTTAATAAGACACAACTTGACAATGAGGGTGCCATCGCTTAATTTCAAAAGGAGGTTGCCAGCTTCATGCTCATGAGAGCCGCAGATAGGACGCCTCCCGCGTGTGACCTTCAACCTGGAATCATTTCGATCTCTGCTGAGGAACTTATGAAACTCAATAGGATCATGGTTTCTGCGTTGATAGCTTTCTTAATGTGTCTTATGGGGCTTGCAAGGCCGCTCCTGGCTGGGTCGCCTTTGCGCGGTCAGAATCAAGACGGGACCATGCAATCTGACTCGGCGAGTCAACAGAGCGAAGATGCAGGTGCAGGGGTTCCAACCACTGAGCCGTATGCAGGCAATTCCGATAATCAAGTCATTGAGGGTGGTGGGATGATCGGCCCGGATTACGTGCTCGGGCCTGAGGACGTGCTGACCATCACAATCTTTAATTTACCGGAAATGACGCAAACCGTCCGCGTCGAAAATGATGGAAGCATTTGGGTCAAACTGCTAGGACGCGTGAAGGCTGCCGGGCTTACAACCTCTCAGTTGCGCGACAAACTTCAGGAAGAATGGGGAAAGAGCTACCTGCAGGACCCTCACGTCACCATTTTCATCAAGCAGTTCCATTCAACCCCGGTTTCGGTGGTCGGAGCAGTCATGAAGCCGGGGCTTTATCAGTTGCCGGGCCCTCGAAGCTTGGTTCAAGTCCTTGCAATGGCGGGTGGCGTAAACATGCCTGGAACGGCTGCTGGTAACATGCAAGGTGGCGCTCCCGCAGGCCGATGGGTTTATATCACGCGAAAGGTGGGGTTCGCAGGGCTTCAGACCGTTACCGGTATGAAATTGCTGGCTCCTGACCAGCTTAAAGTTGACCTCGGCCGATTACTTTATTCGCATGATAGCGCGCTCGACGTTTCGATCAAGCCCTTTGACACTATCACGGTCAGCAGGGCTGGCATTATCTATGTGGTAGGAGCCGTGAAAAAGGCCGGTGGATTTACGCTGGAAGATCGTGACAGCCTTACAGCTCTGGAGGCGCTGGCGCTGGCAGAAGGGTTTGGACCAAGTTCTAGCCACAGCCATGACGAGATTATCCATACCCTGCCGAACGGGACCCGGCAAGTGAAGGTTATCAATCTCGGCAAAATTATGAAGGGTAAAGTGAAGGATCCGGTCCTCACAGCCAACGACATCTTGGTTGTCCCTGGCAGCACTGCAAAAGTCATCGCCGGGCAGGGTATCGGCGATGCCGTGGCAACCGTGAGCGGCCTGATTATCTGGCGAGGATTATAAGGGCGGTACAGCGTTTAAGGGAGCAATGGACGAACTCGAAAGACGCCAACAAACTTACACTCTTCAGCCCGTTTCCGACCGCGCATCCCAAGCGCTTGAGCCATCGACGGTCGTTGACGTGTCGTCTGAGGAGGTTCCCCATCTTCTCGACTATTGGGCTGTTATTCTAAAGCGACGATGGGTGGTGCTTTCCTGTCTGATAGTGGTGTTTGCGACGGTTGCGATTGGGACGCTGAAGGAAAAGCCAGTCTACGAAGGTAGAGTTCTGCTTGAAATCGACCCGCAGCCGCCTAGCGTGGTGAACTTCAAAGAAGTCGTGAGCGTCGATCCCATCAATATCGATGACTACCTTGAGACCCAATACAAGATTCTAAAGAGCCGCACCTTAGCCGAACGCGTAGTCCAAGATCTGCAACTTTACAGGTTGCCTGAGTTTTATCGTGCCCGGTTGCTGTTCGGGTTGATTCAGAGCAATCCGAAGGTGCTTCCATCTGGTTCCGATCCGAATCCAGACCCGAATGCAGATTATTACCGCAACAGCATCAGGCACGTGCAAGAATTTGTCGATATCAGTCCGGTGCGGCGGAGCAATTTGGTTCAAGTCTCGTTTGACTCCTATAGCCCGGACACCGCGGCGCAGGTGGCTAATAAGCTAGCCCAGGATTATATTGACCAGAACCTTCAGGTGAAATGGGACGAGACGCTCCGGGCATCCAAGTGGTTGCAAGGGCGGCTGGTTGGCCTGAAGGGGCAGCTCGAGAAATCCGAAGATGCGTTGCAGGCATACGCCAGCGCGCACGGGATACTTTATCTCGACACGTCGAAAAATAGTCAGGAAAGTCTTGCCAGCGCCCAGATGTCTGAACTGATGCAGGAGTATGGGAAAGCGCAGGCTGACTTATTCCAACAAGAGGGGCTCTACAGCCTGGTGAAAGAAGGTAAAGTGGAGGATTTACCCGGCGTGCTGAATAACGGACTGGTTCAAGCGCTGGAAGAAAAGCTTGCCGATGACGAACAGCAGTACGCGATGATCACGTCATGGGTCAAGCCGGACTATCCGAGGGCGCGCCAGTATCAGCGGGAAATCAAGGCGCTTCAAAGAGAGGTGGATCGGAATAAAAACGCTGTTATTCAGAACATCGTTCAGAAGTACAAGTCAGCCCAACAGCGTGTGAAGTACCTCCAGAGGGCGATTGATGATCAAAAACGAACGATGACGGCTCTGAATGCGAAGCTGGTTCAATATAACATCCTGAAACGGCAGGTAAATTCTAACCGCGAACTTTACAAGGGGTTACTCCAGAGGATGAAGGAAGCTCAGGTTTCCGCTGGTTTGAATTCCAGCAACATTCGAATCGTGGATACGGCTGTAGTTCCGAAGGGACCTGTCAAGCCGCGGGTTCCCCTGAATCTCGGTCTTGGCCTCATTCTTGGGCTCGGTCTCGGCGTCGGGCTAGCATTTTTCCAGGAATATTTGGATAAGACGCTTAAGACGGCGGATGACGTGGAGCGGCTCGTGCGTCTCCCGTCGCTTGGCATTCTCCCTAAATTCAGCCTGAATGGTTCTGCAACCAGCGATGATGAAAAGCTTATTCCTGCGCCATCGAACGGAAATGGCCTAGCCCCAGGGGTTCAAACGGCCCCGGAAACCGCAGAAGCTTTTAGATCACTAAGAACATCGATCCTGCTTTCAGCTAGCCCGGTACCGAAGCTTCTGCTGATTACGAGTGCGCTCCCAAGCGAAGGAAAGACGACGACAGCCGTAAACCTAGGCGCCACGCTTGCGAGCCTGAACACAAATGTTCTGATTGTCGATTGTGACATGCGCCGCCCGGCGTGCCACCGTTCGACCGGCGTGGAAAACAAGCCCGGCTTCGTTCAATGTCTAACGGGCCACGTCGATTTGAAAGACGCCATCCTTCCGGTTCCTGGAGTGCCCCACTTGAGCGTAATCCCCTGTGGACCCATTCCACCCAATCCGGCGGAAGTTCTTTCTTCTCACATGACGGGAGAGTTGCTCAGGAAATTGCGGGGCCAGTTTGCATTTGTTCTGGTGGATTCTCCTCCAATCCTGAGTGTTGCGGATAGCCGCATTCTTGCGACGCTTACCGATGCTACTATCCTGGTGACTCGCGCTCACTCCACGCCCTATGATGTTGTGCGCAGGGCGCGCTCGCTGCTTTACGGCGCCAACGCTCGCATTTTGGGCGTCGCCCTCAATGATGTTGACCTGCGCCGGGATGGCTATGGCTACATGAGCGGCCACTATGGGTATGGCTATGGCTACGGTCAGGCGAACGGTGATGGCGATCGAGGGTCTGCCGGGGATGAAGCGTAAGCCGCACTCGCGCATCTGCTTTCCGGATGGCAACTGCACATCAAGTTAGTGAGAACTCCAGGATGCAAATTTCCATAATTGGGGCAGGGTACGTTGGGCTGACCACCGCCGCGTGCCTCGCTGGGACCGGCCATCAAGTTTTTTGCGCGGAAAATGATCCTGCCAAGCTCGATAAGCTTCAAGCCGGTGAAATGCCTCTCTTCGAGCCTTATCTGGCAGATCTGGTTACAAGCAATAGCGCCTCGCACAGACTCCAGTTTGGCGGCACGGAAGAAGCATTTGAGCGCGGGGAAGTCATCTTTATTTGCGTAGGAACGCCGCTAGGAGACAATGGCGAAGTGGATGTCTCTGCCATTGAAGACGTGGCCCAGACCATTGCGCGAACGGCTCAGGGCTACAGGCTGATCATTCAAAAGAGCACCGCTCCGGCGGGCGGCTGCGAACGGTTGCATAACTGGCTGGCAGAAGCTAAGAGACGCGTCGGCAACGCTTCTTTTGAGTGGGATGTGGTTGCCAACCCAGAATTCCTGCGTGAAGGTTCAGCGGTGCATGATTTCCTGCACCCTGACAGGATTGTGATCGGGGCCAAAAACGATCGCGTTATTAGCCAAACGCAGGAAATATACCGGCCAATCATTGAGCGTGATTTCTCCTGCCCGATTCACGCTTCCCACGCAGACCTGCCAAAGGTTCCGGTTGTCGCCGCTGATACGCGAAGCGCAGAATTAATTAAGCATGCTGCAAACTCGTTTCTGGCTATGAAAGTATCGTTTGTTAACATGATGGCGGACTTGTGCGAGGCGATTGACGGCGACATCGAAAAAGTTGTCGAAGGAATGGGGCTGGATCACCGCATCGGCCCTGCTTACCTGCGCCCTGGGATCGGATTCGGCGGGTCTTGTTTCCCAAAAGACGTTCAGGGTTTTATCCAGGTCGCGGAGAAGTTCGGCTGCGACTTTTCACTGCTCAAAGAGGTTGAGAAGATCAATGCGGCGCGCGTGGATCGATTTGTCGCCAAGGTCAAGGAGGAGTTGGGAGACTTGCGTGGCAAACGCATCGGCGTTTGGGGGCTAGCATTCAAGCCCAATACCGATGACATCCGGTTCTCCCCGGCCATGGCCATCGTCCGTCGCCTGTTGGAGGAGGACGCCGTGGTTCAGGCTTACGACCCTCAGGCCATGCCCAAGGCCAAGGCGGAGTTGCCGCAAGTCGAATACTGCGAGGACGCATACTCAGCCGCGACCGGCGCTGAGACTCTTTTGGCCTTAACAGAATGGCCAGAGTTCCGCACCGTGGATTGGGAGCGGCTGAGAGCGCTCATGCAAAACCCGCTGATTCTCGACGGGCGGAATATGCTTCTTGGACAGAAAGTTCCTTCCTTCGGCTTTGAGTACATTGCTGTCGGTGAGAACGGTTTGGGAGTACGCGTCTCCTCCGGCCGCCGAATTGAGGTGTGTCGATGAAACTGCTCCTCCATGGCCGATTCTCATTTCGATATGCCAATTCAATTGGTGTAGCAGTTGGAAGCTAAAGGGCCGAGCGCGGAAACTAATGGATGGACGCCAAGGCTAGTCGCGCGGAAAGCCCTCCGCAGCATTTTGGCGCTCGGTATACGGCAAGTTATAGCGCAGGGCCTCAACGTGCTCGGCGCCATTTTTTTGGCTCGTCTTCTTTCGCCAGCCCAATTTGGCATTTACGCCATAATAGTCTTCATCCGAAGCTTCCTGTCTGCGTTTGGAGACGCGGGTCTGGCCGCAAGCCTGATAAGGCAAGCCGGGGAACCTGGAGAAGGAGCTTACCGCGCTGTTTTTGCTTTTCAACAACTCCTGATTGCAGTAATTGCGGCAGCGTTTTGGTTCGCTTGCCCTTTGATTGCGCACATGTACAGGCTCCCGTCGCACGATGCCTGGGTGTTCCGGCTCGTGGACCTTTCCCTGGTTTTTTCCTCTTTCCAAGTCATTCCTTCGGTCCTCTTGGAGCGGGAGCTGGCCTTTCATAAAGTCGCCATAATCGAGATCAGCATGGCGGCTGTATTTAACGGAGTTTCCGTCGCCCTGGCTTACCGGGGATGGGGGGAGATGAGCTTCGCCTGGGGGTTGCTACTCAGGTCTTTGGTGGGAGCGGGCCTTGCGAACTTGATCAGCCCTTGGCGCATCGGTTGGAGCACAGATTGGAAACGCATCCGTGAACACTTGCGCTTTGGCATCCCATATCAAGGAATTGCCTTCATCTCGCTCATCAAGGAAAGCATTGGTCCAATGCTGATCGCCGTGTTTCTGGGCGCGGCCGAAATGGGTTACGTCAATTGGGCAAACATGGTTGCGGTCTACCCGCTTGTGGTGCTCATGGTGCTGCAGCGGATGTATTTGCCAGCCTTCGCGCGGATGCAAGCTCACCCAGAATCTCTGCCGCGCTTTGTGGAAAAGATCCTTCAAGGCACGAATGGCGTTGTTGCCCCCCTAGCTATCGTAACGCTGGTTTTTTGCAAGCCAATCACCATTATTGCGTTCGGCAGCAAGTGGCTTGTTGCCCTCCCGCTTTTCTACCTGTTCTGGTCTTCCAATGTATTCACCGCAACCTCTACCCCTTTGCAGTCGCTGCTAAATGCACTGGGAAACTCCAGGACCACCTTTTTGTTTGCAGTTATATGGGCGGCGGGAACGTGGCTTATTGGAGCCCCTTTGATTTTCCTGACAGGAGCAATCGGGTACGCTATTGCTACGGTCGCCGTCAATTTCACTAACATTTTTCTTTTCCGAATTGCGCAATCGCACGTCAAATTTAGAATCATTTCCGTTGTAGGACCTGCGTGGGCTCTAGCTTCGGTGTTAGGGCTAGCGGCAGTTCTGGCAAAGCCGATCTTGCCGCTTTCCACCTTTTGGGGTTTGACTGTTTGCGTCGGGACCTATGTTAGCATTTATGGAGTAGTCTGCTTTGTGATCTATCACAGCGATATCCGGCGGGCATGGGTGCTGTTTAGAGGAGGCGAATGGAACCCCGTATCTCTGCAGTGATCAATACGTTCAACGAAGAGAAAAACCTTCCTTACGCTCTTCGCTCCGTTCAGACGTGGGTCGACGAAATTATTGTAATAGATATGCATAGCACAGACAGGACAGTGGAAATTGCGCGCGAGTTTGGGGCAAAAGTATATTTCCATGAGCCGACGGGGTTCGTGGAACCCGCCCGGAATTTTGCTATCAGCAAGTCTTCGGGTGATTGGATTATGGTGCTCGATGCCGATGAGATTATTCCAGAGCCCTTGAGCCGCAAACTAAAGGAAGTAGCCCAAGATAAAGAAGGCGTCGATGCGGTGAGGTTGGCTCGGCTCAACTATTTGTTTGGTTCACCAATGGGATACACCGGTTGGGGTCCATGCCAGGACAACAAGAACCTCCGTTTTTTCAAGCGCGGGCGCGTAAATGCCAATGCAACGATTCACGACTTACTGAAACCAGCGCCTGGGGCGCATATCATAGAAATTCCATATCAAGACGGCTGTGCCATAATTCACTTTAATCATGTAGACATTTCTCAATTTATTGAGAAATTGAATCGATACACAACTATTGAAGCTCAACAGGCCATGAAGCGCGGAGAAAAAAGTAATTCGTTCCGTGCGTTATGCAGGGCAGCTGTTGCATTTTGGATACGCTATATCGGATGGCAGGGATTTCGCGAAGGCTGGCGGGGCTTTTACCTTTGTATGTTCATGGCTTTCTATCGACTCGTAACAACGGCTAAGTTAACAGAACTGAGAACGATTGGAGCAAGAGCAGACGTTGAGAAGATTTACTGCAGAGAAGCCGACCGGATACTTGCAGACTACACCACGCAAAGTGAATAATTCTGAGCCTAATTGGGGTCCGCAGTTCGCAGCATTATTGGCTCTATTGTCAGAGGCTAAGGTTGGCAGATAGGCATGCGGCACAACATGTCCGGCATTAGTACAAAAGATGTTATGTCCTATCTAGACCCAAAGATGCGTGGTCAAAATTTGACAGGTGCTGAAGGAGACCGCCCTCTCCGCGTTAGCATCATTATTGTCAACTATCGTGGAGCTGATGACACCATCGAATGTCTCGAGAGCTTGCTGAGAAGTAGCTGGCGGGATTTTGAAATTGTGATCGTTGACAATGCTTCGGGGGACGGGTCAATAGAGAGACTGACTAGCTGGATAGGCGGTCGAGATTCACGATCGATTTTTACTGAATCGACAAGCGGTTGTTCTAACCAGAGCTCGGTTTCGGCGCCTTCCATTAGGGTATCGCTGATCGAAACTGAGACCAATTTGGGATTTTCCGGAGGTAATAACACTGGGATTTTGCAGGCCCTACAGCGAAAGGTGGACTGGATTCTGTTGCTGAATAACGATACTGTCACCGAACCCGACACGTTAGTTAACTTACTCAAAGGAGCAGAAGATTCCGGTGCGGACTTGGCGGGATGTCCAATATGGGAGTATGGCCGAGCACACATGCCCTGGTGCGGAGGAGGGAGATTTGGGTGGTGGGCTGATAGGTACGATTCGACAGTTCCTGCGACGTACAGTGGTGGAACCTCCGCCTTTGAGACGGACTGGATTACTGGTTGTTGTCTGCTAGTGCGTCGCCATGTCTTCGAGCAAATAGGCCTTCTGGATGATAATTTGTTTCTGTATTGCGAGGATGCTGATTTCTCACGGCGTGCTGCGTACGCGGGCTTTAAGCGGGTCATAGTAACAGGTGCAAAAATCTATCACAAAGGAGGGCGTTCGGCGGGCTTCGGCTCTCCTCTCGCTCGCTATCACTCCACTCGGAGTCGAATCTATTGCCATTTGAAGCATCACTCTTTGCTTAGCAGCCTAGCATTTCTGGCGGTGTTCACATTCAGCAGGATTTTCCGTACCATGGAGTGGCTAATAGGAGGGCGACCAGATTTAGCCGCAGCAACATGGTGCGGGTTGTGCGATGGATTGCTGGTTAAAGGCAAGAGTACATTTTCAGGTGTTGCTCTGGACGTAGGCAAATCGCGGCGGTGCACTCCAAACAACAAAACGTAGCGACACGGTCTCCTTGGCCGTGTTGGGGGAAGACTAAATTGAATCCACTCAACAACTCGAACCAACCGAATCCAGGAAGGATATCTCAGATGGATGCAACGGAGCTGAGAAAAGAGGTAGCCAAGATTAGGTGGTTTCATCGGATCGATCTCGGGAATGGTGTTATCACACCGGGCGTTGACGACTCGCAGCATAAGCTGGCAACTCTCCATTTTCCCCGAGACCTCCATGGAAAGACAGTTCTTGACATAGGAGCCTGGGATGGATTTTTTTCGTTCGAGGCTGAACGGAGAGGTGCAGACCGGGTCCTCGCGACCGATTCATTCGCATGGAGCGGCAAATCGGTGGGCGCTTGGCTGGGCACTAAAGCGGGATTTGAGTTTGCGAGGAAAGCTCTGGCGTCTAAGGTCGAGGACATGGAAATCGACGTGGACGCCCTGTCACCGAGCACCGTTGGCACTTTCGATGTAGTTTTCTTTCTGGGTGTTTTGTACCACACGCGCCACCCACTCCTGACGTTAGAAAAGGTAGCGAGTGTGACTAAAGGCATGGTAATCGTCGAGACGGCAGTTGACATGGTGTGGAATCGTCGGCCTGCCATGGCCTTCTACCCGGGTTCAGAACTAACGAATGACCCGACCAATTGGTGGGGACCTAATCCGGCAGCGGTGGAGGCTATGCTTAGGTCAGTGGGGTTTGCAAAAGTGAAGCGGTTTCAGCCATTTTATTCAAATGCCCACAATTTCGGGGCGGCGCTTAAACGAAGTTTCAGAGGACAGGACTCGTTCTTCGCACGGCTCCAGCAAAACCGGATGGTGTTTCATGCGTGGCGTTGAGTGTTGTTAAACTAGGTTGCTAAGCTAGGGTGTCTATTCCGGGTCGTCTTATTGCAGGTTCCAGAGTATAGTGACGTTTTTGTGTAGCGCCGGCATCTTGCCGGCCTTCGAAGATGCCGCCGGGACGGCGGCGCTACACTATTCAGTGAGCGTAACTTGAAAGGCGCGAAAGAGACTCATTCACGGGAAGGCGTTGCTGGCTTATGGCGCACAGCTTTCACTCCGGTAGAACAGAAGCTCCCGCCTGCAACGACAACTCAAAGCTTGCACAAGGTTGATAGCCTGCAGAGGTTCTTGTGGGGAGCACTCATCCTATCCTTCCCGTTCGAGGACATCAGTATTTCACCTGATCGCATGAAGACTTTCGGTCAACCCGCGGTGGCAATTGCGGCACTGCTAGGAATACTAATCTTGGGCGGGGCGGTGGTTCCTCGCGGGCGGCTCTTTATCCCCAAGGGTCGCTCCGCAGTTCTGCTTGCGGCACTTCTCGTGGTTCTGAGCTTATCATTCTTCTTGAGCTATCCGGTCAATCCCTCTATGTGGCCCGGGCACAGTCCGTGGTCGAAGAGCGCGAAGCAGTTAACTCAGTGGTTTGTGGACGGAGCCGTAGTATATTTTACAGTTCGTTTCGTCCAGACCTGGAAAGACTTCCGGTTCGCCCTGTACTGCTGCTTCATAGGTTTTTTCCTCTCTGTTTGCTCTGCAGGTCTCCAAATCGCGGCGGCGCACTCACCGTCCAGTATAGCGGCTGGACTCATGGCGGTTCTCCACAACAGCGGGATGCAACACTCCGGCCGGCTCGATCTTTTGGCCTTTGAACCTTCAATGGCGGGGGACTACCTGCTTTCGATCGTGCCTTTGCTTATCTGCGGGTCGTTCTATTGGAAATCCCATTGGTGGACGGTTTTCTGGTCTGTCGTGAGTCTTATTCTGTTCTGCGGAACCTTTTCGTTCGGTAGTTTTGGCGCCCTTTTTGCGGCAGGGCTAGTCGTAGGCGTCGTTTATGCCCGCCGGGGGTCTAAAGGGCTCCTGGTAGGAGTGATTCTGCTTTTGAGTGTACTCATCGGGGCCGCTGTGAGTTCATCGAAAGGTCGGGAATTTCTTGGCGACCGGATTACTCAGGTTTTGCAAAATGGCCTTGGACCTAGCATCCCAAGCTTTTCAACGAGGCAGCGGCTGGCGGGCGCGGAAGCTGCTTTTAACATCTTTCTCGATCATCCACTCGCCGGAGTGGGAGTGGGGAAGTCGCCGTTTTACATGTACAGGGATTATCCGGCATGGGCGTTAAACCAGACGGACGTGGAGCAATCGACATTTGGAAGCTATTCTCCAGATGGCGCTATTTCTTTTAACTTTTTTGTGCAGATGCTTGCGGAAACCGGCTTGGTTGGCACGGCTATCTTCGTTGCACTTTTGCTGTCGATGCTCGCCGACTGTTACCAATCCATGAACGCGGCAAGGGAGACATGGAAACGTAGAGCGTTTGCTGGAATCCTCTTTGCCCTCGTGGCGCAGATCATCCACTATAACGCCATGACCTGGCTGGGCATGCGCTATTGGTTCTTTATCTGGGGCCTTGCCATCTGCGCTCCTCGCCTACTAAGTCAGAGGGATCCGAGGATGCCGGTGCGGCGCACCATCTTCAGAAGAACGCCTGCCGATGCCTTTGAGCCTCAGCATGTTAAAGCAATATCATGACCACGCTGGATAAACCATCGAGCTTCAAGGCTCTTTAATGAAAACAATTTCTTACATCGGGTTGATTCTGTTGCTGGCATGTTCGTTCACCTTTGGGCAAACGCGCTCTACAGAATCTTCAAAAGCGCGTCCTGTGGGTAGCAAAATCGTTCGCAGAATCGTCGATGCCGGAGGGCAAGTTTTTAACGTTAAAGCATACGGCGCTAAGGGGGATGGTGTGACGGACGACACGCCAGCGTTTAACGCAGCGCTCCATGCGGCGCTTTCCGAGGGCGGTAAGATTTATTTCCCTGCGGGGAAATTCATCCTGGCCAACCCTGACGCTATTACGTTCCAGCACCGGTCGAACAGCGTCTCAATAGAATGTTCTGGCCCCGCGTCAACAACGCTCTTGCTTAGGGGTAATGGATTTTTGATGAAGGATAATTGGCAGAGTCCATATTTTTATGGCTATATTCGCGATTGTGACTTCGATCTTAGCCAAGCTCCGGCTGGGTCTGTAGCGATTCATCTGGTTGACACTATCGGTTGGTCGATCGAAGGCGATTCCTTTATCTCGTTATCTTCCAAGAAGAGCATAGGGATCGAGCTCGAAAACCAAAAAGGATGGTGCGAGAGAAATTATATAGTCCATGATTCATTCTTTGAAATGAAACCTTCAATTTTATTCAAGCAAGACCAGGGCGACAAATATAATTCATTCGCTTATAACATTCTTGCTTTTGATCATTTTCAAGTGCCAAAAGAGAGTGATGGAGTACGGGTCGACGGACCATCGGTTGTTTACAGTAACTATTGGGTGCTGAGGGTCAATATGGATGGCTCTGGCAGTTTTATCCATGCACTTCACGGCGCTGGCCTGAGGTACAATTTTTACGATATTCGAGGCGAGGGCGAAGGTCGAAACGTATACATGCTTTGTGCGGATGCACCGTCGAGTATAACGGGAAACGGGACTGTGTATTCTTTTGGAGCAGGTAACCCACAAGGCTTTGCTTGTCCGGGGAATGGCAATGTTACCGTATACGCGCAAGTTAGCGGAGCTTCCAATGCGTCGTGGCGAAATTGGATCGGGACGGGGAAAGCCGTAAATGTCTATGGAGGATCAATCTCAATAGACGGAGCTGCAGGAACTGGGAACGTGATAGGGCCGAATATCTCAAGCCCATTCGTTTGGATGTACAACCAGCCAGGAAATGCTTTTGTAATTGGTGATGAACAATACCCGCCGTCATCATCCAACTTTTATCCAGTGTCATGGTTTGACTATGCCGGGGATGGAGTTTTAACTGGACATCTTCAAATTGGCGGTTCCCATGGGCCAAAGTGGACATCAGGGTCAGGAGCGCCGACGAAGTCATGCGCGAACGGAAGCCTGTATTCAAATACGTCGGGGGTGTCGGGTAACACTCTATACGTGTGTGTGTCCGGATCGTGGACTAACGTCAAATAGCCGCACTTGGCAAGCAAAACAACGCTTGAGGCTATGAAGTTCAAGGGTTTGCCCGATGCAACAAACGCAAAATCAAGAGCTAGACGATCTAATCGCTATGGCACATACAGCTCGGAAGGCCGGAGCTAACGACGTAGAGCACATGAATGGAGCCGCCGCTGCTTATAATTACATCCGTGTAGCGGATTTGGTGTCATCATATTGCCGGTCCCGCAATATTAGGGGTCCCGTGTTGGATTGGGGCTGTGGATATGGCCAAGTGAGCTGGTTGCTTCAAAAACGTGGCATTAATGTTGTTTCCTGCGATGCCGAAAAACGGGTTTTTATAGATTTAGTGCCCCACCTCGCCACAATTTCTATACACTATCTCAATGATCCAGTGAGACTTCCTTACGATTCGGAAACATATGCATGTGCGTTATCCGTAGGGGTGTTGGAGCACGTTCCTAATCTGGAAGGTTCGCTGCAAGAGATGAAAAGAGTTTTGCAGCCGAATGGTTTGTTCTTTTTGTTTATGTTTCCTAACCGCTTTTCATGGGCTGAATGGATTGCCGACATGCGAGGGGTTTCAGTGCACCCTCAAAAATTCTCGGTTCGACAGACAGCAAAACTGTTGCGAGAGCATGGTTTTCAAGTCGAGAAAGTTTGGCGTCGCAATTTACTGCCTAGAAATCTCACCGGTTTGAGTTCTAGTGTCAAATCCCTTTACGGAAAGTATTACCGGCAAATCGAGTCTCTAGATCGGCTCTTATGCGCTCTTCCTCCTGCGGCTTGGTTCAGCGGAGTCATAGAATTAATCGCCAGGAAAGAATGAGAACTATCCAGAAGCATGAGCCATGTAGTTGCTATTGACGCTCGTACCCTCGGAGCAACAGGCCTTGGCTCTTACGTCAGTCAGTTGCTTGAAGGCTGTGCAGCGATGGACCATGAGTTTCGGTTCAGGGTGCTCTGTGCCCGGCCCGAGTCGGTCGCAGGCTTTCCTCCTGGAAAGGTCGATATTGTCCGGGCGACAGCCCCGACATATAGCCCGAGAGAACATTGGCAGATAGCGCGACTCGCAAGCGGGAGCGACCTGCTGCATTGCCCGCACTACAACGTTCCGTACTTATATAATGGACGGCTGGTCGTAACCATCCACGACCTTACGCATCTTATGGGACGCGATTTCGTTCCCAGCCGCCCTGCGTATTGGTATGCTCGCTTCATGTTAAGGACAGCAGCCCATCGTGCCCAGCGGATCATTACGGTTTCTGAGTTTTCTAAAAGATCAATCTGTGACTATCTCGGCGTTCAGGAGAATAAGGTCTGCGTTATCCACAATGCGCTTTCCGAACGCTTTGAACACGCCCGGAAAGCGATCTCATCTCCACCGAAGCAAAATGGAATCAATCGACCTTACATCCTGTATGTGGGGCTCCTGAAACCACACAAGAATGTTGAAGGGTTGATTCGCGCATACTCAGCCCTTCCGGCCAGTTTGCGGGATTCGCAGCAACTGGTTCTTGCTGGAAAGCTTGACCGTTCGTATCCCGCGCTGCGGCAGCTTACTGAGGATTTGAGGCTTCAGGACAAGGTGCTATTTGTCGGCCACGTAATTGACGACGAACTACATGCTTTATACGCTGGGGCGCGAGTTTTTGTGTTGCCTTCCTTCAACGAAGGGTTTGGTCTGCCGGCACTCGAAGCCATGGCTTATGGGATTCCGGTTGTAGCCTCAAACACAAGTTCTCTCCCCGAGGTCGTTGGTGACGCGGGCATTCTGGTTAATCCAAGGGATACTCAGGAGATATCTTCAGCTATCAGCACGCTCCTAGTTAACGAATCACTGCGAAACCAGTTCGCCGAATTAGGCCGCCGGCGGGTTCAGTTGTTTTCGGCCAAGGAATTTGCCATGCGGCACCTGGAAGTCTACCGGGAAGCGATAAGAGGGTGAACGTTCCTGGAATCGGTGGTGAAGACTCCCTCCAATGCTGCTTGCAGGATGCACCTCGCGATATGAAGAAGGCGGTCTTTCTCGATCGAGATGGGGTGATTAATCTAAGGCTTCCGGGCGATCAATACGTTGTGCGGTGGGAAGACTTCAAGTTTCTTCCTGGCGTGGCGAAGGCAATTCGGTCGTTAAATCTGGCGGGTTGGCTGGTGATTGTGGTGACCAACCAGAGTGCTGTGGCCAAGAAGCTCTTGACGGAATCTGAATTGCGGCAAATCCATCAAAACATGGTCGAAGGGCTTAGCCGTGAGGGGACCACGATTGACGCGATTTATTGCTGCCTGCATGATTCCAAAGACAACTGCGAGTGCCGGAAGCCCAAACCCGGCATGATCCTGCAGGCCGCGCGGGATCACGAAATCCAGCTCTCTGCGTCATGGATGGTGGGCGATGATTTGCGTGATATTCAAGCCGGCAAAGCTGCCGGGTGCAAGACCATCTTGTTGAAAAGCGGATCTCCGATTCTGACCACGCTGTTCCAGCCTGACTTTGCCGCAGACTCTCTCGCCGGAGCCACGGCGCTAATTTCGGAAGATGTTAAATCCTTCAATAGTGGACATAGGAAATAGTGGAGAGCCGCAACCCGCTGTCAGAAAATCTAGTAACGGCCCCCCACGGCGAGATTCCTCCGACGGTTCGATCTATCTCCGAGTTACGAGTAGCTATAGTTCATTATTGGCTGGTGCGCTGGCGTGGAGGAGAGCGGGTGGTGGAAGTGTTAGCGGAAATGTTCCCGCAGGCCGATATTTATACACTGATTTTGGACCGCGCCTGTCTTCCTCCCACGCTTCGCTTGCGAAAGATCACTCCTTCCTTCCTTCAAAACATCCCAGGCGCAACCCGCCATTACAAAAAACTTCTGCCATTATTCCCGATTGCCCTGGAACAGTTCATATTGGATGACTACGATCTCGTGATCAGTTCGGAGTCAGGGCCCTCCAAGGGCGTGTTGACCTCGCAGCATACCTGCCATATCTGCTACTGTCACACGCCGATGCGCTACCTTTGGGATATGTATTCTCACTACCGACTTACTGCTCCAGGCGGTAAGATCGGACGGGCACTCTACTCTTTGGCGGCACATTACGTACGCCAGTGGGATTATGCAGCCTCTGCCCGGGTGGACTACTTTGCCTGCAGTTCTCTAAATGCCGCTGAGCGGATTCGCAAATACTATCGCCGCGATGCTACGTTGATCTATCCGCCGGTTCATATTGATTCCTTTACTGTTTCTGCCCAACGGGATGATTTTTACTTGGTCATCAGCCCTCTGGTTTCTTACAAGCGAGTTGACCTAGCTATTGAAGCGTGTAACACCTTGAAGCGTCGGCTGATAGTTATCGGGCAGGGGGAAGAACTTCAGGCACTGCGTAAATCGGCTGGCCCTACAATCACGTTCTTGGGCTTTCAGCCTGACGATGTCGTGCATGAATATTATA
>Ga0070737_10003430_pt1 | contig 17151 bp, 19 predicted proteins | sample Coa_R1_10_FD_66438 | JGI IMG/M metagenome (GOLD analysis project Ga0070737, IMG submission 66438) | Surface soil microbial communities from Centralia Pennsylvania, which are recovering from an underground coalmine fire - Coalmine... | ecosystem: Environmental > Terrestrial > Soil > Unclassified...
GCACAGTAGAGCGCGATCCTGCAATCAATGTTCGTGCTTGGCGTGCGAATGGAGATGAGGGTGCGAGTGTACCACCCCGCCGTGCGAGTGCCGGTGAGCGTGCGCCAGGTTGGCGCGCAGCAAGAGTTGCTGGTTGGTAAGAATTTCATCGGGAGAGCCACTGGCGCTAATGCTACCAGCTTCCAGCACCACGACGCGATCGGCGATGTCCTCCACAATTTCCAACTGGTTGGTTGCGGTGACCACCGTCTTCGAAGAGCCTTTCCACGCCTGAATCAGATCGATGACCTGGCTTTGACTGCGGGGATCGAGCGTTGCCGTCGGTTCGTCCAGCAGCAGCACGTCGGGATCAAGAACGAGGACCGACGCCAGCGCGACTCGCTTCTTCTCGCCGCCGGAGAGGCGATACGGCGGTCGCTCACGCAGATGAGAGATGTCCATCAGGGTTAAGGTTTCCTCAACTTTCGCCCTCACTATCTCTTTCGTCCATTGCATCTGCAGAGGCGCGAACGCCACTTCGTCGAAGACCGTGGGGTTGAAGAGCTGCACGTCGGGATTCTGAAAGACGAGGGCGACCCGGCGGCGGAAGGCGAGCGAAAAGTCGTCGTCCTCGAGGCGCTTCGGCGTTAGCATCTCGCCCGCGAACTTGACTGAGCCACGGGTGGGAAAACAGAGGGCGTCCAGAATTCGCAGGAGGGTAGATTTGCCAGAACCATTTGCGCCAAGCAGGGCGATGCGCTCGCCCTGCGCGATTGCGAGCGAAAGCCCGCGGATCGCGGCAATGCCGTCGTAGTCGAAGGCAACATCGCACAACTCGAAGAGGGTCATAGGCGCAGGGATTGCCTCTGAGGGCTAAAGCCCAAGTTTTATTCGTCCGGGACGGCACGGCTAAAGCCGTGCCCCTTCAAGATCGTCATCAATCTTCTATTTTCCGTGCAGGCGGTCATCTCCCCAGCCAGACGGCGGCGCAGGCAACGGCGAAGAAGCTCAGCAGCCCGCAATAGTCCCACCTTGTGAGACGGAAATCGGAGAGCACCTGGACGCCGCCGTGAAAGCCGCGCGACTGCATGGCGAGATAGACTTCATTGCCCAGCTCGACGCTCTTGCTCAGTAGCACCCCGGCCGTGCGCGCTGCCATGCGGCGCTGTTCAGCGCCGCTCAGGATGCCTACGGTCCGGCTGCGCCGTGAATCAAACATGTCGCTCGCAGTCTTGAGCAGAAGGAATACGTAGCGATAGGTCATCGCCAGCATGGTGATGACCTCTTTGGGCAGCCGCAGAGCTCGCAGCGCTTTGAGGACGTGTGCCCATGGCGTACACAGGACCAGAATGGTGATGAAGGTTACCGCAGTCTCTACTCGGAGGACGAGCATGAGGGCAGTGCGCAGACCTTGTTCTGTGATCGTGACCGTTCCCCATGCGGCCACGGGAGTGCCAGGCGTGACGAAGACTGCCGGCAGGGCGATGACTCCGGTGAAGCTGAGCACGATGAGCCACACCCGTTTTGCCAGAGTGACGATACTCACGTTGGAGAGAAGTGCGATGGTGATCGCCACGGCAAGCAACGTGGCAACGACCGCCATGCGGCGCGACAGCGTGACTGCCAAAATCAGCGCGAACAGCCCGATGACCCGCACACGTGGGTCGAGCGATTGCAGAAGGCCGCGCTGCCGGGCGGTGCGTTCAGAGAGCATGGCGCGGGTGAGCGCACGGGCGAAGCCGACGGTGGTGGACTCCACAAAGCCGCGACTCATGCCGAAGATTCCTTTCGGCGATAGCGTTCCAGCAGTCCTCGCAGAACGAACGATAGCAACAGCAAGCAGCCGACACCGAACATTGCGGACAGCAAATAGCCGAAGCTGCGGCTCTTGACGAACGAAGGCGCGTAAGCGGGAAAGGGCGCAGTCCAGAGGCTGGAAAGCCGCTGCAAACCTGCTGGAGGCGGCGAGACCAAGCTGTGTGCCTCCGATGCGGCTTTCGCCAGTTCCGCCGGCGACCATTCTCCCCAAGCCGTTCCTGCGGCCAGGATTCCCAGCGGTGTGAGTAGCATCAGCGTGGCAACAGCGATCCAAAGCCTTTGCAGCGAACGTGCCGATGCCATCGCGCCAATGGCGCCCGCATCTGCCGCGGCGGCAGCTCCTGCAGTGGCGCACAGCAGCTTGGGATCGGCAACTTGTAGGTAGGCCACGAGACCGGCGGCAATGACGGCCTCAGCCAGTCCGGCGAAGGTCAGGTGGCCGATCATCATCGCCGGAATGGCGATGCTCAAGGGATAAGGGGCATAAAGCGGCGTTCCGGCAGCATCGTGGAAGAGTGCCGGTTGGACACCGAACTCGACGGCTGCGAAGAGCGCAGCGACGTTGATCGCGACATAGCCGGCGATGGCTGCCGCTGCAACCCGCCGGCGCGAAGTTAGAGATGATCGTGCGGCAATCAGACGATAGCTCGCATAGGCGACGAGGGAACCGACGATCGCCATATTGAAGCAGTTTGCGCCCAGGGTGCTGATTCCGCCGTCGCCAAAAAACAAGGCCTGGATTGCAATGGCAATCGAGAGCGCGAGGATCGCCCCGGATGGACCGAGCACAATGGCCGCGATAGTCACTCCCAAGGCATGGCCGGTGGTGCCGCCGGGCAGCGGCAGGTTGAACATCATGACCACGAAAGAGAAGGCCGCGAAGACGGAGATGAGCGGAACCACACGGCTGAGCAGCACTCGCTTCAGGCGCTTCAGCGCGGTGTACCATCCTGCGGCAGATCCAGCGTAAAACACTGCGCAAGTTGAGGGACTCAGATAGCCGTCAGGAATGTGCATGGAATCATCGTCCGGTGCGTGATGATTCTCATCGTAACGCACAGGGGAGTCCACAAACGAACCGGTCGTTTCCCTGGCGGCCGATCACGCCGGGCCGGGGTGATGGCTCAGCTCGAATGAGGACCCAGAGGCACGGTGCTGTGCTACGGGAGAAGTTGCTGAAAAAGTCAAAACGCAGATTCGGGGACGAGGGTGCTTGGGAACAACAGGCACTGGTCGCGAACACCGGAAGTTGTGTCACCGCCGTATGTGACTCGGCTCACAGAAAAGGTTCGGCTTAACGCGAGAGTGTGTTTGCGGTACTATTAGACCTCGGCGCCCCCTGCTCGGCTTTTGTCTGGACCGAGTTCAAACCCAGGTTCAGCAGTTAGCTTATCTCTTCTCCGAAGGAGGCAGGAAATGAAGAACCGGCTATTGATCCTGGTTCTGGTGCTCCTCCCTATCGTTGTCGGTTTCGGCTTCGCTCTAGGCCATCGTCCGATGACAGCCCCCGTGATTGCCATCCTGGGGGCGTTGACGATCTGGCTTGGCTACACCACGTACGCCCGCTACATCGATCAAAGCGTAATTCAGCCCGATGCGAAGAAAGCGACCCCGGCGCGGATGTACATGGACGGGGTTGACTTCATGCCCACCAGCCGCAGCGTGCTGTACGGCTATCACTTCAAGTCGATTGCCGCGGCGGGGCCGATTGTGGGGCCGATCGTGGCCGCGGCCCTGTGGGGATGGCTGCCCTCGCTCTTGTGGCTGATTCTGGGCGTGAGCTTCCTGGGCTGGGCCAGCGACTACTCGGCCATCGTGGTAGCTGTGCGCAACGATGGTAACTCGCTGTCGGCGATTGCCCATCGGCTGATCGCTCCGCGCGCCCGCACCATCCTCTTCATCTTCATCTTCTTTTACCTGCTTCTACTGGCCGGGGCCTTTGTCGGCATCATGGCCGGCATCTTTGATCCTCGCGCCGACGTGCCCTTCGGGATTTTCATGTTGGCAGTCATGGGTCTGCTGATGGGGCAGATGCTCTATCGCTGGAAGATGGATTTGATTCTGGTGACCGTGTTGGCAGTCGGCATCACCATGCTGTCGATGGCTTGGGGCGCCAGCGGCATGAAAACCGTTAAAGGTACAACACCTGCCGGGAAACCCGGGGCGGCCCTCGTCTTCGCCGGCCCGGTTAACTCGTTGGTGGACAAGCTCGACAACGCCATCAACGGCATCACCGGCGGCCGCGCGCTGTATACCGTCGTCGATCCGACCCATTCCGATCCCCGGCTCCTAACGCAGACGGTCAATGCCCAGGGCCAGATCGTACCCAAGTATCTGGGCGCCAACGGCGCCATCCGTATGCTCCCGTCGTTTGTCTTCTGGTGCATTTTCATCTTCGTCTTCTCGTATCTGGGGACGGTGTTGCCGATCTGGCGCTTCGCGCAGCCGACGAACTACATCGGCTTTTGGGTCACCTTCCTTACCATCGGGCTTTCCGCTTTGGGCGCGATCATCGGTGGTGTGCGGGCCTTGTTCGGCAACGCAGCCATGGTGCAGGCCGTGACCTTCCAGACGAAACCGTTCGTCTCGTGGATTTCCATGACGCAGGCCAAGTCCGCATCGGGCGCGGTGCTGCAGACTTTGCCGGCCATCCAGCCCATCTGGCCAATGCTCTTTATCACGATTGCTTGCGGCGCAATTTCCGGATGGCATTCGCTGGTTGGCTCCATCGGGACGGCGCGGCAACTGGAGTATGAAACTGACGCCTTGCCCGTGGGCGGCGGGGGCATGTTCACCGAGAATGCGCTGGCCCTGTTGGCGCTGGTCGCGGTGTCGATCGCCGGCGGCACGGGCGCGGGCGCGTTTGCGGCCGGCGTTGGCAAGCTGTTAGGGCTGGTCACCTTTGGCGGGATTGAACCTGCGTATGGCACAGCCCTGGGGTTCGGCGTCTTTGTGGTCATCGTGCTGACCATGGTGCAACTGGTTTTCCGCGTCATGCGGGTGACATTAGGCGAATGGCTGGGTGATGCCTGGGTAGGATTCAAGAATGCTCACATCTCCGCCATCATCTCCATGGGTCTGACCCTGCTGCTGGTGTTGAGCGGGACATGGATCTACCTGTGGCAACTGTTTGGTGCATCAAATCAGCTCATGGCGGCGTTGAGCCTGCTTATCGTCAGCTTGTGGCTCAAATCGATAGGGCGCAACCCACGCTATGCCTTTTGGCCAATGCTTTTCATGTACATCACCACCATGGCCGCCATTGTGGTTACGGGATACAACCTGTATGCCAGCATCCTGTCGAACCCGGCGGTGGCTTCACAGACGTTCAATCTGATCGGCGCGGTGAGCATGATTATCGTTGCCATACTGTTGTTCATCGCCGCGCTGATTATTGCCTACGATGCCTGGCACGCGTGGAACCGCATCAAGGGGCCGGTGAAGGTGGCCGCGGCCGCGGATTAGGTCCGGCCGCAGCTTGCCAGGGCTTGCGGTCATCAAAGCTGGTGGGCGACACGCCGGACGGTTTCAAACACGGCGTGCGAGGTCAAGTTTGGCTGTCGAGGCAAGCGCCATTGTATTTCGAAGCCGTTATTGCTTTTCCGCACGCCGATACGCACCAGAGGCAGGTCGCAGCGGCCGGCCTCCGTTATCAGTTCACCGGCGTCGGCCGGCGTTGGAGAGTAAACTTGGAACGGCTCGTCGGCAACAGCCGATTGGAGGCGCCAATTCAATTGCGTAACTTCCTGAGCGACCGATCTTGCGGACCAGGCTTTGCCGGCAAGAACTTCGACCTGTACTTTCGGGGGGGTCCGCAATTGGGTCCGTACAATGAGGAGATCGCACCGGCCCTGCAGGCGCGAGAAAAGCCATATCAGCGGCACGTCGCGAGGTTCCAGTACGACCAGGACTTCGGCGTGGCGAAACGGTTCGCGCGCCTTTTCGATTTTGAGTTGCACGACCGAGGAGCCCAGCCAGTTCAGCGTGGTTTTTTCGCCCAGCAGCGGCAGCCCGTCCTGCAGCCATTCCAGAAAGCGATGGCCTTTGCGCACGTTGGTGTGGGTGCCCAGCGCGAACCATCCAACAAAAACCACGACCAGCAGTACGAAGATGGAAAGCTCTGGAGACATGCGTTCCGAGGCTAAGGTGAAGAAGCGCGCTTCATTATTGCATACCGCCCCATCGGCGGAGGCCTCGCGCGACAATCTCGTTACCATGCCGGGTAAGAGGACCTGGCGCCAGGCGGCACGCGAGTTCTTCTACGGCATGACCGGCTTCGAATTCGAGCAGCAGGTACGGGAATCGCGCGGCGAGCTGGAGACCGCCTTCATGCTTTTGACCCTGGGCGACATGCTGGGCGTGCCGGTGATGCCGCCGCTCTACGCGCTGCGTATTTTGCCGTACGCCGTCCCCATGATTAGTACCTGGAAACGCCGCATCACGCGCGAGCGCGACATTGGAGACCGGGAAGAGTTTCATTTGCACGGAGTTTGATTTCGCCGGCTGCAATGCAACCGGCAGGGAGTTCGAAAATGCCAGATGAACCAAGCAAACCAAAAGAAGAAAAGCAGGGGCTATTCGGCAAGCTGAAGGAAATTGCCTACGGCATGAGCGCGCACGATATGTCGCGCTACGCCATGCGCACCCGCGCCAGCATGGAGCACCTGTTCATCCTGATCACCATGGGCGATCTCATCGGCGTGCCGATCCTGCCGCCGTATTATTCGCTGCGGCTGCTGCCGTATGTGGTGCCCAACATCTCGACTTGGAAACGGCGCATGTTGCGCGAAAAAGACGTGTCGGATGCGATGTTCTAAGGCCCCCAAGCGGGATGAATTTCGCCACTGCGGCACAGAGATCACGGAGTCGATTTTGCTTATTCTTTCCTCCGTGGTGAGCAAATAACATCGAGGACTCATAATGTCATTACGTGAAGCGTTCGAACAAAACACCGACCGCCGCTACATCATGTTCGGCGGCAAGGGCGGGCTAGGCAAAACCACCTTCTCCGCGGCCACGGCTTTTTGGCTCGCGCAACAAGGGCACAAGGTGCTGGTCTTCTCCGTCGATCCGCAGGCTTCCCTCAGCGACATCTTCCAGCGCGACATCTTCGGCAAGGGCGCGGTGGAGATCATGCACAATCTCTACGCGCAGGAGATCGATGCTGACAGCCACATTCGCCAGTACCAGGACCAGATCCGCAAGAAGATCCTCGACATGTACGGACTGGAGCAGGTGCCGGAGGAGATTGAGCAGTACATTCAAGCGGCGTCAGCTGAGCCCGCCATGGAGGAGTCAGCCATCTTCGATGCGGTGGTTGATATCGTTGTCGGCGGCGAATACGACTATTACATCTACGATCTGGTTCCTCTCGGCCACGCACTCTATTACCTGTCGATGGCCAAGGTCTATGACGAGTGGATCAACCGCATCACCAAGCTGCGCCAGGAGATGCGCGAGCACGAAGAAATGGTGGCGCGCATCAAGCGCGAAAAGGCCACCGAAGAAGACCACATCCTGAGTGAACTGAATTACATCAAGAACCGCATCAACCAGTCGTCGCACATTCTGACCGACAAGCAGAAGACTGCATTCTTCTTTGTTGTCGTGCCGGAAGAGATGATCATTCTCGACACGGAAAAAGCGGCACAACTGTTCGCCAAGTTTGACGTCCCCATTGCCGGCTATGTGGTCAATCGCGTACTGCCGGCGGGCTTGGCAAGCCAGGAGATCCCGCCCTATCTCAAGAACCGCCTGAGTATGCAGGGCGAGTACCTGCAGAAGATCGATCAGGTCTTTGGCAAGGAGGTGATTGGCCGCGTCCCGGAACTGGAGCGCGACGTCACCGGTTTGGCCATGATTGAGAAGCTGGCCGGCATTATGTACGGCAATGGAAAAGGGTAGGGCAGGCCGTATAGGAAATGGGCTTTAAGCCCAGTCAAAAGGCACGCCTGCTTTGAAAGGGCACGGCTTTAGCCGTGCCGCAAAGAACTTAACAGGACGTGGGCTTTAGCCCCCGAGGGAAGGCGCAGTTGGTTGAAACGCGAGGTCCCTCAGCGGCTAAAGCCGTTATTCAAAACGCGGCGAGCGGCACGGCTGAAGCCGTGCCCCTTCAAGCCGCACATGTAATTGGGGCTTCCAGCCTTGGAGGGATTCGCACTTCATGTCTGAGATCAAAGAAACATTCACAGATTTTATTGCGGCGCACCCGGGCATGAAATTCATGTTCTTCGGTGGCAAAGGCGGGGTCGGCAAAACCGTGATGGCGGGCGTGGCGGCGCTTCATCTTGCCCAGCAGGGCAAGCGGACCATGCTGGCTTCCACCAATCCCGTGCACAGCTTGAGCGGGCTGCTGGACCAGAACGTCTATGGCGCGCCCACCGCGGTCAAAGGGGCGCAGAACTTGTGGGCCTACGAAATCGACACCAAGGAGACCATCGAGCGCTCCAAGCAGGATATCAAACAGAAAATTCGCTGGTTCCTGAAGTTCGCCGAAGTTTCCACCCAGGCGGACGCGTTCGTTGAGAGCGCCACCATGAATCCGGCGTTCGAAGAGTCGGCGATGTTCGAGAACATGGTCGATCTGATGTTCAAGAACGAGTACGACGCCTACGTCTTCGATACTGCCCCCACTGCCAATGCGCGCCGCCTGCTGGGTATGAGTAAGGTGTATTCGCTCTGGGTCAACAAGATGGTGAAGTCGCGCGAAGAGGCGCAGTCGCTGCGCGAGCTGTTGTCATTTACCAAAAAGAAAGAGCAGGACCCGCTAATGGAATACCTGCTCAGCTTCCGGGAGCGAATTTCCCATGCGCGCGATTTGCTGACCGATCCCCAGCAGACGGCCTTCTTTTTTGTGACTTTGCCGGAGGCGCTGCCCATTGCGGTGATCAAACGCTTCATCAACTGGTTCCATGATTTCGGCATTCCGGTGGGCGGTGTGATCGTCAATATGCTGATTCAGAAGAACCAGGTCAAGGACGATTCTCCTGAATTCGTGCGCAACCGCGTAGCCATGCAGGATTCCTATATGGAGGAGATCTGGCGCGACTTCAACAATGTTCGGGCTGTGGTTCCGCTGCTCGATAACGAAGTCCGCGGAGTGGAAGCGCTGGGCAGAGTTGCCGAGTACGTCTTTCCGGTCCGGCAAGTGACGGCGCCTTAAAGTCGTTTCGTCGGATGGGTCTTGCGTTATCGATCAGGACGGAATAGTGCAGAGCTTCAGCGCCCTGTCTCCAATTCGCTAGGTTAGCGAACTGGACTTCAGTCCGGCGACAGAAGCTGGCATCGGCGGAAGCCGATTGGCAGTGAAAGACATTCAACCGAAACGCGGCGCTGAAGCCCGGCACGACTTGGACACAGCGAGCCGTTCTGGCGCTTACTTCTCTTCGCCTTTGGCCGTCTCCGGTTCGGCCGGGGGCTGGCCTTCGGCTGCCTGGGCTTCTTGCAGAGCCTTCCGTTTCTCTTCGGCGCGCTTGGCGCGAAGCTCGGCGCGTTTCTGGCGTTTCTCGTCCAAGGTCTTCTCGCTGCCCAACAGCTCCACGAACGCGGTATCAGCGCCGTCGCCGAGGCGGAAACCCGAATGAATAATCCGGAGGTATCCGCCCGCGCGGTCGCCATAGCGCGGGGAAATGGTGTCAAACAGCTTGGTGACGGCCTCGCGAGTCAACAGGAAAGAGGCCGCCTGGCGCCTCGCCGCTACATCGCCACGCTTGCCTAGCGTAATCATCTTCTCCACGTGGGGCCGCATCGCTTTGGCTTTTGTAGCGGTGGTCTCGATGCGCTCTTCCACAATCAACGAGGTCACCAGATTGCGCAGTAACGCACGCCGGTGTTCGGTGTTACGTCCTAACTTCCATCCCGCTCTACGATGACGCATGACGTTTTCCCTTTAATGGCCAGTGGCTAGTTGCCAGAGTCGCAAAGGCTCCTTGTCGAACATCTGACAAGCTGATCTTTTGTCCAACCTAGCGATCGGTCACTGGCCACTAGCCATTGACCACTTCTTCAGTAGCCTGTATCGACTCCATAGCTACTCGGAGCCAACCCCGGTGATACGCTGGTGGTCGTACTGCCGGGCACTGCATTGCCGTGCTCGTCAATCTTCATCCCCAGGCCCAGGCCCATCGAGGAGAGGATCTCCTTGATCTCGTTCAGGGACTTGCGGCCGAAGTTTTTGGTCTTCAGCATCTCAGCTTCGGTCTTCTGTACCAGCTCGCCGATGGTCTGGATATTGGCGTTCTTAAGGCAGTTGTAGCTGCGCACGGAAAGCTCCAGTTCTTCCACCGAGCGGTTCAGGTTCTCGTTGCGTATCTCCGGCTTCTCGCCGGCGCCTGCGGCCGCAGCCTCCAATTCTTCTTCAAAGTTGATGAAGATGTTCATGTGGTCTTTCAGCAGCTTGGCTGCCAGGCCCAGCGCGTCAGCGGGAGTGACCGAGCCATTGGTCCAGATTTCGATGGCCAGCTTGTCGTAGTCGGTGATCTGCCCCAGGCGCGCCGCCTCCACCGAGTAATTGCACTTGCGCACCGGCGAGTGCACTGAATCAATGGGAATGAACCCCAGGCCGAGGTCTTCATCGAAATTTTTGTCCGCCGAGACGTAACCGCGGCCGCGCTTCAGGCGCATCTCCATGTCCAACTTGCCGCCCTCGCTGATGGTAGCGATGTAAACTTCTTTGTCTAGCACCTCGACGTCAGCGTCCGCCTCGATCATGCCCGAGGTCACAACCCCAGGCTGGTCAGCACGAAGATAAATTGCCTTCGGGGCATCACCGTTCAGGCGGAAAGGGATCTGCTTCAAGTTGAGGATGATGTCCGTCGCGTCCTCCACCACGCCGGGGATCGACTGGAATTCGTGCAGAACACCTTCGATCTTGACCGCGGTAACGGCCGCGCCTTCAATCGAAGACAGCAACACACGGCGCAGCGCGTTGCCGATCGTGGTGCCGAATCCCCTTTCGAACGGCTGGGCCCAGAAGTGACCATACTTGTCGGTCAGCGTCTCGGTGTCCGTGGCCAACCGCTTCGGTTTCTGAAAGCCTTTCCAAAGCATCTCGTAACTCCTCTTTCTCTTCGCCCATGCTGCGCGGAGCCTCGCAAGCGATGCCCGGCTGATCTGGTGCGAAGGTTGGTGGAGCGCTGTGAGCTACACACGCTCCGATTTGTATCAGAGGGCTAAAGCCCCACCTCAAATTACTCTGTTCGGCATGATTCCGGTCCAATTCGCGCAGAAGCAGCGTGAATTGAGACTCCGGTTAAGTTGTGCCCGATTACACAGCTAATTGCTGCCTTTACTTGCTGTAGAGTTCGACGATCAACTGCTCGTTGATGGGCAGATTGATGTCTTCCCGCTTGGGCAGCGTCAGCACCCGGCCCTTATACCCGTCACGATCGATTTCCAGCCACGCCGGCGGCGGCTGATGGCCGGCAAATTCCTTCGCAATCTCCAGCATCGCTAGCTTCCGGCTGCCCTCGCGCACCGCGATCTCATCACCGGCCTTCACCTGGTAGGAGGGTACGTTGACCTTGCGCCCGTTGACCATGACATGGCCATGACGCACTAACTGGCGAGCCTGACGCCGCGCCACGGCAAAGCCGAGACGATAGACTACGTTGTCCAGCCGGCGCTCCAGTTGCTGCAACAGCATTTCGCCGGTAACGCCCTTGGTGCGCACAGCGCGCTCAAAGTAGTTGCGGAATTGCCCTTCCTGGGTGAAGTAGATACGCTTCGCTTTCTGCTTCTCGCGAAGCTGCAGGCCATAGCCTACGACCTTAGCTCTCCGGTCCTTGCCATGCTGGCCGGGGGCGAAATTGCGTTTTTCGATCGGACATTTGTCGGTGAAGCACTTTGCCCCTTTGAGGAACAGCTTCATGCCCTCGCGCCGGCAAAGGCGGCATACTGCATCTTTATACCGTGCCAAGTTCTTCTCCTGTCAGTGGCCATTGGTCAGTGGCTAGTGGTCAGAGGTTCTTTTCTGTCCGCTATCTACTGTCAACTATCCACTCTTGCTAAAAGATCGGTTTACAGGATTGGCGTCCCTTCCTCCCGATCACAATCGGTTGTCACTTGCCAGCAGTCAGTTGTCGGCGGATTTTTTAGCCTTACTTAGATCATCCAGTCGCTTCTTCGACAACTTCGGTCCACTCTAGCCACTAGCCCCTGACCTCTAGCCACTACTCTTAGACCCTTCTGCGCTTCGGCGGGCGGCAGCCGTTATGCGGAACCGGCGTAACATCTTTAATCGAACGGACATCCAGCCCGGCGGCTGCCAGCGCACGCACCGCCGACTCACGTCCCGAGCCAGGCCCGCTGACCTTCACGTCCACGCTGCGCATGCCGTGATCGCGCGCCTGGTTGGCGGCATTCATCGCCGCCTGCTGCGCGGCGAACGGTGTACCCTTGCGCGATCCCCGGAAGCCCAGCGACCCCGAACTCTTCCACGAGACGGTATTGCCCGCCGGGTCGGAGATGGTGACGATCGTGTTGTTGAAGGACGCCTGCACATGCACCAATCCGTGCGGAATGTGCTTGCGTTCCTTCTTCTTGAACTTCTTGCTCTTGCCTTTTTTCTCGGCGGCTGAACCCGCTGCTTTAGCCATAGATTATGTCTTTGCCGTCGCTTTCTTCTTGTTGGCTACTGTGCCCTTGCGCGGTCCCTTGCGCGTGCGGGCGTTGGTGTGGGTGCGCTGGCCACGGACCGGCAGGCTGCGGCGATGGCGATAGCCGCGATAGGAGCCGATTTCGATCAGGCGCTTGATGTGCATCGACACATCTTTGCGAAGATCGCCCTCGACATTGCCTTCCTGTTCGATGACCTGGCGGATGCGGTTGACTTCGTCTTCGTTCAGGTCGCTGACCTTCTTGCTCGGCTCGACCTGGGCCGCGCTCAGGATGTTCGCCGAACGCGAGGTACCGATGCCGTAAATGTACGTCAGCGCGATCCGGATGTGCTTGTTGCGCGGAAGATCCACGCCTGCAATACGTGCCATAAATACTCCTAGTGGCCAATGGTCAGGGGCTAGTGGCCGGTTAGGTCTTTTCTGGCCACTGATCACTAGCCACTGGCCAATGCGCTACCCTTGCCTCTGTTTATGCTTCGAGTTCTCACAAATGACCCGCACCACACCGTTGCGGCGGATCACCTTGCATTTATCGCATATCTTCTTGACCGATGCCCGTACCTTCATGAAAGCCCCGATTGTCCGTTGTCGCTTGTCAGTTTCCAGGTATTGCCAGCAACCGACGACCGGCAACTGCTCATTTATACCGATACACAATACGCCCGCGAGTAAGATCGTAAGGCGAGAGCTCCACCGCGACGCGATCGCCGGGAAGAATGCGAATGAAATTCTTGCGCATCTTTCCGGAGACGTGCGCCAGCACCTGATGCTTGTTCTCCAGCTCTACCCGGAACATCGCATTAGGCAGCGGCTCAACCACCACTGCCATTACCTCAATCGCGTCTTCCTTGCTCATTCAAACCCAGTTTGCCAGTTGCCAGTTCGCCTAGCAATCGTCAAGCGCATCTTCTAACGCTGAAGCAGAAGTCTCAACTAGTAGTGCGCCCAACTGGCTACTGACTACTGGCTGCTGGCTACTGCTTTACTCCGTCAAGATCACCGGCCCGTTCTTGGTCACCGCGACACAATGCTCAAAGTGAGCGCTGTAGCTTCCGTCTTCCGTGACGGCCGTCCATTTATCGTCCAGCACCCGCGTTTCCGGGCGGCCCATGTTCACCATCGGCTCGATGGCCAGCACCATGCCGTCGCGCAGCTTAGGCCCGTGCCCGGGCGTCCCATAGTTCGGAACTTGCGGATCTTCGTGTAGCTTCGTCCCGATTCCATGTCCCACGAACTCCCGCACCACGCTGAAGCCGTTCGACTCAACGTACTGCTGTACGGCAGCGCCCACGTCGCCCACGGTGTTCCCCACACACGCCGCAGCAATACCTTGCGCCAGCGCCTCGCGGGTCACATTCAACAACTTCCGCAACTCCGGCGCCAGGTGGTCGCCTACCGGGACGGTGATGGCCGCATCGCCATAATAGCCGTCCAACACCACGCCGCAATCGAGTGAAACGATGTCGCCCGCCTTTAGCAGCCGCCGCTCCGACGGAATACCGTGCACAATCTCGTTATTCACCGAGGTGCAGAGCACGCAAGGGTAATCGTAGTAGCCCTTGAATGCCGGCTTGGCCCCCAGGTCCCGGATTTTCTGCTCGGCCACCCGCTCCAAGTCCATGGTCGAGCATCCCGGCGCTACAGCTTCCTTTGCGGCTTCCAGCACCTGCCGGACAATGTGTCCGCTGCGGCGCATTTTCTCGATCTCGGAAGACGACTTACAAACGATTGACATTCTCGATTGCGCGAAACGCCTGCGCCATTACCTCTTCCACCGGACGCTCGCCGTTCACCTCAATCAGCCGGCCGCGGGCGCGATAATAATCCGTCAGCGGTAACGTCTGCTGATCATAAGCCTTCATACGCTCGGCAAAAACGCTTTCCGTATCGTCCGGGCGCGTCACCAGTGACGTGCCGTCAACGTCGCAACTACCCTGGACTTGGGGAGGCTGGAAATAGACGTTATAAATCCGCCCGCAGGTGGGACAAGAACGGCGTCCGGTAATCCTTTGCAGTAATACATTATAGTCCACCAGCAACCGGATCACAACCGGCGCGGCGCACGCCTGCTGCGCCGCAATGTCGCCCGCCTTCGTCGCACGCATCTTTTCTAGATGCGCATCCAGCCACTCCGCCTGGCGCACTGTACGCGGAAATCCATCCAGGATGAAACCACGCACGCAATCCGCGTCCTGCAGGCGGTCCGCAACCATGTCACAGACCAGCTCATCGGGTACGAGTTCGCCACGTTCCATGATGGCTTTGGCCTTCATGCCCAGCTCGGTCTTTCGCGCCACATTGCTCCGCAGGATATCTCCTGTGGAAATCTGCGGGATACGAAAGGTTTCAGCGATCAGCTTGGCCTGCGTTCCTTTGCCGGCCGCCGGAGGTCCCAATAGAATGACGGGACCGATAATGCGAGCCGACGCCTCTACGCTCGTCGCCACAGAAGTCTGTCCTTCCATTGTCGGTACCTAAAAGAGTCGACCGCGGCTGCAAAATCCTGAACCGCCGCACTACTCTCTCTTTCTGCCTGTCACTTGGGACGGGCCGGAGCTCCCGGTACTCCGAAAACAGCAATTAGCACCTGGCAACTAGCTTTGTCCTTCGCCTCTGCCTGTCAATTCCGTTCAACTACATGCGCCCCATTCACAACGATGCAGCACCTCGTTTGCAAAAGTAATTGCTAATTGCCAATCGCTGCTTTTCTACCACGTCGCTCTTCTGCCCCGCACGCGCCCGCTGTGCGGGGTAAAGCCTTCGTAGTGACGCATCACCAATTGCGATTCCACCTGGTTGATGGTGTCCATGGCGACACCGACCACGATCAGCAGGGACGTTCCGCCGAAGTAGAAGTTCACGCCCAAGCCGTTCGTCACCCATGTCGGTAGGCGTTCGAAAAATGCCCCGAATATTCCCGGCAGGTGATTCAGATGTATGCCAGCGATCATCCACTCCGGAATAAACGAAATCAAAATCAGGTACAGGGCCCCGACCAGAGTGATGCGCGTCAGAATATCGTTGATGTAATTCGCCGTCCGCGCGCCGGGCCGTATGCCGGGGATGAACCCGCCATACTTGCGCATATTATCGGCCACTTCCGTCGGATTAAAGACGATCGACACGTAGAAGTAGGCAAAGAAGATGATACCAACCGCGTACAGCAACGTGTAGAGCGGCTCGCCCCAGCCCAAGGCGCGAAGCATCGGCCCGAAATAGCGGTTGTTTTTGAACAGCGCCCCTGCCGTCTGCGGCAAGGTCAGCACGGACGAAGCGAAAATGACCGGCATGACGCCGCCGGAGTTCACGCGCAAGGGCAGGTGGGTCGATTGCCCGCCCATGATCTTACGTCCCACCACGCGCTTGGCATACTGCACCGGAATGCGGCGCTCGCTGCGCTCCACGAAAACGATGAAGGCGACCACCGCCACCATCAGCACCACCAGCAGCAACATGGCGGGCACGGTGAACGCACCCCAAGCCTGCGACTGTGCCTTGTCCAGCAGGTCCATGACGCCGCGCGGCAGGCCGACCACGATGCCGGCAAAGATCAGCAGCGACATGCCATTGCCAATGCCGCGCTCGGTGATCTGCTCGCCCAGCCACATGATGAAGACGCTGCCCGTGGTCAGGGTCAACATCGTCATCAAGACGAAGCCAATGCCGGGATTGAGAACGAAACCGGGCTGTCTCTCCAGGGTAAAAGCGATGCCCAGCGATTGCACCGCGCTCAGCCCCAAGGTCAAGTAGCGCGTCCACTGGGTGATCTTCTTGCGCCCCAGTTCGCCTTCCTTCTGCAGCTTGGCCAGCGGCTCATACACCACCGTCATCAACTGCAGGATGATGGACGCGGTAATGTACGGCATGATGCCGAGGGCAAAAATCGTCAACCGGCGCAACATGCCGCCGCTGAACAGGTCGATGAAGCCCAGGAAGCTGCCACGCTGCTGGTCAAAAAACTGCGCCAGCTTGTCGGCGTTGATGCCCGGGGTCGGAATGTGGCCGCCCAGGCGGTACACCGCCAGCAACGCAAGCGTGAAGAGAATGCGCTTCCGCAGATCGGGGACGCGGAATACGTTGGCTAACTTCTCCAGCATAAAACCTCAGTTGCCGGTAGTCAGTTGCCAGCAGCCAGTTAATCCTATCCAGCAGCCGGAGCTCACTCCTCAGCAATCTCTACAATCATCCGGAACTTATCGGTCAGCACCAGGAGCACAGAGCTTCAAAACTGGCAACTGACTACTGGCTACTGACAACTGCCTTCCCGCCGGCCTTCTCGATCTTCTCCCGGGCGGACTTGGAGAACTTGTGGGCATGTACGGTCAATGCCTTCGCCAGCTCACCCTGCCCGAGTACCTTGACCAGCGTCTTCTTTGAGCTTACCACTCCTGCTTTGCGCAACACCTCAGGGGTAATTTCGCTTTCCTCGAGGTCCGCTAGCCGCTGCAGGTTCACCACCTCATACTCGGCGCGGAAAATATTGGTAAAGCCACGCTTGGGCAGGCGGCGGTGAAGCGGCATCTGGCCGCCTTCAAAGCCGCGCATCAGGCGTGAGCCGCTGCGCGATCCCTGGCCTTTGTGCCCCCGGGTGGAGGTCTTTCCCATGCCCGAGCCCATGCCGCGGCCCACCCGCTTGCGGTTCTCCGATGCCTTACGCGGCGCGTGTAATGTGCTTAAGTTCATTTCAACCTCAGCTAGCCAGTACCCAGTCCCCGTAATCGGCTACGGCAATGGGCAA